>Ga0075434_100000528_pt1 | contig 29116 bp, 25 predicted proteins | sample RhiMethybrSRZTD3_FD_75298 | JGI IMG/M metagenome (GOLD analysis project Ga0075434, IMG submission 75298) | Populus rhizosphere microbial communities from Tennessee, USA - Rhizosphere MetaG P. TD hybrid SRZTD3 | ecosystem: Host-associated > Plants > Roots > Rhizosphere > Soil | place: USA... | reverse complement strand
AGCAGGAAGGTCGATTACTTCCACGCCAGCACTTTCCAGAATTCGCCTTAGCCTCTCATGCTGCCGCTGAGCCACGAGGAAGTCGGGGGCATGTCCGAAGCCGAGTTCGTGGCCTCGTGATAGTCGGGCCTTATCGTTCCAGCCGGCTGCATCCGGCGTGCACACTAGAACGCGCCGCAGTGTACCTACCATGGAGTGCCCGTTGAAACGCCCGTCTTGTTCGAGATTCATATTGCAACCGTGAACCCGGTAGGGAATCTAATTGGGTGTTATGGCAAAAGCAATCTGGGAAAATACCGTTCTGGCAGAGAGCGACAAAACCGTCGAGGTCGAAGGTAATCAGTACTTCCCACCCGAGGCCATCAAGCGCGAGTACTTTCACCCGAGCGACCAGCACACGACCTGTCCGTGGAAAGGACTGGCGAGCTACTACAACGTCGATGTTAAAGGCAAGCGCAACGCAAACGCTGCCTGGTTCTACCCCGAACCCAAGCCCGCTGCAAACAAGATCAAGGGCTACGTGGCTTTCTGGAAGGGCGTGAAAGTCGAGAACTAACGCTTAGAATTCTAGATGTACGCGTGCGGAGGGCACCAGGATCGGCCCACGGTCGCGGTTGTAGCCGGGATTGGTGAGGTGTTGCAAATCAAATGCTGCAAACAGTCCACGCCATACGTGAGCGTTGTAGTACATCTCGACGATATTCTCGCGGCCGTAGTTGAGGTTGCCGTCCCCCAACAGAAATCCCTTGCCGCCAAGCTTTAGATAGAGCTGGTGATCGGACTTGATCGCGTTGGAGACAAGTACGCCTCCGACGCGGTCCAGTTTTCTCTTCCAGCGGTCTCCCGAATAATCGGCGCCCGCTGCCACGGCCTGATCGACCTCGGTATATGCATATGATTCGTGCTGGCCTTCGTTCCAGCCGAAGCGTCCAAAGGCGCGCAGCGAGTGGCCAATCTCCTCCTCCACGTTCAAACCGAATCCGTACTTGACCTTGGTTTGTAGAGGATGGTCGGTGATTTCAGGTGTCGAAGTCTTGCCGGCGAGGTAGTTGTTGATTGCGTCACGGTAGACCCCCATATTGGCGTGGTTCACGAACCAAAGGAGACGAAGGGTCGTACTGCGGGCACCTGCAGGGTGGAGTTCGAGTTCGTAGTTTTCCGCGCGTGCTCGGCGGAGGTTCCAATCGAGGTCGATTCCGTTTGCGACCTTGGGCATCAGAGCCTCTTCGAACCGGAATACCCAGTTGCGGTCGTGATACTCCGCCAGCAACCCAACCGTGTAGCCACGGGTATCCGCAGCGTAGTCGAACGCGCCGTTGTTGTCGACGGTCCAGTTCATGAAGTGGTAGTGGCTGTCCGTCCCAACAGCATTCTGGTCAAAGAAATCGTTGACGCCCATCTTGCCGAAGCGAAGTTCAATTCGCCGCACTGGCACTTCAGTTGCCAGGTACCAGGGATTCCGTTCAGCTTCGACTTTCTCGTGGCTGAGTGGAATGATCTGCCGGATCATTCCGCGCGCCAGATAAGGAGTCGTGCCGAGAGTGGGATTGCGCACAACGTCCAGGTCGGTAAAACCCGCGAGTCCCAGTGCGTCACTCAGTCCGCCGCCCGCCGCCGCTTCCACGTGCAGGAAGACTTCAGCGGTGTGAGACAACTCGTACCCAAGAAACAGCGTGGCAACATTCGAGGTGGCGTGCTCCGCCTTTGTGCGGAAACTGTTTGGTCCGCCATATTTCGCACTGAAGGACGGGTGCCATTGCGAGATGATGTTGTCCTGCCCAGAAACCCACCAGCGGGCTGTTTGGGAGTGCGAAAACATCGTGACCATCGGATCCTCGCTCGGGGTGTTGACGCTATCGGTTTGCGCCACGGAAAAGCTTGTACCCGCGAGGGACACGGCCAGCCAAAGCCACTTCCGGCTGATCATGCGCTTCGCATTCATGCATACTTCTCGTCGTGGCAAGTTGGCAGCATTCTCTTTGAATTGGGGACCGAAGGGAAGGACGAACGGGCTGCCAGATGCCCGATTCGTGGGCCGCACAAACAAAATCAGGACAGTCCGGAGCCCCCGAGACTGTCCCTATGAAAACCCTCCCGGTTAGAAGGGCAACTGATACAAGTAAGCTAAATGCCTGATGTTGCGGGAGTATTGCGAGTCTGTGAAAATCTCGTGAATTCGACCTCACGTGATGTTGCCCTCCGTCACACACACCCGTGACTCTGCTCTCGCTGCCGGTAGGTGTGGCGCTGCTATATTGAACGTTCAAGACTGACCTGCAGGAGGCACGCTCATGGCCCGCAAACTCGAACAGTCACGCAAGCTGCAGAAGCGTGCGGAGATGATGATTCCGGGTGGAGTCAACTCACCGGTTCGTGCATTTCGCGCCGTTGGTGGCGATCCTCCATTCGTCGTGCGCGGTTCCGGGTCTCACATCTGGGATGCCGATGCGAACGAGTACATCGACTACATAGGTTCGTGGGGACCGCTCATCCTGGGCCATGCTGCTGCGGCGGTGATTGAAGCCTTGGGAACTGCCATGCGGAATGGTACAAGCTTTGGGGCATCCACGCCTGCGGAAGCCGACCTTGCCGAGCTGGTGATCTCAGCGTTCCCTCACATGCAGAAGGTGCGCTTTGTCAGTTCAGGGACAGAGGCCACCATGTCGGCCATCCGTCTTGCACGGGCCTATACCAAGCGCAAGTACATTGTGAAATTTGAGGGATGCTATCACGGGCACGTGGATGCGCTTCTAGTCAAAGCCGGTTCAGGAGTAGCCACGCTCGGGATTCCCGGCTCTGCCGGCGTACCCGAAGAGTTCACCCAGTTCACTCTTGCGCTTCCCTACAACGACACCGATGCGCTGGAAGAAGCCTTCAAGAAATTCAAGCATCAGATCGCCTGCGTCATCGTCGAGCCGGTAGTGGGCAACATGGGATGCGTGCCACCCGCGCGCGGCTATCTGGAAGCGCTGCGCGCCATCACTTCGAACGAGGGAGCCGTACTGATCTTCGACGAGGTCATGACCGGTTTTCGCCTCGCTTTCGGAGGTGCCCAGGAGTTGTACTCGATCCAACCGGACGTCACTACGATGGGCAAGATCATTGGAGGAGGACTGCCAGTCGGGGCTTATGGTGGGCCATCCGAGATCATGGATCTGGTGGCGCCCCTCGGTCCGATGTATCAGGCTGGAACTCTCTCCGGGAACCCACTCGCCATGACGGCGGGCTACGCTCAACTTCGCTACCTGAAGGAGCACAAAGGCCTATACTCCCAACTTGATGCGCTGAGTGGCGAGTTGGTAGCCGGCGTGAGCGCAGCGGCCAAGACTGCCGGTGTCGCAATGACCTGTAATCGCGTTGGCTCGATGTTTACCTGGTTCTTCACTCCTGGGCCCGTGACCGATTGGAACTCCGCATCAAAGTCCGATACGGAGGCATTCGGACGCTTCTTCCGCAACATGCTCGATAGCGGCGTGTATCTCCCTCCGTCGCAGTATGAAGCCGCTTTCCTGAGTGTGGCCCACACGAAACCAGATGTACAAGCGACGGTGACGGCGGCTAAACAGGCGTTTGCCATGGTAACGGCCTGACTTGGGTGTTTTGAGCAGGAGAACGGTTGGCACGTTTCAGAGTTGGCTAGCGACTGGAGACGGACGGTTGATGCCCAACTCGGTCACCGTCACGAATTCGAAGCCCTCCCGCTTGTGCTGCGCGATGAGCCGTTCGCTTGCGATCACAGTTTGCGATCGGTCGGCTCCCATGGCGATGTGGCTTCCGTCATGCATCAGGATGACGTCGCCTCCGCGCATTTGGCGCACGCATTTCTGCACAATTTTTTCGGCCGGAAGAGCCTTCCAGTCCCAACTAGTGACATTCCACATCACAGGTTCCAGACCCAAGTTTCGCGCAACTTGCAATGTTGCGGGACGGCGAGCACCGAAGGGCGGCCGGAAGAGTTTCGGTGCTTCTCCCGTCGTCTCTTGCACGGCGCGCTGACACTCTTCCAGCTGGGTTCGCGTCTCTGCAGCTCCGGTCAGGATCAAGTTCGGATGCGTGAAGGTGTGATTGCCCAGCACGTGTCCTGCTTTCACGAGGTCGCGCACAATATCAGGTCTCTGTCTCACATAGCGCCCAATCAGAAAGAACGTAGCCTGAACATCGTGGCGTGCCAGCACGTCTAGCAGTCGCAGCGTATGCGGGTCGTTCGGTCCGTCGTCATAGGTGAGCGCGATCTGCTTCAAACCGGGCAGTCCGCTCACAAGAGTATGGCCGAATCCCTGTGCCCAGGGGGCCATCGCCTGATAGGCCGCAGTGCCGGCGGCGGCCACAACGCTTACGCCAATGAGAGAAGCAAACACTCTGAAGAAATTGTAATCGCCGCCGTGAAATTCCAATTCGTAATTCTGCGTTTCGCACACACCTGCGTGAAGTCGCCGCGAGCGAATTGGCAATTGCTTATTAACTCTTCCCACAATTGCCTCGCGCGCCCGGTCGAGATATTCTGCAGAGCGATCTTTTTTCGAACCCATGGCGAAGCTCTTCGAAAGTCCCCGCTACATCGCAGTTGAAGGTCCAATCCGGGTGGGCAAGAGCACCCTGGCTCGCATTTTGGGCGAACGCCTTAATGCACAGCGCTTGATGGAACCTGAGGAAAATCCTTTCCTGCCAGCTTTCTACAGCGCGGAGCCTGGCGCGGCATTCCAGACTCAGTTTGCCTTTCTGATCCGGCGTTTTGAGCAACTGCGATCGCTCGACTTAAGCCCGCGTTCGCAGAAGACCGTGGTAGCCGACTTCATTTTCGAGAAAGACAAGCTATTCGCATGCCTGAACCTGAGCGATCAGGAACTGGAAACGTACAATCGCTACTACAATTTCTTTCGCGAGCAGGTACCCACTCCTGATCTGGTCATTTACCTTCAGGCAACACCCGAGGTTCTGAAAAAACGTCTGAAGAAGCGGAATGCACCGGGCGAGAAGGGAATCAACGACGATTACCTTGAAGAAGTCATTAAGGCTTACGAGCACTTTTTCTTTCACTACACCTCATCTGACCTGCTGATTGTGAATACTTCGGAGATCGACTTCGTCGACCGCAACGAGGATCTCAAAGAACTGCTGCGCAAGGTGACCGAGCCCATCAAAGGAACACAATATTTCCTTCCGCTGGGCAGCCAGGAAGCCGCCAGCGCCTGAGCCATCACAATCTTCCTGGAAGTCTTAGACGCGCTTTACCGGCAGGCGGACGCGAAAACAGGTGTATCCCGGCCGCGACACGACCGTGACATTGCCTCGATGATTGCGCACGATGCGGTACACCGTGTCCAGTCCGAGTCCTGTTCCCTCGCCCATCGGCTTGGTCGTGAAGAAAGGGTCGAATATGCGAGTCTGAATTTCCTGCGGAATTCCCGACCCGTTATCGACAAACTCTACCAGCACGTCATCGCCCTCGCGCATGGTGCGGATGCGCAACTCTCCCTTGCCGTTCATCGCGTCGACTGCATTGTCAATCAGATTCGTCCAAACTTGGTTGAGTTCGCTGCCGTGTGAAGGAACACGGGGCAAATCGGGATCGTAATTGCGCGTCACGGTGACTCCACGCTTGAGCTTGTGAGTCAACATGACGAGGGTGCTTTCGATTCCCTTGGCGATGTCGACATCTTGGAGCTGAGCCTGGTCCATAAAGGAGTATTCCTTGATGGCCTTGACCAGTTCAGAAATGCGGCACGTGCTGTGTTCGATGTCAGTCAGCAGACGGGAAATCTCCAGCATTGCGCTAATGCGCCGGATGGCCGGGGCCAGTTGGGCTCCCTGGTACTGTTCCCCCAATCGTTCGAAATGTTCGATGTTCGCATCCGCTTCGGCAAGAGTAGGCGCAAGTTCCCATCCGTCCTCGACTCCGTGAGCTTCCATCCAGCTTTGCAGCTCTTGTGTTCGATCGCTCATTTCGAGTGCCGTCTTGGGTTTCACATGTGGCTGCATTTCCACAGCTTTCGCTTCGATCGTTCGCAGCAAAGCACGCGCGTCTTTGGAGATGCTGGCCTCATCGAGTTGCTCGTCGGCCAGCTTGCGCTTCTCAATCACGCTGCGCAGCATGCTCGCCGCCCGGCTGGCAGCCGCAGCGGGGTTATTCAATTCGTGCGCCAGCCCGGCAGAGAGCTTTCCCAACGACGCCAGCTTCTCGCGGGACAGGTCCTGTTTCGTGACTTCACGCACACGGTCCGAGAGGATGCCAACCAGTTTCGGCCCCAGGGCAGGAATGCGGTGCAGCATCTCGGGAAACAGAGCCTTCGAGATGAGGGCAACGCGCGTCCGGGTAACCGCACGCGCTGTGACTGGAAAATGGGTGAGCCGGGAAAAAGGCAACATGCCGGTAATCTGCCCCGCCCGCGTTGTGTACACCGGTGCATCGGGTCCTAAGCTTTCCCGACGACTATCGGTTTCCCCTTCCAGGTAGATGCTCATGAACTCGGCTGGTTCTCCCTCGCGTACCAGCACTTGTCCCGGCTCAACGACCTTCTCTTCCGAGTGATCCGCGAGCCAGCGAAGCTCATCGTCGGCAAGGTCGGACAAAATCGGGATGCTCCGGAATTCAGCTACAAGATCAGCGCTCATTCTGCAGATCAGATTTCCCGGCAAGTGTATCGGATTCGGAAATTCGTGCGAAGCGGGTCCAGAAGTCCGAGAAGATGCTCATGGAGGATAGCGCTCCCGTTCGGCTACAATCCTCCACCGGAAAACTAACTCCATGCCCTCCAACAGACGCGCTTTCCTCAAAACAGGGGCCGCCGCGACAATATCCGCGCTCGCTGCCTCCCGCTTGGGGTTCGCCTCCGATGCCGAACTTGAGCTCTCGCCCGGCGAGCCCGGGGCTCTCATCAGCCCGCATATCTACGGTCACTTTCTCGAGCACCTCGGTGGTGTGATCTACGACGGCGTGTGGGTGGGCCGCAACTCACCGATCCCGAACGTCGACGGAATCCGCAAGCAATTTGTGGACGACATGAAGCGCATCGGCGCGCCCAATTTGCGCTGGCCCGGCGGCTGCTTTGCCGACGGATATCACTGGCGCGACGGAATCGGCAAGTCCGCCGCGCGACCTCGCACCTACAACTTCTGGCAGCGCCGCATGCCTCCCGGTACCGATGCTACTGAGACCAATCAGTTTGGCATTCACGAATTTATGCACCTGTGTCGTCTTGTAGGCGCTCAACCCTACGTCGCGGCAAACGTAGGATCAGGGTCGCCCGCTGAGTTCCACGACTGGGTGTCTTACTGCAATGCGCCCGGCGGGACTGTAAGCCTCGCCGATGAGCGCGCCGCCAATGGCGACAGCCAGCCCTTCGGCGTCCGTTACTGGGGCGTTGGCAATGAATCCTGGGGCTGCGGCGGAACCATGCGCCCGGGAGAGTACGCCACTCAATATCGAAAATTCGTCACCCAATTCCCCGCTTACACTGAGCCGTTCCTAGTGGCCACCGGTCCTCGCGGACATTCGGCCGACAGCGACATCGGCTGGACCACTGGTTTTTTCGAGGGCATGCGCGGAGCCACTCCTCCCGACGGCTTCGGCCTGCATTTCTACACCGATCTCCGTCCCACTCCGCTGAAGGCGGGAGACTTCAAAGCTTCCGAGTGGTACGAAGTGCTCCTGCGCGGCGTGCGCCTCGAGAAGGTGATCGATGACCACTGGAACGAAATGGGGAAGTTCGATGCATCGCATCGCACGAAGTTCGTGATCGATGAGTGGGGCGTCTGGTACGCCCCGGGCTCAGAGATTGCGCCGACTTACATCTTGAGCGAGACCATCACTCTTCGCGACGCCCTGCACACCGGCTTGACCTTCGACATCTTCAATCGACACGCCGACAAGATCGCCATGGCGAATGTGGCACAGACGGTCAATTGCATACATTCGTTGTTCCTGGCACGAGGAGCCCAGTTCGTGCGCACTCCTGTCTACCACGTGTTCGATATGTACCGTGCTCACATGGGAGCTCGGCAGGTACCATTGCGCAACCCGGTCGCGGAGATCACTGTCCCTTGCCTGGCAGGCCAGGCTCGTCTCAGGGGTCTTTCCGCGTCTGCGTCTGTCCGAGACAAGCACCTCGCAGTGACGCTCACAAATCCCTCACTCGATACAGCCTTGTCTCTCCGAATCAGGCTGGCAGGAGGAGCGCATGCCAGCGAGGCCCGAGGCACGGTTCTGACTCACGCGGACATGCGTGCCACTAACACTTTTGCGGCGCCCGAGGAGGTCAAGCCAGCGGCCCATCCCGTTAAGGTCGTCGCGGACGCTCTCGAGGTGAACATGCCTAAGCAAAGCGTTGTTCTGGTGGAAGGCGTTTTCACTTGAGTTGTCTGCCTGTCTCCCGAGTCACGTACTTTGGTAGCATCCACGTATGACGGAGTTGGCGCTCGACCGGCACTTGATCGCGCAGCGCGGAAAAAGGCTGGAATACTTCACAATTGCGTGGAACATATTGGAAGGGCTCGTCGCCGTGGTAGCCGGCGGCGCCGCGGGCAGTATTTCGCTGGTCGGTTTCGGCATCGACAGCTTTATCGAAGTGATGTCGGGGTCAACCCTGCTTTGGCGCATGGCTACGGATGCTGATGCCCAAACGCGCGAAAGGAATGAGCGAGTGAGTTTGAGGATGGTTGGAGTACTGTTCCTCGCTCTTGCTCTCTATGTAACCTATGAGTCTATCTCCGACCTCACCCGGCGAACCGCTCCGGAAAATAGCCTTCCCGGAATCGTCCTGGCCTGCGTGTCCCTGGTTGTGATGCCTCTTCTTTCGCACAAAAAGAAGAAGGTAGGCCGTGAGCTAGCGAGTGCCGCGATGCACGCCGACGCCCGGCAGACCGACTTTTGTGTGTATCTGTCCGCCATTCTTCTTATCGGTTTGTTATGCAATGCTCTCTTTGGTTGGTGGTGGGCGGATCCTGTAGCTGCTCTGGTGATGGTTCCCATCATTGCCAAGGAGGGCATGGACGGCTTGCGCGGGCAGACCTGCTGCCCGTGAATCTCCACGAATTGCACCTTTGCATCCGTACCGAGCGAACGCCTGATCGCTCCTGCTGTGAGATAATTTTTGTTGATATAGCGATTGAGGAAGGTTATGGCACACGAAGTTTTCTGCGTAAAACTCAAGAAAGAACTCCCCGGCCTGGACGAGCCACCGTTCGACACCGAACTCGGCAAGAAGATCTACGAGAACGTCTCGCAGGAGGCCTGGCGCCAGTGGACTGAGTTCTGCAAGATGATTCTGAATGAATACCGCCTGAACCCTGCCCGCCGAGAGGATCAGGAAGTCATCGTCAAACAGATGGAGCAATTCTTCTTCGGCGACGGCGCCGTCGCCCCCAAAGAGTACGTACCGCCTACGCACTGATCAGGATCGACGTTCAATCATGGACCAGGGGATGCGAGATCAAGAGCCGGTCTAGCCGAAATCGCTTTAAGCAATAGCAAGAACCGTTAGGGTGCCCCGCCCAAGCTGCGCTTGGGCGGGTCTTTTATGTCACTCCGCAACGTTCAGCGTTGCCCTTTTTCTACCGCACCGTAATCGTCGCCGGCGCCCTGTACACCCGCCCACAGTTGTCCCATGCCTGGGTCACCGTGTCATGCGTTCCGGTCGTCAGAGTGAGTTGCTTATCGATGCTGGAGGCATTCACGATATACGCATTGACCCCCGGCGCGGTGTAAATACGCTCCCGATTCCGCCCGAGGTATTCTGTATCAGGATAGGGTCCTTTCTGGTAAACGCGTGTCCACAATTGTCCTAGGCGACAATTACGGGCCGTAGTTCCCATCGCTCGGAAACGAGACGTACGCATTGATATGGATCTCCTTTCCTGTCGCCGTGAAACTTTTCTGGTAGGCACTTGCGGTCGTCGAAAGATTCGTTCCCGCGGAACCGCCGCCCACATAGTGTTCCCGGACGTATCGCGCTTCACGTCAATCCAGTAGACATGATTCAGCACCGTGGAATAAAGCAGCGCCGTTCCATGCACAATTTTGCACATACCGACGTCCCCTCGGACTTAGTTGGTCAACCCCGTCACGATCAAGACGTCCCTGTGCCTTGGAGAACGAAATTCAATGTTCTGCAATGGCAGATGTTAAGACGGTGATAACGGAATAGTTACGCGGGGAGTTACTTAGCTCTCGAGGTAGGCGTCGATCCATTCCTTTAGTTTGCGTCGCCGCTCGTCAGTCGCATCAAAGCGGACGCCGAAGGAATGTTTGGGCTTCTTCCAGGTAACGTTGCCTCGGATCCAGATGCGTGGCAGCGTAAGCAGCGCGAAGGATACTTCGAGAACCTCACCCGCGCTCACCTCCTCCGACGATTTGATTGACATGCCGCCCGAACTTACTTCAATGCTGGTGGCGGTGATCTTCTTGCGTTCGCCGACCTGTATTGCTACCTCGGTAATGACCGGAATGCGTACGTAACGGCGGAATTCGTGCAAAACGAGCATCTGCGTGGCGCGGACCAGCTTGAGCGCGGCAGAGCGCTCCACCGGCTCCTGGAAGATGGCATTGATGCCGTACTTTGAATAGCGCATGGCTTCCTGCGCGCTGCCACCGAGGCCGTAAATGACCATTCTGCTGTTGGAACGCGAAGTGCGGATCGCCTCCATCACGGCTTGAGCAGATGGGCCCAGCTTGACGATACACGCCTCAAATTTTTCCTTCTCCAGACGCGCAGCTGCATTCGCCGGCATTTCCACCGGGGTGATACCGAATTGCTTGAAGCAGTCAGCCAGAATCGTGCGAGTGGTGTCCTTCAGGTCGATCAGGGCGATTCGTGCCGCAGCCTGCCTGGTCGACGGGATGGGAGACAGGGCGGTGCCGATGGCATTGTTCATAGACTGGGGAAACCTCGCCGGAAACCATATTTTCGCGTGCAAACACTAGGTCTGGGAAGGTTTCTTCGGATTAGGTTCGGGTACAAAAGTGTTATGTCCGGGGTTGCACCGACGGTTAGTGAAATTCCTTGGAAACTACGAGCAGATTAGAACTGGCCCCGGAGGGAGACCTCTGCGGGATGCGGATGCTACTCCGACCAGCGCTTGAAGACCAGTGCGCCGTTGGTGCCACCGAAGCCGAAGGAATTGGAGAGGGCGTAATCCAGCGTCGCCTTTCGGGCCTGATTGGGAACAAAGTCCATCTCCTTCGTGTCCGGGTCCTGATTCTCCAGATTAATGGTGGGAGGTATGGTCTGGTCGTGCAGAGCCAGCACCGAGATGCCGGCCTCCAGGCCTCCAGCGCCCCCGAGGAGGTGGCCTGTCATCGACTTGGTGGAACTGACAGGTACCTTACGATCGCCAAAGAAGTTGCGGATGGCGTGTGCCTCGAGCACGTCACCGATCGGTGTCGATGTGCCGTGGGCGTTCACATAGCCAATGTCGCCAGGCTGCACTTTGGCGTCGTGCAACGCGTTCTTCATGACGCGATAGCCACCTTCGTGCTCCGGGGCGGGCTGCGTAATGTGATAGGCGTCGCCGCTCATGCCGTAGCCGACCAGTTCGGCCAAAATCGGCGCGTTGCGACGCTTGGCAAACTCCAACTCTTCCAAGATCAGGATGCCCGCGCCTTCCCCAATGACGAAGCCGTCCCGGGCTGAATCCCAAGGGCGACTTGCCTTTTCTGGCTCATCATTGCGTGTTGAGAGAGCACGCATGGCAGCGAATCCGCCTACACCCATGGGAGTGATCGCAGCCTCCGACCCCCCGGCGATCATCACGTCGGCGTCCCCGTGCTGGATGATTCGCATGGAGTCACCAATCGAGTGAGCGCTCGTGGTGCAAGCCGTCGCGGTGGCCTCGTTGGGCCCCTTGGCGCCGAACCGCATCGAGACATGGCCCGCAGCCAGGTTCACGATGGCTGCGGGAATGAAGAAGGGCGAGATCTTCCGCGGTCCACCTTCCAGCAAGGCACGGTGTTCGCGTTCAATGACGTCGAACCCCCCGATGCCCGAGCCAATGTGCACGCCCACGCACTCGGCAATTTCGGGCGTGATCTGAAGGCCGCTCATCTTCATCGCTTCTTCCGACGCCGCCAGCGCGAAGTAAATGAAGCGGCCCATTTTTTTGACTTCTTTTTTCTCGACGAAATTCAGGGGGTCGAAGTTCTTGACCTCGGCCGCGATTTGGCAGGCATGATTGGACGCGTCAAATTGTGTGATGCGGGCTACGCCGCTTTTACCGGCCAACAGGTTCTTCCAGACTTCAGCCGTGGAAGTGCCGACTGCGCAAATCAGGCCGATGCCGGTAACGACGACTCGCCTCGCCAAAACTACTTCCCGCCTTTCGAGTGCTTGCCGATGTAATCGATGGCATCCTGCACGGTGCGGATCTTTTCGGCATCCTCGTCGGGAATCTCAATATCAAAGGCCTCTTCGAAAGCCATCACCAGTTCGACGGTGTCCAGCGAATCAGCGCCCAGGTCGTCCACGAACGATGCATTGGTCGTGACTTCGCCTTCGTCGACACCCAACTGTTCAACGATGATCTGCTTTACCTTATCGTCAACGGCTGCCATTAGCTCTCCTTCGCGGGCCGCGCTACGGGGCCGGCCGGTTCATGTTGCTACTTGCTGACCTTGGCATGTTTTTCGATGTAATCAATGGCGTCCTGTACAGTGCGAATCTTTTCCGCGGCTTCGTCGGGAATTTCCAGGTCGAAATTCTCTTCCAGGGCCATGACGAGTTCGACCGTATCCAGCGAATCAGCACCCAAGTCGTCCACAAAAGATGAGCTGGGAGTTACCTCGGCCTCTTCGACGCCAAGTTGTTCTGCAATGATCTGTTTCACCTTATCTACGAGTGCCTTGTTTTTCTCATTAACCGCCATACGAGTGCCTCCAGTCGCAAAAGTTTCGTGGGAACGAGTAGTCTACTTGGCCGCGTGAATTTGTGTAAAGGAAGCGGTGCGGGCGCCCTCATTCGTGAGCGATTCACGAGCCCATCTGGCTTCACCGTGTACTTGGGTTCTTGCGGATTCCTTGAGCATCGTAATCGCTGCGCACAGGAGCGTCAAACGGCTCCCTCTCGGAGTGGATGCAGGCTGGCTGAACTCGGTTTGTTAGGCTTTTACTCATGCACCTGAATGATGTTGAAAATCCGGTGATGCGGGCCCGCATCTATTTGGCCGCTGCAACAGCGTCGAACAAATTCAAGAACTCCAGCTTTTTTTCAGCTGACAGAAAAGCGGCCTCGAAGGAGTTGCGCGCGAGTTCCCGCAGATGCTCATCTGTAAAGCCGAACTGATCCTGTACAAGTTGGTATTCGCGCGAGAGCGAGGTGGAAAAGATAGCTGGATCGTCACTATTGAGGGTGACCATGATCCCCTGGTCGAAGTAGTTCTTGACAGGATGGTCTGCTAGGGAACAACACACGCCGGTTTTCAGGTTGCTGGTGACGCAGATCTCGACAGGAATCTGGCGTTCGGAGAGCTCCTGGATCAGATCTGGGTCCTGGTGCGCTGTCAGACCATGGCCGATGCGTTCGGCGCGTAAGTTCAAGGCTCCCCAGATCGACTCGGGACCCGCGGTCTCCCCGGCGTGAGCGGTGAGCCGGAGGCCGTGCTCTGCGCAATATCCATAAACGCTGCGAAACAATTCGGGCGCCGCTTGGCGTTCGTCGCCACCGATTCCAAACCCGACGACATTGCGCTCCTGGTACTGGACCGCCAGTTCGGCGACACGTTGCGCCTCAGCCGCTCCGAATTGCCGAACAGCGTCGAAGATCCATAGCAGGGAGACACCGAAATCCTGCTCCCCGCGTGCGCGTCCTCGCTCCAGGCCCTCAAAGATGGCGACAAAGTCATGCTTGCGGTAAAGGCAGACACCTACGGAAATGTAAACCTCGGCATGCCGAGTGTTCTCGCCCCTGAGCCGCTCCATCAGTCGATAGGTAATGCGTTCGTAATCGTGTGAAGTCTGGAGGAGTTCGGTGATTGATTTGAAACACATGAGGAAGCCGGTGAAATCTGAGTATCGATAGAGCTTCTCGACATCCTCAATGTTGGCGCCTTTTACCCCGTGGCTTTGCTGGATTTCGAGCAAAGTTGCCGGTTCGATCGAGCCTTCCAGGTGAAGGTGAAGTTCAGCCTTCGGCAAGGAGGCGATAAACGCGCTGGGCTGCGGGTTGGCGAACAGGCCCATGAAGTCCGATTGTAGTTTTTGGATGTCGGAATGGCACTAGATTCTTCCGTGAGCCGTACCTGTCGACATACGCCCCCGGCTCTAGTCTTCCTTCTTATCGGCCAGCGAACTCGCTGTGGTGCCGGCTATAGACCCAGTAGATCGTCAGCCCGATTACCAGCCAGCCGAAGAACCGGAGCCAGGTCAGGATGGGCAGCCCCGACATCAGCAGGATACAGAAGAAGACGCTGAGAACCGGTGCGGCGAGGCCACAGGGCGCTCGGAATCCGCGATGACGTGCGGGTTCGCGGAATCGCAAAATGATGACACCGATCGAGACCAACACGAATGCAAAGAGCGTTCCGATGTTGGAAAGATCGGCTAAGGTGCCGATATCGAGTATTCCCGCGGGAAGGCCGACCACGAAACCAGCAATCCACGTCGCCGTCGCAGGAGTACGAAAGCGCGGATGCACACGGCCAAACAGCTTGGGCATCAAGCCGTCCCGCGACATCGCGAACCAGACCCGCGCCTGTCCTAACTGGAATACGAGCAGCGACGAGATCATTCCCATCATCGCCCCAAACAGCACACCGAGCCGCACCCAATGCAGGCTGTGCGAGCCCGTGGCCAGGGTCAGCTTCTTCAGGCTGTTCACGACGGGGGCGGCGTCGTCGAGCATGGACTGCCACGGCACGAGCCCGGTGAGCGTCACCGCAACTCCGATGTAAAGCAAGGTGCAGATCACGAGCGTCGCGATGATTCCGATGGGCAAATCACGCTGTGGATTCCGAGCCTCCTCAGCGGCGGTCGAGACCGAATCGAAACCGATGTAGGTGAAGAAAATGATGGAGCCGCCCGTCAAAATTCCGGAGAGACCGTTAGGGGCAAAAGGATGCCAGTTCTCCGAGTGAACGAAGTGCGATCCCGCAATGATGAAAGCAAAGATCGCGGAGATCTTGAGGATCACCATGGTGTTGTTGGCTTCGGCCGATTCGCGGATGCCACGCACCAAAATGACGGTCAAAATCATGACGACCAGGAACGCCGGGAAATTGAAACCGAAGTGCAGACCGGGGGCGTACAGCACATTGCCCTTCAGGTCGGAGAGGCCAGCAGGAAGATACGCGGGAGAAATCCAGCGCAGGGCGGGATGCCAGCCGAACCAGTCCAGCATATCGACCAGGTGCGCGGAAAATCCAACACTCACCGCCATGTTGCTGACTGCGTATTCGAGGATGAGGTCCCAGCCGATGATCCATGCGATGAGTTCACCCATGGTCGCGTAAGTGTACGTGTAAGCGCTGCCGGCGATGGGGATCATCGAGGCCAGTTCGGCATAGCAGAGCGCGGTAAACGCACAAACAGTCGCCACCAGCATCAGCGACAAAGCCAACGCCGGTCCGGCGCCGGGACGTCCCAGCGATGCGGTGTGCTTGATGAGGTAGTCGAGGAGCGGAGCGTTGAGGATAGAAGAAGTGTCGAATTTCTGTCCGGCGATCGCAGTGCCAACGACGGTGAATATCCCAGAGCCAATCACTGCGCCAATGCCGAGCGCGGTGAGGGAAAGTGGGCCGAGAGTCTTGGTTAGGCGCCGATCGGCGTCTTCCGAATCGGAGATCAGCTTGTCGATGGACTTGGTGGCAAAAAGTTGAGTGGTCGCCAGAAAAGTGCTCCGGGTTGAGTTGTGACCAGCCTCGACTGGTCCATATGCAAACGATCTGCTAACAGAGCAAGGGCGGGTCCTGAAGACCCGCCCCGAAAGTCAACGACTAGGTGCGCTTGGACTGACCGCGCGCCATTTTCTTCACTTTGCTCTTTTTCGAGCCCCGCGCGTAATCCCTTGACTTAAGCGGATTCTCCGCTTTTCTCTTCTTGCGTGCGGCTCGTTTTGTTTTTTTGCGTTCTTCTCTGCTTAAGGTTGATGTATTTGCCATGAGAATTTTCGTTACCTTTAGTTGATATTAGTTTGGAACGATCAAGTATGCGGAACCAACATCGCGCGTCCGACCAACATCGTTATGCTTTTTCCAACTGCGCGTACTTCTCCACCAGCTTCTTCAGGCCGAACCGTGGGAATTGTACCGTAATCTTCGCGTCTTCCCCATCGCCTTCTCGCTGGTAAACCGTTCCTTCACCATATTTCGGATGTCGGACCTTCTGTCCGGGGCGAAAGCCCTTCTTGCCTTTGGGTTCTTCAATGGGAGCCTTAGGCACGTTGAATTTCTTGCCGCGCGAGGCGAAAAACTCAGCGATGTTGTCGATGGAGTTGTATGTCTTGCCGCTGTAGGTCGGCTTGGCGCGCTCCGCGCGTTCCCGACGCCAATTGGCGCTCTGATCTTCGTCTTCGTAGGAGTAGTGCGAAGAGCTGTGCTCGTCATAATGGGGCGCGGATGCTCTTGTCCGCGAACCGCCCGACGCGTACATCCCGGTGGTGGCACGTCTCCTCGATTCACCTAGTTCTTCAATCAACCCTCCCGGAACCTCTTCGAGAAAACGCGAGGGCACGCTGGCCTCGGGAAGATCGGTACCGTAGCGGCGACGATAAACGGCACGGCTGAGAACCAGCGTGTCCATCGCACGGGTCATCCCTACGTAGCAGAGACGGCGCTCTTCTTCAATGTCATCCATCTCAAGCAGCGTGCGCGAGTGCGGGAACAGGCCTTCCTCCAGACCGCAGAGAAAAACTAATGGGAATTCCAGTCCTTTGGCGGAGTGCAGCGTCATCAGGGTGATGCGCGCAGACTCGTCGTAGCCGTCGGCATCGCTGACCAGCGCAGCGTGGTCGAGGAATTGTTCCAAACTTTCCCCACGATCCTTGGAGTCGAGCGCAGCATTAACTAATTCGCGAAGGTTTTCGATGCGGGAGTACGCCTCGGGAGTGTCTTCCGCTTCGAGCTGCTTGATGTAGCCGGTGCGGTCGATCAGGAATTTCAGGATTTCCGCAGTGAAAGCAGGTTCTCCGGGCGTGCGAAAGGGGGGATTGGGTGAAGCTTCGGCACTGGGCCCCTCATCCGCTGGCGGCGTGAAGTCGATGGCGTCATCGCCGAAGTCGAAGGCGAGCGGGTCGAATTCGGCGGCGTCATCCTCGGCAGAGACACTATCGCCCGAAAGCGGGCGAGACGCCCCCGCGACAGCCGGCGAGCCGCCAGCGCTACTCGAGACGCTGGCGCTACTCTCGAATCGCTCTACGTACGTTCCCGCTAGCATCGCCTGGGCGTCTTCGATCAGTTCGCGAAAGCTTCGGAGGGCTTGCACCGCTCGTGGCGGCAAGAGTTGACGCTCGATCGCTTCACCGATCGCTCCCCAAAGCGACGAGCCTGTCTCTAAGGCCAGACGTTCGACCACTTCGATCGTCGTTTTGCCGATACCGCGCGCGGGGGTATTGATGACGCGCAGCAGTGATACCGAATCGTCGGGATTCAGGATGACCTTAAGATACGAGATCATGTCCTTAATTTCGGCACGTTCATAGAACGAGAAGCCCCCGACCACGTGGTATTTCAGTTGGTAGCGGCGCATGGCCTCTTCAAACAAGCGCGATTGCGAGTTCGTGCGATACAGGATCGCCGCACGCGGTGTCTGGCTGTGCTCCACGCCTTCGCGCAAATAACGTGCAATGCGGTCGGCTACGAATAGCGCTTCGTTCTCACCATCGGGCGCCTCGTAGTAGCCGATCTTCGTGCCCCCCTGGCGCGAGGTCCACAGGTTTTTGCCTTTCCTTTTGACGTTATTAGCCACCACGGCCGAGGCGGCTTCCAGAATGTTCTGCGTGGAGCGGTAATTTTCTTCCAGGCGAATGATCTTCGCTTCCGGGAAGTCATTTTCGAACTCAAGGATGTTGCGGATGTCGGCGCCGCGCCACGAGTAGATAGACTGATCTTCATCGCCGACGGCGCATAGATTGTGCCGCGTGCCCGCTAGCAGGCGCATGAGTTCGTACTGCGGCCGATTCGTGTCCTGATATTCGTCGACGAGGATGTACTGGAACTTGCGGTTGTAATAATCGCGAACCGCTGACACGGACTTCATCAGTCGAAGGGCCTCCAGCAGCAGATCATCAAAATCGAGCGCGTTGGCCTTTCGCAGTTCCTTACGGTACTCCTCGTAGATGTGGGCCACTTTCTCGGTCTTGGGATCGGCCGAATGCAGATAGATTTCCTGCGGATCGAGCATGTGGTTTTTGGCCCAGGAAATTCGCCCCAGCGCAATGCGTGGCGTGAGATCCTTGTCGTCGATGCCCATGCGTTTCATCACCGACTTCACAATGCTCTGCTGGTCGGCTTCGTCGTAGATCACGAAATTCTTCGTGAGGCCGATGGGAGGCTGGCCGGGCACAGTCGACGGAATTCGCAGCGCTTCGATGTCGCGTCGCAACACCCGTACGCAAAACGAATGGAAGGTCGAGATGATGGGCTTGGCGACTGACAAGCCGCCAACGATACGTTCCACTCTTTCAACCATTTCGGCAGCGGCCTTGTTGGTGAAGGTCACTGCCAGGATCGATTCAGGCATCACGCCCAGGTGCTCAATGAGGTGAGCGATGCGGTACGTGATGACGCGCGTCTTCCCACTACCTGCGCCCGCAAGGATAAGAACGGGTCCTTCCGTGGTCTCGACGGCTTCGCGCTGCTGGGGGTTGAGTTGGTTGAGAAAGGACAACGATGTGGAGCCTCAGAATAATGGTTTCGATTGTTGGTGAACTAGCCGGCCGTTCTTGCTGCCTTGCACTCCGCGCACGGGCACACTTCGCGCAGGTACGCCCATGAATAAATTCCCAAGTTGTGGCCGTCGTTCCATTCAAAGCGGATGGCGTACTTGCCCACGCCCTCCACAGAGTGCGCCCTAGCCGCGGCTTTGAACATCGGTAGGGCGCCTGGCGCAGGTTTTGGCGGCTCTCCCCGCTCACGACCAGTCTTTTCGCGCTCTTCGTTGCATGTTGCACACGGGCAGGCGTCCCGCAAAAACGGAAAAGTGTAGGCGGACAGGTGGCCATCACGCCACTCGATCTCCACTCCAGTCCCGGTGGTCAGGTTCACTTTGACCGACTTGGGATCAGTGCTGGCCGTGGGAGCTTTCAAGGGAGACTGCATAGGATCAGTATCGCATGCCAAGCAGCCTTGTTTTCGGCATGGAGCAACTCCGAAAACGGCACATCCTTACGGTCTTCGAGGCTCTTGCGATTTGCCGGTCCCCTCTCGCAGCGTGTGTATCGCGTCAGCAGCGAGGCCCACATAGCGTTCGACCAGGCCGCTGGGCCAACGGATCTCGACCCAATCGATTTTGGCTGCGGTACCCAACCCAAAATGCACTCGTCTATCGTCATTCGAAGCATAGCTCGCTCCGCTGCGGACTTCGTCCACCAAAGTGCGTGTGCCCGCTTTTACCGTGATGCGCGCGCCAATGCCGTCCCGGTTCGATTTGCTGCCCTCCGTGCGAAAGGCAATCCAGTGATTGGAAGAGCGCACCTGGTTGACCAGCAAACTCGGCGGCGCATTCATGTTGCTGACGACGGCTGAGATCCGGCCGTCATTCCACAGGTCACCTACGGCAGCCCCGCGGCTGGCATGCGGAATGGTTATCCCCGGCCCTGCCGGATCGGAAATATCCGCGTATTTTCCAGTGCCATCGTTGTGGTAGAGAATCCTCGGCTCCTGGTAGTCGCTGCCCAGGTGTTGCTTATCGACTTCAGGATAGACGTGCCCATTCACGAGCAGCAGGTCCAGCCAGCCATCGTTGTCAATGTCTAGGAAGTTGGCGCCCCATCCCAAATACTTCGTGTTCAAACCGAGGCCGGCGGCGAAGGTGACGTCATCGAAGGTTCCATTGCCGTTGTTGCGGTACAGCGTTGAAGTGTCGTCGGAAAAGTTTGTCTTGAAAATGTCGAGTTTGCCATCGCCGTTGAAGTCGCCGATGCTGGTGCCCATGCCGGCCTGCTCGCGCCCATCTTCGTTGTAGGCAGCCCCTGCGCTGACGGCCACGTCGGTGAACGTTCCGTCGCGATTGTTGTGATAGAGAATGCTGGCCGTACTGTCGCAGGCTACATAGATGTCGGGCCAGCCATCGTCGTCATAGTCGAAGGTGGCAACGCCCAGCGAGTAGTGGGCCGACGTTTGGTCGATATGCGCTTTCGTAGTGACATCGGCGAATTTGCCGCCACCCAGATTGTGGTACAGAACATTCTTCTCTCCCGGCAAACCGCGAGGTCCGCACATGACGGGAACACCCTTCCACATGCAGGATGCCCGTTCGCCGGGAGCGGGTGCCGTCGAAAGATCGAAGTCGACGTAGTTGGCTACGATCAGATCAAGCAGGCCGTCGCGATCATAGTCGACGAAGGCACATCCAGAGCCCCAGGACGTCCCGGAGCCGGATGTTCCCGAGGCGTCTCCGACCTCGGTAAAAACGCCTTTTTGATTGTGGTACAGGCGGTTCTTGCCGTAATACGTGACGTAAAGATCTTCCCATCCGTCGTTGTCGTAGTCCCCAACGCATGCGCCCTGGCCCCATCCAGTGGCAGTCAGGCCAGCTTTCGCGGTTACGTCGTTGAACGTGCCGTCATGGTTGTTGCGGTACAAGTGGTTGGTAGGAGCCTTGCCCTTCGCGGGGCCTTCCAAAGTCGTCCCGTTCACAAGGAAGATGTCGGGCCATCCGTCGTTGTCGTAATCGAAAATAGCCACCCCAGTGCCAGTGGTTTCGATGATGTATTTCTTGGTTTCCACGCCGCCGAAGACATTCGACATGATCAGTCCGGATTTCGCGGCAACGTCGGTGAAATAAGCAATGGGAGATTTCTGATCCGAACGCGCGGCCTGTGGGAAAGCAGCGGAACACACGCAGAACGTGATTAGAAGGACTGGCAGATTCTGTTGCGCGAGCGCACGAGGAAAGTACCCTAGACCACGTACCATGACTTTGAACTGATACTAGGAGGCCGATCCCGCAGGGTCAAGTTTGTGAGATCGGCGGGCTCTCCGAGCCGCATGGCATACTAGATGTAATACGCCCGGTGCGATGTGGGTGGTTGTTATCACTGTGAGAGTCTCGAATCGTCTTCGGTGTCCGCCATTTCTTTTGTCTTGTGCGTGTTTCTGCATTTGGCCGCTCACGGTTACGGGACAGAATTCTCCTGGTAGTGCCGATGCCATTTACCGCCAGGGAATGAAAGCGCTACAAGCTGGGGATCTGACTGAAGCGCGCTCCGCGTTTGAACAAGCCGTGAAGCTCGCGCCGCGCAGTCCAGATGCGCACAATGCGCTGGGCTGGGTGCTGAATGCGCAAGGCCAGGCACAGGACGCCGTTGCCGAGTTTCAAACTGCGCTGCGTCTAAAGCCAGATTTTCTTCAGGCTCACATCAATCTGGCCAATACTTTCGCACAAGCACGACAACTGGCAGAGGCTGAGAACGAGGCGAACGCTGCCGTCAAACTCAAGCCTGACAGCTCTGAGGCGCACCGCACGCTGGGACGAGTTTTGAGCTTTCGCGGCGATTTGAATAGTGCAATTGCCGAAATGAAGCGGGCCGTCGAAATTGAACCTAAGCGAGCTGAGTTGCACGATGAGCTCGGCTCTCTGCTTGCGCAAGCCTCGCAAACAGAAGATGCGGCAGCGGAATTCTCCGAGGCGCTGCGGTTCACAGCTGCAGCATACTGCTCCCGCTCGGCAGTCGACATGCCTGTGACACTCATGTAACTCAGCGTAACAAGCTCACGCATCTCACTGCAACTACAGCTGTTCGCATTGCGTAACCGTAACAAACCTTTTGCAACTTTTCTCCCATCCCACGCCCGGGCGACAGTGTTCCGCATTCACGAAGCGCACTCTCTGTCAGGTGTGCGGCATCGTGCTGCTTCCAAATTGTGGCGCGTTCAGGCCATGCTGCCCATCAGTGAGGATATTTCTGCCTTTCCTAAGAGAAAATTGCCAGCTTGGGGATCACTTCCGCATTTCAATAGCGCGTTCGACAGTCTTTCCAAATGTCATAGCGTAAACACCCTCTACGCAACCTACTTCTCAGCATATTCAACACTCTAAAGCGAATATCCGTTTAGGAATCGAAACTGCAGAGCCGCTTTGTGAGTTAGTAGGTTTGTATTAGTTGAATGTTTGGCTAACTGAATCGCTAGTTACGAGCATTTGAGCGAATACCTCGTAGAGCCGTATAAACACTGGCTCTTCTACTTACCTGGGTCAACATTCATCGCCACAAAAAGGATTTTCTTGGCGGCTGCGATGTATGAGAAGAGTGCGGAGGATTCGATGAAGATTAAGAGTTTTACTATAGGTTTCCTAACACTGCTTGTAATCCTGTGTGGGCTTGCATCCCAAAGCGTCGCGCAGGCGGTTTACGGCAGCATTATTGGAACAATAACGGATCCGCAGGGCGCGGCGGTGGGAGGCGCAAAAGTCTCTGTCACTTCGGTGACCAAGGGGTCCACTGACCAAGTCACGACGAACGCCGATGGCAACTATAGTGTCACCCACCTCATCCCTGGCGCCTACAACATCAAAGCCGAAGCACCTGGTTTTAAGTCTTTCGAAACGAAGGGCATCGCGGTGTCTGTCGATACGGCGACTCGTGTTGACGGCCAGTTCGTTGTGGGGACGGCGCAGGAGACTGTCGAAGTAACAGCCGAGGCACCGCAGCTCAAAACCGATCGCGCGGATGTGGCCACAGCCTTCACAGAACAAGCTGTTGAGAGCTTGCCGATTTACAACCGCAATTTCACCACGTTCCAGCTTTTGTCGCCCGGCAATCAACGCATGAACGGCTGGAATCATGCAGCCAGCGAAAACCCTCAGGGCTCACAGCAGATTCTGACGCAAGGGCAACACTTCGCGGGCACGGGATTTGAACTCGATGGGACCGACAACCAGGATCCGATTCTTGGAATTATCGTAATCAACCCCAATCTCGAAGCAATCACTGAGACTAAGGTCACGTCTCAAAATTATGACGCCGAATTTGGCAAGGCGATCGGTGCCATTGTGACTACGCAAACCAAGTCGGGCACAAATAGTCTCCATGGCTCGGTCTTTGACTTCCAGCGTTCAAATTCCAACTTCGCGAGAAACCCCTTTACACAAGGCCCGGGAACTCCGGGTGTTCCGGGCGGAAACTGGAACCAGTTTGGCGCCACAATAGGCGGTCCCGTCAAGAAGGATAAGATTTTCTTCTTTGGCGACTACCAGGGCCAGCGCAGCCACATCGGTGGATCAGCGTCCGAGCGAATTCCGACCGCAGCGGAACGCGCAGGAGATCTAAGCGGCTTGGGAGTTGATATCTACGATCCATGCACCGACGCTGGGGGCGTTTTTCACCCCGCTTGCGATGTTGCGTTAGGAAGCCGCGCCCAGTTCCCCGGCAACGTCATCCCGGCGTCGCGCATCTCTCCTCAAGCCAAGTTCCTGTTGGACAACTCATACCCGTCGGGGCCGATGGCACCGGGTTCAATCCCAATTTCTTTGGAACCGGAACTAACGTGTTGAATTCCGACGGCTTCGACGTTCGGGTGGATGCCGCGCTCAGCTCTAAGATGAACGTTTTTGGGCGCTACAGCTTTCAACAGTTCACACGTTCGGGACCTGGTTTGTTTGGTGATGTCGCCGGCGGCAAGGCGGTGCCCTCCGATCCGTCTGTTGGTGACTTCGCGGGAACATCCAAAGCCAGGAACCAAAGCCTCGCGGCCGGCGCCAACTACATCGTCAGTACCAACTGGCTCACTGACTTCCGCTTCGGGTATTTTCGCTATCGCGTCAACGTGCTTCCGGGAGGCTTCGGCACTACTCCGGCCACGGACGCCGGCATTCCTAGCCTGAACGTGGATGACTTCTATACCACTGGCATGCCGTATTTCGACGTCCGCTACCCCGGCAGTCAAAACGGCGGCCACGGTCCGCTATTCGCCTTCGGCTATGCCTTGGGTGCTGACTCTGAAGGACATTGCAGCTGCCCTCTGACGGAGAACGAGCATCAGTACCAGTTTGTGAATAACTGGACCCATATCATGGGCAACCACCAGATTAAGTTCGGAACGGACCTGCGTCACGCTTACAACTTGCGTGTACCAAGCGACGCGCATAGGGCAGGCGAGCTCAGATTCGAAAACGATATCACTCAAGGTCCCGGTGGCGTGGGGGGCGCGGGAATCGCGGGATTCTTGCTGGGAACGGTGAGTACGTTCAACCGCTACGTAAGCGTCTCAACAAATGCGTACGAGACTCAACCGCGCTTCTTCTTCTATGGCAAAGACACCTGGCGAATCACGTCGAAGCTGACCCTCGACTATGGACTGCGCTGGGAACTCTTCCTTCCGGAGTCTGCAGCCAAGGCAGGGCAGGGTGGGTGGATTGATTTGGCGACCGGCGAGACGCGGATTGCCGGACAGCAGGGTGTCAATCTCAAAGGTAATACAGATACCAGTTACAAACACTTCGCCCCGCGAATTGGCATTGCCTATCAACTTACGCCCAAGACGGTAGTGCGTATGGGCTACGGACGCAGCTATGATATAGGCGTGTTCGGCTCGATTTTCGGCCACGCTATTACACAGAACTTGCCGGTGCTTGGAAATCAATCCCTGAATCCCGGCACCAACAATGTGGCCTTCCTCCTTTCTCAAGGACCGCCCAACGGCGACCCAGCCTTTGCACTCAACAACAATTGCAACCCGATCACCGATCCTGCCGGTTACGTGAATGGTGTGTACACACCCACACATCAACCATGTGTGGGGCCCAACGGGCGCTCACTCTATCCGGACAACATCGGCGGACATATTCGCCCGTTCAATAATCGTATTCCTACCGTGGACGCATGGAACGCGTCACTGCAGCACCAACTGACTCCCACAATCTCGCTGACAGCGTCCTACGTTGGGAATAAGGGTACACATACATTTATCGGCGACAACCCTGCCTATAACATCAACAACCAGACAGTGGTTGGGTATCTGCCGGGTTGCGGATTTGCGGTCAACTCGGTGACGCAGCCCGATCCAACCACGTGCCCCAACGGAGCCATTCCGCAGAACTTGAGGAAACCGTTTTACAGTTCGTATGGATGGACGCAAGGGCTTGATTTTCTGGGAAACAACTCAGACACCAACTACAATTCTTTGCAAATAACCGCGGAAAAGCGCTTCAGCAGCGGGCTCTTGTTCCAATCGAGCTATACCTTCCAGCATGCCAATAACTACCTTCCCGACTACTACAATATCGACCCGAGAGTCAATTACGTGCCCAGTAACGATTACCGTAACCACGTGTTCATATTCACTGAGGTCTATCAGTTGCCGTTTGGCCGGGGAAAGAAATTTGGCGGCGGTGTCGGCCGTGGTGCGGATCTACTCATTGGGGGATGGTCGATCAATAGCTCAGTGAACTTCTCGGGCGGCCTGCCGTTTACGCCTAGCCTGAGTTCGTGCGCACCCTCAACAGATACCGCTCCCTGCCGTCCTGACAAAATAGCCTCCATAAAGGACGGTTCGCGCTCTGGCGATCGAACGGGGACCGGATATTGGTTTCAAACTACTCCCCTCGACACTGGCACTGGAAATCCAACGTCGCTATCGGTCGCAGGCCAAACCGCAGGTTCATGGGGTCAACCACTGTTAGACCAATTCGGAAATGTCGGGCGCAATCCCCTGCGTGGCCCGAGGCTCTTTAATGCCGATTTGTCTCTGTTCAAGGACTTCGGCATCACCGAAAAAATGAAAGCGCAACTCCAGTTTCAGTTCTTTAACATCTTCAACCATGTCAACCTCGATTTGCCTAATAGCTGCGTAGACTGTAGCAATGGTGCGAGCATTACGAATATTGCTTATGGGACCACCATGCGCCAGTTGACTTTCGGGGCGAAACTCAGCTTCTAGCAGCGGCCCCATGGGTAGTACCTCTGAGAGGGAGTTCACGAGAACTCCCTTTTTGTTTTGATCGGTCAACCTTCACCACTACTCAATTGGAATGTGCTCTAATTGACTAAGTGCACGGAATTCCCTGTGAAATCGCATTTCATCGTTTTTCTCGTGCTGTTCGGAACCGTCTTAGTTCGTTCTCGCGGCGCGGCATGTCAGGTTGCCCAGCCCCTGCCCTCCGCTCCCTCGCAATCTGCTGCGGCTGAGATTGCGGAGGCTCGCAAGCTTTCGCAACAGGGTAAGAATGCGGAAGCACTCACGCGGCTGCAGACTCTGGCCGCCACGAAGCCCGACTTGCAGGGCTTGTCGCACGAGCTTGGGGTTGCGTACTACAGAAGCGGAGACTACGCGAAAGCCATCGAGGCGTTACGGAAAGCGACTCAAGAGGATTCGAAGGATAACGAAGCAGTCCAACTTTTGGGCTTGTCGAATTACCTGGCCGGACGGCCAGCAGAGGCCATTCCTTTCTTAGAAAAAGTGCAGGAGTGGTATCCGCGGGCAAACGTCGATGCGTCGTACATCCTGGGCATCTGTTACATCCAGGCGAAACAGTACCCAAAGGCCCGCGAGTCGTTTGCGCGGATGTTTGAAGTGCCGCCCGATTCTGCCGCGGCCTACTTGTTTACCGCACGCATGCTGCTACGACAGGAATTTGATCCGATCGCCGAAGAATACGCGCAGAAGGCGATCGAGATTGACCCCAAAGTTCCCCTCGCGCATCACTTTCTGGGGGAACTCTACCTTTATAAGTCGCGGATCCCGGAGGCGGTCAGTAACTTTCAAAAAGAACTGGCAGTGAATCCCGGAAATGCCGCGACATATTACAAGCTGGCCGACGCCTACTCGCGCCTTCAGAGGTTTGACGATGCCGAACGTCTTCTGCAACGCTCGATCTGGCTGGATGCGACCTCGACCGGCCCCTACATCCTGATGGGGAAGGTTCTTCAGAAAAAGGGGGAAGCGGAGTTGGCGGTGCGGGCCTTGCAGCATGCGCTGACGATGGACCCGAATAACTCCGTCGCCCACCACTTGCTGGGACAGGCGTATCAGGACATGGGAAGGACGGAGGAGGCGGAGCGGGAAAGAAAACTGGCGCAGCAGTTGCAAGACGTACCGAATTCTAAACAATGACGCGGACGGAGCCTGCAAGAAGATTCCCGCGCAGACAGGAATCTTGACCGATGGTTCCTGCCCTTCGAAAATTTCTTTACCGCGCAGTCCGCAATGGAACGCTCTGCTCTTTCGCGAGGCGCGCTGCCCAGTCCTCGGGAAGAGCGTGCAGTAGGGCAAGGAAAGCGCCGTTGGTCCAGCCGAATCCCACAACATTCTGATGGTAGCCGGCTTCGATATGCGACTCGGACGATCGCGTGACCACGTTGTATTTTTCGCGAATCGTTCCGTCGCGACGAAAGTTCTCGGCGATTGTGGACAGGAACTCGTAGGAAATACGATTCGCGTCTTCCTGAAACCCGTAGCGGCGTAGTCCTTCGATCGCCAGCAGTTGTGTGGGTGCCCAGCCGTTGGGATAGTCCCATTGCACTCCATTGTCATGATTGCTCATGGCCAAGCCGCCGGCGTGTTCAAAGACATTCAGATTTTTCCTGACGGATTCGGCCTGCTCCCCTGTGGCAATACCCACCCATAATGGATAGAAAGTGGTGATGTACTCGTAGGAAGACCGCGCATTCGTATCAAGGCTGTAATCGAGGTACATACCACGCTCAGCATCCCACAGATATTTCTGGATTCGGTCTTTTCGATTTTGCGCGCGGTCGCTCCAGTGCTTGGCATCCTCGGGGCGGCCCAGAATTCCGCTCATCTCTTGCAAGTCTTTTTCGGTCTTGTAAAGCAGGCTGTTCAGACAAACCGGAGCATAGTGATGCGTGGCTGCTCCGTACGGACCAAACCGGAAGGAGATATCAAAGCCCGACTCTCGCATGGCGCGATCCCCTTTGTAGTAGTCCGCCGAGATAGAAATATTTCGCGGTGGCTCACAGTCTGGCTTGGCCGTTTTTGCCATATCACACAATTGCATTGCATATTCCGCACCGGCTACCGGTTCGCCGGGCGCTCGACGGCTCATGTCGACCACGTAGTTGCGTGCATCACCGTGCAGCAGGAAATAGGAAGCTACTTTTCGGTAAACAGCGGTTTCATCCTTGAGACTCTCCGGGGCCGGGCCATTGCCGAAGTCGTAGTAGCGCGACAGCCCGATGTCTCCGGCCAGATGCGGCTCCCGGTTCCACATTTCATAATCCTTGCTGGCAGACTCATAGCCTTTCTCGAGGAAGGCACGATCCTCGCGTCCGGTCGCCTTTTGGGCCTCATACACCGCCATGATCATGGACGTCAGGAAAGGTGGTTGCGATCGAGTGAGGAAATACGTGCGGTTCGCATTGAGCACGGTTCCATAGTGCTCAATTTCGAAGAAGAAATTCTCAACCATTCCGCGAGCGAGTTCGATCCGATTGTCTTCCAGCAATCCGCGCACGATGAAATAGCTGTCCCAGCCATACATCTCATTGAACCGTCCGCCAGGCACGACGTAAGTGTTTTCGAGGAAGAGAAGTCCCGGCGGGCTGATGGTATTGGAAATCTGGCCAGGTCCGGTAATCACCGTTGGAAGTTCCTTGACCTGCACATGGCAACGCTTTTGCGCTTCTTTCACGGGGGTGGGCGGTGGGAAGCGAGCCGGAATATAAAGGATAGATGTTTCACGGAGCTTCGGATCGACGATGGTATGACAATCGCTCATCGAGCGGGTCAGCGTTTCCCAGCCCGAGCGGATGTATTCAAGAATAGGAGAGAGAGCTGTCGCAGGCTGAGAAGGCTGGCGGTTCGTTTGCCCGAACGAAACAGGCAATATCGAAAATACGATCGTGAACGCCAGGAATTGACGGCGGAAAAGCAGTCGAGAAAGCTTGCGAAACATAAGGGAGAGAATAGTTCAGATCACCGCAGAAGCGAAGGGAAAGTCCGGCGTGTCGCCTGGTTTTCGACTGTTCATCGCCGCGTCAATGGTCGAGTACGCTCTCTAAGTGGAAAACCTGATCCC
>Ga0075434_100000527_pt1 | contig 29136 bp, 22 predicted proteins | sample RhiMethybrSRZTD3_FD_75298 | JGI IMG/M metagenome (GOLD analysis project Ga0075434, IMG submission 75298) | Populus rhizosphere microbial communities from Tennessee, USA - Rhizosphere MetaG P. TD hybrid SRZTD3 | ecosystem: Host-associated > Plants > Roots > Rhizosphere > Soil | place: USA... | reverse complement strand
GGGTGCACTCGCCGCTGAACCGGGCGCAGGAGCCGTTTTTGTCGAGGGTGCATCCAATCTGGTTGCCAATGAGCGGGATCGACAACGCCTGCAAGAGATGCTTAAGACACTCGAAGAGAAGGGCAAGATAGTCAGGTTATTGAACGCCTACCTCGATACGAAGCAGGAAGCGGTGCGTGTAGTGATTGGTCTGGATGAGGCTTTGCCCTCCATGAGCAATTTTGTTTTGATCGGTGCGCCTGCCCGGGTGGGCAGTGAAGTGATGGGTTCTCTGGCTGTCATTGGCCCTACTCGTATCGACTATCAGCACACGATGACGGCAGTGTCTTATATAGCGCGCCTCTTTGACAAGATTTTGAACGAATCGGAATAGTTTTATGGTGAAGACGAACGGAAAATCACAAGTAGATCCACAGGAACTCGACCTCGAGCACGAGTTGCCTGCCTCCGATGAAGGGGACGATAGCGGGAAGGAACCCGTGTCTCAAGCCGTTGCCGCTGCTCCGGAATCAGAAGTTCAGAAACTGAAAGCCGAGCGCGACACCCTGCTCGACCGTCTGGCGCGTCTGCAGGCGGAGTTCGAGAATGCACGTAAGCGCGCTGCTCGGGAACAACAGGATTTCCGCGACTTCGCAACGGCTGACGCGATCAAGGCTCTCCTGCCGGTCTTCGATAGTTTCGAGCGTGCCCTACAGGCTCCGGCTAGCCAGTCCAACGAGTTTCGTGGAGGCATTGAACTCATCTACAAGCAGTTGCAGGATGCATTGGCAAAACTCGGGGTGCGACCGGTGCCTGCCAAAGGAGAAGTCTTCGATCCTCACCTGCACGAAGCCATCGAGATGGTGGAGACCACCGACATCCCTGACCACCAGGTGATCGACGAACTGCAACGCGGCTACAAGCTGAAAGATCGCCTGCTTCGCCCGGCGATGGTGAGAGTGGCGAAGAACTCCAAGCACTAAACTATCAGGTTCTTCGTACATCAGGAGAGAGCCATTCTGACCAGTAACGGAAAGCGCGATTATTACGAGGTGCTGGGCGTCTCGCGGACTTGTGCCGAGCAGGAGATCAAGAGCGCGTACCGCAAGCTTGCCATGCAATACCATCCGGACCGCAATCCCAACAATCCGGAGGCTGAAGAGAAGTTCAAAGAATTGACTGAAGCCTACGCCGTCCTCATTGATGGCGAGAAGCGCTCGCTCTACGACCGCTTCGGCCATGCAGGCGTGTCGAGTACAGGAGCAGGTGCAGGCGGCTTCGATCCAAGCGCATTTCAAGACCTCAGTGACATCTTCGGGGAGTTCTTCGGGTTCGGCGACATTTTTGGAGGTGCTGGAGGAGGCCGTCGGCGCTCGCGCGCCCAACGCGGCCCGGACCTCCGCGAGGATCTGACTCTCGAATTTGAAGAAGCTGTCTTTGGGACGGAGGCCAAGGTCACTGTCCGACGTCACGAGGCCTGTGAGGACTGTTCCGGTTCCGGTGCTGCGCCCGGGAAGTCTCCCGTGACATGCCGTTCTTGCCAGGGTAGAGGGCAAGTGCGCTATCAGCAGGGCTTTTTCTCCATGGCGCGAACCTGCCCGACCTGCCAGGGTGTAGGAAGTGTGATCACCGATCCGTGCCCAAAGTGCAAAGGCGAGGGTCGGGTATTGCGGCAGCGTGCTGTGGAAGCGAAAGTGCCTGCAGGAGTTGAAGAGGGCACGCGCATCCGCTTTTCCGGCTACGGTGAGGCGGGGGCGTTCGGCGGGCCGGCGGGCGACCTTTACGTGGTACTGCATGTAAAGGAGCACGCATTCTTTGCGCGTGAAGGCAACGACCTTCACTGCGTAATTCCGATCTCATTTACCCAGGCGGCACTGGGAACGGAATTGCAGGTACCGACACTCGAAGGCGAACAAACGCTGAAGATACCGGAAGGCACTCAGTCGGGCACGACGTTCCGTCTCAAGAACAAAGGCGTGCCAGTGCTGAACGGTCGCGGCAAGGGGGACCTGTACGTGGAAGTCCGTGCCCAGACGCCCAACAAGCTCAATAAGCGCCAGCGGGAGTTGCTGCAGGAACTGGATGGCCTGACGCGCGTAGAAAACAAGCCGCAGCGCAGCACCCTGGTCGAAAAGATGAAAGACATCTTCAGTTAGAGCAGCAGGCTGATCACAACGCCTGCATTCCAGGTGGCGCAGGTTTCGCAGCCCATCGAATCCCAAACCATGACGCGCCGCCGCTGGATTGCCGACGAACACTCTGAAGATCAGGCTGCACTAACAGGCGATCACGCTGTTCACCTGGTTCGCGTCTTGCGGGCTCACGTAGGAGAAAAGTTTGACATTGTGACCGGCAATTGCGTTCGCCGCGGCCGCATCAGCAAGATAACCGAGCAGCGCGTCGAATTCGAACTCGAGGAAGAGATTGCCGGCACATCTATCCCAAAGATCACGCTTCTTCTTGCAATCTTCAAATTTGACCGCATGGAATGGGCGATCGAGAAGGTCACCGAATTAGGAGTATCCCGCATCGTCCCTGTGATCGCCAGTCGCACCGACGCTCACCTTGCTTCGGCCGCCCACAAGCGTGTGGAGAGATGGGAGAGGATTGCGCGACAGGCTTCCGAGCAGTCGCGCCGCTCAAAGGCACCAGAAATGGCAGGTCCTGTGAAACTTGTTGAAGCCATGGACCAGGCTTCTCCCCTCCGATTCGTCCTAGCCGAAACAGAACGTGAACAGAGCCTCAAAGACGCATTGCGTGCGCACCCCGGGATCGCTGAATTGTCGCTAGCCGTCGGTCCGGAGGGCGGTTGGACAACTGATGAACTTTCGCGATTCAAGGAGTCCGAATGGATTCCCGCCTCCCTCGGCAACACCGTCCTGCGTGCCGAAACGGCGGCAATTGCCGCCACGGCGATCGCGGTGTCCCAACTTGCCTGAAGCGCTCGGATTCGCACAGGCATATCCACGCTGTCCTCTGCTATGCTGCCAACAATGTCGTCGGTGAAGTCCACTCCTCGCGCTTCTATAGTGCTGGATGAGCGCCAGCGGGAAGCTATCGAACACGTTTGCGGTCCGATGCTAGTGGTTGCAGGTGCGGGAACCGGCAAGACGACCGTCCTGACGCGCCGCATTGCGCGCTTGATTCGCGAGAGTCATGCTCGGCCCAACGAAATCCTCGCCCTGACCTACACCGACAATGCCGCCCGGGAAATGCGGGAACGCGTGCGGCAGGAACTGCGCGGAACCGAAATCGCAGGCCTTCGCACTACGACCTTTCACGCCTACGGCAACGAGCTACTGAAAAGCCATGACAAGGGCTTCGGCGTCCTGGACGACAAGGATCTCTGGATCTACCTGCGGAAGCGTTTACCGGATCTGCATCTGAACTATTTCGTCCGCGCCGCCAATGTTGCCCAATTTCTGGATGACCTGCTCGATTTCATGCGTCGTTGCCATGACGAACTCGTCGGCCCGGAGAAGTATGCGGAATATGTTGAGCGCGTGAAGTGCCAGGGCCTGCCCATCCCGCGAGTGACGAAGTCCAAAGATGCATGCGCGATCACCGACGAAGAAGTGCTGGGCAGATGCCAGGAGATTGCAGCCGTCTTTGAGACCGTTGAGCGCATGCTGCTGGATGAGAATCTGGGAACGTTCAGTCACATGATCACGCGCGCTTACGAACTTCTCCGACAGGACAAGGAATTGCTAAGGCGCGAGCAGGCGCGTGCTCGTTTCATCCTTGTCGACGAATTTCAGGACGCAAACTTCGCTCAGGTGAAAGTCCTTTCAGCCCTCTCAGGGGATGAGCGTAACGTCTTTGCCGTCGGAGACCCGGATCAGGCCATCTATCGTTTTCGTGGGGCTTCGAGCGCCGCTTTCGGGCTCTTTCACCGGCATTTGGGAGGAGCCCGTTTGGTCGTGCTGAAGAAGAATCAGCGGTCTACGACCCCGATTCTGCAATGCTCTTTTTCCGTGATCGATAACAATCCTCCGGTTTTCGCCAGTTCGGGTTTAGGCAGTCCGTCTGCGAGTCCTGCCTACCGTCGTTCTGTGCTGAAGTCAGCCCGGGAAGAGAAAGCTCTCGAAGAAGGAAAGCCCATTCTCGGCCTTCCCATCGAGATCGTTCCGCTCACAGGCCGCGATTTTGAAGCCGCCGACATCGTCGCGATGATCGAAGAGAAACACGGACCGCGTTGCCCCTGGTCGGACTTCGCTGTGCTCTACCGCTCGCATTTCCATCGCGACGAGTTAGCCGCTGAACTGGCTGAGCGAGGCATTCCATTCTCGATTGAAAACATGGACGTGATGGACACCTCCGAGGTGCGCGATCTGCTTGCCTGCCTGGGTGCCGTGAATTCGGTCGCCGACGCCGCCAGTTTGCTGCGAGTCGCGGCACTTCCTCAGTTCGGATTGGACCCCGAAAAGATTCGGGAAGCTATGCGAGGCGCGGCCCGGGAACAACGTGAGGGGCGGCAGGTGTCCCTTGCCTCGTTGCTTAGCGAGATCGACGGTGGCCCCAACGTTCTCGAGGCATTGTGGAAGACTCGGGAGGAGATTACCCGAAAAGCAGCCAAAGGCCGGGTGGCGCTCGATATCATTTTGCGCGATTTCGGCCTCGATCCCCGTTCCCCGTCGTTGGTAGCTTTTCTCAAGTTCGTCGAGGACTGGGAGAAGAAGGCTATCACCCAAACGGGTGAAATTGGAGAACTGCTGGACTACCTGGTGCACTTTCGGGAAGCTCGCGGAGCGGTATGCCTGCAAACGGACGATCGCGATGCAGTACGACTGATGACCGCGCACTCCGCAAAAGGTCTCGAGTTCCGACACGTCTTCATCATTCGGGCCACCTCCGGATCGTTTCCTTCGGGCTACAAGGAGACGCTCGTGGAGTTCCCGCAGGAGTTGCGGGACGCGGACTCGCTCGGGGAAGGTGATGCCAAAGCACTGCATGATCAGGAGGAGCGACGGCTCTTCTACGTCGCTATGACACGCGCTCGCGACTCTCTGACTCTCTACGGCAAACAGGGAATCGGCAGAGACAAGACGCCGCCGGGCTTCATGCGGGAATTATTGAAGGACGTGTCACTCAAGCGGGTTCTGAGTCAGCGTTCTCCGCGCGAATTCCAGACCGACCTCTTTGGGAGGGCGGCACCGCGTCCGGCATTCGTCTCCCGTACGGCGGAGTGGCTCTCGATGCCCCCGGCCTTTCCACTGAACCGACTTAGCGCCACCGCGGTGGACAACTATGAGGTCTGCCCTTTGCAGTTCAAGCTGGAGCGTGAATGGAGACTTCCCCGGGATGTTCCCGCAGCCATGCAATACGGAGCGTCGATCCATCGCGTGCTTCGCACCTATTTCGACTCCGTGAAGCTCCAGCGGCCGCTATCGGAAGCTCAACTGATAGATCTGTTCGAGGTCGATCTGGGCCAATTGGTCATTGAAGATCCGTATCAGCGGCAGCTTTACCATGGTCAAGGCGTCCGGCAGTTGCGGGACTTTCTGGCCGCAGCGAGGCGATCACTTGTCCCCAAAGTTCTGCATACCGAGGAGCATTTTGAAATCCGCATCGGCCAAGCTGTAGTGGCGGGACGCATTGACCGCATCGACGATTTGGGAAACGGTCGGGTAGCCATCGTCGATTACAAAACCGGGAAGCCTCGCGCGCAGGAAGATGCCGACAACAGTCTCCAGCTTTCCCTTTATGCCATGGCCGCGCGCGAAAAGTGGGGGTACCATGCCGAGCGTCTGGTTTTCTATAACCTCGAAGAGAACAGCGCCGTCACCACAGTGCGTGGCCAGTTGGAGTTGGAGGCCGCAAAGGCCAAGGTACAAGAGGTTGCGTGCCGGATCGAGGCAGGTGAGTTTGATCCCAAGCCCGGTTACCACTGCCGTTTGTGCCCCTATCGCAACCTGTGTCCCGCGACCGAGAAGCGCGTGCACATTTCGGCACCGACAAAGCAGTCCACCACGAATTAAATTGCTCAAGTGGTGAAGGCCTACTACCTGCCGGCCGATCGTGCTGGCCAGCCTGCAGACCATTCATCCAGGCAGGAACCTGAAGATCCAAGTTTGTTTGGCGAGGACACCAAAAAACTTAGGGGACGCTTTGCGCGTCCCCCATTTGCCTTTTTTGAATCCGACTTCTAGTGTTTCTTTTTCTTCTTTGCTGCCTTCTTCTTGGTTGCCATTGATCTATTCTCCCTTTCCATTGTTCATGGACTATGCAACGGTCTTCAGTTGCAACTGATTGAATGTATAGAGTCATTGAAAAATGAAGTCAAGAGAAAAATGATGTTGCACATGCACTCGAATCGTGCACTAAAGTCACCTCACGTCACTGCGCAACAGAAATTCTTCGAGCACTTCTTCATGTGAAGCAGTAAAACGTGCATGAAATCTGGCGAAAACGAATTCCTCGCGGACGCGATCCAAATTCTCTGTCGACGAGAATCGCATGACGCGACCCGCTGAGCGCCTCCGTGATTTCAAACTTTTCTTTTGGTCACGCATCTATAATTACGGGAAGAGATGCGTGAAGGAGCAGATTTATGGCTGGTTTTGATGATGTTGTGATCATTTCCGGGTGCCGCACGCCGGTGGGCAAATTCCAGGGAAGCTTGTCGGATCTCAGCGCACCGCAACTTGGTGCCATCGTTGTCCGCGAAACGGTAAAGCGTGCAAACCTGAATCCCGGCCAGATTGATGAATGCATCATGGGCAACGTCGTGTCGGCCGGACTCGGTCAGAACCCCGCGCGTCAGGCAGCAATTTTCGGTGGACTGGCACCTGAGGTAGGTGCCATGACAATCAACAAGGTATGCGGCTCAGGGCTCAAATCCGTCGCTCTCGCAGCGCAAGCCATACAGACCGGCAATAGCAGCGTGGTGGTTGCGGGGGGCATGGAATCGATGACCAATGCACCCTATCTTTTGCCTCAGGCTCGCAAGGGATACCGCCTCGGCAACTCCACGATCGTCGACTCCATGGTCCATGATGGACTTTGGGACGTGTATAACGACTACCACATGGGGATGACGGGTGAGAATGTCGCGGAGAAGTACGGTATCACCCGCGAAGAGCAGGACGAGTTCGCGGTGAATTCTCATCGCAAGGCAGTCGCAGCCATCAAGGAATGCCGCTTCAAGTCGCAGATTGTGCCCGTCGAACTGCCCGCCAAGAAAAAGGGGGCCGCTCCCGTGATTTTCGATAAAGACGAGAGCCCTCGAGAAGACACGACCATTGAAGTCTTGCGGTCACTCAAGCCGGCTTTCAAGAAAGACGGCACCGTAACCGCCGGCAATGCGCCGGGAGTAAACGATGGCGCTGCTGCCCTTGTGGTCACGAGTGCGACGCGAGCGCGGGAACTCGGCGCCAAGCCGATGGTTCGCATTGTGGCCCAGGCCACCAGTGGCGTCGAACCCAAATGGGTCATGATGGCCCCGGTGGGTGCCGTCCGGAAGATCTGGGAGAAAACTGGTTGGAAGAAGGATGACGTCGATCTCTACGAATTGAACGAGGCGTTCTCGGTGCAAGCTCTGGGAGTGATTCGGGAACTCGGTCTCGACATGAACAGGGTAAACGTCAACGGGGGAGCCGTCGCCATTGGTCATCCGATCGGTGCAAGTGGGGCTCGCGTCTTGGTCACTCTAATCTACGAGATGATTCGCCGTGACGTACACCGAGGGATCGCCGCACTTTGTCTGGGTGGTGGCAACGCCGTGGCGATGGCGGTGGAACGTTAGGTTTCGGGTTTACGGGCCTTACGCGATAAATCCCCCGCTCACATTGAGCGAGTCTCCTGTAATCCAGTTCGACGCAGGGGAACACAGGAACAAAACCACCTGTGCGACTTCCTCAGCGTGCCCGAGGCGACCGAACGGCTGACGGTCGACAGCATGCTGCAATTTCGCAGGATCTGAGAAATATCCCGCCGTCATATCAGTCTCGATGTACCCGGGCGCAACCGCATTGACCCGGATTTTCCTCGGAGCCAATTCTAGCGCCCAGTTGCGCGTGAACGCATCGACTGCCGCTTTCGTAGCACCATACACACTGCGTCCAGCGGATCGGCCGACTCTAGCGGCTATCGACGACACGTTGACGATCCGCGCTCCGTCACGCAACAAGGACAGAGCGGCCTGGGTCAGCCAGAATACCCCCTTCACATTCACATCGATCATGACTTCCAGAGCGTTCCATGGGGTAGAGCCCATCGGGGTTTGCCCCCACACCCCGGCATTGTTGATGAGTATGTCGAGCCGGGTATCGCCGAGCGAACGAACCATGACATCGATTTCCTTTGCCGATCCGAGGTCGGCCCGCAAAAGTTGAACGTTTCCGCCAATTTCCCGCGCCACTGACTCGGCAGCTTCGCGATTCCGGTGATAGTGAAGGAGGACCTTCGCGCCCGCGCCGGCCAGCTGGAGAGCAACGGCCCGGCCAATTCCGCGTGACGCTCCGGTAACGAGCGCTATCTGACCTTCTAGGTTGGACATGTGGCGGTCAGTATAAAGGGAAGTTCAGTTCTTGGGTGAGGCGGGAAGATGGACCGTGAAGACCGCGCCACCACCGGGCGCCGAAGCGGCTTCGACATTGCCGCCGTATTCCTTCAAGACGGCCTTGCAGATGCTTAAGCCCAATCCCGTGCCTCGGCCCGGCCGCTTCGTGGTGTAGAAGGGGTCGAAGATGTTGGGCAGAATTTCTGGAGCGATCCCAGGTCCGTCGTCCTGAAAACTCGCCCAGACAAAATTGTCTTTCTTCCCGAGGCGGATGCGGATGGTCCCCTTTTCCCGCGCCTCGCGAATTGCCTGCTCGGCATTCAAGATCAGATTGTGGAATACTTGCATGAGTTGGTGAGGGTCGCCAGACACCTGTTGCAGTCCTTCCTCTTTCAAAAAATCGACGGCGATGTTGTTCTTGCGCAGTGAGTAGGCGTGGAGATGCAGAGTCCTATCAACCAAGTCGTTCAGATTGACAAGATTCTCTCCCGCCGCCGGAGGCCGTGAGAAGTACATGAGATTTTGAACGATCTCGGTCGCGCGCCGCGCCTGCTGGTGAAGCATGCCAAGCTGCTTGACCCGCGATTGGTTAGACTCCCCGTCCTGCAGGAGTTCGCTAACGCCCAGGATGGCTGTCAATGGGTTGTTCAGTTCATGGGCGAAGCCGCCCAGCATTTGCCCCATGGCGGCCAGGCGCTCACTCTGGATAATTTGCTGCTCGAACTTTTTCTCAACGGTAATGTCTCTCACCGAAATGATCACGCCACTAAGCTTGTTCTCGGCGTCGAACAACTGGCTCGCGGACGCTCGCATGGTCCGCCAGGAGCCGTTCCGGTGCAACGCTCCGTATTCCGACGCGGCAAACATCTGCTTGCCGGAAGCCACATCGCGGTAGAGCGAAAGAAACTCGGGGGAATGATCTTGCAGATCTTCGATCTTCTTGCCCGCAAGTTCCTCGGGCCGGTAGCCGAGCAGGTCACGAATTCGGGAGCTTGCGAACGTGTATCGTTCCTCCAGATCGAGGACAAGAATCAGATCCGGAAAACTTTCCAGCAATCGCTGCCGAAATTGTTCTTGCTGACGAATCTGCATTTCGAGGATGTGCTTCTCTGTAATGTCGGTGAGGGTGCCCTGGTACCGGATGATGGCCCCCGACGCATCCCAAACCGCCCGCGAGGTATCGAGACACAAAGCCGGCGACCCGTCATGCCGGCGAAGTGTGATTTCGCGTGTCCGGATCCCGCCGCGGTCGTCCTGCCCGCGTCCAAGGACTGGGCTCTGGTTAGGATCAACGTTCAGACCCTTGGCATCAAGCGCAAGTAGCTCCTCCTTGGATCGGTATCCGAGGATCGCCACCAGCGCTGGATTCACGTCGAGCAGCTTTCCTTCCGGAGTTGAGAAATACACTCCTTCCTGCAACGTTTCGAACAATTCTGTAAATCGCCGCTCTTTCTCGCGCTCGCCGGTAACGTCACGCGCGAGTATGCTCGCGCCCACCACTTCGTCGCCCTTGACAATCGCGTTCACGACGCAATCGAAGTACAGGGTGCGTGAGCTGCTTTTCAGTTTGACCGGGACAATCCCTGACCAGCGACGGGAGGTGAGAAAGCGTCCGATTCCGGCTTCGATTTCTGCGCGCGAGGGGCTGTCGCAGAATTCGTCAAACTTGTGCCCCACAATCTCGGCGTACTGCAGCCGTAGCACGTCCGTCAGGCGGCGATTGACAGTCCGAAACGTTCCATCCAGGGATGCCGCGCAAGCCACGTCATCGAAGGAATCAATCAATTCCTTGAAACTGCGCTGGGAGCGCAGGATGACCTGGCTGAGTTGATCGAGTTGCTCCTCCGAAGGCGCGACACCGACGCGGTCCTGCAAGTCCTTGAGCAGGACTTTGAGCTCCGACACCTCCCGCCGTCGGCCGTACGCATAGGCGGCGAACAGAACAGCCAGCACCAGCAGGCCGGGAGCAATAGCGCCCAAGTGGTAGGGAATTGTTTCCAGTCGTTCCCAAAGGAGCGCCGCCAGTCCGGCGGCGAGCAAGACCATGAACCAAAGGGCAAGGCGCCACAGCCGAGTTTCTTCCTGCTCCAGGTGGCCCTGAGAACGCTGTGATTTCTGGGAATTCTCTTCCACCACCATGCTCGACCCCAGCCTTCCGGAGGCGCCTGCCGGACAGGCGTGGGAGTCATCCTAGAGCACACCAGGGCACGTGAACAGTATTTTCCCTGTTGGAAGTCTTGGTACGCACGTAAAGCATCCTGCGGCATCCGTTTTCTGCCAAGACGTTCCATTCGTCACGACCGTAAGTGACAACCATCACCAACCGTATCGTCGCCGACGTCCTACCCTGAAGGAGGAACTGTGATGCTCGCGTCGTTGACGCAGAGCCTTGGCCTCTCTCTCCCTATGCTCTACAAGACCTTCAGTGCCGCGCTCTACGGGATCGATGCCAATATCATCGAGGTCGAAGTCGACGCCTCGGGTATCAAGCTCAATGAAGTTCACTTCCACACCGTGGGCCTGCCCGATGCCGCAGTACGCGAGAGCCAGGATCGAGTGCGCTCTGCCCGGCGGAATTGCAGCTATGACATTCCCCCCACACACATCACTGTGAACCTTGCGCCCGCTGACATTCGTAAGGAAGGTTCCGGTTTTGACCTGCCCATGGCGCTGGGAATTCTGGGTGCTTACGGGGGTTGAACAAAAAAGAGCTACTAGACTGTGTGTTTGTCGGAGAGTTGTCCCTCGACGGCCGTGTCCGCGGCATTCGAGGGACCTTGCCAATCGCAATAGAAGCTCGTTCGAAGAAGCTGACCCGCTTGATCGTGCCTGAGCTGAATGTACGAGAGCTGCGCTGGTAAGCGGGATAGACGTCTACCCCGTGAAATCGCTCATGGATGTGATCCACTTCGTGAACACCGGCAATGGGATTGCGCCTCTCATCGTGGATGGCGATGTACTCCTCGGCGACTCTCAGCACTATGTCGTCGATTTCAAGGACGTGCGTGGACAGCTGACGGCCAAGCGTGCGCTGGAGATCACTTGCGCTGGCGGCCACAACATCCTGATGATTGGCCCGCCAGGCTCGGGCAAAACGATGCTCGCCAAGCGAATGCCGACCATCGTGCCGCCCTTTACCTTCGAGGAGGCACTGGGGACGACTAAGATCCACAGCGTCGCGGGTGTTCTTGATCCGGGTGCCGGACTGGTAGGCGTGCGGCCTTTTCGTTGGATCGAACCTGTTGGGCGTAGACAGGAAGATAAGCTCGCGTGTTGGGATGACAGGTCCGTCCCTAACTCTTCAGCAAACTCAACAAATCATCCGGATGCACCGCAACCAGCAGCGCATCTTCGCGGTCCACGGCTCCCTGTCGCACTAACTGCGCCAGCGATTCCTCCAGCGATAGCGATCCCTTGCTCTTCGTCATGGTGATTTCCTGATTCAAGTGCTGCAGCGCGTTGCGACGAATATGTTGGCGTGCTCCATAGCCGACCATCAGCAACTCTGCCGCCGGCACCCGCCCACCGAGTTTGCTCGGCAGGAGCGTCTGCGTGAGCACCGCGGAAAGCGCCATCGCCAACTCCTGTCGGATGGTTGGCTGCCGCTCGGGCGGGAACGAATCAGAAATCCGTGAAATTGTCGATGCGACGTCAGTCGTGTGCAGCGTGGAGAACACCAGATGTCCGGTCTCGGCCGCGGCCACAGCAATCCTCATCGTCTCGGGATCGCGCATCTCTCCAACAACGATGATGTCTGGCGCCTGACGTAAAGCAGCCCGTAAAGCTGTGGGGAAGTCGGGAGCATCAATCCCGATCTCCACTTGTTCGACCACGCTGCGCAGGTGGCTATGCTCGAACTCCAGGGGATCCTCGATCGTGACAATGTGACGGGCCTCGCGACGATTGATTTCGTGAATCAGCGCCGCCACCGTCGTTGACTTTCCCGACCCCGCAGCCCCGCCAATCAGTACCAGACCCCGCGCCACTCGGGTCAGGCCTTCTACCGCTGCTGGAAGGTTGAGTTCTGCCAGCAGCGGCACTTCCCTCGGCAGGGCGCGTAGGGCTGCCGCTGCCATGCCCTTTTCTCGATGCAGATTGATGCGGAACCGCCCCAGGCCCTGCACGCGATATGCCACGTCGGTGATGTTACGCTCGCGATATTGTTGTTGCGCACGGGACGTCAACACCGGCAGCACGGCTGCCTCGATTTCCGAGCCCGTGAGCGCGTCGCCGTCCAGCGGCTGTACTCGTCCTTCAAACCGGATGCTGGCCGGCACTCCCGAAACCAGCAGCAGGTCGCTCCCGCGCCGTTCGACGAGCGCTCCGAGCCATTCATCCAATCGCGGCGACTCCGGAAATGCGCCTGGGCGCGTGGCCCCAGCGTTCGCAACAACTTGCCGATTCGTATCACTCATCCGCTAACTCTCTCGCTCACTGCCCTTCCCGCAGATAACCGCTCATCACTTTCGAATAATCCGGGAATGCAGTCGCTGGGTCCTCCAGCTCGGGATGCCAGACCTTCTCCCACTCAAAACAGAAGTAGCCTTTGTATCCGATGGACCGTAGGGCCTCCACCTGTCGCTTTATCGGAACCGTACCGCGCCCGGTGAGTACATATTTTCGGTCCTCGCCCGCTCCCACCGAGTCTTTGATATGCGTGTGGCGGATCCACTTTCCCAAATGCTTCACTGTAAATTCTGGTTCCTCGTTCGAAGTTGCAAAAGTGTGGTGCGCGTCCCAAAGCAGGGCCGCATGTTGGGAATTCGCCTTGGCGAAAACGTCGGTTAATGTGGTCGAGGCCGTGAAGTTATCATGCGATTCGATGATCACCTCCACATTCTTGGTTGCAGAGTACTCCCCGAGTTCATGCAGACCTGATGCCACCCGTGCCTTCAGTTCCTCGCTTGGCATGGCGCCCTTCGCGACGGGTTTTCCGTCGCCGAACACGCGTACATAGGGCGCTCCCAATGTCGAAGCCAAGTCGATGAATCGTCGGCCGTCTGCGATTTCTTTTGCTCGCTTGTCGGGGTCTTCCTCGCCCGTCCTGGTCGAGCTGCTCACACATGCGATCTTGAGTTTGTAGGAGGCGATTTCACGCTTGGATTGTTCGATTTGCCCTACAGCGAAGGCCGGATGGGATGGCAGATCCAGATTTCCCTGCAGGCCCCGCAGTTCGATCGCGGCATAACCATGTTCCGCAGCGAAATCCAGAATCTTCTTCAACTCCCAATCAGGACAACCGAGTGTAGAAAAAGCGATCGGCACCCGCGCGCCATGCTCTTGTGCGAAAGCAGCAGCTGCCACCGCGAACGAAGCGCCCTTCACGAAATCCCGCCTGGTGATGGTCATGCCGACGCTCCTGTGACTACTTCCTGTTTGTCATCATCAAAGGTCACACGTTGCCCGGTCTGGATTGCGGCAATCGTCATGCACAGTGCCACCGAATGGCTGTATCCGGCCTCGATGTCCGCGTTTGGGTTTTTCCGGCTGCGCACACATTCCATCCAGTTGCGCATATTCGCGGACGTTGCTTCATCCACGCCCGTATTCGTACCGGTTTCCATCGAAACAGCTTTGTCGACCAGCGGCCGCGTCGGCAGCTTGTTGGGCTGCATCTTCATCTCCTGGGCATAGTTCGCCTCCAGCCCGCCCTCTGAAGAGATGAGATTCTTGTCAAGGTCAAGCGTGCCTCCGTTGGACCGGTAAAGTTCTTTCACGTCGCCCGCGGAGTTTGTTTGGCGCGATGAATACACCACTTGGAACCCCTTCGCCGGATCTTGTAGGGGTCCGTAGTCGAACACGGCTGTCATTGTGTCCCAGTTCTTTCTCCCGTCGTGCCAGTGATAAATACCCCCATTCGCCACTACACTGCGTGGACGAGGCAGCCCCGTGAACCAGTGCACGGTGTCGATCTGGTGCACCATCCATTGGTCGGGAATGCCCGAGGAATACGGCCAGAACAGCCGGAATTCGCAGTATCTCCTGGCATCAAACGGCGCTTCCGGACGATTGACCAGGAACCGCTTCCAGTCGGTGTCCTCTTCGCGCAATGCCGTCACCAGGTCCGGGCGTCGCCACCGTCCCGGTTGGTTGACATTCCAGGTCATCTCGACGGCCACAATGTCGCCGAATTCTCCCGACCGAATGAATTCATAAGCCCGCTGATAGTTTCGTGCACTCCGTCGCTGCGTACCGATCTGTACGATCTTCTCGGTTTCTTGCACCGCTTTGCGGATTTCCCGCGCATCCGCCATTGTGTTGGCCATTGGCTTTTCGACGTACGCATCCCGCCCCGCCCGCACCGCCTGTACACCATGCTGCGCATGCTGAAAGTCAGCAGTCGCGACAATGACGGCGTCCACATCCTTGCGATCGTAGAGTTCCTCGTTATTGCGGGCAGGAGCGATGTTGCTACCTGTCAGCTTTTGAACAAAAGCAACCCCTTCTTCCCGACGTTTTTTCCAGATGTCGGATAAGGCGACAAAGTCGAAATTCAACTCTTTCGAGTGCGAGTGGAACGCAGGGATCAACGTGGAGCGCGAGCGATCCGAAAACCCCACGATACCGACCCTGACCTTGTCATTGGCGCCTAGGATGTTCGCATAGCTGGCTGCGTTCGAAGAGAGGGCAGTTCCCGCGACTCCGGCGCCGGCTACTTTTAGGAACGTTCTACGCGAGACATTTTCTTGACTCATAGCTGCCTCCCGATGGGGTTTCAAGCCGCCAGCGCTTTCCGCAACAAGTCTTTCGTCCCCGCCATGCTCTGCCGCGAACTCTCTTCCGGAGTTCCGCCGCCGGTCCAATGCGTCTCAAGACTCATTGTGCCCGAATAGCCATCTTTGATCAGGGCCTTAAACTGTCCCAGGTAATCAATGATGCCTCGCCCCATGGCCTCCCACTCAAAGTTGCCATTTGCCGCGTGTTTTACATCCTTCAAATGCATGTGCCCGATGCGTTCCTTGGGAATAGGTGTGTAGCCGTCGGGGAAAGCCACCTCACCTCGATAGGCCGCGTTCCCCGGGTCCCAGTTCAGGAAAAAGTAGGGTGATTGCACCGCCTTGACCGTGCGCGCCGATTCCACTCCTGTTGCAGTGTTGCAGGCGAATTCGTTTTCCAGCAGAAGGGAGAAGCCGTCCTTGCCGGCTTTGGCGGCAGCCGCTCGAAGTCTTTCATCTATAGCGTCACGGTACGGTTTCGGATCGTCCAGGCGCCAGAAATCGAAGCAGCGCACCCGATTCGTGCCCAATTTCTTTCCTGCAGCCATCGCGCGATCCAAAACCTCGTCCTGCTTTTCGAACGTGAAACTTGCCCCGTACTGCGCTCCTTCGTCGTATTTGGATTTCGGCGCGCCCGGCCACGCAATCTTGAACAAAGGGCTGCCGATATCGGTAACCTTGAGTTGATGCTTGTCGACAATGCGGCGCACTTCGGCCAATTCCTTGTCGTCGAGGTTCACGATGTTCTTCTTCCACAAAGTTCGTATCTCGATGTACCCCAGGCCGAACTCCTGGGCAGCAATCTCCGCGGCATGTCCGAAGTCTTGGGAAATCTCATCAGTGATCACCGATAGCTTGAAAGGCAATTTCATTGTTTCGTTCGCACGTGCAGTATTTGTGTTCCCTCGCATCTTTCCGGCAGCCCACATCTGCTCGAGTCCGAAAACGGCGGTGCTCGCCATCAAAGCGCTTCCTTTTTTGACCAAGTCTCTCCGGTTCATCTGGCAAACCTCACAGGGGACGAAAGCTACTAATTACGCTACAGTCCTGTCAAACGGGGCCATGCCTCTCACCGAAGGGCAAGCCCGGAAAAGTTACCCTCTGGATGACAAAGATTCGAAAGGGCGTTGGTTCGAGGGCCAAGAAATCCTTGACCGCCAAGCGATTTGCCATTACATTAGCGCGTTCTACAGGAAACGGCGTCTGTCTGTGGTCCGTCCGGCGGTGTCCCTGCGTTAGAGCCCGGGCTATAACCCCGAAAAATGAGCAACTTTCAGGGTTGGTGAAGCATCTATAGGGTTGACCCGTTCAATCCGTAAATCCATATTATTTCAGTGAGTTACGGGGACTTGGGCGCTTCGTTGCTGCGGGTGGACGTAAAAGCAGCCCAGAATAATATAAGGAGACCTTGGTACCATGCGTTCGGATCGCGTTTTTGAAGCTTTACATACTTTGCGGAATCGTTATATGCTTTGTCAGCTTGCCTCCAAGGCCACCCGGAAGTTTCACCGGCCTAGCACCCGCATTCAAGAAACCATGAATCAGGTATTGGACCGGATCGCTGGCTCGGAGCGGCAGGCCGTTCTGTCGGAGCCGGAAAATTTCGCTGAGGCGCAACGGCGGGCTGCCTAGTACAGCCCCGCCCTCCCGCCCTGCGAGTTGCAAATCTTCCAGCCGCACCGCACCCCCCTTTGTACATTCCCTGTAGGTGATTAATGACCATTGCTGAACTCAAAGAAAAGAATATTACCGAGCTAACCAAGATCGCCCGATCCTTGGATCTGCCCGGGGCCAGCGGCCTGCGCAAGCAGGATCTGATCTTCAAGATCTTGCAGGCGCAGAGCGAAAAGGAAGGCCACATCTTCGCCGAAGGCGTCCTCGAAATCCTGCCCGACGGCTATGGCTTCCTCCGCTCGCCGGATTACAACTACCTGCCCGGGCCCGACGACATCTACGTCTCGCCCTCCCAGATCCGCAAGTTCGATCTCAAGACCGGCGACACCATCAGCGGCCAGGTGCGCCCGCCCCACGAGGGCGAGAAGTACTTTGCGCTCGTCAAAATCGAGGCAGTCAACTTTGAATCGCCCGACGAAGCCCGCAACAAGATTCTGTTCGACAACCTGACGCCGCTTTACCCGCAGGAACGCCTCAAGCTTGAAACCGTCCGCGAGAACGTGAGCGCCCGCGTCATGGATCTGCTGACGCCCATCGGAAAAGGGCAACGTGGCCTAATTGTTTCTCCTCCACGCGCCGGCAAGACCATGCTCTTGCAAAACGTCGCCAACTCCATTACGAGCAATCATCCGGAAGTTGTGCTGATCGTTTTGCTGATCGACGAGCGACCCGAAGAAGTTACAGATATGCAGCGCTCCGTTAAGGGCGAGGTCATTTCCTCCACCTTCGACGAGCCCGCGGCCCGCCACGTCCAGGTCGCCGAAATGGTGATCGAGAAAGCCAAGCGCCTGGTCGAGCACAAGCGCGATGTGGTCATCCTGCTTGACTCGATCACGCGTCTCGCCCGCGCCTACAACACCATCGTTCCGCCGAGCGGCAAAGTGCTCTCTGGCGGCGTCGACTCCAACGCCCTGCAGCGTCCAAAGCGCTTCTTTGGCTCCGCCCGGAACATCGAAGAAGGCGGCTCGCTGACGATTATCGCGACCGCACTCATCGATACTGGTTCGCGCATGGACGATGTGATCTTTGAAGAATTCAAAGGCACCGGCAACATGGAAATCATTCTCGACCGCAAGCTGGTCGACAAGCGCACCTTCCCGGCCATCGACATTCAGCGCTCCGGCACTCGAAAAGAGGAGTTGCTGATCCCGAAGGAAGACCTGACACGCATCTGGGTTTTGCGCAAGGTGCTGAACCCGCTGTCGCCGGTGGAGGCCATGGAGTTACTCATCGAGCGACTGGCCAAAGCCAACACGAACAGCGAGTTTTTGGCAAAGATGAGTCAACTGTAGAGATTGGCAAGTCGGAGGTGAAGCGAGGACCATGGTCCTCGCTTTTCTTTTGAAGGCAAGCGGTCGGCGGCGACCGTGCCTTTCCGCTTCCCAAAGAGCAACTTATAATTCCATCGGCTCCGACTTCGTCTGTTTCTCTCCGAGGTGATCGTGGTTCTCAAGTCATCGCTTATAGCCTTGATGGTTTTCCTCGCCATTGGTGCCCCTTGTTGGCCGATGTATGGGCAGAATCCATCCCTGCCGCCTCCCCCTCAACTGCCCTTGCCCACCGATCAAAGTACCCCCGGGGACAATCAGATGCGGTCGAAGCTGGAGCGTGACATGGCCAAAAAGGCCAACCAGGAGCGACAACAGGCACTGAAACGCGACACCGAAAAGCTTCTCAAGTTGTCCACCGAGCTGAAGGAATACGTCGACAAGACCAACGAAAACATGCTCTCCCTTGACGTTGTCAAGAAAGCGGAAGAGATCGAGAAGCTTGCCCACAGCGTAAAAACTAAGATGAAAGGGAACTGAGAACTTCGGCATTCAGCACTCAGCATTTGGTCAGTTACGGGGACTGCTGTTGGCATGATGAATTTGGTTCCCAAGCCCTTCCTTCGCCGATCACGTCGAGAAGACAAAGCAAAAGCACAGATGCTGAAGCCCTATAGGATCAGCCCATCTCCCGGCGCGGGCGGATACTGAGGCCGAGAGCTGAGAGCTGACAGCTGAAGGCGATCCCCCTTCTCCACACACCGCGCTCTATGCCATAATTGCAACTGGTTTGCAACTCTGGAGACTCCATGCCTCTGCCTCAGACCGAAGCCCCGGGCCGATTACAGGCCGAACTGATGTCGCGCGGAATGCGTATGACGCGCCAACGCCGCACCATCTTGAGTGTGGTGGAGACCGCCAAGCAGCATCTCGACGCCAGCCAGATTCTGCGCCATGCGCGCCGCATCGATCCTCAAATTGATCGCGTGACGGTCTACCGGACACTCAATCTGCTCAAGCGCCACGGCTTGATTGACGAACTCGACCTCATGCACCTGCAGGGCGAGAAGCACTATTATGAACGTCGTCCCCAGCGCGATCATATCCACATGGCTTGCTTGCGATGCGGGAAGATCATGGAATTCGAAAGCGATCTGTTCGATCGATTGAAGGGCCAAATCCAGCGCGACTGCCACTTTCACATCGTGGTTACCCGCCTGGAAGTTGGCGGATACTGCAATCACTGCCGCAACGCATCCTCCTAGAGTTGCAACTTGTTGCAGAAATTCTGAAACACAAAATGCCGGTAGCTATTGACGGCGCAAGTCTCCGGCCCTAGGATACCAACATAGATCTTAGATGCAACTGAGTTGCATGTTAAGGACCGCTTACAAGTGAACCGCTACTTCATTTTCTTTTTGCTGATTCTCCTTGGATCAGGACAGCGTTCCTCCGCGCAGGAGAGTCCGTATTTTGTGACCTACGACCATCACCTGGAAGAGCCGGGTAACCTGGAAATTGAAACCTTCTCCACCATGGGTATCCCGCGCTCCGGGCAGCACTTCTACGCCGCACCCTATATGGAGTTTGAGTATGGCGTTACTGGCCGCTGGACGTCGGAGCTTTATCTCGAAGCACAGGGCACCGCGGGTGACAGCACTGTATTCACAGGGTGGCGTCTCGAGAACCGTTTTCGCCCGCTAAAGCGTGAGCACTTCCTGAATCCCGTCCTCTATGTCGAGTACGAGCACATCAGCGAAGCCAGCCGCATCCAGAAAGAAATCGTCGGAGGCGGGCCAGACGTCACCTCACCGAACTCCGAACTCCATCCCATCAAGGCCCACGAACTGGAGACCAAACTCATTCTGTCAAGCACGGTCCACGACTGGAACATTGCCGGCAACTTCATCGTGGAAAAGAACCTGTCCGAAAGCGAGGGCTTTGAGTTCGGCTACGCCTTTGGATTTGCACGCCCCCTCGCCTCACTGGCGTCAGGGAGTGAGTGCCGCCTGTGTCGCGAGAACTTTATCGCGGGCCTGGAATTCTACGGCGGCCTGGGTAGCACTGAGGATGGTTTCAGTGTTCACAACACAGCCCACTATGTCGCTCCCGTCGTATCCTGGCAACTCAGCGATAACGGCTCCTTCCATTTTTCGCCGGGGTTTGCACTTACCCATGAAGGCAGCCCAGTCCTGATCCGCTTTGGCTATAGTTACGAACTCCGGGGATTCGGAAGCAAGGTGGCGCAACTCCTTGGAGGCAAGCACTGATGCGCGGCGTCCTGCTAACGATCATGACAATAGGCCTGCTGGGCGTGATCTTCGCGCAAAACACCTCCTATCAACAAGACCCGAAATGGCAGGTGCCGGCAGACGCCGCGGGCAAGCTCAATCCACTGGCACAAAAGCCCGAAGCCACTGCTGGGGGCAAGAAGCTGTTTCAAAGGAACTGCGTTGAATGCCACGGAGCGACTGGCGCTGGGGTGGAGAAGAAACACGCCGCCGATCTTCAACTCTCGGCTGTGCAGCAGCAGAGCGATGGCGCCCTTTACTGGAAGATCACAAATGGCAACACAGATCGGGGCATGCCTTCGTTCAGCCGCCTGCCCGAATTGCAACGATGGCAACTCGTGCTCTACCTTCGTACGCTGAAGCCGACCAGCGATGTTCAGTCGAACGCTTCCGTTAAATAGTCGAAGTATTGACCTTCTAAGCGCCAGGAGTTTTGTTGGGACCAGATGGCACCTGACTACACAACGGCCGGACGTCGCTTTCCTATGCCCGTCGCCTGTTCGAACGCGTACCCGAGTTCCAGCACGTTCCACTCGGCATGGTGGCGTCCCACAATCTGAATCCCAATCGGCAATCCGCTCTTCGAGAACGCGCAAGGAACCGACATCGCCGGGTTGCCAACCGTTGAGATGTAATACGCCGACTTCATCCAGGCGATGTAGTTTTCCATCTTCACATCAGCGATCGTCGTGGGATAGCGAGTTGTAACGTCAAAGGGCAAAACCTGGTTAACCGGCATGAGGAGGAACTCGTATTTCTCCATGAATTTCTGCATGCGCTGGTAGAGTTTTGTGCGCTTCTCCTCAATACGCGACAAGTACGACCCCGTCAGCTTTCGCCCTTCTTCGACATGCCAATGACAATATTCATTGGTCTGATCGGGATGGGCATCGACCAGATTTCCGACGCCCAGCTCTTCCGCCCAGTGCCGCCAAGCCAGGAAACATTCGTTTGCATCGCTAATGTCGGGCTCCGCCTCCTCCACAATGCACCCGAGGGACTCGAATACCTTGCCTTGGGAATGAACGGCATCCAACACCGCCTTCTCCCAAGGCAGCCCCAGGTCCTTGATCATGGCAACGCGCACGCCTTTGAAATCGCGTTGCCCGAGCGGTCGCGCAAAGGCCGCGCCGGATTGGTCGATGGCAATCGGTGAGCGAGCATCAAATCCAGCCAGGACACTGAGAAGCATCGCGCAGTCGTTGACGTTGCGAGCCATGGGTCCTGACACCGAGAGCGTAAACCAGCCAAGTTCTCCGCGCACATTGGGAACGCGACCCGGCGAAGGACGAATTCCCACGACGTTGCAGAAGTTTCCCGGGTTCCGCAGCGAGCCTCCCATATCACTGCCGTCGACTAACGGCGCCATACCGCAGGCCAAGGCCACGGCTCCGCCGCCAGTGCTTCCCCCGCACGTCTTGGTGAGATCGTATGGATTTCGCGTGGGACCAAAAACAGGATTGAAAGTCTGCGATCCCAATCCAAACTCGGGGACGTTGGTCTTCCCCAGCACGATCGCCCCGGCAGCCTTCTCGCGCTCGACGACGAGGCTGTCGGAATCGGGGATATGATCTTTGAAAAGAGGCGAGCCGTACGTTGTGCGAATCCCTTTCGTGTCGTGAAGGTCCTTCACTGCAATCGGAAGCCCATGCAGCGGGCCGACAGGCCCGTCCTTTCTCAATCGCTCGTCGGCAGCCTGAGCCTGGGCCAGCAGCAGATCACCATCCACCATCGTTACCAGGGAATTGACTTTGGAATTCACGCGGTCAATCTGGCGCAGGTGCGCCTCCATCACTTCACGCACTGATAGCTTCTTCTGACGAATGAGCCTCGACATTTCCGTCGCGGGAAGAAAGCAAATGTCACTGCCAGACGACGCGGCCATCCCACGAAAGTCGGGACTGGTAATGGGTGATTCAATCGCGAAAGGTCCGATAGCCGTCGAGAGAGCCGCGGCGCTGCCCATCTGCAGGATGTTTCGACGCGTGATGTGTTGTTTCATGTGAACCCCAGTGCCGACGAGCCGGAACGGGAACAGGCCGGAAGCGCGGTCATTTTAGATGCTTCGCTCTTGTGGGTAAAAGAAAAACGCCACTCGGTATGCGAGCGGCGCGTCCTCAGAACTGGAGAGCTTCAGTCAGCGGCAGCATGGGCGGCAGTTTTGGCAGCCCGCGTTTCCGATCCGATTCGCATTCCGTAGAACGACCGGTACACGAAGGAGACCGAGACCAGGAAGAAAGCCAGCGCAAGAAAATGGCTTAAGCCGGCGCCCTTCTCAGTCAGCGACACTGCCAACTCCACCGCCAGAAGGCCGAACAGGGTTGTGAACTTGATAACCGGATTCATCGCCACCGACGACGTGTCTTTAAACGGATCGCCGACCGTATCGCCTATAACCGTGGCGGCATGGAGTTCCGTACCCTTCTGTTTCAGTTCGACTTCCACAATCTTTTTGGCGTTGTCCCAGGCTCCGCCCGCATTCGCCATGAAAATCGCCTGATACAAGCCAAAGATCGCGATCGAAATCAGATATCCGATGAAGAAGAACGGTTCCACAAAAGCAAAAGCCAAGGTCCCAAAGAACACCGCTAGAAAGATATTGAACATACCCTTCTGTGCGTACTGGGTGCAGATTTCGACCACGCGCTTGCTGTCAGAAACTGACGCCTTCTCGACACCCTCAAGCCGAATGTTCGCCTTGATGAACTCCACGGCCCGGTAAGCGCCTGTGCTCACGGCTTGGGTGGAAGCTCCAGTGAACCAGTAGATCATCGCACCGCCCGTGATGAGGCCAAGGACAAATGGCGCATGCAGCAACGACAAATTGTTCACGTTCTGCGTGAGCCCATGTGTCAGAGCCATAATGATGGAGAAAATCATCGTCGTGGCGCCGACAACTGCGGTGCCGATCAGCACTGGCTTGGCGGTAGCCTTGAACGTGTTTCCCGCTCCGTCGTTTTCTTCCAGCAGGTCCTTGGCGCGAGAGAAATTGACGTCGAATCCATAAGTTTTCTTGATCTCTGCTTCCACGTTCGGAACCTGCTCAATCAACGAAAGTTCGTACACTGATTGAGCGTTATCCGTAACTGGACCGTACGAGTCGACCGCTATTGTGACTGGACCCATTCCCAAGAATCCAAATGCCACCAGGCCAAAGGCGAACACCGCCGAGGCCACCATCAGACTGGCAAGCCCTTGCGTGCTCACGTAGTAGGCGAGTGACATGAGCGCGACCATCGACAACCCCAGCCAATATGCCGAGAAATTGCCGGCGACGAAACCCGACAGGATGCCGAGCGAGGCGCCCCCTTCCTGAGCCGAAGTCACCACCTCCCGCACATGGCGCGACTCGGTGGACGTAAAGACCTTCACCAGTTCGGGAATGATGGCTCCAGCCAGTGTGCCGCAGGAGATGATTGAGGCCAGTTTCCACCACAAGCTTGTATCGCCACCGAGGTCCGGAATGATCAATGCCGACACGACGTAGGTGAGGACGATCGAAACAACTGAAGTGATCCACACCAGCGAAGTCAGGGGCGATTCGAAATTCATACGGTCGGCGTTACGGTAACGGGCTTTGGCGATGGCGCCATTGATGAAGTAAGCAGCCGCGCTGGCCACCAGCATCATGATGCGCATCACAAAGATCCACACCAGCAGTTGCACTTGCACCACCGAGTTTGGCACCGCCAGCAAAATGAAAGTAATCAGCGCCACGCCGGTGACGCCATACGTCTCGAAACCGTCTGCTGAGGGTCCAACCGAATCTCCTGCGTTGTCGCCGGTACAGTCTGCAATCACACCCGGATTCCGTGCATCGTCTTCCTTAATCTTGAAGACGATTTTCATGAGGTCCGACCCGATGTCGGCGATCTTGGTGAAAATTCCACCTGCGATACGCAAAGCAGCCGCTCCTAGAGACTCCCCAATAGCAAAGCCGATGAAGCATGGGCCGGCGTAATCACCCGGAATGAAGAGCAGAATGAACAGCATGATCAGCAATTCCACGCTGATCAGCATCATGCCAATGCTCATTCCAGCTTCAAGCGGAATCTGATAGATCGGGTAAGGCTTGCCCTTCAATCCTGCGAACGCCGTCCGCGAATTTGCAAAGGTATTCACGCGGATGCCAAACCACGCAACTCCGTAGCTGCCGCCGATGCCGACCAGACTGAACAGAAGAATGATGGGCAGGGTGATTCCAATCGACTTTCCGGGAACCGGCGACAGCCACCCAAAATAAAGCGCGATAATTACTGCAATGAAGGCCCAAAGAATCAGAATGAACTTGCCCTGTGTGATGAGGTAGGTTTTGCAGGTTTCGTAGATCAGTTCCGATATCTCAAGCATTGCGCGATGCACAGGCAAGTTCTTCAGCTTGGTATAGATAGTGAGCCCGAAAAGAAGTCCAAGGACGCAGAACACCAGGCCAATCATCAGAAGCTTGTGGCCATCCATGCTCCCCAGAAAAGTGACTTGCGACAGATCCGGAAGTTTGAGGGAAGCCTCACCGCCAACGCTTTCCTCGGCTGGTTGCGAGGAGGCAAGCGCGGACATCATTAGGATCAAGGCAGCGACGGACACAGCCGTCTTCAGAAACTGGCATCCTAGGGACGCAGGTGTCGCCATCCAGGTGCGCATAGGAGAGTCCTCCGATATGAAGAGCGTTGCGGGATCGATAAGGTATCTAGTGTCGGCGCGCACCATCCGCCGGGCGCCTCGGGGCGGCGACGGGTAAGCGCACTGCCGGAGCTCCGAACACGCTTCCACTACAAGACATTAAAGATAGGAGTGCTGAGCTTGGCCGCGTCGGATTAAGTTTGCGCTCTCCCAACCGTGGGAGACCTCGTGTTCGCCCCGAATAAGGAAAACGCAAAACGGGCATTTATAACATGTTGCCCGAGGGAGGTCAAACCCTCGAAGGTAGACTATTTTTCAGAGCTGCAGCGCTCAATTTAGTGGCAGTAGCTGTTCACATGTTGACGCTCAATTGCCAGAAAAGGAAGGAGTAAACGTCGGTACCTTCCTCGATTTGCTTGGTGACAGGCTTGCCCGCGCCATGGCCCGCCTTAGTCTCAATCCTTAGCAAGATGGGCCGTTCGTGACTGCTGCCATTCTTGGCCTGCGCTTGCATGAGCGCTGCCATCTTCTTGGCGTGCATGGGGTCCACCCGGGTGTCAGTGTCCGCCGTCATAAAAAGGATAGCCGGATACTCTGTTCCCACCTTGACGTGATGGTAGGGCGAATAAGCATATAGCCATTCAAACTGCTTGGGGTCCTCCGAGGACCCGTATTCGGGTATCCAAAGTTTGGCGATTTGAAAATTCTGATAACGAAGCATGTCGAGTAGAGGAACAGCACAAATCACCGCACGAAACAGTTCAGGCCGCTGCGTGATCATCGCCCCCATGAGCAGACCGCCGTTCGATCCCCCCTGAATCGCAAGATGGCGGCTGTCTGTGTACTTCTCCGCGATCAGGTGTTCGGCAGCGGCGATGAAGTCGTCGAACACGTTCTGCTTCTTCTCGAGCATCCCGGCACGGTGCCAGTCTTCGCCAAATTCGGCGCCACCGCGCAGATTGGCGATCGCATAAACGCCTCCATGTTCCAGCCACAGATACGCGCTTCGGCTGAAAGCGGGAGTCATGCTTACGTTAAAGCCGCCGTAGCCAGTGAGCAGCGTGGGATTCTGCCCTTCTTGCTTGAGCCCTTTCTTGTGGACAATGAACATGGGCACGCGCGTGCCATCCTTGGAGTGATACCACTCCTGGCGTACGTCGTAGTTTGACGGCTCGATGGACGGCGCATCCACCTTCGCCCACAAAGTCGATTGATGTCCGTCGACGGTGAAACGGTAAATCGATGGCGGAACAGTGAACGACTGGAAGCCGAAGAAAATTTCCTTCCGGTTCCACTTGCCGCCCGAACCAAAGACGCTGCCAATGGTTGGAAGTGGGATGTCCTCTAACTTCTTGCCGTTCAAGTCGAAAAGCTTGAGCTGCGACGTAGCATTCTGCTCATATTGCACGTACAGCTTCTCGCCGAGCACTGCCGCTCCCTGCAGCACGGCCTCCGATTGGGGAATGATCTCCTTCCAGTTCGCGCGGGCTGGATTGGTAGCGTCCGCCACCATCAAACGATAACGTGGCGCATCCTCGTTGGTCGTGATGTAGATTTTCCCGTTCAAGAAATCGCCTGCATAAAGTGCTTCCTTGCCCTCTGTGATCCGAACCGCTCCCGTTCCTTCCTTCAAATCTGCCAGGTACAGTTCCGATTTGCTCCAACCTTCTGAGACGTCGATCAGCAGCCAACGCCCGTCCTCGGAAAGATTCAAATTCGGCCACTGGTCGGGCTTCAGACCTTCACCAAAGACCAAAGGATCTTTCGCCGGATCGCTTGCCATCGCGTGATAAAAGACGTGCCGGTTGTACATCTCCTGCCCTTCGGCGACGTCACCCTTCTTGGGATAGCGGGTGTAGTAAAAACCTGAATTGTCCAGTTTCCACGCGATGCTGGCCGCGCGTGTACGCTCAATCGTATCGGGCAGCATCGTGCCCGTGGCAGTCTCGATTACATGCAGCGTGCTGAGCTCAGATCCTCCGGGAGAAGTCCCATAAGCGACGTATTTTCCGTCATCGGAAGGGAACCACCAATCAAGCGCGACCGTTCCGTCTGCGGCCAACGAGTTCGCATCCACGAGGACGCGGTCTTTGCCTTCCACCCCCTCGCGCACATAAAGAACCGGTTGGTTCTGCATGCCCTCTCGCCGAGTGTAAAAGTAGTACTTGCCTCCCAGTTGAGGCACGCTAATGTTGCCGATAGTGAGCAGCTGTTCGAGACGTTTTTCGATCTGCGGCCGTCCCGGCAGCGTGTCCAGAACGCTGCGAGTGTAAGCCAACTCCTGGACGACCCACGCCTGGGTTTCAGGGTTCTTGTAGTCCTCGAGCCAGCGATAGTTGTCTACGATTTTGTGGCCATGCAATGAATCTTCTACGGGAATCGCCTTGGCCTTCGGCGGCACGGAAGCACTTGCGGCCCCGTCGGCGGTTCCGGAGTTCGACGTATTACCCGCCCAAATGGCGGCGACCAGAAAGAGCAAAGAGAAGCAAAGCCAGAGCAAACCTCGACCTCCTGACATAAGCACCTCGGCGGCAAAGCGGAGCAGGGAACTAGGGTAACAAACCGGTGAAAAGAACGTAAATTGGACTCGATTCGCAGGCAAGCTTCCGATCAGAGACATCTTGCAACGCGGGGACGATTGTAAGGGAAGACCGATGTTCCCAGATTACAGACCAAATGTTATGATCAATTCGATAGAATCGAAACGCGATTTTTCGCGTCAAAGCACTCCTCAGTAGCTCAATGGCAGAGCATCCGGCTGTTAACCGGAGGGTTGTAGGTTCGAGTCCTACCTGAGGAGCCATTCTTTTCTTGCAATTACTGGATAGCTGCATCTTCGGCCTCTTCTGACTTTGGGGACTTTTTGAGGGACCCCACAGAAATTTTCGTGGCTCCAAGCACGTCAGCAGCTTCGCGCAGCGCTTGGTTGCCGATATGCCCATATCGCTTCGCCATGCGGATCGCCGTTGCTGCAGACCATCCCATGATGCTGGCCACCACGGGGTATGCTATCCCCGCCTCAAGCAGGCGCGTGACGGCGGTATGGCGCAGATCGTGGAATCGGCACTTGAGCGTGTCCGCCTTAGGTTGTTCGTTCTTCCGATTGAATTTTTTTTCGGACGGTCCATCTGTCTTTGCCCTAGGCCGTGCAATAGGCGATGGTTGATCGGCTGAATCCGATTCACCCTTGAGGATTGTGGCCGTACGCTCCTTGGCTTTCTCCCAGGCTTCCTTCCAATCGCCAACCGGGCGCGTGGGGTCGGTGTCGTAGACAATCACCTCGGTCGTGAAGCCGAACCTGTGTTCCTTTCCCTTGGCGCCGCACTTCTCGAAAGGAAAGGTGTAATGATTCGGCTGGCGGTTAGGGAACTGTGCAGCCCACATCTTCAGGACCTGCAGGATTTTGTCATTCAGGGGGATGGCTCGTCCTGTGCCAGTCTGGGTCTTGGACTTGCCCACCGTCAGCATCTTGGCGGCAAAGTCCACCTGCTTCCATTGCAGCAGCCGAATCTCGCCGTACCGCATTCCGGTATTCAGGGCGAGCATGACTGCGGGGTACAGAGACCGGGAGCGGCTCTGCAGGCAGGCCGAAAGAAGAGCCGTCTCTTCCTCCTGAGAGATGGCGTGACCCGCGTCGTCCAGAGTGGAGAGCATCCGCACATCCAACTGTATGCTGACCCAAACCCTATGACGCCGCAAGATGGCCCGCAACGTTCCCACCTCCAAGTTGATCGTTTTGGGTGAGGCTTGCTCCGCGAGGCGGGCTTGCTGATAGCGGCTCACGTCTCTCGCTTGAATATCAGTGACAAGTCGTTTCTCGAAGTGCGGACGGAGATGCTTCAGATTGTCGCGCTCAATCCGCTGTGAGGAAGCGGCAAGGGTAAGGCTCTTGAGGGCAAGCCACTCGTCGGCAGCGATAGAGAACAGCTTGGCGCGGTCGCGACGCTTGATGCCATTGTAGCTTTCTTCCAGTTCCCGGCGGCGGGCTTTCTCGGCCTCCTTAGCGACGGTCTTGGATCGCGTCTTAGCGCTTTCTCGTACCCGCTGGCCTTCAAAGATGAAGTCGTACCACCAGACTTTGGAATCCT
>Ga0075434_100000526_pt1 | contig 29136 bp, 24 predicted proteins | sample RhiMethybrSRZTD3_FD_75298 | JGI IMG/M metagenome (GOLD analysis project Ga0075434, IMG submission 75298) | Populus rhizosphere microbial communities from Tennessee, USA - Rhizosphere MetaG P. TD hybrid SRZTD3 | ecosystem: Host-associated > Plants > Roots > Rhizosphere > Soil | place: USA... | reverse complement strand
GTGTCGCCAAGCAGCGTCGCCGTGAGCAGGACGCCAACCTCCGACTCGTTCAGTCCGAGGCTCACGAGATAGAGGACGAGGACCACCGACAGGCCGCCGTACGCGAACAGCCGAATCGATCGCGTGGCGAAAAGCAGCCAGCCGTCGGAGGTGAGGCGAATCAGCGAGTCCCCGCGCCGCGATGCTTACCGAGCTCGTTGACGGCCGCCTTGAAACCCATCGCCAGCTTCTCGGCCGGACCTGTTCCCCAGTAGTGGAGGAAGATGACCATCGGCCGCTCGTTGGTCATGTGGTGGTGAATCGCGACGACGTCGAGGCCGTTCTTGCGGAGCGCCTTGAGTACGGGCGTCAGCTCGCTTTCCAGCATCGCGACGTCGCCGGCGATCGCAGCCTTGTCGTTGGAGCCCGTGAATGCGGCCCAGGTGTTGAGTCCCATTCGGGCGTTGATCGCCGCGCCCATCTCGACCACCTTCAGGTCGCTCCGCCCCAGCGTGAACTTGTACACCGCCCCAGTCTGCTCGCCGGGTGTCCCGACGATCTTTACGAGCGCGGCCGTGTCGAGCGCGTTCTGCGCTGGGCCGGCAGCCGCCGCTGTCTGGCTCGATCCGCTGCTCGCCTTTCCAATCAGATCGATTGCCGGCTTCAACTTCTGCGCGAGCTCCGCCGCCGTGCCGTGGCCGTGCACGTGCATGTAGAACATCCGCGGCTCGTCTGAGAAGAAATGATTGTGGAGCGCTGTGACGTCGAACCCGTTGTCGAGTAGCGCTGACATCACCGGGTTCACTTCGTCCTGCAGGAGCACGAGATCGCCCATCAGCACCTGATGGCCGCCGTCTCCTTTTGTCATCGCGACCCACCCGCCGAATCCGAATGGCGTCGGCGTCGCCACACCCGCGACGGTGACCTTCACGTCGTTGCGAGGGATGTTGACCTTCAACACGTTGTCTTTGAAATCGCCCTGCTTTCCGAGCGTCTTCAGTACCTGCTGATACTCGGCAGGGACGTCAGCGGCTTGCCCGAACGTCGGAACACTCCACGCGGTCGCCGCCACAAACAGAACACCGAGCACTGCTGTGCGTTGCATGACAGATCTCCTGATACAACTCCATTCTGTATCAGGTACGAGCCGGCTTCGCGAACCTGACGCAAAGGTCAGGTACGCGCCTCGATCCTTCGCGCCTCGGCTCTGATCGCTCGAGCTCGCCAGCCCTGGCACCGGTGCAGCGTCCCGTGTGTGTCGCAGCCGCCGTTACAGCGGCGTGACGATGATGTTGCGGAAGAACACGACGTCTTTCTGCAGATGGTTCTGCAAACCGATGAACCCCCGGCTCGAACGATTGCCGACGAAGTTCACAATCACCGCCTGACCATTCAGCGTCACGTTGTAGGTTTGCCCGACGACGCGGATCACGTAAGTGTTCCACTGCCCCGGCGCGTTCGCCGCCTGAGCGAGCGGCGGCTGGACGTCGTAGATGCCACCGGTCTTGTGAACGGCCGATCCATCTGGCGCTCCCGCATCATCGATCTGCACCTCGTAGCCTTCGCGAACGGCGTTGAACGGATCGCCAGTCGGATCGGGGAAGCGAACGAACACGCCGGAGTTGTCGCCGGCCTGCGAGATCTTCCAGTCGACGGTCAGTTCGAAGTTGCGGAACTGGGTGTTCGAGAACCAGAGCAGCCCGAGCCCGCCCTGCGTGCGCAAGGTGCCGTTGTCGACAACGAAGTTGCCGGGGCCGGCGTGAGTCCAGCCGTTCAACGTCGCCCCGTCGAAGAGCGACACCGGTCCTGCCGGTGCGACGACGATGGGGCGCTCGAACATGCGCTCGGTGGCGCGGCGCGCGAGCGCCACGCCGGTCAGCATCGGATTCGGTGAGCCGACCGTCGGAAAGAGCGCCGGCCCGGCGATCCATGCGTTCGGCACCTCGTGCACGCGCCCCCAGAGATCGGTCACGCCGTTGGCCGGGTTCGCATCCATCCACAGTGTGCCCGCCTCGTGGTGTGTGGTACCAAGCAGGTCGTGGCGGTTTGCGTGCGGCAGGATGTCCTTCGCCTCTTTGCCTGGCGTACCCGGTATCACTTTGACGTAGTTGCCGCCGGTGAGGACCTCGTACGGCTGGCCGCTTGAGAAGACGCTCGCCACCTGGTCGGCGGCGGTATCCATGTCCTCCCACAGCAGCGCGTCTTGGGCGGATGGCTTGAGCGTTACTTGTGCCTTGCGGATCGGCGTCGCCTGCGTCCCGCTCGCGGCCAAGACGAGGTCGACACGGTTCGTCGCGCCCGCGTTGGGATCCGGAGTCATCTCGCCGATACCGCGCAGCGTGATGATCACGAACTCATCGTTCAGGTCGAAGCGGTCCAGCGTGTCGATGTCGGGAATCTTGCGGAACAGCTCCGCCTCGGAATTGGTTTCGTTGGGACCTGCCGCGCTGGCGGTGATCTGCAGGTGGAAGTGGCCGTTCGGGCTCTTTCCCTTGACGAAGAGCGCCGAGGCATAAAGACGGTCCGGAGGAATACCCAACGACCGGCGCGGCAGCCGTAGCGTGACGTTGCTGCGCAGGTGGGCCATCAGGTTGCAACCGATCAAGTGGTTGGCGTTCGGGAACGATCGCAGCGCCAGCCGCGTTGATTCGATGGTGCCGAGCGCGATCACGACCGCGCCAGACGCCGGCACCGTGATATCGCCGAGGCTCGTCTTGACCACACTGACCTGATTGCCCGTCAGCCCCAACTCGTGGACGGTGCAGTTCGGCACGATCATCACTCGCTTCGCGCGGTCATCGCCGTTCGACTCGACCCACGACTTCCGCGACGCGTCCGTCAGCAGTGGCATCGAGCTGAATTTGTTGATCGGGAACGTGCCGGCGCGGACGCTCGCCGAGACGACGGCCAGCGGCGCTTCCACATCTGCGGCCTGGTTGATGTTGAAGCGATGCGTCACCTGATTGATGCCATTGAAAAGCCGATCGCGCAGCGTGTCGTGCAATGGTCCGAAGATGAAGTCGTTCGGCGCATCGGTGCCGATCTGCCTGCGCGCATCCTCGAAGTACGCGTCCTGCAGGTCTTTCACCACCGGTCCCGGCCAGCTCCCGAGCTCCGAATTCGTGAGCTGCGGTGACCAGCCACCCCAGAAGAGCGATCGGCCGGCCAAGCACGCGGCGAGCCCCGGAAATCCCAGGTTCGGCGACGCCGGCGAGGCCTGCCAGGGCACCCGCTTCACTTCCGCAAACAGATCGCCGATCGTCGGCAGATTCTGAATGTGTTCGGGAACGAGGAAGGGCCCTCCTTCGAGCACGAGAATCCGGTGCTGCCGCGTCCGAGAATCAAGCTGAAACAGACGCTGAGCAAAGACGCCGCCGAACGAACCGCCGCCGATGACGATCACGTCGAACGGCTTGCCGCCGCCGGTGGTGCTGTCGAGCGCTTCCTGGAACGTGTTGCAGATGTAGCGACCCATCACGTCGCGGGTAAAGGTCGTGTTTTCAGTGGTGAGTGGCATTGCTTTGAAAAACGCCGCAGAGGCGCGAAACGAACAATCGTGCACAGAGCTCAGCTCGCCAGCCGAGCTTGGCGAGACGTTAGGATTGCAGTCCTGCGTGAGTGTTCACGCGTCGATTGTAGTTCGTTGATCTCGTGTCGGGAATCAGTATGACAGCGCTCCTACCGCTCGGTGATCTCGGTGCCGTCGAGCACAACGGCGTGTTGACCTTTGGCTTGTGGCTGCCGTGGGTCTCGGCGAACGACGGCAACCGTGTGAGCGTGAAGATCATTCACGAACACGATCAATTCCTGCAGAACATTTCCCCGCGCCAGTTCCCAATGGCGCACAGCGTGCGTCAGCCGCATGGTGACTTCTGGTCGACGACCGTCGCCATCGCTGGAACACCGCCTGGCGTTGCTGGGTCCGCGTGGGGAACAGCGGGCCGATATCTGTATCGCTACCAGATCGACAACCCGAACGTCGGGATCCTCGATTGGATCATCGATCCGTGTGCCCGGGAATTCGGACTCGGAAAGCTTTCGGCGTTCACACTGGGGTATCAGCCGTACGTCTGGAGCGCGAGTGAGACGCAATGGAAGACGCCACCGCTCGCCGACCTCGTACTGTATGAGGTCAATGTCGCCGAGCTCGGTGGCGATCTCGAGCGGACCCGCGATCTCATGGCCTATTTGGCCGACCTCGGCGTGAACGGCATCGAGGCTATGCCGCTGTCGAACGTTGCAGCGAGCGTCGACTGGGGCTATCTGCCGATCGGTTACTTCGGCGTCGACGAGCGCTTCGGCAAGCGCTCCGACTTCCAGCAGCTGGTCGACGTCGCACACGCCCACGGCATCGCCGTCGTCGTCGACATGGTCTACGGGCACACCGGCGTCGACTTTCCGTACTACGACGCCTACACGCGCCTGGGCCATCGCGACAACCCGTTCATGGGCCCGTTCGCCAAGGACTACTTCAGCAGCTTCGGCAAGAGCACCGATTTCACCCGGCAGTTGACTCGCGAATACTTCTTCACTGTCAACCACCACTGGCTCAGCGTCTACCACGTCGACGGCGTCCGCTACGACTGCGTGCCGAACTATTGGGACGGACCGATGGGTGTCGGATACGCGAACCTGGTCTACGAGACGCATCAACTGACCAAAGTTCAGATCGGCCAAGGCGCGCCGTATTGGAATCGGTTCGACGGTGGGGCGGGATCGCCGCTGCGTCTGATTCAGTGTGCCGAGCAGCTCGAGGGCCCCGAGGAAATTCTCCGCACGACCTACTCGAACACGACGTGGCAGAACCGTACGTTCGGAGCGGCGAAGAACGTCGCGCGCGGCGACCGCGGCAATCTAACCGACTGGGGCTTATCGCTAGGCCTGTTTGGATATCCCGAACAGGAGACGACGAACGGCGAGACGATACCGAAGGCCGCGGTGCAGTACATCGAGAACCACGATCACGAGCGATTCATCTGCAACTTCGGGCTCGTCAACCCCGATGACGCGGGCAATCCACTCTTCCTCGAAGGCGATCGCGGTCAATGGTTCAAGCTGCAGCCGTACCTGATCGCGCTCGCCATGAGCAAAGGGATTCCGATGCTGTGGCAGGGGCAGGAATTCGCGGAGAACTACTCCCTGCCGGATTTCGGCGCGGGCCGGGTCGGCCTTCTGCGCTCGCTACGCTGGGACTTCTTCTACGATGGAGCAGGACAGTCCATCGCGAATCTGGTCCGAAAGCTGCTGCGGATCCGCCGGGCACTCAGCCACGTCCGCCGCGGCGCCTACTTCTTCTTCAATGATTGGACGCGATATCAGTCGCGCGGCGTGCTGATGTTCGCGCGATTCGACAGCGCTCGGTACACGCTCGTCGGGATCAACGTCGGTGATTCCGACCAGACGATTCCATTCTGGTTCCCGGGCGGTGGTGACTACGTTGAGGAGCTGCATGGAGGCACGCTGAACCTTTCACAGATCGTGCCCCTCCAGGAGACGGCGCTCACCATCCCGTCGAACTACGGCCGGGTATGGACCTCGGCCTAACCAGGTCACTCGTCAGGACAACTGGGAGTCGCCTTCGCGCGACGAATGCGTGTAGCCTGATCGCATGCTCGTCAGCCGAACGCGAGAACAGCTCGTCGGCGGCATCCTGCAGTTCCTGAAAGGCCAGGATCTACTGGCCCTGGCCGAAATACACACCGCGCTCGAACGCGAGATCGACGAGGCCGGACCGGCATCGCTCATCGGCTTGAAAGAACGGCTCACGTTGGATGCGGGCTGGAGCTACTACCCACCCGATCCGCTCGCGCAGCGGATACACCTGTTGCTCGCCGCTCGGTTCGTGCAGCCCGACTCGCAGGTGATGGGCCTCGAGCATCTGAAGCTCGTGGCACATGACCCGGTCATCGTCGCGTCCAATCACCTGTCCTATGCCGATGCGAACGTGCTGCACGTGTTGCTGCACCGCGTCGGCCGCCACGATCTTGCCAGCCGTCTGACTGCGATTGCCGGACCAAAGGTGTTCAGCGATCGGGTGCGACGCTTCTCGAGCCTGTGCTTCGGCACGATCAAGGTGCCGCAGAGTCGAGACGTCTCGTCTGGAGAGGCAGTGCAGGACGCACGTGAGGTCGCCCGCTCGGCGCGACACGCAATCGAGATCGCGGCCGGGCGGCTTGCGAGCGGCGATGCGTTGGTGCTGTTTGGCGAAGGCACGCGCAGTCGGAGCGCACAGATGCAGCGTATGCTGGCCGGCGTCGGTCGGTACCTCGAGGTGCCGCGCGCGTGGGTGCTCCCGGTTGGCCTCACCGGAAGCGAGCTGTTGTTTCCAATCGGCGACGTGACCGTTCGCCCGGCGCGCGTCGATCTGAGGATCGGCCTGCCGATGCGAACCGATGCGCTGCTGCCGCTGGTGAAGCGACATCGGCAGACGGCCATGGACCTCGTCGGCCTGGCGATCGCCGAGCTGATTCCGCATTCGTATCGCGGTGTCTACGAGGACGCGACCGCCTTTGCCGATGCAGCGCAGGCGCTGACCGATCGGCGTCACACCAGCCCGCGTTAAGCGTCAGACGATCAGCCGCCTCATCACGAACATCATCACGACGAGCGCGATCGCCGCGAGTGTGCCGCGCTCGCTGAACATCACGTCGCTCCACGGATACGGATATCGATACGGCACCGCAGGCGTGCGGACCCGCGACAGACTCGGCCACCAGCGGGAGACGGCGCGCGCGTAGCGGCGGTACGACGCCGGGTAGCGTCGCGCAAGCAGCTGCTCCTCCCACTGCACGACGACCGCGTGCTGCACCGCGAACACGGCCCACGAGATCGGCACCATCCACCGCAGCGACGAGCCCAACGCAAATCCCGTCCACAGCAGCCAGTTGCCGACATACAGCGGGTTTCTCGTATGCGCGTAGGGTCCGCTCGTCACCAGCGGTCCAAGACGCGTGGTCCGCGTGCGCGACACGACGCCGATGTGGCGGACGGCCCACAGCCGAAGCGCCTCACCGGCAATGATGCAAAGTGCGCCGGTGTAGACCAGCCTCAGATCGGACGCTCCCGGCGCAAACACGACAGCGACGATACCGAGAGGAATCGGCAGCCACGATCGATTGCGGAACAGCCAGAGGCCAAGCGGCGTTTCGGGCCACGGGCGCGCGAGGGCGTGGCCATCATGGGCGAGCGCTGGCTCACGCATGCGTGTGCGTCAGGTGACGCGCGCCCGCGCTGCCGTGTCGGCCTTTCGCGATTTCCTCAATCATCTTGGTGTTGAAGGCCGGAAGATCCGAATGCCGGCGAACACCATACGATACCTCGACCGCCATACTCCCCCAACTAGGGCAGTCAATTGCCCGAGTTTTCTCAGGTGCAATGACAATTCCATCCATGCGACTGCGCAGTCGCAGCGCGAGTCCCAGTTGAGTAGGAGCGCGCGTGTCGCCTTCGGCGTGATTCGCTGCCCCAGATTCACGACACCAGCTCCGGTGTAGGATGAGACCCCATGAAACAGGCTTCGGGTCGCGGTCCGGCCACAGCCGGGCACTATGTCTGTCTGCTTCTGCTTCTGTTCGTGGCCCTCGTCGCCGCTGCGGCGCCAACGATGGCGCCGACCGGTTCGGCCGCGCTGTCGGCATTTCTCAAGAGCGCCGTCGATCGCGATGTGCCTGGCGTCGTCGTCGCTGTCATCAACAAGGACGGCCTGCTCTACAACGAAGCGTTCGGCCAGGCGAGTACGTCCGCGCACCGCGCGATGGCCAAAGACACGATCTTCAACATCGCGTCGATGACCAAGGCGGTGACCTCGGCGGCGATCATGATGCTTGCCGATGAGGGCAAGCTGAAGATCGATGACGATGTGGCGAAGTACTTGCCGAAGTACAAGGACCCGCTGGTCATCAGCAAGTTCAACGCTGCCGATGCGAGCTACGAGACACGCCCGGCGAAGCGCCCGATCACCATCCGAAATCTGCTGACGCACACGTCAGGCATTGGCTACAGCTTCTCGAGCCCGACGCTCGCGAAAATCATGGAGAAGACGAAGAAGACGGAGCTGGATCTTCCGTTGCTCTTCGACCCGGGCGACAACTGGGCCTACGGCGCCAGCACTCGCGTGCTCGGCAGCGTCGTCGAAGCGGTCTCGGGACAGAAACTCGATGCATTCCTGCAGGCGCGCATCCTCGGGCCGCTCGGCATGAAAGACACCAGCTATCTGGTGCCGATGGACAAGTACTCGCGCGTCGTCGCGGTGAACGCCCGCGGCAACGATGGCGCGTTCGTCGAGCGGCCGACGCCGCCGACGCTCACCGCGAACGTCGCGGGCGATGGTGGTTTGTACAGCACCGCGAGCGACTACGGTCTCTTCCTCCGCATGCTGCTCAATCGCGGCAAGGCTGGAAGCGCACGCATCCTCAGCGAGAACGCCGTCAAGACGATGTTCGAGAACCACACCGGCAGCGTCACCGTGCCGCTGCAGCAGTCGACGAACCTGTCGCTCTCGAAGAACTTCCCCACCGGCGCCGGCAAGGATCATTGGGGCCTCGGCTTCCAGCTCGCCGCGGAGAAGGCGGCGAATCGGCGGTCGCCTGGGAGCGGCACATGGGCCGGCATTTTCAACACGCATTTCTTCATCGATCCGGCCAAAGAGATCGGCGTCGTGGTGATGATGCAGACGCTGCCCTTCTACGATGAGAAGTCGATGGGCGTGTATGCCGGTGTCGAAGAAGCGGTTTACAAGAATCTGAAATAGGTGGCAGAGGAGAGATCATGAGGCTGATGAGGATCGTTGCTGTGACGATGGTTGTCTGCGCGCTGGCGTGGGCGTCGACGAAGGTAGGCGCCGAGGACAACACGGTGCGTGAGGCACGCGATCGCGCGGAGATCGAAGCGCTGATGTGGCGTTACGCACGAGCCCTCGATACGAGCAACGCGGACGCGTACGCAGCGGTCTATGCGCCCGACGGCCAGTTTGGAAACGGCCCCAACGCGACCAAGGGCCGCGCCGCGCTCAAGAAGATGATTGCGGACGGGGCCGATCGGCAGAAGGCGGCCCAAGCGAAAGGCGAAGCGCCGCGCCCGCCGATGTATCACATGACCATGAACTCGCATCTCTCGTTCGTGGACAAGGATCACGCGCGCATCGAGGCCTATTGGCAGACGGTGTTCGGTGCCGCCGGCCAGAACACGCCGCCGCGCGTAGCCGCAGCAGGCCGCGAAGTCGACACACTGGTTCGCGTCAACGGCCAATGGCTGATCGAAAGCCGCGACGTCGCCCCGCGCGACTGATCGCGCGACTCTTGGCGAGGATAGACACACGATGAAACTCAGACGCGTCAGCGTGCGCGCGGCTGCGATCGTGATCGCGCTCGGTGTGTTCTCGGTGAGCTCGGTATGGGCCCATCATTCGTTTGCGGCCTACGAGCCAAGCAAGCAGATCAAACTCTCGGGCGTGGTCACTGAATTCAAATGGACCAACCCGCACGTTTATCTCCAGATCGACGCGCAGGAGTCCACCGGCGGCGAGACGAAACGCTGGCTCATCGAGTGCGCGAGCACCAGCATCCTCAATCGCGCGGGGTGGCGCTTCAATCTGGTCAAGACCGGCGACAAGATCACCGTCATCGTCGCACCGCTTCGGAACGGAGAGCCGGCGGCGCTGCTGAAACAGATGATCCTGCCAGACGGCACCAAATACGGGAACGGCGCAGCCGCCGGATCCGCGACGATTCAATGAGGCTGCCGATGGTGATTCGCGCGACGCTCGTCACACTGCTGGCGCTTGGTGCCGCGGCGTCCACGCTCCTCGCGCAGAGGACGCCGGTCGTGCGTGGCATCAACGGATCGTGGGAAGCCTATCCGCTGCGCGGCGAGGGATTCGGATCCGGTGTGCCGCCGAAGACCCCAGTGGCCGCGCCGCAGCCGCTCCCCGAGCCGCCGCTCAAGCAGCCTCACCTCGACCAATGGCGCGCCACACAGGCGCGCAACGCCGAGTTGACGCGGAAAGGACTGCCGCCACCCTCGACGGGCATGGCCTGCATCCCCGAAGGAATGCCCGGCATGATGCAGGTGACGTTCCCGATGGAGATCCTCGAAACGCCTGGACAGATCACGATCATCCAGGAAGCATTCACGCAGGTCCGCCGCATCTACCTCGACGCGCCGCCGATCGCGCCGCAGGATGCGGAACCGCGCTTCTCCGGTCACTCCACCGGCACGTGGGAAGGCGACACGCTGGTCGTGCAGACGGTGGGCGTCAAGGAGACCGTGCACTTCCGCAACACGCCGCATTCGATGAACATGCGTATCACCGAGCGGATGCGATTGCTCAACGACGAGATCATGCAGAACCAGGTCACCATCGACGATCCGGAGTACCTGACCAAGCCGTGGACCTGGACGTGGATGTACAAGCGATGGCCCGGTTACAAGATCCAGGAATACGTCTGCGAGGACAATCGCTACTTCGAGGATCCGTCGCTGAAGTACCAGCGGTTACGCGTGAACTAGCATCAAAGATCGTCAAATCAAAACTGATCTACGGTCGCCACCTTCATCGCTGGCTCGGTGGACGGTCGAGGTCGACTTGCGCGACATCGGTCCAAGGCACGTACTCGGGACGCGCGCATGGGTTCTCCTTTTTCGTGCCATTGAAGTAGTCGCCCCAGAAGGCCTCCTGGTCGCCTCCCCAACGTAGTCGTCCTTCGTGCGTGGTGCCGTCGCCAGTGATTACCCGGCCGTAGATGAAGCCCGAGTGGACGTCTGCCCCTGGCGCCGTCGTTGGAAGAGCGATCGCGGGCGCGGTCGTCCTATCGGCGACATTCCGCTCCAGCGCTCGGTTGCGAAAAACCAGGATGAGGGCGAGGAGAACGACCACGATCACCAACACCGCGCCGGTGATTGTGGTCCTGGTCATGCGTCAGCGACGCAATTTTCTTTACGTAACAAAGCAACGCAAGCGACGACTGAGCGCTTCGATCATTCGGACCGCAGCGCCGTAACCGGGTCAAGGTGGGCGGCGCGATACGCAGGTCTGAAGACCGCGATCACCAGCACCAGCGCGAGCGCGATCAGCGCGCCAGCCCACGACAACGGGTCGAGCGCCTCCACTTGATAGAGCTGCGTCTGCAGTGCACGCGTGCCCATCCAGCCGAGCGCAGCCCCGACCACCGCGCCGCCAAGAATCCAACGCCCGGCTTCGCCAACGACCTGCCGCGCCACGTCGCGCGGCGAGGCGCCGATCGCCATTCGCACGCCGATGTCGCGGCGCCGTTGCAGCACCAGGTACGACGCCACGCTGTACAACCCCGCGGCCGCCAGCAGCAGCGCGAGCGCGGCGAATGCGGTGAGCAGCCACGCGATGAAGCGCGGCTGCGCGGTCGCTGCGGTGAAGAGCTCCTCGCCGGTCTGGATGGTCACGAGCTGCTTCGGATCGAGGTCGGCAGCAATCCGCCTGAGGACGGCGGCGGCATCGGCAGGACGTGTGGTCGTGCGAAGAGAGAGAATACCAATCGGGTTTACCGGGAGCGAGTTCACCCACCTCCCCGGCCGCGTCGCAAAGTAGATCTCGGGATTCGGCTTGTCGGTGAGTGCCTGACCGTTCCGGACGTCCGCAATCACGCCCACCACCGTGTACCACGGGCGCTGCAGCAGTTCGCTGGGGATTCCGGCGATACCTTTAGGCGGCGGTGGGAGCCGAAGGCGACGTCCGAGCCCGCGCTCGCCGGCAAAGAGCATTCGTTCGGCCGACTCGTTGAGCGCGACGACCGGCTCGCCAGCCAGGTCAGCATCCTGGAACGTGCGACCGCGTAGCACCGGGATTCGGAAGGTTTCGAAATACTGCGGCGTCACCGATCGGAAGCGACTTGTTGGAGGAGGCACGTTGGGCCGGAACGGCCGCCCCTCGACCTCGATCCCCGCCAACACCTCCAACAGGAGCGGCGGCGGCGGCCCATTGCTCAACGCCACTGATACCGCACCCGGTGTCGCCCGCGCGCGGGCGAGCAGCTCTTCGAAGAACACGGCCCCATTCTCTCTGGTCGGATGCCGGACGGGGCTGAGCCCCGCGGTCAGCGTGACCACACGCTCGCCGTCGAAACCGAGTGGCACATTGACCACGTGCCACAGGCTTCGCAGCAACAGCGCGGAGCCGCCGAGCAGCGCCAGTGTCAATGCGATCTGCGTGGTCACCAGTGCAAACCGAACCCGCGGTCGCGCGCCCGGCGATGACGTGGTCGTCGAACGGAGCCCGTTCAACTCCCCGACGCGAAACACGGAAATCGCCGGCCACAGGCCTATGGCCGTTCCCGTGATAACGACAAGCAACGCAGCCATGGCAAAGACGCGCACGTCGATCGAAGCATCGGCGATGCCGGGTATGCCCGGTGGCGCCATCGCCACGAACGTCTGGAGGAGGCCGAAGGCCACGAGGAGACCGATGCCGCCCGAGGCGAGCGCGAGCAGCAGACTCTCGGCGAGCGCCAGACGCGCGAGTCGTATCCGTCCAGCGCCGATGGCCGCCCGAACACCGAACTCACGGCGACGCTCGCCGACGCGCGCCAGCATGAGGTTGGTGACGTTCACGCAGGCGATGAGCAGAAAGACGGTCACCGCGCCGATGAGCAGCCAGCCGACACGCATGGCATCGCCGCCCACGCGACGGTTGCGCAGGGATCGCACCCGCCATTCTTCATGGTAGCCGGGTATTGGCGGCCATTGCTGGAGCTTCGGCCACCCGGACTCCAGCATCAGCGTCGCGCGCTCGGGTGTCACGTCAGGCCTGAGTCGTGCGAGGGTCATCAGCGACATGCGGAACCGGCTCTTCGGATCGAGAGGACGCAGGTGGGCCGGAAACAGGATGTCGGCGGTCTCGAACGGCATCTCGAAGTCGGGCGGCAGCACGCCGATGATGCGGGCCTGCTGCAGCGATCCTCTCTCGAGCGTCATCGCCCGATCGACCACTCCGCGATCCGCGCCGAAGCGCCGGACCCACAGCGCATGGCTGATGAGCGCGACCTCCGGGGCCCCGCGCACGTCGTCTTCGGGCGCGAAGTCGCGACCCAGCGCGATCTGCACGCCCAGCAGGCGCAGAAAGGTATGCTCGACGCTGCGGCACAACAGCCGTTCCGGCTGTTCATCGGCGATCTGGCACGTTTGCCCTCCGAGGAGCGCCGTCAACGATTGGAACGGCGCCGGCGGCTTGCTCCAGTCCTGCAGGTAGAACGTGTCGACGATCGACTCGGTCTGACTCTCGTAGACGAGCGGCACCGTGATCCGCCCGACGGAGACGATGCGATCGGCATCGACGAACGGCATCGGCCTGAAGAGCACGCGGTCGAGCGCGGCGAAGAGCGCCATCGATGCGCCGAGGCCGAGCGCGAGCACGAGAATCGCCGCCAGCGCGAACGCCGGCCGACGCCGCCACGATCGCCACGTGTAATGCGCGTCCTGCCGCAGCGCCTCCCACCACAAGGCGATCCAGACACGGCGCATCGACTCGCGCGTCTGCAGCACATTGCCGAGGCGCCGCCGCGCGGCGGCCTCGTCCACGCCATCGTGCTCGGCGCGCATGGCGACGTGCGCCTCGAGCTCTTCGCGCATCTCGTCGTCGGATGGTCGTCTGCGGAACCAGCGATCGTTCATCCCCATCGCACCGCCCTCAGCACACCAGGTGGCTACTCGTCCGCCTGTAGCGCCACAATCGGATTCACATGCGCGGCCCGCGCTGCGGGCTGCACCACCGCCGCCAACAGCGCGACACCTAACACCGCGAGCGCGGCGGCCCAGGACACGGGATCGGCTGCGGCCACTTCGAACAGTTGCGATTCGATCGCGCGTGTCGTCATCCACGCGAGCAGCGCGCCGCCTGCCCCGCCGACTGCAATCCATCGCCCCGCTTCTGTGATCACGTCGCGCGCCATGTCACCAGGCGCGGCGCCGAGCGCGATCCGTACGCCAAGGTCGCGCGTGCGCTGCGTCACCAGATACGAGGCAACTGCATAGAGTCCCGTTGCGGCCAGCAGCAGGGCGAGTCCAGCGAACGCCGACAGCAGCCACGCGAGGAATCGCGGGCGCTCGGTGAGCCGGGCGACTTCATCGTCCAGGATCCGGATGGTCACCGGAAGCTGCGGATCGAGATCGGCGACGGCCTGCTTCAGGAATGCGACAGCGTCAGACGTGCGGGCCTGGGTGCGGACAGCGAAGAACGCCATGTTGGAGAAAGCGGCAACGCTGCTCCCGTTCCGGCGCCAGAGTGTGTAGATTTCCGGTGCGGGTTCCTCTGTGGGACCCGTATTGCGAATCTCGCGCGCAATGCCGACGACCTCGGCCCAGTCCTTTCCGCCACCCGCGAGAACCGTGTGCCCGAGCGGATCCTGGCCGGGAAATAGAATCTTCGCGGCGGACTCCGAAAGAATGATGGCCGGCTGCCCGGTGCGGTGGGCCTCCACGAAGGCGCGCCCACGCAGGATCGGAATGCCGAAGGTCTGGAAGTAGCCAGGGGTCACATCCCGCAAGCGAATGGGCGACCGCAAGGCGAGCGGCGCGCGCTGATGGTCGATCGCGAAATTCATCCCCGCCAACGCGACCCCGTTAGGAGGGGCTGCGCTGCTCATCGTCGCCGCCGATGTGCCGTGGATCTCGCGTATGTGCTCGAGCACACGCTCGAAGAACGGACCGCGCACATCCGCTGCGTAGCGCGCGACGTTGGGAATGACGGTCATGGTGACGACCCGTTCGCTTTGGTAACCGAGTGGCACGGCCACGAGATTCCACAGCGTCCGCAACAGGAGCGCCGAACCCGCGAGCAAGGCCACCGTCAACGCAATCTGCGCGGTCACGAGCGTGAAGCGCGTGCGCGGACGTGCCGGCGCGGCCGCGCGCGATCCGTAGTGCAGCGCGCGGCGGCGCAGGACCGACAGCGCAGGCCAGATCCCCACAGCGATCCCCGCCGCGAGTGCCAGCACGCCGGCGACGATGAACACGCGCATGTCGAGAGACGCCTGGTCGATCTCCGGAATGCTGGACGGCGCCAGCCGCACGAAGACACGAAGCGCCGCGGCCGCAAGCAGCAGTCCGATGGCGCCGGCTGCCAACGCCAGCAGCACACTTTCGGTGATCGCCAGTCGCGCCAGGCGAGCGCGTCCCGCTCCCAACGCCGATCGCACAGCGAACTCGCGGTTGCGGACTGCCATCCGGGCCAGGATCAGATTCACCACGTTGACACAGGCGATCAGCATCAGTCCGCCAACGGCGCCCAGCAGCAGCCAGGCCAGGCGCGACGTGTCGCCCACCAGATACTGCCGCAGCGGCACAACTCGTGGCCGATAGGGAGCGGACCGCAGGTTGTTCGTTGACTTCGAGGGGGCGTCGATGATGGACGCGATCGCGGCTTCGGCCTGTTCGGGCGTGACGCCGGATTTCAGGCGGCCGAACGCCACAAGGAGCCGACCGTCGGACGGAGAAAGCTGCTGTGGCTCAAGAATATCGGCTTTGCCGCCCGGCACCGCGAAACCAGCCGGCAGAACCCCGATGACTCGAGTCCGCTTGCCATTCAGATCGATGGTTCGGCCGATGACGCCCGGGTCCGCGCCGAAGCGCCGTCTCCAGACGGGATCGCTGATGATCGCGACGGGCGGCGCGCCGCGCACGTCGTCTTCAGGAGCGAGGTCTCGACCGACAACGACCCTGACACCGAACGTCTGAAGAAAATTACTTTCGACGTCAGCACACAACAGGCGCTCGGGCTGCTGTTCGGTGACATCGCAGGTGTGGCCTGCGTCGGCGGTGGTGGTTACGGCGGTGAAGGGTTCCGGCGCCGGTTTCCACCGCTCTGGGTAATCGCCCGCGTGAAGAAGTACGTGGCTTTGATCCGGTCGCTCGACGCCCGGGAAGGCCATTCCGAAGTTCACGAGACGATCGGCGTCGCCGTACGGGAGAGGACGGAACAGAATCCGATCGACAGCGCTGAACATCGCGGTGGAAGCGCCCAGTCCCAAGGCCAGCACCAGCACGACGCTCATTGCGAAGGCCGGCCGCCGCCGCCACGATCGCCATGTGTAGTGCGCGTCCTGTCGCAGCGCGTCGCACCACTGGGCGATCCACACGCGCCGCATCGACTCGCGGGTGTGAAGAATGTTGCCCAGACGTCGCCGCGCGGCGGCCTCGTCCACGCCATCGTGCTCGGCGCGCATAGCGACGTGAGCCTCGAGCTCCTCGCGCATCTCGTCGTCCGATGGCCGTCGGCGGAACCAGCGGCCCTTCATGCCCATCGCAATACCCTCTTCACACCCTCGGCGAGCGTGGTCCAGCTCTCTTCGATTTCCTTCAGACGTTTGCGGCCGTCCTTCGTCAGCCGATACACGCGCGCACGCCGGCCGTTTTCAGTCACGGTCCACTCCGCATCGATGAAGCCCGCTTTGTCGAGGCGATGGAGTGCCGGGTAGAGGGAGCCCTCTTCCACGCGCAGCAGCGCCGAAGACGCCTCTTCGATATGCAGCGCGATGCCGAATCCGTGATTGGGACCCGCGGTGAGCGTTTTGAGGATCAACAACTCCAGGGCAGCCTGGGGATTCTCTTGAGCCATCGGCTCACATAGTAGGCTAGGGTAGAACGATTAGGCAAGTGGGATTAAACAAGGACCGTCACATCAACAATTGTTTGATTGTGCGTTCGTAGATCAGCGAGAGTGGCTCGAGATCGGCGATGCGGACGTGCTCGTCGATCTTGTGGATCGAGTCGTTGAGCGGTCCGAACTCGATGACTTCGCGGGCCAGGTGGGCGAGGAAGCGGCCGTCCGACGTTCCGCCGGTGGTGGAGAGTGACGGCTCGATGCCGGCGATCGACTTCACCGACGCCGTCATCGCGTCGACGAGCGCGCCGCGGGGCGTGAGAAACGGCTCTCCGATGAGTGTCCACTCCATGTCGTAGCGCAGACGATGGCCGTCGAGGATGTCGCGCATGCGCGCTTGCAACCCCCGAGCGGACGACTCGGGCGAGAAGCGGAAATTGAACCAGACGTCCAACGTGCCCGGGATGATGTTGCTCGCTCCCGTTCCCGCGTGAACGTTCGAGATCTGGAAGCTCGTCGGCTGAAAGTATTCGTTGCCGCGATCCCACGGCATCCACACGAGCTCGCTCAGTGCACGCGCGGCGTCCTGAATGGGATTTCGTCCGCGCTCGGGATACGCGATATGGCACTGCTGTCCGTGGACGCGCAGCTTGCCGTTGAGCGATCCGCGCCGGCCGTTCTTGATCGTGTCGCCAAAGCGCTCAGACGAGGTCGGCTCGCCCAGGATGCACGCGTCGATCGCCTCGCCGCGGGCCTTGAGCGTCGACACGACTGCGGCAGTGCCGTCGACCGCATCGCCTTCTTCGTCGGACGTGAGAAGGATCGCGATCGAACCGCGTTTGCCTGGCGAACGCGTGAGGCGTTCGGCGGCAGTGACCATCGCCGCCACGCCCGCCTTCATGTCCGACGCACCGCGGCCGCACAGAAGACCGTCGCGCTCGGTTGGCACGAACGGGTCGCTCGTCCACTGCTCGAGCGGGCCGGGTGGCACGACGTCGACGTGGCCGGCCAGGCATATCACCGGCGCTGACGATCCATGGCGCGCCCACAGATTGCCGACGGCTCCGCGATCGAGCCGCTCGCACGTGAAGCCCGCCGCGGACAAGCGCGAAGCGATCAGAGTCAATGCCCCGCCGTCCGCCGGCGTGACCGACCGGCACGCGATCAGATCCTTGGCGAGTTGCAGCGTCTCGCGGTGAATGTCGCTCACGCCCGCAGCAGCTCGTTGATCGACGTCTTGGCCCGCGTCTGCGCGTCGACGCGTTTGACGATGACGGCGCACGACAGCGAGTACTTGCCGTCAGCGGAGGGCAGGCTTCCGGGAACCACGACCGATCCCGAGGGCACTCTCCCGTAGATGATCTCGTTGGTGGCGCGATCGTAGATCTTCGTGCTTTGGCTGATGAACACTCCCATCGCCAGCACCGAGTTCGCCTCGACGATGACGCCTTCGACCACTTCCGACCGGGCACCGATGAAGCAGTTGTCCTCGATGATCGTCGGATTGGCCTGCAGTGGCTCGAGCACGCCGCCGAGACCGACGCCGCCCGACAAATGCACGTTCTTCCCGACCTGCGCGCACGAGCCGACCGTCGCCCACGTGTCCACCATCGTGCCGTCATCGACGTAGGCGCCGATGTTCACGTAGGACGGCATCATCACCACGTTCTTGCCGATGAACGCCCCCGTCCGTGCAATCGCCGGCGGCACCACGCGGAAGCCCCCCTGCCTGAACTGCGTGTCGGAGTAGCCATCGAAGCGGAGCGGCACCTTGTCGAAGTATTTCGTCGCACCGCCGTCGATGACGCGGTTGTCGTGACAGCGGAAATAGAGCAGCACCGCTTTCTTGAGCCACTGGTGCGTGACCCATTGGCCGTCGATCTTCTCCGCCACCCGCAGGCGCCCTTGATTGAGACCGTCGAGGATCTCGGCGAGCGCAGCCGATAGATCCGCGGGCACCGTGGCGGGCGTGATCTCGGTGCGGCGTTCGAACGCGGCATCAATGAGCGATTCCAGAGTGTGCGTGGTCATGTTCGACAGAACTCCACTATGCGGCGGGCGGCGTCGACACAATCCGACAGCGACGGCACCAGCGCCATGCGCACGTAGCCACGTCCGGGGTTCGCACCGTGGGCGTCGCGCGCCAGATATTGTCCGGGAAGCACGGTCACATGTGTGGCCGCGAACAGCTCCCTCGCAAACTTCTCATCGTCGCCGCCGGGCACCTGTGCCCAGAGGTAGAAACCGGCGTCGGGCTTCTCCACGGACAGCACGGAGCTCAGCATCGCCACTAGCGCTTCGAATTTCTCGCGATACTGCCGGCGGTTGTCCTCGACGTGCCCCTCGTCGTTCCACGCCGCCATGCTGGCGTGTTGAACGGCCAGGCTCATCGCGCATCCATGATAGGTGCGATAGAGGAGAAAGCGCTTCAGCAGCTGTGCGTCGCCGGCCACGGCACCCGAGCGTAGACCCGGCGCGTTCGAGCGCTTCGACAGGCTGTTGAACACGACGAGATTGGGAAAGCTGTCGCGGCCCAACCGCTGTGCCGCCTCGAGCGCGCCGAGCGGCGGATCACGATCGTAGATCTCTGAATAGCACTCATCGGATGCGATCACGAACCCATATCGATCCGAGCGCTCGAAGAGCGCGCGCCATTCGTCGAGCGTCAGCACGCGGCCGGATGGATTGGCGGGCGAGCAGACATACAGCAGCTGGGTGCGCGTCCACTGCTCTGCGCTGAGCGAGTCGAGATCGAGCGCAAAGTCGCGGTCGGCAGTCTGATTGAGAAACAGCGGCTCGGCTCCGGCCAGCAGCGCCGCGCCTTCATAGATCTGATAGAACGGATTTGGCGAGACCACCGACGGCTGCGGCCGCGACGGATCGACGACCGCCTGCCCGAACGCGAACAGCGCCTCGCGTGTGCCGTTGACCGGCAGCACCTGCGTTCGCGGATCGAGCGTCGTCAGGCGGTAGCGACGCTGGAACCACGCGGCGATCGTGTCGCGCAGTCGATCCGAACCCGCGGTCGACGGATACACCGAGAGCCCATCGAGATGCGCGGTGAGCGCGTCGCGAATCACCTGCGGCGTGGCGTGCTGCGGCTCGCCGATCGAAAGCGCGATTGGCGTGGCGGTCGGCGTCTCACCGGCCAGCAGCGCGCGCAGTTTCTCGAAGGGATAAGGCTGAAGCAGGGAGAGGCGTGAGTTCACGAGGGTCTGTAAATCGTAGCCGAGTTCAGTGGAAATCACGCAGTGGACGCTGTAGGCTTCTGGCTCGTCGACGACCGGTGACGGAGGTCGAATCATGAAGCGAAGCAAACGCGATGACGCGCGCGATAGCGACATCTCACGGCGTGATGTGATCAGAGCTGCCGCAGCGATCGCTGCGGCGCCGCTCATTCAATCTGCAACGAGCGCCCAACAGCGCGCGCAAATTGCCGAAGATGCCGGAACGCTGGACAGCACGTGGCGCCAGCCGCCCACCAGCCGCCAGCCCATCGTCCTCAGGGGCGGCACCATCGTGAGCATGGACCCGAAGGTCGGCGACTTCGCGAAGGGCGACGTGCTCATCGACGGGAAGAAGATCGTCAGCGTGGGTCCGTCGGGCGCAGTCAAAGCGCCTCCCCAGGCGCAGGTGATCGACGCCACCAACACCATCATCATTCCCGGGTTCGTCGATGCGCACCGCCATTCATGGGAAGGCCAGCTTCGCCGCATCATCCCGGACGGGGCCATCGCCGATTACATGGCGACCACTCACAATGGATTCGCACGCCACTATCGACCGCACGATATCTACGTCGGCAACCTGATTACCGCCCTGGGCTGTATCGACGCCGGCATCACCTGCATCATCGACAACTCGCACAATTCACGCTCGGACGCGCACTCCGATGCGGCCGTTCAGGCGCTCATCGATTCGGGCATTCGCGGCGTGCACGCCTCTGGCGCGCCGCAGACCGGCGAGTGGGACCGGCAGTGGCCGCAGGATCTCGAGCGGCTGCAGAAGCGGTTCTTCTCGTCGACCGACCAGCTGGTCACGCTGCGCATGTTCTCTGGAATGAGTCGCGAGAATTGGACGCTCGCACGCCGGCTCGGCATCAGGATCACGACCGAGTCGAACGCCGCCGGACCCGACTTCGAGGAGTTCTGGAAGGAAAAGCTGCTGCGGTCCGACAACACCTTCAATCATTGCCAAGGGTGGCCCGATCAGGTGTGGCAGCACGTCAAGGATGCCGGAGCCACGGTGAACGTCTGTCCGAGATCAGATGCGCAATACGGGCTCGGGGAAGGCGTCTCCGCATTTCAGAAAGCGCTCGACCACGGCATGCGTCCTGGCTTCAGCATCGACAACGAAGTGTCATACGGCACCGACATGTTCACCGAGATGCATGTGGCCTTCAATGTTCAGCGCGCGATGGCCACGTACCGGAAGGTGAACGGCGACGCCAAGGCGCCTGCCCCCGTCAACGTGCGGCAGATACTCGAGTGCGCGACGGCCGGCGGCGCCGCCTGCGCTGGCCTGCTCGACAGGTGCGGGACACTCACGCCAGGCAAGGAAGCGGACATCGTCATGATCCGCGCCGACGACATCAACGTATATCCGTCCAATCACGCCGTCGGGACGGTGGTGTCGGCAGCCGACGTTCGCAACATCGACACCGTGATCATCGGCGGGCGAATTCGGAAATTCCGAGGCCGGATGGCTGGCGTGAACATGGACAAGTTTCGCCAGATGGCGGATGACTCGCGTGGCTACTTGTTCATGAAGGCCGGCTACAAGTTGGACATTCTCGCGAAGAGTTGACTCAAGGTGTTTGCGCCACCGGACCGAAGTCGGCCGGCGGCCGACGATGCTTCGTGGCGGCTTCATAGGCCGACGCAATTCTGAACAGCAGCGGCTCGTCGAAGGGCCGTGCGATGAAGTCGACGCCGACTGGAAGCGCGACGGACACCGGCCCGACCAGCCGCGTTGCGCCGCTGCCATCAGCCGCGCGATCCCAGACCGCCGTCGTGAATCCCGCCGGCACGGTGATCACCGGAAACCCCTGCTGACCGATCAGCGACCAGCCGATCGGCGCGCGGCCGTTCGACGCCGGCTCGCGTGGTGACGTCAGCTTGCGCGGCGGCACCGTCGACATCGGCGACACCAGCGCGTCGAGGCGCTGCTCCTGCATGCACTGCAGCAGCATCGTCTGCACGGCGAAGCGGCCCTGCAGTCGCGCCGACATGTCGAACGAGTTGGTACGCTCAGCCTGCTCGCGCGCTTGTCTGCGATCGGGAAAGTTGGGGTCCTGATAGAACCGCGCTTTCTCGATCAGGTCAGCGTTGGTCTTGATGGTGGCGTCGCCCCGCTCGCGCAGGTAGCGGTTCATCATGTATTTCCCTTCACCGGCCGGGCCGAACCCGCCGGCGTTGAGCGTGCGCAGCGAGAGCTCGCGCGGTATGCGCGAGGGATCAACATGCAGGTCGAGCAGCGTCGCGATCTGGTCGCCGCCCCGCGCCGCCTCGGTGGGAAACAGCTGCGGGTACTGCCGCGCGAATGCCGAATTCAGCAGCTCGGGTGCGTAGCGCGTGATGCAGCGCGTGAACAGCTCGCCTTCAGCGCCGGGATCGACGATCACCGCGCCGAGCGACCGCAGGTTGGCGATCGCCGTATCGACGAGCGCGATGCTCTCTTCGTCGGCCTTTGTGAGAAGCGATGGACGCATGTACTCACGAAGAACGCCGATGCGCAGCCCGTCGAGGCGCGTCGCGCCGGCGGAGCTCGCGTAGGGCTGCTGCGGTTTGCGACCGACGCTGAACACCGTCAGCTCGTCTTTCGGGTCGTAGCCGGCGTAGGCATCGAGCACCCTGGCGGTATCCTGCACGGTGCGGCAGATCGGGCCGACGCGCATGTTGAGACCCGCGCCCATCATGCCATCGCGGCTGACCAACTCCTGCGTCGGCGCCAGACCCACGACGCTGTTCACCGAGGCGGGCCAGCGCACTGACACGACCGTCTCCTCCGCGATCGCGCAGGTGACGAGATTCGCCGCCACGGCGGTCGCGGAACCCGCGCTCGACATCCCTGGCTCGCGCTCGGTGTCGTACGGATTGCAGAAGGTGCCGCCAAACGAGCTGCGCGCTCCGTCGACGGCGTATTCGGCCAGATTCGCCTTGGCCAAAATGATCGCGCCCGCGTCGCGCAGCCGCCTCACGAACGTCGCATCGTCTGGCGGCCGATCGTTGGCATAGTCCACATCGGCACCTGAGGTGGTGCGCATGTCGAAGGTGTCGTACTGATCCTTGATGGCCAGCACGACGCCATGGAGTGGACCGGCGAGGCGACCGGTGCGGGCAAACTGGCGATCCTGTTCGGCGGCGGTCTCGAGCGCATCGGGCATGTTGGCCGCGCCGTCCGCCTTGTCGGTCAGACTGCGCGCCTTGCGATCGTCGAAGCCCCACGTCGTGCGAGCGGCAGGGCGCAAGTTCAAGGTCGACAGCGCGTTGATCTGACCGGCATGGGCCTTCGTGGTGATGGGTCCAAGAATGCCCCGCGGCTCGTTCACGCAGGTGCCGTTGTAGGCTTTGATGCGCCGCAAGTAGGCTTCGACGACGCCACGCGTGGTGATCTGCTTTTTGCGGAGGGCCTGCTGAATCTGATCGATGGTGGCTTCCTGGATCTCGAACCCTGAGGTGCGCGGCTTGGGCGCCTGCGGCGCCCGCGCATGAATCGCCGCGACGCACAGCACTAGAACCGGGACGAGAGGGATCAATCGGCGTTTCATAGGCGCGGAGCTTAGCATCGAAACAGATCAAACGCAGGGATCGCAGAGATCGCAGAGGTCACTTGATCGCAGGGAGACGCATCGGACTCGTCGATAGCCGATAGCTCCGTCCGGCCTCCGTTCCACCGTGTCTCCGTGCCAATCCGAGCTCTCCGCGATCTCTGCGATCTCTGCGTTGAAACCTCAGCGCCCTCTGCTTCCCCCGCGCGCTGTGATAAACAATCGTGAGGAGATCCGAATTGACTGAACCGGAAGAAGATTTCGCCGCGATGTTCGAGGCCTCCCAGCGCGCGCGGCGCGTGACGAAGGGGCAGATCATCGACGGCACCATCGTCGCCATCGGCGAAGAATCGGCGCTCGTCGACGTCGGCGGCAAGAGTGAAGCGGCCATCGACATCGCCGAGCTCAAAGACGACGAAGGCCGTGTCGAGGTCAACGTCGGCGACCGCATCAAAGCCATGGTGGTGTCGACTGCCGGCGAGCTGAAGTTGTCGCGCCGCCTGGCGCTTGGCGCCGCGACGGCGGGACAGCTCGAAGACGCCTTCCACTCGCGCCTGCCGGTCGAGGGAAGAGTCGAACGAGTGGTGAAGGGCGGATACGAAGTGCGCATCGCGCGGCAGCGTGCGTTCTGCCCGTTCTCCCAGATCGACGTCAGAGGAAACAGAGGTCCGGCGCGCCAAAGCTCCGAAGGAGCGGAGGCGGCCGGACACCACGACGAGGGCGCGGAGCACATCGGCCGTGTCTACAAGTTCCGCATCATCGAATACAAGGAAGGCGGCCGGAACATCATCGTCTCGCGGCGCGCGCTCCTCGAAGAAGAGCAGCAGGCGAACGCGGCGGAAGTCCGAAAGTCGATCGTCGAGGGCGCGGTGATCACCGGGCGCGTCGTCTCGGCTCGGGATTTCGGTGCGTTCGTCGACCTCGGCGGCGGTGTGCAGGGGCTGCTGCACGTCTCGGAGATGGCGTGGGAGCGCGTGCCCGATGCCAGGCAATTCGTGACACTCGGAGACGAGATCACGGTGAAGGTGCTGCGCGTCGACGCGGACAAGCAGAGGATCTCGCTTGGCTTGAAGCAGCTGGCCGCGGATCCGTGGTCGCGCGCGGCCGAGACCTACAAGGCGGGCCAGCTGCGTACGGGCCGCATCACGCGGGTCGCGGAGTTCGGACCGTTCGTCGAGCTCGAGCCGGGCATCGAAGGTCTCGTTCCCCTGAGTGAGAGCGGCGTCGCACGCGACGCCGACGTGAAGAAAGCATTTCGCGTTGGCGACGAAATATCCGTTGCCGTGCTCGACGTCGATGCCGTTGCGCGCCGCATCCGTTTGAGCGTCACCGGGGTGCAGACGATGCGCGAGGCCGACGAGATGCGCGAGTACACCGACCGCACCGATGGAACCACGCCGGAGAAATTCGGATCGCTAGCCGATAAACTCCGCGACGCGTTGAAGCCGCGGGACCGTACGTAGAGGCGGATCTTTAGATCCGCCTTTTTGCGAGAGACGGGTCTGAAGATTCGCCTGTGCGCGGACATACCAAGCGCATCCCTTCACAAGTCCATCGAGAGAATAGGCGACTTTATCTCGTTCGACTTCGTATTGCTGTGCTAGGATGGGCCGCGACTCGATCTTCCACCGCTAAATGACGGCTAGGAGTCGCGAATGCTATTCAGGATTCTTGTTGCTTCCCTTGCTACCTCGCTAGCACTGAGCATCGCTACACCAGAAGCCCAAACGACCTTTTCACAAGATGAGCACGGCAGAATTCCTCGCGGTGCAAAGTTCTTCATTGGACCAATTGGGTCAGGCTACGACATCTACCTGGCCGCAGCGATGATGAAAAAGGAAGTACCGATAGTGATGGTCACAGACCGGGACAGAGCAGACTTCGAGCTATCAGGCGTGACAGAGAGCGAGAAGGCCGGTTGGGCCAAGATCGTGTTCTGGGGAAACACCAGCAGCTCGGAGCAGGCGAGCATCAAAGTCGTCAACATCAAAACAGGTACTGTCGTCTTCGGTTACAACGTCAACAAGGGTAGTTCAACTCGAGGAAAGCAAAGTTCCGCCGAGGCTTGCGCAAAGCATCTCAAAGAAAAGATTGAAAGCGGGCAATAGACGAGGAGTCGGTTATGAAATTGTGGCTTGGGACAACTTGCCTGGTGGTGATCGCGGCGGCTGTGAGCATTTCAGCGCAGAGTGCTGACACGCGCGCGTTTCGGCCAGGCGCGAGAGTCTACATCACAGAAATGCCCGATGATTTCGACTCCTTCCTGAAAGCCGCTCTAGTCGCGAAGAAAGTGCCTCTCAATGTGGTTTCATCACGAGACCAGGCAGATTTCGAGATCAAGGGCAGTTCAGAGACACAAAAGGCGAGCGCCGCAAAGAAGGCTGTGCTTCTGAACTGGCATTCAGATGAGCAGGCATCAATCAGTGTCTCGAATTTGGTCTCCGGTGAAGTGATATTTGCCTATACAGCAAATAAGAAGAGTTCTACACATGGAAAGCAAAGCACGGCTGAGGCTTGCGCCAAGCATCTAAAAGAGAGGCTGCAGAAGGCGAAATAGTCCAGCGCGAGGCGGGTCTAAAGACCCGCCTCTACGTACGAACGCCCGGTTAAGACCCGCCTCTACGTCCTTCGACTTCCGCGAAGAATCGATCCGCACGTGTCGCGTCGCCGTGGGCGGCGTAGAGATACGCGAGGCGGATCTGCGGAAGCAGGCTGTTCGGATTCGTCGCGACCTCGGCCTCGTCGGCCGCGATCATTCGCGGCGCCTCGCCGGTTCGCCACGCGAGCTCGGCAAACTTGCGGCCGGCCCACCAGTCGCGAAAGAACGACGCGTCACGCGGACCGGCGAGCTGGTGGCAACCCGAGCATCTGCTGAAGCCGCTGCCGAACCGTACGAAGTCCGTGTACCAGCGCAACGCCGCTGCGTCATGACCGGCGCCTTCGTTCGCGCGTGCGAGCGCGCGGAACGTGTTTCGCGATGTGTGATCGCTCATCGTCGGCTGAGGCATTCGCGCAAGCGCCGCGAGCGCGAGCTCGCCTTCCTGGCGTGCCTCATCGTTCAACCCGATCTCACGCAGCAGACTGGCCAGCTGCGCGCGGGCGTAGACCGGCTCCTGCACCAGCGTCGTGCCGTTGGCGGCGTCGGTCAGCGATGTGCGAAGGTCGGTGATGAAATCGGTCAGCAAGAGGCGGCGGCAGAACGTCCGCACCCGTTCATCCGAGGTCGACTGCATCGTGCGGCGTACGATTGGCTCGACATAGCGTCCTTGCTCGCGCAGCGTCGCGAAGCCGCGTTCGCGAACGGCCGGATCGGGAGACGCGAGCTGTGAGATCGCCGCCTCGGCGCCGCGCTCACGCTGGGGCGTCAACAGCTCGATGCGCCCAACCATCACTCGAACGAGCTCGTCGGGCTTCGGGTCGATGGTCATCGGAATGAAGCGATCGGTCCACGACTGCGGCAGCACGAACAGCACCCGCACGCCATCGCTCATGAAGTAGCTGGTTCGCCACGTATTGACCATGGCGCGCGCTTCCTTCGCATAGAGACCGTTGGCGACCAACCGTGCCGCGAGATCGTCGGCGAGGGTGCCAGCAACGCGCGCGATCGGCTGCGCGCCCTCGATCGTCGGCACGACATGCGCGACGTCCTCTCCGCACTTCAGCGACGGCAGGTAGCGATAGGCTCCCTTTCCGTCCTCCACACGAAGCACATAGATGTCTCGCAGCCCCTCGACGAGATCCTCCCGGCACGAGAGTCGTCCGCTACCGTCCTGGCCCGGGGCCTGGCCCCAGGCCACGTCGAGCGGCAGCGCCGCCTCGCCGAGACCGCGATAGAAGAGGAACCGCTCCCATTCCTTCGGCTTAGCCGGAGCTGCGGGATCAGCGGTGACGATGTAGGCCGCGTCCACGTTGCGTGTGTAGTTCCACAACGCGTCCGTCGGCGCCGATGGCAGCACTGGATTGGCAAGCGATGGCGGCACGACATCGACGGTCCAGCCGATGCGCCCGTTGCGCGCGTGAGGCAGCGATCCAGATTGAACCAGTGATGGCCCCACGAAGTCGGCTTGCGGATACCACTGTGTCCACATCCCGCCTGGGAATCCGACCTGGACCTGCAGACGCATGGGCCGATCGGCGTAGAAGTAGACGACCGGCGTCTCGCCTTTCAGATTCGACGTTCGCAGCCGCAGCTCGTCGCGGCTGCGTGCGTGCACGAACGCGGGCAGTGCGTGCTCCTCGTGATACATCCCATCCAGCGTCACGCCGTTCGAGCCGTTCATCGCCAGAAAGGTGCCCCACTCGTGCACGATCAACCGAGTGCCCAACGTATCGGCGGCTACGGCTATCGTGCTCGCGAGGATGATGAGCACACGTATAGCGATCACGATGTTTTTCCGCATTGGATCCTCAGTGGGCCGCCTCGAGGCAGCCCGATGTCGTTTCTAAGGGACGAGCGTTCGCTCGCGACCGTCTTCGTTTTTGAGCTTGAACGTGGTCTCAGTGCCTTTCGCGCCGATGCTCACATACGTCTGCTGCGTTCCGGTCGGACCCACAATCGCCATTCCAGAGCCTTCTTCTGACGTGCTCACCTTGATCGCCGGACGCCCGCGTTCGGTGATGAGTCGCAGCAGCACGGTCTCGGCTGATTTAGTTCCGTTCGCCTCGGTCTTCGCCGGAAACACGGTGATGCTGGCGCGTACGCGTCCCTGCTCGTCGACGATTTCCAAACCGCGCCCGCGCAGCATCGCCGGTGTGTCGCTCGCGAGCGCCGGCTTGTTGGACTGCGTGAGCACGATCGCGAGGAGGAGCGCGTTGACGACCGTGAGTGCGATCCCGAATCGCTGAATCTTCATGACAACTCCTTTAACAGGGCTTCGAGTTGCTGCCGTGTGGCCGGCTCGCGCAGAACCTGCGTCTTCTCGCGGATGAACGTCGAGCCGTTCATCGGCACGAGGGTGCTGGCGGACGCTTTCGGACTCGGACACGATCCGTTCAACTGCACGACCCAGTGCCCGCCCTCAGGCCACTGCTGCAGCACTCCATACACGCCTTCCGCGGCGTTGACCGGGATCAGACTCAACTCGACCGACTGCCGCATTCCGTTGACCAGCCCCTCGGCTGTTCCAGTGATCTGCACGCTGCCGGCCTTGTCGCAGACTAACGGGCGCACGACGAACGCAAGCTTCTTCTTGACTTGCGGCGTATTCGCGGTCCCTGTGCCGGCGGCAATCGGCGGCCCGATCTCGAGCCGGAACATCGTTCCCGCGATCGCCGGAGCAGCCAGCATCAGCACGACGAGCAACGCGATGAGTCTTGACATCTCACACTCCTTGGGCCGCCTGAAGGCGGCCCCTACGTACCTGGGCCGCCGGAAGGCGGCCCCTACGTACGACCATCACCATTTCCACGCCAGCTCTTCTCGCCAACGCCGCAAGGCGTCGGCGTCGAGCGCCAGGATCCGATCGCGCGTCGCGCCGGCCGGCGGCGGCTCGAACTCCGCGATGCGTTCATACACACGCGCCCGGTCCGACGCGTCGACACGCGAGAGGAGATGCCACAGCGTGAGCGTGTCGCGCACGCGCGCCTCTCGCACGATCACATCGAGGGCCTGCGACCGATCCCTGCCGACATCGAAATCGTCGACCGCTCGTTTCAGCGCCGCGGAGGCATCCTCGAAGTACGGCGTGCCCGGTCCACTCGCCGGCCTGGTCCGGCACATCGCTCCAGCCGGAACCAGCGACTCTCGACCTTTCCATTCAAGCGACGACCACCCTTTCGTCATCCGCAGCTCGCCGGCGCCATCGTCGCCAACCGTCACGGTGTA
>Ga0075434_100000525_pt1 | contig 29189 bp, 28 predicted proteins | sample RhiMethybrSRZTD3_FD_75298 | JGI IMG/M metagenome (GOLD analysis project Ga0075434, IMG submission 75298) | Populus rhizosphere microbial communities from Tennessee, USA - Rhizosphere MetaG P. TD hybrid SRZTD3 | ecosystem: Host-associated > Plants > Roots > Rhizosphere > Soil | place: USA... | reverse complement strand
GGATCGTCGCGCAGCTTCTGGCACACCTCGATCCCAGAGAGCGCCGGCATCGTCCAATCGAGGAACACGAGATCGGGCTGCTCGTCCCGCGCGATCCTGGCCGCCGCCTCGCCGTCGGGGGCTTCGAGGATCTCGAAGTGGCCGCTGTCGAGCGTCACGCGGATGAGCGAGCGCATGCTCTCCTGGTCGTCGGCGATCAGGACCTTCGGCATCGCTGAATCACTGCTCCCGGACAGAAGTGAGCGTCCGCGCGGACGAGCTCTCCTGGATCAGACCCTCGACCAGGGAAGGATCGAGGTCCATGAAAGCGGCCACGCAGACTGGATCGAACTGCGTGCCTGCGGCTTTCTTGAGCTCCTCGTGCGCCACCTCGAGCGGAAGCGCGGCCCGGTAGGGTCGGTCGCTCGTCATCGCGTCGACCGAATCGACGACGGCGAAGATGCGAGACCACATCGGGATCTCCTCGCCCGCGAGCCCGTCCGGGTAGCCCGCGCCGTCCCAGCGCTCGTGGTGATGGCGCACCACGTCCATGGCGCGCCCGAGAAACGGAATCGGCGCGAGGATCCGCACCCCGGCCTCGGGGTGGCTCCGCATCAGCTCCCACTCTTCGTCGTCGAGCGGGCCGGCCTTGTTCAGGATCGCATCGGGCACCGCCAGCTTGCCGATGTCGTGGAGGAGAAAGCCGTAGGCCATCTGCGGGTCATCCGCCTCGTGCGGCACCACCGCGCGTGCCAGCAGGAGGCCGAGGTGGTGCACGCGGTTGATGTGGCCGCCGGTGTATTCGTCCTTCGCCTCGACCGCCGAGGCAAGCGTGAGCACGGTCGCGAGATAGTTCTGCTTGAGCTGCTGAGCGCGCTCGAGACCCTGCGCGTAGGTCACTCGGACCGCCTCCGCGTATGCCCGAAGCTGCGCGTTGGCCTGCCTTCGCTCGGCGTCGATCGCATCGGCGACACGCCGGCGGCGACCGATCGCGGCGGACGCGTCGTTGTCACGTCTGCGGCGGTCGCGCTCCGGGGACGTCTCGACCGGGAGCTCGGGCGCGCCGGCCTTCGCCGCGTACATCGCGACGTCCGCCCGGAGCAGCAGGAGCTCCTTGCTGGGGCCGTCGGCAGGCCATTCGGCGACTCCGTACGAGATCCCGATGCCCTCGCCCAGGCCGTCGACCCGTTCGCTCATGCGTCGGGCGAGCGCGGTCGCGCCCTCCACGTCGGCGTCGTGCATGAGCACTCCGAACTCGTCGCCGCCGAGCCGCGCCGCAGCGTCGCCGGCGCGCCGCGCGCCGCCGATCGCGCGGGCCACCTCGCGCAGGACGCGATCGCCTTCCGCGTGCCCGCGGAGGTCGTTGACGTCCTTGAATCCATCCACGTCGAACAGGGCGACGGCGAAGGTCTTGCCGCCTTCGAGTCGCGCCGCCTCGATCCGCTCTTCGACGCGCCGGTGGAACTCGCGGTAGTTGAGGAGGCCGGTGAGGGCGTCGCGCCGCGCAAGCGTCTCGAGCTTCCGCTGCTCCAGGTAGGAGGTCACGGCGGCGGCCAGGGATCCGCCCAGCGCAAGCAGCGCGAGCGTCATAGCGGTCGGGTTCAGGGGCTTGAAGTTGCCGTAGACAAGCACGGCGATCGCGATCGACGTGAACGCCAGCGGAACACCGAGCATCCGCCATCCGTCGAAGCGCAGGGGAGGTCGCTCGCTGCGCTGCCAAGCGGCCTTGGCGATCAACAGGTACACCACCGCCCAGGTTGCATCGAGTACGCCCCGCGCGACGAAGGCGCCGCTCGCCGCCTCGGACACGTAGATCGCGTCGGAGACGGTCAGCAGCAACCACGCAATCCCGATCAACACCCAGCGGCGCTCCGGGCGCCAGCCGTTGAGCGCGAACATGCCGAGCACGAGCGTCAGCGTGAGCACATCGGCGAGCGGATAGGCCAGGCTGGTTGCGACAGCGCTCTCCTCGCCCCCGGTGCTCGCGACGATCGGGTGCACGAGCACCGCAGCGCCGACGGCGGCCAGCGCAAGCACGCCGATCACCGCGTCGAGCCACAGGTTCCGGGAGAATCGGTGCAGGCGGTTGCGCACCATCAGCATCAGCGCGGCGAAGCTCGCCACGTAGAACCAGATTCCGATCGCGTCCGCGACCGACGGATACGGCGGGGCCGCATCGTGGCGGAAGGCCACGTAGTAGTAGAGCCAGCCGATCCCCGACAGCAGGATCCCGGTCCCGAAGAGGCTCCAGACGAGGCGCTCGCGCTCGATCGCCGCGACACGCGTAAAGCAGATTGCAGCCGCGAGCACGTACGAGAGCGGGCACAGGAGGTGCCAGTCCGGGCCGCCTTTGGGGGGAAAGCCGACCGTGACGTGCAGGGAGTAGCCGCCGAGTGCCGCGAGGGCGGCCGCCCAAAAGACCTTCAGGAGTCTGGCCGTGCCGGGTGATGCGTTCATTCGAAAGTACGTGCCGCTCCGCCTCCACACCGGCGGTGTGCGTTGGTATCGGCGGAGACCGAGGGGTCCCTTGAGGCGGCTGGGTGGCGCCGTCGGCGCGGTTGCAAAGCGGCGCAAGGCGATCTCAGGCAGGTTTCCCCGCCCGGGGGCTTGCAAGGCCCAACATCCGTCCAGGGCGAGCTGAATTGCGGCTAGGCCGGAGCGGGCTCCGGGCGCGTGATCGGCCCCGGCATCAGCACCTCGGCCGCCGGCGCCTCGATCCCGATCACGGCCAGCCGCCGCTTGAGCGCGCGGTAGGCGAACCCGTAGATCTCGGACGAGTGGTAGTCGTAGCTCATGAAGTCGCTCGGGTCCTCGGTCCCGGGTGGCACGAACACGAGGCACGCGACCGGCACGAGCTCGGTGATCTTGGTCGTGATCAGATCGCGGTAGGCCGGGTTCGCCTGGCACGCATCCGCCAGGAAGCGGACCCCGAACGCGATGTGGCGGTGCTCGTCCTGCTCGACCAGCGAGAAGCCCTGGCGAAAGCCCGGATAGATGTCGTGGGCCTCGAGATACTTGAGGATCTGATGCTGGCCGGTCATGGCCAGCACGCCCTCGATCACGAGGTGGTAGATGACGATCCCCTCGACGAACAGGTCGAGGTCGCCGGGGCGCTCGAGCAGGCGTTGCGCGACGCCACGCAGGTCCTCGTCGAAGACGCGACGCCAGGCGGGCAGCATCAACTTCTCCATCTCGCCCAGGCGCCCGCGGATGTCGGCGGGCTCGAGGGCCATCACCTCCGCCATGAAGCGATCGAAGAAGGCGGCGTGCCGGGCCTCGTCCACCAGCTGGGTCGCGAGGAAGATCTCGGCCTCGCCGCTGGGGGCGGCCATCACGAACGGGGCCAGTTCGGCCGCCACCCGCTCCTCGCCGATGTAGAAGCTCGACAGCGACCACATCGTGTCGAGCTGCCCCTCGCTGGGGGTGGCGAGCCAGTGCTGCTTGTCGACTGTGAAGTCGATCTCGTGGGCCTTCCAGTTCTGGCGCTCCCACAGCGCATACAGCTCCTCGTAACCAAGCAGGGAAGGGCCGGAGCGGCGCTTGGCGCCGTTCTCGCGCTGCTCGGCCGGGTCGCCCTGGCCGCGCGGGACCGCACCATTGCGGCCGGCTCCCCAGGTGTGGCGCTGCTCTTGGACGAGCCGCTGGCGTTCCTCGCGCTCGAGCTCAGGGTCGTCGCGCCCCTCTGAACGCTCGATCCACCGCCCGAGGATCGTGACCGGAAACATCTTGCCCTCGACGCGCACGAGCTGCGCGCGCATCGCCTCGTTGGGTGAGATTTCTCCCCGCACGAGCCGCAGCCAGGTGTCGTGGCCCAGGCTGACCTTCGAGTCCGGCTCTGCGCCCGAAAGCTCAGTCGTGACGTGAACGGAGCCGTCGTCGACGTGCACGTACCAGGGACCGCCCGCGCCGCCGTCCAACTCGTAGGCGATCGTGAAGCGTTGGCCTCGCGTCCAATCCGGGTCGAGCGCGTACGGCAGCGCGCGGTACACGAGGTCCGGGTCCGGGTCGACGCCCGCCTGCGCCACGTCGCGCATCGAGAGATCGCCCGCGAGGCGTCGCAGCTTCAGCGCCTTTCGCCGCTTGCCGTCGATCCGCAGCCGCCGGGCCAGCATGAGCCGGATGGGGCTCGCCCCGGCGGCCAGGCGCGCAAAGGTCCGGGCGTCGGTGCGCAGCACGAACTGCGGTCGTCCATTCGACGTCTGCACCGCGGGTGCGATCGTCGCGCGGCCGTCCGCGATCGACACCCGGTAGGCGCCCACCCGGTCGATCTCGAGCCCGTAGTCGAGCTCCCCGGGCACGCTCGACGCCGCCGCGGGCAGCGCGTTCACGAGCAGCCGCGCGGCGAGCTCGGGCTCCTTTTCCGCCATGCGCGAAAGCGCCTGTGACATCCCGCGTGGCTTCCCGGCCATCGGCCTCACCCAACCCTTTCAAGGATCTCGACCGCGACCGGGGCTGCGTCCGCGAACGCCTTGGCGTCCGCCTCCGACCCGATCACGGTTCCCCAATGCATAGGCACTGCGACCGCCGGATCGATCCGCCGCGCGGCTTCAGCCGCTTCGAGCGGGCTCATCACGTATGTCCCGCTGACGGGCAAAAGGGCCACGTCGACCCCGGCCGCCTGATCCATCTCGGGGATCACGTCAGTGTCTCCTGAGTGATAGATCCTACGCGCCCCGTCGCGCAGAACGAATCCCAGCCAGCCCGCCTCGCGCGCGTGGAACGGCCTCCCGGAGCTGTCCAGCTTGTTGGTGTTGTAGGCGGGAAGCGCCTGGACCTCGAGCTCGTCGACCTCGATGGTCTCGCCGGGACGGATCGAGACCGTGCGCCCCTTCAGCTGCTCGGTCACCGTGGCGGGGCCGATCGCCGTCGTTCGCCGTCCCGCGAGCCGCACGACGTCCTCGCGCGAGAAGTGATCGAAGTGATCGTGCGTGATCAGGATCAGATCCGCCGGCGCCGGATCGTCGACGCGATACGGATCGATGTACACGATGCCCGCGCGCGTCTCTATGCGAAAGCTCGCGTGGCCGAGCCACTCGACTCCCTTGAGGCCTCGGAGCACCGTCGTCATGCGCCGAAGGATAGGCTCCGGAGGTCGCCGTCACCCAGTCGCGAGGAGGGCAAATTGGCCTACGAGACGATCAACGTTCAGATCGAGGACGGAGTCGCCGAGATCACGCTGAACCGTCCCGACCGCCTCAACGCGTGGACCGACCAGCTCGGCACCGAGTTGCGCCAGGCGATCCTCGAGGACTCGGCCGACCCCGCCGTCCGCTCCGTGCTGATCACAGGCGCCGGCCGGGGCTTCTCCTCCGGCGCAGACGTGAAGGAGATGCTCGAGCAGGGCTCGCGAGGCGAGCGGCCGGACGTCGGGAAGATGCTGCGCGAGCGCTATCACCCGATCATCAAGGGAATCCGCGAGCTGCCCAAGCCTGTGGTGGCGGCTGTCAACGGACCGGCCGTGGGGATCGGCTGCTCGCTGGCGCTTGCCTGCGACCTGATCTGGGCGGCCGAGTCGGCAATCTTCGGCCTCGCGTTCGTGAACATCGGCCTGGCACCCGATGGCGGGTCCACTCTGCTCGTCCCGGTGGCCGTGGGCAAGGCGCGGGCGTTGGAGATGGCGCTGCTGGGCGACCCCGTGACCGCCGAGGAGGCGCTCGGGTGGGGGCTGATCAACCGCGTGGTGCCGGACGGGAAGCTGATGGACGAGGCGCGCGGCCTCGCGGCCCGTCTCGCAAAGGGGCCGACCCGCTCCTACGCCAATTCCAAGCGGGCGCTGAACAACAGCCTGATGAACATCATGGACGAGCAGCTCGACCTCGAGGCGGACATTCAGGGAGAGATGGCGCAGAGCACCGACTTCCTGGAGGGGATCGCGGCCTTCGTCGAAAAGCGCGAGCCGAAGTTCAAAGGGCAATAGGTGAAGAGCGGCGTCCGTAGGACGACGCTCCAACATGCGAGCGGCGAAGCCGCTTTTTATTCCACGTGATGATGGCGACAAAGTCTCCGTTGCTGAGTAGGCGCTGCCTCCGCGGCAGATAGAATCGCGCGGCTCATGGGACCGATCCCCCGGCGGCGAGCCCGCCATCTTGCCCTGACGTTGCTGGCGACCGGCCTCGTGCTCGGTCTGGCCGGGGTGCTCGCCGCGACCGCGGGGGCAGACGCGGTCACTCCGGACGCCGGCCCGACCAAGAACGCGGTCGACATCGACACGCTCTACAAGATCGTGTTCTTCATCGGCCTCGCCGTGATCGGCATCGTCTGGGGCGTCCTCTTCTACAGCCTGTTCCGCTTCCGGTCACGCCGCGGGAGGCGTGCCCCACAGATCTTCGGCAACGTGCCGCTCGAGCTCGGCTGGACGCTGGCCGCGGGCGGCATCGTGATCGCGATCGCGATCATCACGCTGGTGATGGTCCCGGGGATCAAGAATCCCCAGTCCTCAGGGCCCACGACGCTGGCCGAGGCGAGCAGCCAGAACGCGTCGATCGATCAGCCGCCGCCGCCCAATCCCCTCAGGGCACTCAACATCAAGGTCAACAGCCAGCAGTACCTGTTTCGGTATCAGTACCCGAACGGCGCGGTCTCCTTCCAGCAGATGGTCGTGCCCGTCGACACGACGGTCACGCTGGACATCACCTCGAACGATGTGGCCCACAGCTGGTGGATCCCGAAGCTGGGCGGCAAGGCCGACGCCGTGCCCGGCTACACCAATCACACCTGGTTCAAGGCAACCAAGACCGGCACCTTCACGGGCCAGTGCGCGGAGTTTTGCGGCTCCGGGCACGCGGTCATGAGCGCCAAGGTCACGGTCGTGGGCCGGGAGCAGTACCGGGTCTGGGTCGCCAACCAGAAGAAGCTGATCCAGCAGTCACAGAAACAGGTTCTCCTGATGCGCAAGCTGTTCCAGCAAACGGGCGCTTAGGCGGGAGTCGCAAGCACACGTGACCACATCGGAATACACCGCCGGAACGCTCACACACCCGCCCCACACCTCGCCCAAGGGCTCGGAGATCCTCGTCCGCGAACTTCCACAGCGCGGCGCGAGTTGGGTCGATTGGGTCACGACCACGGACCACAAGCGCATCGGGATCCTCTACCTGTTCACGACCGTCTTCTTCTTCCTGGTCGGGGGCGTCGAGGCGCTGCTGATGCGGATCCAGCTGGGCACACCGGACAACACGTTCCTCGACCCGAACACGTACAACGCGCTCTTCACGCTCCACGGCACCACGATGATCTTCCTGGTGGTCGTCCCGATCGCGGCCGCCTTCGGGAACTATCTCGTGCCGCTCATGATCGGCGCCCGCGACATGGCGTTCCCGCGCCTGAACATGCTGTCGTGGTGGCTGCTGGTGTTCGGCGGGGTGGTCCTCTACGCGAGCCTCTTCTTCAGCCCGCCGAAGTCCGGCTGGACCGCCTACGCGCCCCTGTCGGAGTCGACGTTCCTGCCCGGCCACGGGATGGACGCCTGGATCCTGTCGCTCCACCTGATCGGCCTGTCCTCGGTCCTCGGCGCGATCAACTTCGTGGCCACGATCCACAACATGCGGGCGCCCGGCATGTCGCTCAGCCGGATGCCGCTGTTCGTCTGGACGATCCTGATCTACTCGTATCTGCTCATCCTCGCCCTCTCCTCGTTCGCGGCCACGCTCGCGATGCTGCTCGTGGACCGCAACTTCCACGGCACCTTCTTCGATCCCACGCAGAACGGCTCGGCGCTGCTGTGGCAGCACCTCTTCTGGTTCATGGGACATCCCGAGGTCTACATCATGGTGCTGCCCGCGTTCGGGATGATCAGCGAGATCGTGCCGGTGTTTGCGCGCAAGCCGATCTTCGGCTACCGCGCGATCGTGATTGCGACCGGCGCGATCGCCTTCCTCGGCATGCTGGTGTGGGCGCACCACATGTTCGCGACCCCGTTGTCGACCCCGGTGCTCAGCTTCTTCATGCTGTCCTCCTTCGCGATCGCGGTGCCAACCGGGATCAAGATCTTCAACTGGCTGGCGACCCTGTGGCGAGGGAACATCGAATTCCGCGTGCCGCTGCTGTTCGCGGTGGGGTTCATCGCTCAATTCGTGATCGGCGGCGCGACCGGCGTGATCTTGGCGGTGTTCCCCATCGACTGGCAGCTGACGGACACCTACTTCGTCGTCGCTCACATGCACTACGTGCTCTTCGGCGGGTCGTTCTTCGCGCTGATGGCCGGCCTCTACTACTGGTTCCCGAAGATGACCGGCCGCCTGATGTCGGAGTTCTGGGGCAAGGTGTCCTTCTGGGTCATGGTGATCGGCTTCAACCTGACCTTCCTCCCCCAGCACTCGGCCGGCCTCTCGGGCATGCCGCGCCGAGTGTTCGAGTACCACGACACGGGCTCGCTGCACGGGTACAACCTCGCCTCCACGATCGGCTCGTTCGTGCTCGCGCTGGGCGTGCTGATCTCCGTCGGGAACGCGGTCTGGAGCGTGCGCCGCGGTCGCCGCGCGGGGCCCGACCCGTGGCTCGCCAACACGCTCGAATGGTTCACCACGTCGCCGCCGCCGGCGCACAATTTCGACGTGATCCCGACCGTGCGGAGCTTCGAGCCGATGAAGGACATCCGGCGGCGAGTGCGCGAGCAGGAAGAGCAGCTGGCTGCCCCGGAGCCGGCGCCGGAGCCTGTCGGCTAGGACCGTGGAAACCGTTCCCTCGAGAGGATTTCGCAGGCTCGCCTACTCGGCCGCGCTGCTCACGTTCCTGCTGATCATCGTCGGCGGGATCGTGCGGATCAGCGACTCGGGCCTCGGCTGCGGACCCGGCGGCAGCGGCACCAAGGGGTGGCCGCTCTGCAACGGCCGCGTCGTGCCTCTCGTCGACGCGCACATGATCGTCGAGTACACGCACCGCATCGTGGCCGCGACCGTCACGATCCTGATCGCCATGCTCGTGGTGCTGGCGTGGCGGCGCTACCGCTCCGACACCACCCTCGTGCGGGCCTGCATGGCCGCGCTGGGGCTGGTCGTGTTCCAGGCCGCGCTGGGCGGGCTCACGGTCGAGAAGGGCCTCAAGGAGGAACTGGTGGCAGCGCACCTCGGCATCGCGATGCTGCAGATCGGGTTGCTGCTTTTCATCGCGCGCGCGAGCACGCTGCGGGTGGGCGCCGGGATCCTGGCTCGGCGGCCGGCCGCCACGCGCGGCATGCGGATGCTCGCAGTCGCGACGTCGGTGGCCGCGCTCGCGACGATCGTGGCCGGTGGCTACATGTCCGCCAACGAGTTGCGCGGCACGCCCGAGGAGCACACGGCGATCGACCCGCACACCGCCTGCGGGACCCACTTTCCGACCTGTGGCAACAGCGAGTTCATGCCCTTCGGCCGCAGCCGCGCGCTCGACATTCACCTCACCCACAGGGCGTTCATGTACGTCACGGTGCTGCTCGTCCTGACGCTCTTTGCGGTCGTCGTGCGGCGCCGGCGACAGCTCGACCGGGAGTCCGCGCGCACGCTCACCGCGGCGTCCGCGGCCACGGTCGGCGTCCTGTGCTGCCAGGTGCTGCTGGGCGCGCTCAATGTGTGGCTCGGCGAGCATGCGTGGCTCGTCGTGCTGCACCTGGCGACGGGCGCCCTCCTGTGGGTCTCGCTCGTCTACTTCACGCTGCTCGTGGTCGGTGCCCCGCAGCCCGCGGAGGCAGCTACGCGGCGCCAGACCTCCGTACAGCCGGTGACTGCCTAGACAGATGCTCGGCCCGGCGACCACGCAGCCAAACATCTGATGGAAGCGGGAGCACGAGCACGCCGTCCGGCGGCCGCCGCCTCGTGGCTCTACAGCGCGCGCGAGCTCGCGGGCGACTACGTCGCGCTTACCAAGCCGCGCGTCATCTCGCTCCTGCTGGTCACGACGCTCGCGACGATGTTCGTCGCCAACTCGTCACCCGGGATCGGCGTGATCCTGGCGACGATGCTCGGCGGATACCTGGCCGCCGGCGGCGCAGGCGCGATCAACCACTATCTCGAACGCGACATCGACGCCCGCATGGCTCGCACCTCGCGGCGGCCGCTGCCCGACGGCCGGGTCGAGCCGCGCGCCGCCCTGTTGTTCGGCATCACGCTGGGCGCAGCTGCGTTCGCGCTGTTCGCACTCGCCGTCAACATGACGGCGGCCCTGCTGGCGATGGCCGGGCTCCTCGGATACGTGTTCGTGTACACGCTGTGGCTCAAGCCGATCACCACTCAGAACATCGTGATCGGCGGCGCGGCGGGCGCGATGCCGCCGCTGGTCGGATGGGCGGCCGCGGCCGGCCACCTCGAGGCGTCCGCCTTCTACCTGTTCGCGATCGTCTTCTACTGGACGCCCCCCCACTTCTGGGCGCTCGCGCTACTGATCAAGGACGACTACGCCCGCACCGGGATCCCGATGCTGCCGGTGGTCGACGGCGAGCCGGAGACGCGCCGCCAGATCCTCCTATACGGGTGGCTCCTGCTCGCGATCACCGCGCTGCCCGTGATTGGGGGCCTCTTCGGCGCCGTGTACGTGGTCAGCGCAGCCGTGCTCGACGGAGGCTTCCTATGGCTGTGCCTGCGCCTGCACCGGCGCGCCGACCGGCGCTCTGCCTCGATCCTGTTCCACTACTCGCTCGCCTACCTGGCGCTGCTGTTCGCGGCGATGGCGGTCGACCATCTCGTGAAATAACCTTCCGCCCGTGGACCGCAAGCTCGCCCGCAAGAACATCGTCACCGGCCTCGTGGCCGGCGGCATCGCGGTCATCATGTTCGGCCTGACCTTCCTCGCCGTCACGCTCTACCTCCAGTGAGCCATCACCAGGACCAAGACGGCGCGATCGAGGAGATCCACCTTCCGGGACCGACGCTCGTCCCGATGTTCACCGCGGCCGGGATCGCGCTCGCTCTGATCGGCCTGATCCTGTCCTGGCCGATCGTGGTGGCCGGCGCCGTGATCGCGCTGATCGCGATCGTGAAGTGGATCCGCGACGTGCGCGAGGACATCGAGCAGTTACCTTCTGGAGACCGCCGTTAGGCGGGCTCACCGGGTGTGATACGCGGGCGATAGCCCGCCAATTTCTCCTTCTGGAGACCGCGGCTAGCCGGGCACCGGGCGCACGCGCCCTACGAGACCACGCCGGTGGTCACCCAGCAGCGGACGATGTCGCGCATCGACAGCACACCGCGCAGACCGCCGCTGTCAACCACCAGCAGGTGACGGAAGCCGTGCTGGCACATCGTCTCGGCCGCCTGTTCGAGACTCCAGTCTGGCGAGGCGGCGATCAGCTCATCGGTGAGATGGTCTCCGACCAGCTCGGCCACAGGGTCCTGTCCCTCCGCCACCGACCGCAGGATGTCCCGCTCGGTCACGATGCCCAGGCCTGGGCTTTCGGGGTCGACCACCACAGCGGCGCCCACGTTCCGTTCCGCCATCAGCCGCGCGGCCTCCTGCAGCGAGTGGCTGGGGCCCACCGTCAGGACGACACTCGACATCCCATCCCGTACTTGCATTCCGGCTCCTCCTCCGGGCGCTCGTGACTATTGACGCAAGGTTACCCGAGAGGTCAAACGAGTCACGCGCCGGTCAACTGCCGGCGGGGGCAAACGGCACGGTTCCCGGAACCGGATCGAGCCGCGTGGTGCGTCCCTGGGACGCCGCCAGCACGGTCTCGGCGACCGCTTCCCATCCGAAGTGGTCCTCCGATGTCCGCACGAGCGCGGCCCGAGCCGACTGGCGCAGGCGCTGGTCGAGCTGAAACCACTCGTTCATGGCGAAGCCAAGGTCCTCCACCGACCGCATCCCGCGCTCGAACGTGAGCAGCTCGCGCGCGGCGGGAGGCAACCGCTCGCCCAGGATGCTGGACACTTCCGCGAGCCCCGAGTGATTGGCGCTGATCGGCATCGCGCCCGACGCCGCCGCCTCCGCGGCGACCATCCCGAAGGCCTCCGGGAACATGCTCGGGACGATCACCTCCTCGGCGGCCGGCAGCAGCCGCGCCAGCTCGCCGTGCTCGAGCCGGCCCGTGAACACGATCGTCTCGCGCATCTTCTTGGCGGCCGCGAAGTAGCGCTCGTGACGGCCGGCAAGGCCCTCGAGAAAGGTGCGGAGGTAGGTGAGCTGGTCGCGCGGGCCGCCCTCGAGCTCGCGGCCGTAGCGGCAGACGTGCATCAGCAGCCGCTCGTCCGCCCGCTCGAGGCCGCGGATCAGGACCTCGATCCCCTCGCGATAGGTGCCGAACCCGACCAGGACGAGGCGCGCGTTCGGCTCGCGCATGAGCACCAGCGGCCAGGCCGCGACCAGGAGGTCCACGCCCTTGGAGACGATCAGCTTTCCCACGAAGCACACGACCCGATGGCGGTGGGGGTCGACCTCCGCGAGGTCGTGAGGCGCGTAGGCGTCGATGCCGCGCGTGTCGTAGAGGGCGCGCACGTTGGCGAGCTCCTCTCCGGTTGGCGGCTCGTCCCGTCGCGGGTCGCACAGCGAGTCGAGCGCCTCCTCGGCAGCCGCATTGAAGCCGGTGCGCTCGGCGCTCTCGAGCCAGCGGACCAGCCCGCGCAGCTCATGGGCTGCGTCGTCGATATCGCGCGGCACGAAGGTGTGCACGTCGACGCCCGGCGGGCCGAGGAACGTGCGCTCGCGGAGGCCCTCGAGCGGCATCGCGGCCCAGAGGCTCTCGGCCGTGTGCCGCGAGCCGACCAGCACCGCCCGCGCCGGAACCAGCCCCTCGCTCGCATATGGGGCGAAGCGCTGATAGTGCGGCTTGACCGTGTACTCCAGCGCCGATCCGTGGATCTTCACGGCGTACGGAACGTCCTCGAGCGCGCGCGCGAGGATCACAGGTCCCATCACCGCATGGTTGGCGAAGCCCGCCTCCGGCTCGGCGTATGCGGCCACGTCGCGCACGGCCGCGACGTTCGCGTCGATGTAGCGCGCCAGCTCCTCGTCCGTCAGATCGCCGAACGTCTTGACCTCGAACCCGTCATAGGTGTCGTAGACATAGACCGGCAGCAGGCCACCGATGTCGGGCCGGTAGACGGTGCAGCGGCCCCGGTAGGCGGGGCGGCGCACATCCGTCAACTCGAGGCGGCCACGCTCCCAGTCGCCGATCGAGTCGACGAACCCTAGCTCCGCCGGGTCGGGTTCCTGGCACAGGAGATGAACCTCGTGCCCAAGGCGCACGAGCGCCTCCGCCAGCTCCGCGTTGTAGACGTTCGATCCGGTGCCGCGAAGCAGGTATCCATGGAAGATCAGCAGCCGCACGACGGCGAGGATAGAAAGGAAAGCGGCCGACTGCGGAAAACGGCAGGAAGAGGCCTTGCTATCTTGCCCGCCGTATGGGACGGCCCGAGCGATACCGCCTGCGTGCCCCAGCCTCCGGGCGCGAGGCCGTGATCTCCGTCGACGGCGTCCAGCCGACCGGCGAGGAGGTCGGCTACTACGACCACGTGACCGGCGAGCGGATGTACATCGTCGCCAAGCTCGTGCCCGAGGGAGACAGCCCTTCCAACCTGCCCCGTGCTCCGGAGAACCTCCGGATCTGCCCCCATTGCGAGCAGCTCGTCGGTCGCGACCTGAGCGACTGCCCGTACTGTGGCCGCCGGCTTCCGGCGCTCGGCGCGCCTCCAAAGGGCCGCTAGACCTCTCGTGCGACGCTTTGGCCTGATCGCGCTTGCTGCCATCGTCACGGGGTTGGTCGTGGGCATCGTGATCGCCAACTCGGGCAGCAGCGGCAAGGCGACGCCGAGCATCCCCGAGCTGAAGCCACCCCCGGGCACGATCAGCAACAGCGGCTCGACGGGCGCCACCGGCTCCACCGGCTCAACGGGTGCGAGCGGCACCGGCACCGGCACCAGCACCACCGCAACCCCGACGCAGACCACGCCCAGTCAGTCGAGCGGCGGCTCCGGAACCCCCCAGACCGACACCCCGCAGAACAACACCGCGCCCCCGAAGGGCAGCCCGGCCGGCCGCTTCGAGCAGTTCTGCAAGGACAACCCCGGCGCCTGCTGAGCGCCGGGCGCGCCTACCTGCCCTTCGGCGTGGGTGTGGTCGTGGACGGCGGCTTCGTGCTCGTCGGGTCCGGCACGATCCGCGCCCAGTAGAGCAGCCGTGCCGTGCGGTACGTGCACTGGTACGGACGTGCCGTGCTCGCCTGCAGGTGCGCTTGGTTCTTCTTGTAATAGGCGGCGAACTTCTTCGGGTCCTTGCTGGAGGGCGTGTCGCAGTTGGTGCGCGCACGGCTCGCGAGCCAGAAGTTCTGGGTCCCGTCGAGGTTGACCGCGAACGCCGGCACCCAGGTCACGGCGGTCAGTCCGACGTAGTCGCCCTGCTCGACGCGCAGCGGCTGCGCCAACTTGTAGCGCACGCGCGTCTTGCTCCCGAGGTCGGCCTTCAGGCTCTGGGTCTCGCTCTGGCGAACGAGCCGGAACCTGCCCTTGAGCCCGCGGCGGAGAACCGCCAACCGGGCGGAGGGATCGCCCCCGAAGAAGCTGTTGAAGGACCGCAGCTGCGTGTCCGTGAGCGATGGCAGCCGCAGCCACCACGCAACGATCGTGCCGGATTTCGGCGCCCTGAACGGATGCGGGACGCCGTCTGCCTCCATCTGGATCCCGGTCACCTTCGCGACCACCTCGCAGCTCGCGGGCGTCGGGCAGCCGGGGTTCGGGTAGTTGGTCGTCTTCCCGAGCACGATCGACTTCGGTTGTGTGTTCGGCGCTTTGGCGGCGAACGCGATCGCGGCCAGGGACAGCACCACGGCTGTCACGCCCGCGAGCAGATATGTGGCTTTGACACGCATCTCGACAGTGAACACTCTCGTCCGGGGAAAGTTCCGGGGCGCGATGGGCGCCCTATTTGATTCTCGCCGTGGGCCGCTTCCCCTACCGCCAGTGTAGGCTTGGCGCGCTCGATGGAGAGAGGAGAGCAGTTCGACGAGGTCGTGCGCCTCACGCTCGGCCGCTACGGGATTCCGGTCGACGACGTCGATCTCGCGGTCATGCGGGTCGCCGAGCAGGTGTACGGCCCGGGACGTGATGCGCTGCTCGCTGCCGACCTGAGCGACATCGAGCCCGAGCACGATCTCGACCCCTCGCGGGCGCCGGCCCAGCCCCTGTGACGATGAGCGATCACCCTCAGGACCTGTCGCTACGCGAGCAGGCAGCCGCCATCGCCGACGGCGAGCTCGACGCGACCGAGCTGCTCGAGGCAACGCTCGCGCGCATCGAGGAGCGGGACGGGTCGTTGCACTCGATCGCCGAGTCGTTCGCGAGCGAGGCCGCGCGCATGCTGTCGGAGTCGCCCGACGGCCCGCTGCACGGCGTTCCGGTGGCGGTGAAGGACATGTTCGCGCTACCGTGGCGCGCGCCGCGCGATGGGTGTGTCAAGAACCTCTTCGGCGTCGGCCCGGGCGAGTCCGCCGTCTACCGGCGCCTCCGCGACGCGGGCGCCGTGATCGTCGCGGTCACGAACATGCACGAGCTCGGCGCGGGCTCCACCGGGCACATCTCCGCTTATGGCGCGTGCGCAACGCCGTGGGACACCTCGCGCTGCGGCGGCGGATCGTCTGGCGGCTCCGGATCGGCGGTCGGGGCGCGGCTGGTGGCAGGCGCCGTCGGCACGGACGGCGGTGGCTCGATCCGGTACCCCGCCGCCTATTGCGGCATCACGGGACTGAAGTTCACCTGGGGGTCGGTGCCGCCCGACGGCTACACGCACGGGTTCGCCTCGATGGGCGCGCCCGGGCCGATGTGCCGGGACGCCGCCGACGCCCGCCTGCTGGGCGGCGTGCTGCTCGGCCGGCCGCTCGCGAGCCGCCGTGCCAACTCGCTGCGACTTGGCGTGGCGCCGTGGTTCTGGGAGAACCTCGACCCCGAGGTGGAGGCGGGCTGCCGGACAGCCGTCGACGCGCTCGCGGACAGCGGCATCGAGGTCCGCGAGGTGACGCTCGACGGCGTCGAGCACATCGTGAGCGCGACCGTGATCCGGCTCACGCTCGAGGGGCTCCCTTCGACCAAGCCCGAAGCGGTGGCCGAGGTGATGCCGCACCTGTCACCAGTCGGGCGTGCGCTCTCGAAGTACAACCTGCTGTTGCCGGCAGCTGCCCTCGTGCGCGCGGACCGCGTGCGCGGGCAGCTCAGGCGCTCCGTGGGGCGGGCTTTCGAAGATGTCGACTTGCTCGCCTGGCCCACCGTGCCGGCGCCGCCGCCCCTCATCGCCGAGCCGCAGGTCGATCTTCCCTCAGGGCGCGTCCCCGCCGACTACGCGAACGTGCGGCAGGGCGGCCTCGGGAATCTCACCGGCGTCCCTGCGATCTCGGTGCCCTGCGGGCTCACCGCGGAACGGCTCCCGATCGCCCTGCAGCTGCTCGCACCGTGGGGCGAGGACGAGCGTCTGCTGGACGTAGCCGAGCTGCTCGAGCAGGCCACCGACCGGCGGTACGTGGACGCGCTCCCGCCGATCGCGCAACCGACTCCGGCGTAGCTGCAAAACCGGCATCGAGGGAGTGAGTACGGGGCGGACCGAGTGTCACGGGCGCGTAACGTTCGCGGCGCCCGATCGTCAAGATGGTCAATTAAGCGCGATTGATGGGTCACGCGTTACCCACAATGCTGGATTGAACACCTATACGGTGTTCAATCGAGCATGGATCGCTTGCGCCTCTTAGGCAGCCCGTTCCCCATCCCCTCATTGCCGGTTTTAGGGGAGTAGGACCATCCTCTCGCGGACGAGACGGCTCCTACTTGTAGCGGTAAGTGATCCGCCCGCGCTCGAGGTCGTAGGGCGACAGCTCGATCTTCACGCGGTCGCCGGGCAGGATGCGGATGTAGTGCCGGCGCATCTTGCCGGAGATGTGCCCGAGCACCATGTGGTCGTTGTCGAGCTTCACGCGGAACATCGTGTTGGGCAGCGCCTCCACGATCTCGCCCTCCATCTCGATCTTCTCTTCCTTCGCCATTGAGGCGGAACCTTAACGACGAAGCTCCGCGGCCACCGCGGCAAGCTCGTCCGGGTCGGCCGGCTCGGGAAGCCAGGGGAGCTGCAGCGGATCGTCCTCGTAGCGTGGAATCACGTGCACGTGGAAGTGATAGATCGACTGCCACGCCGCGCGACCCATGTTGTTGAGGATGTTGAAGCCCGCCGGGGCAAGCGTGTCCCGCATGCGCTCCACCATCCGCCGTGCGGCGGTCATGGTGGCATCGAGGTCTTCCTCGGACACGGCGAGGAGGTCCGCGGCGTGGTCGCGCGGGATCACCACGACGTGACCGCGCGTCGCAGGATTGATGTCCATGACGGTGATCGTGCGGTCGTCCGAATCGACCACCTCGCCCGGGATCTCGCCGGCGACGACCTTGCAGAAGATGCAATCGGGATCGCGCACCGCCGGAAGGTTACGCAGAAGCTCGGTTTAGAGTGTCGCGATCCATGACCCTGCTCGCGCCCGAGGCGGTCGACCGCCAGGACCTCCATCGCCTGATCGCCGAGCTTGCCGCGATCGAGCGCCCGTCAGCGTCGCCGGGCGAACGGCAAGCCGCGGAGTGGATCGCTGCTCGCTTCCGCGAGGCCGGGCTCGAGGCGCGCGTCGACCAGGAGCGCGCCCATGGGGGCTTCTGGTGGCCGATCGGGCTTCTCAACGCGGTGGCGCTTGTTGCGGCGCGCGTGAGGTCACGTCTCCTCGCGCTCCTCGCTTTCGCGCTGCTGGCCGACGACGTCGACCACCGCTCGCGCGTCTTCCGCCGGCTGCTCCCGAAGCGGCCCACGTGGAACGTCACCGCCGAGGCCGGAGATCCGGCGGCGGAACGCACGGTCGTGCTCGTCGCCCATCACGACGCGGCCCACGGCGGCAAGATCTACGACACCAGCGCCGTGTACGCGCTCGCCGAGCGCTTTCCGCAGGTGCTCCCTCGGCTGAAGCGCTGGCCTCCGATCATGTGGGGCGTCGTGCTGGGTCCCCTGCTGGTCGCCGCCGGGCGGCGGCGGCTGGGTGCGATCTTTTCCCTCGGGACGATCGCCGTGATGGCCGACATCGCGCGCTCGCCCGTGAGCCCCGGCGCGAACGACAACCTCGCCGCGGTGGCCGCGCTCCTGACGCTCTCGCGGCGCCGTTACAAGGGCGTCCGCGTGCTGCTCGTCTCAACCGGCTCGGAGGAGTCGATGTCGGAGGGCATGCAGGCCTGGGGGCGCCGCCACTTCCCTACGCTCCCGCCGGAGACGACGACCTTCGTCGCGCTCGAGATGCTGGGGTCCGGAAACCTCACGATCGCGGAGGCGGAGGGTTTCCTCGTCCATCACGACTACACCGCCGAGGTGAAGGACGAGCTCGAGCGCTGCGCGCAACAAGTCGACGTCCCCGCGCAACGCGACCTCATCAACGCGTTCGCCTCCGACGGTCAGATCGCGCTCCATGCCGGCTACCCGACCGCGCTCCTGGGCGCGCTCGACGACTACTACCTGCCGGCGAACTACCACAAGCCCTGGGACCTGCCTGAGAACGTCGACTACGAGTGCGTGGAGAACGGGATCCGCGTCCTCGACGCGTTCATCCACGCGCAGGCCAACCGCGCTTAGCGCATCAGGTCGCGCCCAAGCGCTCGCGTGCGAGCGTGAGCGCCTCGTGCTTCGTCCGCACCTCGCCGGCGAACGCCGACTCGCGCAGCTCCTCGAGCAGCCGCCCCACCTCCGGGCCCGGCTCGAGGTCGAGCGCCTCCATCAGCTCCTCGCCGGTGACCGGCGGCCTTGGAGGGTCGGCCCGCCACGCGAGCGCCTCCGCCGCCAGGTCGCGCGCGAGGTCGAGGTGATCCTCGATCGCCTCGCGTCGCGTGCGCTCCCCGCGCGTGGCCAAACGGTCGGCTGTGGTCAGCAACGTCACCTCCAGCTCGACGGGTTCGCACGCGCGCAGATACCGGTAGACGTCGCGCCGCGAGAGCGGCCGCTCGTGCACCAGGAAGCCCAGGCGCAGGTGGTGGAGCGCGAGCTGAGCCAGGTACTCGCCCGTGGCGGCGCTGGCACGCAGGCGGCGGGCGACGTCGCGGCTGATCGTCGCACCGAGCTGATCGTGCCCCCAGAACAACACGCGTCCCTCCGGGGAGACCGCCCTGGTGGCGGGCTTGCCGGCGTCGTGAAGCAGGGCGGCGAACCGCAGGGCCTCCCCGCGTGTCAGCTCGTCGGCGAGCGGCCGGTCGAGCTCCCGCCCCACGGCTTCCGCGTGGGGCCCGAAGACCGCGCCGAGATCGCGCTCGACCTCGAGCAGCTGCTCCAGCACCTCGAGTGTGTGGCCCCACACGTCGAGGTGGTGGTACGGATTCTGCTCGACCCCCTTCAGCGCCTCGAGCTCGGGCAGCAACACCGCCAGCACGCCGGCCTCGTCCATGAGGCGCAGGCCGGTGAGCGGATCCGGAGAGACGATCAGACGCCGCAGCTCGTAGAAGCTTCGCTCCGGCGACACGCGGGCAAGCGCCGGCGCCGCGGCGCGGGCGAGCTCGCGCGTCCGCCGCTCGACCCCGAAGGCGAGCTCGCACGCCAACCGTGCCATCCGCAAGGTCCGCAGAGGGTCGTCTGCAAACGCCGACTCGCCGACCGCCCTCAGCTCCCTCGCCTCGACGTCTGCGACCCCGCCATGTGGGTCGATCAGGTCGCCGCCGGCCAGTGGCATCGCGATCGCGTTCACGCTGAAGTCGCGCAGCGCGAGGTCGGCCTCGATCGAGGCCCCCCGCACCGGCGTGATGTCGGCCTGCCAGCTGCGGTCGGCCGTCACCACGCGCCATGCGCCGAATTCCTCGGAAAGCTCGAAGGCGTGGCCGTCACCGGCCGCGGCGACCGCGTTCGCCGTGCCGCGAGGGTCCTCCTCGACGACCAGGTCGATGTCTTCCAGCGACCGTCCCAGCAGGGCGTCTCGGATCGTGCCACCCACGACCCATGCCGTGCGGGACGAGAGCGCCTCGCGCACGAGCTCGAGCCGCGGGGAGCGCTCGAGTCCCTCGGTCCTCACTCCTGGTACCGGCGCGGGACACGACCGGTGAGGCCACACGTGATCTCGTAATTGATCGTGCCGAGCTGCCTCGCGAGCTCCTCCGCGAGTATGCGCTCGCCCCGCTGGGACCCGATCAGGGTGCCGCGCTCGCCTGGGCGAACGTCCGTGTCGCGTCCGAGGTCGACCGTGATGTTGTCCATGCTGACCGTGCCCGAGACGGGGTGACGGCGGCCTCGGATGAGCACGTCGGCCGAGTTCGAAAGCCCACGGCGGTATCCGTCGCCGTACCCGATCGGCAATGTGGCGACGAAGGTCTCGCCGGGGGCAGTCCAGGTCCGGCCGTAACCCGCAGTCTCCCCCGGGGCGAAATGCTTCACGGCCGCCACGTAGGACTCCAGCGAGAGGGCCGGCTCCAGCCCCTGGTCGCGAGGGTCGGCTTGGAAGGGGTCGAGCCCGTAGATCGCAATCCCGCAACGCGCCATGTCGAAATGGGTGGCAGGCTCGGCCAGCACCGCGGCGCTGTTCGCGGCGTGCACCACCAGTCGCGGGAGGGCGCGCTTTGCCTGCTCCGCGACCGGGGCGAAACGGGCCAGCTGCTCTCGCAGGTATGACGGATCTGGATCGTCCGCGGTCGCGAAGTGCGTCATGAGCCCCGTGGCCTGCAGCGCGTCGTGGCGCTCGGCCTCCTCCAGCAACGCAAGCGCCTCCTCGGCCGACTTCGTGCCGAGCCGCCCCATGCCGGTGTCGAGCTTCACGTGGATGCGGGCCCGGCGACCGGCGGCCGCAGCCCTGCCGGCGGCCAGCGCGAGGAACTCGGGCGTCCATGCGACCACGTCGGCGCCGGCCTCGAGCGCGGTCTCGAGCTCGTCGGCCGTGAGCGCGCCCATCACGAGCACGCGGCCGGGCAGGCCCCCGTCGCGGAGCTCGGCGGCCTCGCCCGCGGTCGCCACCGCGAGGCTCGCCGCCCCCGCCGACAACGCCGCCTTCGCGCACGCCACCGAGCCGTGCCCGTAACCGTCGGCCTTCACGACCGCGCACAGCACGGCACCATCCAGGCAGCTCTTGAGCAGCGTGCAGTTGCGCTCGATGGCGCCCAGGTCGACCCTCGCGACCGCCCGTTGCGCCGGCAGCGCGGCGACCGGCGCATGCGCGCCGCGGCCGGTCACTCGCTCGCGCGCGTCAGGGCGTCGAGGGCGTCGACGCGCGTCACCACGCCCACGAGCCTGTCAGCCTCACGGCCCCGTGGATGGACGAATCCGGCGAAAGGGTGTCGACGTCCGCGGTCATCATCTCCTCGACCTTAGTAGCGCTGAGCGTACTAGGAGGGTCCCGCGAAACGGGCTGGCGAAACGCGAAGCTGGACCCGATCAAGGCCGCGGACGCGAAGCGGCGATAGCACGCTACTTCTGGGAGGCGTCCCGGAGCACGTTTGGAAGCGCCTCGATCACGTCTCCGGCGATCACGGACTCGGCCCCGAGCCGCCGTTCACACACCCGGCCAGCTTCGGCGTGGGCCTGCACTCCCGCGCACGCGGCCTCGAAGGCATCGAGCCCGCGCGCGATGAAGGCCGCGATCACGCCGGAGAGCACGTCGCCGGTGCCCGCCGTGGCGAGCGCCGGGCTACCGCCCCGGCTGACCGCCAGCCGCCCCGACCGCCCGTCCACCACGAGCGTGTCGTCGCCCTTGAGCACGACCACCGCGTCGGCGCGGCGGGCCGCTTCCCGCGCGGAGGCAAGCCGCCGCGCCTCGACCGAGCGCGACTCCGTCCCCAAGAGGCGCGCGAGCTCGCCCGCATGCGGCGTCATCACCAGCGGCCCTGAGCGCCCTGCCGCCGGCGCGAGCTCCACGGCCGCGAGCGCGTTGAGCCCGTCGGCGTCGACCAGCAGGGGCTGCTCGATCCGCTCGGTCAGCCGCTGCGCAAGCGCGAATGCACCGTCGGTGCGCCCCATGCCCGGGCCCAGGACGACCGCGTCGGCGCGTGTGGCCGCTTCCAGGACGTCCTCGGCCGCGTCCTCGATCAGGTGACCCTCGTGGTCCGGCAGCGGGACGGACATCACCTCGGTGAGCTTCACCTCGAAGATCGTGTTGAGCGAGGCCGGCACGGCCGCGCGCGTCCACCCCGCGCCGGCTCGGCCAGCCCCTTGGCTCGCCATGCAGACGGCGCCCGTGAGGCCGGTCGAGCCGCCCACCACCAGCACGGTGCCGGATCGGAACTTGTTGCCGCCCGGGACGCGGCGTGGCAGGAGGCCGAGCACCGCAGGGCGGATCAGGCCGGCGTCCGGCTCGGGAGGGCGCCCATCGCCGGCCGGCGGGATGCCGATGTCGACCACCTCGACCCGGCCGGCATGCGTCTTTCCAGGCGCGATCCACAGCCCGAGCTTTGGCGCCTGGAACGTCACCGTGAAGTCCGCCTCGACGCACGTCCCCGCGACCTCGCCGGTGGACGCGTCCACTCCGGAGGGAACGTCCACCGCCACGACGCTCGCGCCCGTATTGTTGACCGCCCCGATCGCGTCGTCGAGCGGGGACCGCGGACTGCCGGTGAAGCCGGTCCCGAGGATCGCGTCCACCACGATCGACGAGCCTGCAAGCGCGCTGGGCAGGTCGGCGGCGCTCACCTGCCGCGCCGCGACGCGCTCCAGGTTCGCCTGCGCATCGGCGCTCAGGTCCTCGGGCGCGAACAGGAGCAGTGCGTCCACGTCGAGTCCGTGCTCGCGCAGCAGCCGCGCGACCACGAGGCCGTCGCCGCCGTTGTTGCCGCGCCCGCAAACGACGCGCACGGGGCCATCGTTGTCCAATGCGAGGATCGCGCGCGCCACCTCGCCGCCGGCGCGCTCCATCAACTCGAGCGAGGGAACGCCTTCGTGCTCGATCGCCCAGCGATCGAGGGCACGCATCTCATCGGACGAGTAGAGGGGCCCCAGCCAGCCAGGCAGGCTCATACCCGCAGGCTATAAGCGCTGAGAGTTACTCGACCGTGACGGTCTTCGCCAGGTTCCGCGGCTGGTCCACGTTCAGGCCGCGCAGCACCGCGATGTGGTACGCGAGCAGCTGGAGCGGGATCACGGCCAGGATCGGCTGCAGGATCCAGTCGGTGCGCGGAATGAAGACCGTGTGGTCGGCCGCCGCGGCGACGTGACCGGAGCCCTCGGTCGCGAGCGCGATCACGTCGGAACCGCGCGCTTTCACCTCGGAGATATTCGAGAGCACCTTCTCCAGCACCGGGCTGTCGGTCGCCACGCAGACGACCGGCCGCGAGCTGTCGAGCAGCGCGATCGGCCCGTGCTTCATCTCGCCGGCGGCGTAGGCCTCGGTCGGGATGTAGGAGATCTCCTTCAGCTTCAGCGCGCCTTCCAGGCAAACCGGCAGGCCGATGTGGCGGCCCAGGTACAGGAAGAACTCACGGTCGTGGTACCGCTGCGCGATCGATTGGACCTGCTCCTGGCAGGACTCGAGCAGCAGCTCGATCCGGTGCGGAATCGACTTCAGCTCGTTCACGAGGCCCTCGAGCTCGGCCGGCTCGAGCGCATGACGCAGCTCGGCGAGCTTCAGCCCGAGCAGGTAGATGGCGGCGACCTGCGCGACGAAGGTCTTCGTCGCGGCGACGCCGATCTCGAGACCGGCGCGGGTGTAGAGCACGCCGTCCGCGTCCCGCGTCATCTGGCTGCCGAGGATGTTGGTGATCGCGAGCACGCGCGCGCCCCTGCTGCGGGCAAGGCGCATCGCGGCCAGCGTGTCGGCGGTCTCGCCCGACTGGGAGATGCCGATCACGAGGTCGTCGGGGCCCACGATCGGGTTGCGGTACCGGTACTCGGAGGCGATGTCCATCTCGACCGGAACGCGAGCCCACTGCTCGATCGCATAGCGGCCGACCAGCGCCGCGTGATAGGAGGTGCCGCAGGCGATGATCACGATCCTGCGCACCTTCGCCAGCGTGTCGTCGTCGATCCCGATGTCGCCGAGGTCGACGCGGTCGCCCAGCGTCAGCCGGTCGGCGATGGTCTCGGCGACGGCGTCGGACTGTTCGTGGATCTCCTTGAGCATGAAAGTCGGGTAGCCGGCTTTCTCCGCCGCATCATCGTCCCACGTGATCTGCTCCACGTCCCGCTCGACCTCCTGTCCGGCGGCGCTCCGGAAGAACGCCTGGTCCTTGTGCACCGTGACGATCTCGTCGTCGTTGACGAGCTGCACGTTGCGGGTGTCGCGCAGGAAAGCTGGGATCGCGGAGGCGATGAAGTGCTCGTTGTCGCCGACGCCGACGACCAGCGGGCACTCCTTGCGCGCGCCGACGATCGTCTCGGGCTCGTCGGCGGAGATCGCGACGAACGCGTAGTGGCCGCGCAGCTCGAGGTAGGCGAGGCGGACGGCCTCGGGAAGGTGCCCGGGGCCGAGCAGCTCGACGTGCTTCTCGATCAGGTGGGCGACCGCTTCCGCGTCGGTCTCGGATGCAAAGACGTGGCCCTCGGCCTCGAGCCGGTCGCGCAGCTCGACGTAGTTCTCGATGATGCCGTTGAGGACGATGTGGACCCGGCCGGTGCAGTCGGGGTGCGGATGGGCGTTGCGCTCCGAGGGCTTGCCGTGCGTCGCCCAGCGGGTGTGCCCGATGCCCGTCGTGGCATCGCTGATCCTGGTGGCCAGGGCGGTGCCGCCGCCGTTCGACTCTGCGTCCACGGCCTCACGCAGGCGGCTGAGGTTGCCGACAGCGCGGACCGACTGGATCTCACCGTCCCCGAGCAGCGACAGGCCCGCGGAGTCGTATCCGCGGTATTCGAGCCGCTCCAGACCGTGCATGAGTAGCTCTCCGCAAGACCGGTCGCCGACGTATCCCACGATTCCGCACATTCAGATCAGCGCTCCTTGTGGTCCGACCACGGCAAAAGCTCCTTCAGAATCAGAAAGAGCCGCTACCCGCGGCTCCCGACCCATGACCGGCAGGGAAAGAGCGTAGCACTCAAACTGCGCTCTGTCCTGCCTTTCTTCGGCCTTCGGACACCCGTTCCTGTAGCTACAAACCGCAGTATGGGCGGATTTTCACGTTCGCCACCGGAATCGGGCGCCACCGCTATCCCAATGTCTTAAAAACGAGGAATTTCCGAAAAGCTCACGCGATGCCGAGCTCGCGCGCGACGATCTCGGAGAGCCGGCCCACGACGGCCTCGCATTCCCCGTGGGTGGGGGCCTCGGCCATCACGCGCACCACCGGCTCGGTGCCCGACGGTCGCACCAGCACCCGTCCGCGCCCCTCCAGCGCGCCGGACTCGGTAGCGACCGCCTCCCAGACCGCAGAGGCGCCCTCCAGCGCATCCCGGTCGGCCACCCTGACGTTGCGCAGCACCTGCGGGAGCTTCGTCATGACGGCGCCGGAATGCAGGTCGCCGCCGTCGAGCGCCGCGAGCGTCATCAGCGCGGCGGCGATCCCGTCGCCGGAGGGCGTGAGCCGCATGTCGACGATGTGGCCGGACTGCTCTCCCCCGAGGACCCAGCCGCGCTTGGCCAGCTCGTCGACGACGTGCCTGTCGCCCACGTCGGTGGTGGCGACCTCGATGCCGGCCTCTTCCATCGCCTGATGGAAGCCGTAGTTCGTCATGACCGTGACGGCCACGCCGTTGCCGGCCAGATCGCCCCGGCGGTGCAGGTCGACCGCGATCTGTGCGATCAGCTCGTCTCCGTCGACGGTCGTGCCATCCGCTCCGACCGCCAGCACGCGGTCGCCGTCGCCGTCGAAGGCGAAGCCGATCGAATGACTCCCCTCGCGCAGGCGATCGACGATCGCGTCCATGTGCGTCGAGCCGACGCCGGCGTTGATGTTGACGCCGTCCGGCTTGCAGGCGATCGTGTCGACGGACGCGCCGAGCCGCTCGAAGAGCAGCGGCGCGGCGCGGTACGTCGCGCCGTTGGCACAGTCGAGCAGGATGCGCCGGCCCTGAAGCGAGGGATGAAAGCGCGACTCCAGCTCGCGCATGTAATCCTCGAGCGCGCCGCTGATCGGCCGGACCCGCCCGGCGCGCGCGGGCTCGCCCCCGGTCCGCAGCCCCCCGCCGATGGGAAGGGGGCGCTCGCTCCACGCCTGCACCTCTTCCTCCATCGCGACCTCGGCCTCGTCCGGCAGCTTCCGGCCGTTTGCGTCGAAGAACTTGATCCCATTGTCGCTGAAGGGGTTGTGCGAAGCGGAGATCACGGCCGCGAGCTCGAACCCGAAGCGGCGGACGAGGATCGAGGCGGCGGGGGTGGGCAGGACGCCGGCCAGCAGCGCCTGGCCGCCCGACGCCGCGATCCCGGCGCACAGCGCCGCCTCGAGCATCTCTCCGGACACGCGCGTGTCCCGGACGACGAGCACCTCCGGACTGGGTGAGTCGCAGACGGACACCACCGCGCGTCCGAGCGCGAATGCCAGCTCGGCGGTCAGGAACTCACCCGCGACGCCCCTGACGCCGTCGGTCCCGAACAGCTTTCCGGTCAAAGTGTCAACGGCCCCGGGCATTGAAAACGGGGAGCGCGCCGCGCGTCAGCGCTTGGAGAACTGCGGACGCTTGCGGGCCTTCTTGAGGCCGGCCTTGCGGCGCTCCTTGACGCGCGGGTCGCGCGTGAGCAGTTGCCGGCGCTTCAGCTCGCCGCGCAGTGCGGGATCGGCCTCGATGAGCGCCTTGGCGATGCCGTGCCGGACGGCGTCGGCCTGACCCGATATGCCGCCACCGTGGATCCGCGCGACGACGTCGACCGCGCCGACGTAACCGGCCGTCTCCAGCGGCTGCCTGACCACCGCCTGATGGGTGCGGCGCGGGAAATAGACCTCGAGCGGGCGCCCGTTGAGGCGGAACTGGCCGTCGCCGGGCATCACGATCACGCGCGCGACGGAGCTCTTGCGCTTTCCGGTCGCGCTGTAGCGTGCATCGGCCGCGAGATCCGCCGGCGAACGGGGTACCGGAGCGGCCTCCGCCTCAGGCGTGCTCGCCTCTGCGGGCTCGGTCTCCACCGTCTCTGGCTCCGGCGCGACCGCGGCCGCATCGACATCCTGGGGCTCGGGCATCGGTGGAGCGTCCACTTCCGCCGCCGTCGTCTCGACGTCCGCGGCGGGTGCCTCGGGCGCGGTCTCCTCGTTCTCGGCGGTGATGTCGCGCTCGTCCTGGTCGGTCAACTCTGCCCCTCTTCGATCGGTTTCGGCTTCTGGGCCTGGTGCGGATGGTCCGGCCCCGCGTACACCTTCAGCTTGCTGAGCTGCTGCCGCGCGAGCCTGTTTCGAGGAAGCATTCCCTTCACCGCGATGCGGATCACTTCCTCCGGCCTGCGCTCGAGCATGTCGTTCAGCGTACGCGAGCGCAGACCGCCCGGGTAGCCCGAGTGGCGGTGGTACATCTTCGTCTCGCGCTTGTTGCCGGTGACGGCCACCTCGCGCGCGTTGACCACGATCACGAAGTCGCCGGTGTCCACGTGCGGCGTGTACTCGGGCTTGCGCTTGCCGCGCAGGATGTCGGCAATCTGCGTCGCCAATCGTCCCAGCGTCTTGCCACGCGCGTCGACGAGCAGCCAGTCGCGCTCACGGGTCGCAGGTGTTGCCACGAAGGTCTTCATGCGGGAGAACCACTGAAGAGACCGCGGCGCGTCGGCCGCGATCCCGGAGCGGAATCATAGCCGGGCGCAGCCGGCGCAATCGGGCGACCCGCCCATGCCTCCGGTCGGCCAGCTATAGTGCCGCGCTTCGAAAAGGCCAGCCGAATCCCCGCCGGAAGAGCAAGGCACCGGCCGGGAACGGGGGAACCGCTCGGATAGGCGCAGCACGGCCTGACCGTCGGGGCGAATCGGCCCAAAGGCGAACCGCCGCACACGCGGGACGCCCAGGGTCGTAGCGCAACTCTTTCAGCGCGAGCCCGTCAGCTAACCCCGTAGGCCACAGAAAGAGAGGGCTTACTTGCGGTCGCTGTCGTGCGGCAGTGCCCGATTCGAGTGGGGAAGGCTCGGACGGGCGACAACCAAACTGGGTCTGCTCGCGGTGCTCGGCATCGCGATCCTCACATGCGCCGCGCCCGCGGCGGCGAGCGGCGGCGGCGCCGGCATCTCGCGGCCGAAGTTGGCGGGCCCCACGCGCACGGCGCGGCTCGCGGACGTGCGCTGTGCGGCCAGCCCCGACGGCCCCTGTCTCGACGTCCATCGGGCCGAGCGCGGCGCGACGCTGCTCCTGCGTGGCCGCAACCTCGCCGGCACAAAGCAGGTGATCTTCTACGGCGGCCGGGGTGCCGGGGACGATGCGCTCGCTCCGGTCCAGTCCGCCCAGAACACCCGGGCCGTGGCAACCGTCCCCGCGCGTGCGGTCACCGGCCCGATCGCCGTGATCGACTCGGTCGGCCGGCGCTCGGCCCGCTGGAACGGCTTGATCGTCGACATCCCGCAGAGCTTCAGCTTCCGCCCGGCGAGCTCGGTGCCGGGAGTCCAGGTCGGCCTCTCACAGCCGCGGACCATCTTCTTCGGCGGCATGCAGCGCGCGATCTTCAGCTTCCAGGTGACCGGCACGCGGGCCCTCGACGTGCGAGTCGACCTCGTACGGCTGACGGGCGGCGCGGTCGTCCAGAGCTGGCAGCGCCCGGGCGCATCACCCGGCGTGATCCAGCGAATCACCTGGAACGGGGTCGTCCGCGGCCGTCCTCAGCCGCCGGGCCGCTATGCCTTCCGCGTGACCGTGCCGAGCGCGGTGGGCGCGGCAGCCGCGCCCCCGGTGCCGGACAACCGCGACGCGATCACGCTCCTCGGCTACGTGTTCCCGATCGAGGGGGCGCATCAGTTCGGGATGGGCGCCGGCCGGTTCGGCGCCGCCCGCCAGGGGCACCGGCACCAGGGCCAGGACACGTTCGCCCGCTGCGGGACCCCGCTGGTCGCCGCCCGGGGCGGGAAGGTGATCTACGCCGGCTACCACTCGCTGGCGGGCTACTACGTGGTGATCGACGGGGCCGGCACCGGGGTCGACTTCATGTATGCGCACCTGCGCCAGCCCGCGCTGGTGGCGACCGGCGACACCGTCTACACGGGCCAGCAGATCGGGGAGGTCGGGGACACAGGCGACGCCGTCGGCTGCCATCTGCATTTCGAGGAGTGGACCGCGCCCGGCTGGTACAAAGGCGGCCATCCGTACGACCCGCTGCCTGACCTGAAGGCCTGGGACCACTCCGTGCCCAAATAAAATTGGCGGGCTGCGCCCGCGTATCTCACCCGGAGAGCCCGCCTACGGCGGTCTCTTCACAAAACAATTGGCGGGCTGCGCCCGCGTATCTCACCCGGAGAG
>Ga0075434_100000524_pt1 | contig 29222 bp, 29 predicted proteins | sample RhiMethybrSRZTD3_FD_75298 | JGI IMG/M metagenome (GOLD analysis project Ga0075434, IMG submission 75298) | Populus rhizosphere microbial communities from Tennessee, USA - Rhizosphere MetaG P. TD hybrid SRZTD3 | ecosystem: Host-associated > Plants > Roots > Rhizosphere > Soil | place: USA... | reverse complement strand
CTTGCCGGCCGCATGGTAAAGCTTCAAACCGCGTTGTACGCGGAAGGTACGCGGGCGCTGCTGGTCGTCCTTCAGGGGCGGGACACTGCCGGCAAGGATGGGCTGGTGCGGCACGTGTTCGGCCAGCTCAACCCTCTGGGCCTCGATCTCACCAGTTTCAAGGTCCCGACGCCCGAGGAACTCAGCCACGACTACTTGTGGCGAGTTCACAAGGCGGTCCCCGCTAAAGGCAGAATCGGAATCTTCAATCGCTCACAATACGAGGACGTGCTGGTAGTACGGGTGCACGGCTTGGTTCCGGAGCCGGTCTGGCGGGCGCGCTACGAGCAGATCAACGGATTCGAGCGATTTCTTTCCGACAACGGCGTCGTCATTCTGAAATTCTGCCTGCACATCTCACGAGAGGAGCAGCGCCAGCGCCTTCTGGCCCGGCTGGATGCACCGGAAAAGAACTGGAAGTTCAACGCCGGCGACTTGCGGGAACGCGAGCGCTGGGACGACTACACTAAAGCCTATGAAGACGCGCTGGCGCTCACCAGTACGGCGTGGGCGCCCTGGTACGTTGTTCCGGCGGATCGAAAGCCTGCTCGTGATCTGCTGGTTGCGGAGGTCGTGCTGGAGACGTTGACCGAGATGAGGCCGGTATATCCGCCGGTACCGAAGGAAGCAGGAGAGCTGCGAAAGCTGCTCCAGGCGTGACGATCAGGTTTGCCCGTCGGGCCCTACCAGAATCACGGCCACATCAGTCCCCAGAACCACGTAAGGCGAGCGGTGCCCCACGACCTGGATCATGGTGTTGACCAGGTTCTGATTGGACGACGTGAAGCGGATCGCGATCTGGTATGTGGGTGTCGACCCCCCGCCCATCGGCACGAAGTTTTCGAACTCGAGTTGATAATCCCGCCGGTTGAACGAGAAGCCTGCTCCCAGATAGGGGACAAGTTCGGGCGGGACCACTCCGGGACCGGCGCCGCTCGGCCACTGACCCGTGTCGTAGAATTTGGTGAACGCGGCCAACCGCACGTTCTCCATGTCTGCAGTGGCCTGTGCCGTCAGCGCGCGATGCTTGAGCTCGATGTACCGCATGATCATCATGCCGCCCAGGATCGCGATCACCAGCATCACGACCAGCAACTCCGCAAAGGTGAACCCGCGCCGCTTACGCCGGATCATCGACGGGTCCTCTCTGCCAGCACCCGGAAGCTGTTGCCGACGAACAATGGGAGGGAATCGCCCGAGTTGAAAACCACGCGAACCAAGCCGTTGGCGCCCCGCAGCACGTACCGATCTCCCTCCCGCTGCTCGTACTGAATTCCGCTGGGATGGGAGCCCGCTTCACTCAGCGATCTGGGCAAGCGGCCCTGCGCCATCCGGAACCGCTCGATTCGCTGTGCCGTCGTCGCCATCCCGATTCGAAGGCTGGCTTCCTGCACATCTGTCGATTCGGCAACAGGCGGTGGCGGAAAGAGCCAGGTGGGCTGTTCGATGGCGATGTAGACACCCACTGCGAGAATGATGGTGAGCCCGGCAGCGATGATTGGAGAGACCCGACTCTGTTCTCGCCGGCGTGCTGCTTCAGCGTCGCGCTCGGCCGCGCGCTCCTCGGCCTGACGACGCATGACCTCGACCGCCGCGTCGAACAACGCTTGCTTGTTGCCCTGCGGCCCAGTCGCTGCGCTGGTGAATGACCCGGCGCCGGTGGGACTGGATCGATGGCTGGTTCGCTCAGGCAGCGTGTTGTCGGGCATTCGGACTCAGTGAGTAATCGCTTCGCCGGGGCACCAGTTGGCTCCGGGCAAGCAAGAAATGAACCAGGGAAAGGGCAAGACTCAGGCCACCGTCCTGGGCCTTGGGGACCTTCCGGCAAGTGGGTTCTAGGTGTCCAAATCAGTTGAGATTGCGCAGTCATAGAGCTACGATTCCCGCCTGCTTCAGGTCAGCACGGCCGCCTCGCTTCGCCCCTTTCTCGAGTCCATCGCATGGGTGCTGCGCATCCTGACGTGCGTCCCGACGTTCTGGCTGTCATTGGGCTCGGGGCGATCGGGGGCTCGCTGGCCTGGCAGGCTCGCCGTGCCGGTGTACGTCGGGTCGTCGGCTTTTCGCCGGATGCCGGCGAGGCTGGTGCCGCCGCTCGCGCCGGAGCGATTACCGAGCTCGCCCCCTCACCTGCGGCAGCGGTTCGTGGAGCCGACCTCGCGATTCTCGCAACCCCTCCGCTTGCCACCCTTCAACTCATCAGCGAATTGGCACCTCATCTCGGTGCCAACGCCACGCTGTCGGACGTCGGCGGCGTTAAAGTTCCGGTCATCGGGCGGGCTCTCGCGGTCGGGCTGACGGAGCGCTTCGCCGGTGCGCATCCACTCGCGGGAACGCACGGCTCCGGCTTCTCCTATGCACGTCCCGACCTTCTGGACGGCTGTGTTGTTTATGTCTGTTCGACTGGTCTCGCAGGCGACCGCGCGGCGGACGTAGTCGGTTCGTTCTGGGGCGCAACCATGAAGGCTTCTCCGATCATGATCGACCCGACCACTCACGACCGTCAACTCGCCTGGACCAGCCATCTGCCCCAGGCCGTGGCCTACGCACTCGCCAGCACGCTGGCGGGGCTAGGTCTCGAGAGTCGAGCCTTCGGACCTGGTGCCCGAGACACCATGCGGCTGGCGGCGAGCAATCCCGACTTGTGGCTCGAGATCTTTCTGCAGAATCGCGAGGCCGTGCTGGCTGCGCTGGACAGCGTCGGGGGTTCGCTGGCCAAGCTGCGTGCTCTGGTGGCTGACGGGAGTCAGGCCGAGCTCCGCACCTACCTGCAACAGGCTGCCGAATTCCGTCGCGGTCTCGACCGATGATCGTTGGTGGCACCATCCGCGTGCCTGGCGACAAGAGCCTCACCCACCGCGCCCTGCTCCTCGGTGCGCTCGCAGGAGGAACGAGCCACGTGGGGGGCGCCCTCACATCGCTGGACGCCCGCTCGACCGCGCGGGTTCTGCGGCAGTTGGGAGCGGAAGTGAGCGCGCTTCGCCCGGACACGGTCGTCACGATCAGGGGGCGGCGTCGCTTTCAGTCTCCCCGAGCGCGCCTCTACTGCGGCAATTCAGGGACGACGACGCGCTTGCTGTTGGGTCTTCTTGCCGCGCATGGCTTTTCCGCGACGCTGACCGGCGACGCTTCGCTTCGGCGTCGGCCGATGCGGCGAGTGACGGTGCCGCTCAGCCGGATGGGGGCCCGCTTTGCCGAGCTGAACGGGCGAGATGGATTGCCGCTTCGGGTTCGCGGTGGACGCCTCTGGCCGCTGCGCTACGAGCTGCCGGTCTCGAGCGCTCAGATCAAGAGTGCCTTGCTTCTCGCGGGAATGGCCGGTGGAGTAGAAGTTGCCCTGCGCGAGCCACACGGCCGCTCACGCGACCACACAGAGCGACTACTGCGCGCCTTCGGCTACGAGGTGAGCGAACGGAATGACTGGCTCGAGTTCTTACCGACGGGAAAACTGGAGCCGTTCGTGATGCAGGTACCCGGCGATCCGTCCTCCGCGGCGTTTTTTGTCGGCGCTGCGGTGCTGGCCGATTCCGGTGAGCTGCGGATTGCGGGCGTCGGCCTCAATCCGACACGCACCGGTTTTCTCGGCGTACTTGGCCGGATGGGTGCGAGGGTCGCCCGCGAGAACGTGGAAATCAGATTCGACGAACCGATAGGAGATCTGGTCGCTGTGCCGAGCGCGCTTCGCGCAACGGAGATCAGGACCGGCGAAGTCCCGGGACTCGTCGATGAAATTCCGATGCTGGCGGTCCTTGCCTCACGCGCTGAGGGGACGTCGGTATTTCGGGACGTGGGCGAGCTACGGGTAAAAGAGAGCGATCGTCTGAGGCTGATCGCCGAGAACCTGCGGGCGACTGGAGCTCAGGCGGAGGTGAGGGGAGACGATCTGTACGTGGAGGGTGGGGCTCGCCCACCGGCAGGTCGGGTTAGAAGCGCCGGTGACCATCGGCTCGCCATGGCGTTTGCGGTATTGGGGACGCTGCCTGGGGCGAAGGTCGCGGTAGACGACATGGCTTGCGCCGCCGTGAGTTTCCCCGGCTTTCCCGCGGCGCTCAGGTCGATTCAACAGGGCGGCCGCCGATGAGCGGAAGCGTGATTGCGATCGATGGACCGTCGGCGGCGGGAAAATCCACCACGGCACGTGCAGTTGCGGCGGCCCTCGGGTTCGCCCATCTCGATTCGGGAGCGCTTTACCGCGGAGTCACATTGGTGGCCCTGCGAGAGGCAGCGAATGTACGCGCCTCCGGGAGTCCGGATCCCCTTTCGAGGATCGACCCGGAAACCATACTTCGGACAGCCGAAGATCGGGGGCTCAAGCTACTCCCGGACGGACATGGATTCAGTGCCTATCTGGGCGGCGAGCCGGTAGACGATGCTATCCGCACCCCCGAAGTGACGGCTCGGGTCTCGGCGATCTCTGCGGTACCTGTCATTCGCGAGTGGGTCAACACTCACCTCCGGGCGATGGTGCGAGCGGGGATGGACGTGGTTGTGGATGGGCGGGATATCGGGACAGTGGTGTTCCCCGACGCAGACCTCAAGATTTTTCTCACCGCAACAGCCGAAGCCCGAGCCGGCCGCCGCCTGGTCCAGAGAGGTGACCCGGCGAATCCGGGATCTGTCGCCCAGGAGGCCACCCTCCTCACCGCCCGGGACCAGGCCGACTCGAGCCGCCTTGTGGCGCCGCTCCGCCGGCCGGATGACGCGATCGACCTGGACACCACCCATCTCTCGTTCGAGGAACAGGTTGCGCGGATCGTAACGCTTGCGCGAACCCGGCTCCGCGGCTAGACTAAGCGGCTTCCTCCGCGCCATTTCGGTCGCGGCATAACATCACCCAAGCCCGCGGCCTGGTTGGCGCGGTCGTGTAGAAAAGGAAACCGCTGTGCCCACGGCAGACACCACCCGTACCACCCCAGCTCAAATTGCCTCGCCCACCGGCCTCCGGGTCCGTCCCGACCTCTACGACGAGGAATACTCGGAACAGGACTACGAGCAGATGCTCTCGATGTACGAGGGCACCATGGCGCAGATCGCCGAGGGTGAGATCGTCAAATCGAAGGTCCTCCGAGTCACCGAAAACGCCGTCATCCTCGACGTCGGCTTCAAGTCAGAGGGGTCGGTTCCGCTCGACGAATTCAAGGAGCTGCCCAAGGAAGGCGAAGAGGTTGAAGTCTTTCTGGAGCACCTCGAAGATCAGGAAGGCGCGGTCGTCCTCTCGAAGAAGAAGGCCGACTTCATGCGGGTCTGGGAAAAGATCCGCGTGGCCTACGAGACAGATCAGCCGGTCGAGGGTACCCTGGTCAAGAAGATCAAGGGTGGAGTGGTGGTGAACCTGATGGGCGTCGATGCCTTCCTTCCGGGCAGCCAGATCGCGCTCCGCCGGGTGCCCAATATCGACGAGCTGCTGGGCCATACCTACGAGTTCAAGATCATCAAGCTGAACAAACGGCGCCGCAACATCGTGGTGAGCCGTCGGGTGATCCTGGAGAACGAGCGGGCCCACAAGCGCGAGCACCTGATGAAGGAGCTGGCCGTGGGGCAGGTGCGGAAGGGTGTGGTCAAGAACATCACCGACTTCGGCGCCTTCATCGATCTGGGCGGCGTAGACGGCCTGCTCCATATCACGGACATGTCGTATGGGCGCGTCTCACACCCCACAGAGATGGTTCAGATCGGAGCCGAGGTCGAGGTCAAGATCCTCGACATCGATTGGCAGCGTGAGCGGATCAGTCTCGGCATGAAGCAACTGCAGACCTATCCCTGGAAGGACGTCGCCGCAAAGTATCCGGTGGGCACCCGAGTCCAGGGCAAGGTCGTCTCGATCACCAACTATGGCGCATTCGTCGAGATCGAGCCGGGCATCGAAGGACTGGTGCACATCTCCGAGATGAGCTGGACCCGGAACGTGCGGCACCCGTCCAAGATCGTCTCCATCGGTGAGACCATAGAGGCGGTCGTCCTCAAGGTGGACGAAGCGGAGGAGAAGATCTCACTCGGCATGAAGCAGACCGAGCAGGACCCCTGGATGGTGTTGCCGCTCAAGTACCCGGTCGGCACCCGCATCAGCGGCAAGGTGCGGAACCTCACGAGCTTCGGCGCCTTCGTCGAGATCGAGCCCGGCATCGACGGGCTGATCCACATCTCCGATATGAGCTGGACCAAGCGGGTGCAGCATCCGTCCGAGGTGGTGAAGAAGGGCGACGCGGTCGACGTGGTCATCCTCAATATCGACGCCGAGAACAAGCGGATCTCGCTGGGCCTGAAGCAGGCCCAGGAAGATCCCTGGCTCCGCATCGGCGAGATCTATCCGATCAATATGGAGCTCCGAGGTCGGGTGCTCCGCCTGATGGACAAGGGTGTGGTGGTGGATGTCGGGAACGATATCGAAGGCTTCGTCCCGATGTCCCAGCTCGGCGTGCCGAACATCGAAAACCCGGGTGATGCCGCCAAGGAAGGGCAGGCGGTTGATCTCAAGGTGATCGAGGTCGATCCGATTCACCACCGGATCGTTCTGGCGGTGATTGGATACCCGGATGTGCCCATCGTGCCGGTGCCGGCGCCGGTAATCGACCCGGCGGCGTCGACCTGAGCCTCACTTGTAGAATTTGTTCTAAAGGCCCCGTCTTTCGACGGGGCCTTTTTTTAGCAGACCCTGCGCCGCGGGCGTAACCACTGATAACCCTTCTAGAGGAAAAATGCGCTGACGAAGTTGACGACCATGGCGACGGGATAGAGCCACCGACCGATGCGATCGGCCCGTTCAATGACTGCTTTCTTCTCCTGGTTCAACCAGACGGTCGTCAGTATCCCCTTCAAGAGCCCGCAGAACACGAGCACGGCCGAACCCAGAAAAAACTTGTCGGCCCGGGTCAGATAAGAGATCTTGGGCAGCGTATTGCCAAGCGCCAGCATGTATGCCACCAACGTCAGTACAGATGTCATACCCACGCCGATCTGCTGGGCGACGGCAGTCGGGGGGATGTAGTACACACAGTACGCCATCAACACGATCAGAGTGAGCGGGAACCCCGTCTTCCAGAGGTAGTACTTCCAGTCTCGCCGCAACTCGATTGTCTCATCGAATCGCGCGAATGTACCGAGCCGTCCTCCTCGTGACTCGATGCTGGTCGACGCTACCGGGTTGCCGACCTGCCATCCTTGCAGCGATACGGGATCGCTGCGGCCCACGAATCGTTGCAACGGGTGGAAGACCAACTCGTCACTCTGGGCGAGGAGCGGCCAGAAGGTAAACCGCCACTGATGGCGATCGAATGGGAAGTCACGCAGGTTGAGTGGGTTCGCGACCGTTGCCAGCAATCGGCGGCCGTACGTAACTGTACCGCGGGCATCGACTAGAAACCGCGTCTCGTAGAACTGCTGTCGGGAGCGGAGGTTCTCGGCCTCGATCACCGGTGTCCATAAAACGCCCGCGCCCGGCGGGGGGCACTCAGCGGATGCGTCCCCACGACGCGGATCGGCCAGCCGGGGGTCGCGCCACCGCACGAGGGTGTACACGTCTACGGTAATGGTCTGGTCCACGTCGTTGAATTGGGTCACGTCCTGGAAAAACATGGAGGCGCCGACGACGGTAGGAATGCCGGGCGGATCAGGTCGCTCGCGCGAGTACTGTTCCGGTGTCGGGCAGGGAAGGCCCGAGCGAGGGTTAATCGGCCGGTCCAATTCCTTGCGTAGGTCTTGTGCGGCAAGGTACGCCGGCAACGTCAGGCCGGCAGTGAACAGAAGCAAAGTCGCGGCGGTAAAGCCCATGGTGGGCCGGTATGCTCAGCGCCCGTGGGTCCAGGCGACGCCGACTCCGAAGCTTACGTAGGATTGGTCATCGATACTGCCGGCCGAAAACGCGTAGTTGTAACGGGCGTTCATGAAGGCGGCGAGATGTCGTTGCATGGGAATGGCAACCCCCGCCTCGGGCCCGAGCCCGAAGTGGACATTGGTTTCGTGAATCGAGTAGAGGCCGATGTCCATACGTTGCTCGATAACGTACGCTCCAACGTTGGCGGCTACATAGGGTCGGGCCTTTCCCTGCGAACCGAAAAAGTAGTTGATGTTGGCGAGGAATGGCCACGAGTTGATGTACCGGAACTGATCACCGCTGATGTCCACGCCAAACGCCGAAACGACCTGATCGGTCTGGTGGTCGAACACCTGCCAGGCCGCACTAATGCCGAGGGCCAGCTTTGGCTTGATCATCTTCTTGAAGTCGAAGCCGATTCCACGCCACCCGAAGTTGTCGGTGAAGTCCTGCGTGTTCCCCAGCGGCTGCGCGGGTTGATAGGTGAGGGCGTACCAGCTCTGTGCTCTGGCTGGGAGTGCCACGAGCGTCGTCAGCAGCAGGAGCCCAGTGAGGAAGCGAATCGTTCTCATGGTGGGGGCTCCTCTACTTCGCGCCGAGATAAGGGGACTGGCTGAACGCGCGGTCGATTGCCCGATCGATGCGAAATTCTGCGTCCGCTGAGGAGCCCTCGAGCAAGCCGCGGAGCGCAGCGACCCAAATGTCGGGCAGCTGCTTGGCTGTGGCGTCCGCACGCCGCAGGTCCCACATGTCGACTACGATCGTCCCGACGTCGTACTGGACGACCGTCGTGGGATAGCTGACGCCCCAGCCGGGACCGTAGCAGCACGGCCAGCCATACCATCCCCAGTAGCCCCACCAGGGATACGAGACGTAGACATCAGTATTCCTGACCGCGATGCCGCGAACAGTCACGGCTACATCCGGAGGCGAACCTACACTTGGCGTTGTGATCCGGGAGTACCCAAGAGCCGCCATGTGGTCCGCGACGCCTTTGAGAATGATGTCATCGTAGGCGTGGTTGAAGGGCAGGGCGGTAAGAATGCTTTCCGGGGGTACGATCGCCACCACCGAGTCGGGCATGAGGAACGTTCTGATAGTGCCGAAGTTGACGGTGTCATCGTGCGTCGTCGCGACGACGTCGAGCTCAGCCGCTGAAGTGGGCTCGTCTGGATAGCACGCTGTCCCCAGAGCAGCTGAGGCGACAAGGCCGAGCAGCAGAACAAGGCGTTTGCCGCGCGAGTGCGACGCTGATACTCGTGTCACGCGAGCCTCCTGATGGGAGACGCGGGTGCCGACATGAGCCGGCCCGCGTCAACCCTACGATACCTGAGACACATCCGTGCCACGCTACTCGTGCGGAGCAGCGGTTCACTGATGCCTCGCGCCGTGGATCGGCGCCGGATGGCTGATGGTCGGTTGAGTTTACGTAGAGGACCTTTTCGACGGCAACTGTCAATTGTGACAGTAGTCAGCCCGTCTGAGGTCCCCGAACTTGAGGATCGGGTCCGGGTGCGGCGCGCGCAGGCCGCTTCGCGTTACAACGTGATCGTCCAGCGATACTCGCGGATTGTCGGCTGGCGCTTTGCGTGCTGGTCGCAGAGGGCCGCGAACATGCCGATCTCCTTGGCGCACCCCATGACGTGCTTAGCAATCCTGGAGCATCCAGGATGATCGCACAAATACCGGCCGTGTTTGCCGTCGTTTCGCTGAGGCTCGTTTCCAGTGCTTCCTGTCACCCACGGCATGGTTGAACCTCACACTTAGCGGTTTCACCTTTTCATGATCCTTGAAAGAGCGACTGTCACCCCAATTCCGAAAGCAAGTGACATGCCTGACGGTACCAGACCATAAGTGCACGCTCCGCTCCCGCCCTAAGTCCGGAGTTCTGGAGCCGGGCGCGCAGGCCCTTCGGATTGCTACTCGATCGAGAACAGCATGCCGGGAACCTTGGTACGTCGCGTCGCAATTGCCGCGCTTCTAGCTGCGGGCCTGGGCCCTCCTGCAGAGGCGCAGCGACCTGGGATTCGTCCCGCCGAGCCGACGGTCCGTTTCGAGCTATTTCCCTTCGCTGGATACCAGTTTGGAGGTGGGCTGAATGTCACCGGTGGCCACGTCTCGCTGGGTGACGGGCTGTCCTACGGCGGGTATCTCGATGTACTCACCCGGAAGGGCACCTGGGTCGAGCTCGGTTACAATCGCCACGAGAGCGAGCTCAGGCTGGACAACGGGTTCGGAGTGAACACCAAGATTGCCGACATGGCCGTGCAATACTTTCAATTAGGTGCGTTGCAGGAGCTGAAACCGGGCCCGGCTCGGCCGTTTCTGGTCGGCAGTCTGGGAGTGACCTGGTTCGATCCCTCGGACAATCTCGACGGCACGACGCGGTTCTCCTTCGGCGCGGGTGGCGGTGTAAAGCTCTCACCCAAGGAGCGATTCGGGATTCGATTGGAGGGCCGAGCCTGGTTCAGTCTCTTCCCGGATGGAGGCGCCTTAAGCTGCGGTCCGTTTGGGTGCTTCGTCGCCGTAGGCGGCTCGGCGCTGGTGCAGGGGCAGTTTTCCGGCGGAATCTACTTCGGCTTTTGACGTGCTTTCAGGATCGATTTCCTCTTCGGCTCTCGCCAATGGGGTCAATGCTCCGCTGTCAGGGTAAAGTCGACTCGTCCGCGGGCCGCTGCAAAGATCAATGTGAGATTCCAGTTCCCCGGTGTGCCGGTGCCCGTCTCGGTGTCGAGGTCCAGCTCGAGCAGGGTCGAGTCGACCATCTGTCCCACCGCATCGTGGATGACCAGAATGCCGTACCCGTGGTGGATGAAGCTGTCATGGTGGAGAGCGGCTTTCGTTCCGGAGTTGGGCCACACGAACGTGAGCTTATCGTTCACGTTTTCCAGATCGGCCGCCGTGAATTGAAACTTGTCCTGGCTATTGACGACGACGGGATCGTTTTCGGGCCCCAACTGCCGGACGATCGAGTCGAGGCAGGCAGCAACTGTAACCAGCACCCCAAGCGTGGCCAAATACCGGAGGCGACGCCTCGTCATTGCCATCTCGGAATGTTGATGGTGCCGAAGGCGCGGAATTCGGAGAGGTCTTCGTCTACGTCAGGCTTGAAGGTGTAGCGACTCCGCCGCCAGAGCCGTCCGTAGCTGACCCCCACACCCACCTTTTGATTGATATACCCACGCAGGTCGGCCGAGAAGGTGAACACGTGATGGTTGCCGGAAAATCCGCTCACCACCGGCAGCCATATATAGCCACCGTTCACGCGTAACGTCCCCTTCTGGGCCCACACCGCACGCCCCTCGGCTCTGCCGCCGAGCCCTACTCCGTAGTCGTAGTCCCTTCCTTCGGCAGTTACGAAATAATCCGAACGAATCGCCGCAATTGGGTTGGCCCGAACCATCGCCTCGCCATACAGGCGGAGCGGCTTTTGCGAGTTGGTTCGGGTCACGATCCCACCCTGGAACCCCTGAGCGCCGAAATCGATGACCGGGTTGCTGATGTATTCGTAGGTCATCAACAGAGCCAGCAGCGTGTTGCTGCTGTCTGCGCCCAGTTGCTTTGCTGCGAGGCTTCCGCGAACTCTGAGGTCCTGGAGTGTGCGGCTTCTCTCCGACTTGCTGGCTAGCGTTCCCGACGCCTGGAAGGTGGAGAACGGAGCCTTTCGAAGATCAGTGAACGGATCACCATAGAGTACGCTGAACTGCACGAACGCCTGATCGCTCGCCGTCGGCCCGCCGAGGGAAGGTGAGCTCGAGAGCCGGCGATACCCGACATCCATCGACCCTTGGATGAACGTCGGCCGCCAGTCTGGTGGTGTCTCGCTGATCTGACTCATTTCACCCCGGACCAATCGGTTGAACCCGCGGACCGGATTGATGAGAGTACCCGCTACCTCGCGAACCACCCGGTTGCTTCCGGTTGCACGATTGTCGAGCACAAGCGAGGAGAACCGAAACATCATCTCGCCGAGGGTAATTCCGCCCAATGTCGTGTTGGCCAAGTCGTTCGGAGCCGGGGCCCAGACTTCGCCGAACAGCTCCCAGAAGAGACTGCCGCCAAAAGCCCACGGCGCCGACTCCCAGAAGTTGTAGCCGTTGGTCCGGGCCGCATTGAAGTACGCGCTTCCGTGGTAAGGGTGGGAGAACTGGTTGTTGGCGAAGTCGTTGTTGTCCCACTGCCAGGAGAACTTCAGGTTGGTGAGCCAGCTATTGATGCTGAGGCGAGACCATTCGCCATTCCTGATGAAGCGCGTAAAGGCCCACGGGATGACTTGCACAGCCATCCACTCGCCCGCCGCTGCCCAGAATCGCTTGGGCGGATTGCAATCGGGGCATGGCAAAGAACCCAGGCGGACCGTCGTGTCCGGGCGCGTCGGCAGGGCGCTATGTGGCTGGAAACTGAGGGACGCCCAATCGGAGGGGCGCGCCTGTGCAAGCGTGAGCTTCGGCCCCAACATCAGGGCCGTTGCCGCGGCGAGATGGGCCACGGCGTGCCGCGCCAGGGCTTCGCGGCGAAGCCTGATCACCGGTTTGGAGTTCGTGATGTCATGCTGGGTTCGGCACAGCAGTCGAGGCCGGCAGAGCAGCTGTTGGAGCGTTCTGATCGGGCTCTTCGAGCCGAGGTCCGGAGGGCGCGCGACCGAATTTCACCGCCACCGACGGGACGAGACCTATTTCCACTGACACACCGGTGGGTCGCAGCCCCTTCACGTTGACGAGTGATTGCAGCTTCGTGGCGTGGTACACCGACTTCACCAGCAGCGTGGTGAGCGTCCGATCCGCGTGCTCCACCAGCAGGCCTTCGATACGCTCGCCGGAGACCCCACTCCCCCCCGAAAAGTTGGCCACGATTTTGGGAGGCATGCCCAGCTTGATGGTGACGCCATCGAGGACGTACCCCGCTTCTCTCAAGACCGGGAGCGACGCGTTGAATTCGGCAAGTGTCTCATTCAGTTTGGTCATCCCGAGATCGCTCATCTCCGAGGCCTGCTCGGCGAGCTGCTCTTTCACGTCCGTGGCCTTTGCCTTCAGAGCGTCGGCCTTCTCTCCGGCCTGCCGGGCCAGATCGCTGGCCGCGGCCGCCGCGCTCTCTCTCACCTTTCGCGCTTCATCCAGCAATCGGAAGTCCTTCATATTCGCCTCCGTGGGAAAGGGCGATGGGCTTGACGCCCACCGCCCACCCGTACTGCTGCATCTTCGATCAGCACTGCCTACTTGATTCGAACCAGATCCACCCGCCGGTTCTTGGCCCGGCCGTCCTTCGTCTTGTTGGAGGTAATCGGCTTATCGGGACCGTAACCCTTCGCGGTCAATTGGGCCGGGGACACGCCGTTCTCCTCCAGGAACTTCTCTACCGCCCTGGCTCGGGCCGTCGACAACCGCATGTTCGTCGCGCGACTCCCAGTGTTGTCGGTATGGCCCTGCACCTCGACCCGGACATCCGGCCGCGCAGCCAATGAGGTTGCCACATCCTTGAGGACCAACTTCGAATCCTCTGTCAGGACGGACTTCCCCGTCTGGAAGTTCACACCTTGCAGCGTGACCGACTTCTTCTTGCCCTCGAACAGGACGGGGCAGCCATTCTCGTCCACAGCCACTCCGTTGGGAGTGTTGGGGCACTTGTCGCGGCTGTCCGGCACGCCGTCCCCGTCGGTATCGAGCGAGCAGCCGCGGCTGTCTACTTTCTCTCCCGGTGGGGTGTTCGGGCACTGATCTACCTTGTCCGGCACGCCGTCGCCGTCGGCGTCGAGCTGGCTCTCGGAGCAGCCCTCCGCATCCACGGCCTCACCCTTCGGCGTGTTGGGGCACTTGTCGACATTATCCTTTATCCCGTCGCCGTCGGCGTCCTTCTGACTCGCGGAGCAGCCGGCCGCATCCACCTGCTCGCCCTTGGGCGTGCCGGGGCACTTGTCGGCTGTGTTCGTCACGCCATCGCCGTCTTCATCGAGCTGACTCGGCGAGCAACCGGCCGCGTCGACCTTCTGTCCCGCCGGCGTGTTGGGGCACTTGTCTAGGTTGTCCTTCACGCCGTCATTGTCGGTATCGCGCTGACTGGCGGAGCAGCCGTTCGCGTCCACCGACTCGCCCTTGGGCGTCTTGGGACACTTGTCACTCTTGTCCTTGACCCCGTCGCCGTCAGTATCGTTGTTGAGCAGGAGGCCGAGTCCGAACTGGACGCCCCAGTTCAGGTATTTGTCGATGCCCGGCTGCTTGGGGCTTGGGACGTAGTCGACGGTGCCGGACACCTTCAGGTTCAGCGCCGACGTGATCCCGAACCGGAGTCCCGCGAGCCCGGTGATGCCGTGGCTCTTATAGTGCGTGCCCACAGGGTCACCATAAACCAGGCCGACGTCCTTCTCGTACATGTCGTATACGTAGCCGGCGCCGAGCTGAAAGGCCGAGGCTTTGCCTCCCAGTGGGATGTTGTACATCAGCCGGGCTCGGAAGGGTATGTTCGAGACCTTGATGCTGTTGGTGAGGGTGTCGTGTGTCTCCAGGTAGGAACCTTCGAGCTCGATGGCCAGATTTCGCACAAAGTACACGCCGAGATATCCGCCTCCGCCGCAGCACTTGTTCTTCAGCGCAAGAGTGTCATCGAACTTTGCCGCATAGCGTCCGAAGCCACCGATCTCGAACGCGCCTGGCGACTGTGCCACCACGCCGGACGCAGTGGTACAGAATAAGGCCGTTGTCAGTCCCAACATTCGCATCCGCATGGTCGCCCTCCGCGGGGCCGTTACTGGCGCCCGGGTGTGTATGCCTGTTTTTGCAGTCTTGGCTCGACACTAGGCACGAATGACCGGCTTGGAAACTGTCAATTCTGACAGGGGCCCGCTCGGCGGCCGCGAGTGCACATGCGCTATAGACGGAGATGGGTGTATTGTGGGAGCGTCAAAACGGGGGAGCACAGCCGTGATCGCGTTCCACGCCAGATTGTCCCTCAACTCCTGGTTCGCTGTCATCCTCTTGGCAGGGGCCTGCTCCTCGCCGGATCGCAGCAAACCAACCGGGCAGGTGGCAGGTCCCGCTTCGGCTGATAAGTCATCTTCGAAAGCCATCCCTGACAGCCTGGCAGGCCAAGCTTCGGTGGAACCCCCAGCCGATACAGTCGGCTCGGCTTCGCACTTCGTGCGACCATTGGCCGAGCGGTGGACCGGTGACCTTGACTCGATGGTCGAACGACGCCACATCCGCGTCCTGGTCACGCCAACCCGGACCCAGTACTGGGTAGACCGCGGCCGGCAGACCGGAGCGGAATACGACCTGGTCCGGGCCTTCGAGGACCGGATCAACAAGGGATATGCCCGCAGGAAGCACCTGAAGATCAGCGTGATCTTCATCCCCACCTCCCGAGGCGATCTGATTCCTGACCTCCTCGACGGCCGGGGGGATATCGCTGTCGGCATCCTCACGCTCACGCCGGAACGTCTGGCGCAAGCCGACTTCGGCGGACCGTTCTTCAAGGGCGTTCGTGAAGTTCCGGTCACCGGTCCTCAATCACCGGGGCTGAATAACCTGGACGATCTCTCCGGCAAAGAGGTGGTGGTCCGGAAGTCGTCGAGCTACTGGAGTCACCTCCAAGCTTTGAACCGACGGCTCCGCTCCGAGGGCAAACCGCTGGTCACGCTCAGGGCTGCGCCCGAGGATCTGACCGACGATGACCTCATGGAAATGGTGAACGCGGGCCTTCTGGGGATCACGGTGGTCGATCGGTACTCCGCCCTCCTCTGGAGCAAGATTTTCAAGGACCTTGTCGTACATCCCGACATCGCCGTCAACGATGGAGGGGAGATTGGCTGGCTGATCCGCAAGAACAGTCCCCAGCTCAAGGCCGTCATCGACTCGTTCGCGCGGACGCACGGCCAGGGGACGCTGTTCGGGAACTCGGTCATCAAGAAGTACACCGGCAGCACCCGGTTCGTGAAAAACGCACAGTCGCCGCAAGCCGTCGAGCGGTTTCGCGGCATGGTGGATCTGTTCCGGAAGTACGCCGACGAGTACTCCCTGGACTATCTGCTCATGATTGCGCAGGGCTTTCAGGAATCGCAACTGCAGCAGAACCGGAAAAGTCCGGTCGGCGCGATTGGCGTGATGCAGGTCATGCCCGCCACCGGTAAGTCTCTCAAGGTCGGCGACATCCACCAGCTGGAGCCCAACATTCACGCCGGCGTGAAGTACATCCGCTTCATGATCGACCAGTACTTCGCAGACGAGCCGATGACCGAGCTGAATCGGACGCTCTTCGCCTTTGCCGCCTACAACGCCGGTCCCAGCCGAGTGCAGCGGCTTCGGGCCGAGGCGGCGCGTCGCGGGCTCGATCCGAACGTGTGGCTTAACAACGTCGAGGTAGTCGCGGCTGAGAAAATCGGCGCGGAAACCGTCACGTACGTGTCCAACATCTACAAGTACTACGTGGCGTACACGCTGACCCTGCAGCAGATCGAGGCCCGGCGCAAAGCCGCCGAGCAATTAACCCAGTGACTCCGGAAGGAGGTTATCCAATACGCCGTTTGATCGCGTAGTAGAGCAGCTCGGCACTCGACCGTAGTGAGAGCGTTCGCATGATGCGGTATTTGTGGAACGCAACGGTCCGGGTGGCAATACCGAGCACTGCCGCCGCTTCCTTCATCGTATGCCCCTGAGCCAGCAAACGGAGAACCTCGCGTTCCCGGGGCGACAACGCGTCGTCCGGCGCCACGTCGGCGACCCGACGCCGGTGCGATTCACCTTCGCTCCCAGCCAGTCCGGGGCTGACGTACGCACCCCCACCGAGAGCCGCCCTGATCGCTTTGAGCAGCTCGGCCGGCGCGGCTGTCTTGAGCACGTAGGCTGACGCACCGATGCGAAACGCCTCCGCTGCAAGGGCCGGGTCATCATGCATCGTGAGGAAAACCAGGCGGGTGTCGGGCAGCTGCTGAGCAATCTGCTGGCCTGCCTTGAGCCCGTTGAGTCCCGGCATCGAGATGTCGACGATCACAACGTCGGGCCGTAAGTCGAGTGCTGCCTGTACCAGTTGATTGCCGTCGGTAATCCCGCCCACCACCGCAAATTCCGGCTCGAGCAAGTGGCGAAAGGCTTCGAGCAGAAGCGCGTGATCGTCTGCCAGAAGCACCCTGGGCGGCGGTGTCAGGCGCGCCGATTTCCGAGACTTGGTTGACGCGGTCGCCTCATCGGCTGGCCGCTGGGTCTTGGTTGCGCTCACAATGCCTCACTGACCCAACAGATAGGGTCGGGCTTTGATTGGACTGCTCCGCTGCAGGACTGGAAATCGCTTGATCTTAAGGGTCAATCCGCGGGCGCGTAACCGGAAAAAGACTAGGGCTCAGCCTCAGGGAATCCCCGGAGACCATAAGGGTTTACCTGATCTGACGGCCCTCGGTGGGCTCCATGGAAGCCACGAGGTCATTTCGTAGCGCAAACTGGATCAGCTCGGCTGTCGTTCGAACCCCCAGCGCCTGCATCATCTCGTACTTATGGAACTCCACAGTACGGATCGAAAGGTCGAGCGAGGCGGCGATCTCCTTCATTCGCTTCCCTTCGACGACCAGCTGGAGCACGTCCCGCTGCCGCGGCGTCAGCCTGCTGGGTGACCGTGCCGGCTTAGTGTCCAGGTTGGTCAGTACGTCCCGAGTGATCAGCGGGCTCAGGTAGAATCGTCCTCTCAGGACCTCGTGAATGGCCTTGATCAACTCTTCGCCCGCGGCGTGCTTGACCAGGTAGCCGGCCGCCCCGGCTCGAAAGGCCTCGGTGGCGAGGTCCGGATCCGCATGCATGGTGAGAAATATCATCCGAGGATGCGGGGTCTCCTCGTTCAGTCGGCGTAACGCGTCAAGACCGCTCAGCACCGGCATGCCGATATCGCTGACGATGACGTCGGGGTGCAAGCGGTGCGCCGCTTCAACCAAGGCTACGCCGTCCCGAACCGTGCCTACGAGATCGAAGTGTTCTGCGAGCAGGCTGCGGAGCCCATCCGCCACGATCGTGTGGTCGTCAGCGAGCAGGACTCGAGGAAGAGCCATGGCTGCTATCTCTCAAGATCCCTGCGCATCATGGCCCCCATTGAGCGGCACTCGGAGCTGCACCGTCGTCCCGTGGCCGGGCAGGCTCGCAAGCTGCAACACACCACCTACGAGCCTGGCTCGTTCGTCCATGCTGAGCAGGCCCAGCCCCTTTGGATGCCAGGTCGAGTCGAGCTCGAAGCCTTGACCATCGTCCCGGATGATCAGCTCGAGCTCGTTGGTTCGGCGAGTCAGCTTGAGGGAGACCCGGGTCGCTTCGGAATGGGTCGCCACGTTCCGCAGGGCTTCCTGTGCGACGCGATAGACACACTGGACGACGTCCGTCGGGAGGTCGTCGAGATCCGTTGGTACGTTGCAACTCACGGAGATGCCGTGCTGTCGTTCGAATTCAGCGCCCGCGCTCTGCAGCGCGACTCCAATTCCAGCATGACGCAGGACACCTGGATGGAGGTCGTGTGACAACTGTCGGATCCCGTCCGCTACCTCGATGGTCCACGCTTCCAGCCGCTGGACGTCGGCTTTGACGTCAGGGCTGTCGCTGAGCGATCGTTCAAGGCTGCTCAGCCCGATTGTCACTGCTGCGAGTTGCTGACACAGGCCATCGTGGAGATCGCGGGCGATCCGGCTTCGTTCCGCTTCCTGCGCCGCCAACAAACGTCCGGAGAGTTCGCGGGCTCGTACCGTGCTCTCGCGCAGCGCCGCTTCGCTGGCGCGAAGGGCTTTCTCCGCCAGCTTCCGCTCCGTGATCTCCTGAAGAACGCAGTTTACTCCGTGGACGGCATCATGTTCGTCGCGAACCGGATAACAGCGGATCAGCCAGTCGCGCGGTACGCCCTGATCTGCCGCCGCAATGCCGCGCAGCTCCTGGTCGATGATGGGCGCACCGCTCTCGAGTACCTGTTGCATGACCGGCTCCAGCATCGCCCCCAGCCCGGGGCTCATCTCCCGCAATCGACGGCCAATGTGTTCTGACGCCTGCCGCCCGTGGATCGCGGCCAGCCAGTCGTTGATGCTCACGAATCGAAGCTCACGATCCAGGAAGGCGAGTCCGATTGGTGCGGTTCGATAAATCGCGGTGAGCTCAAAGAGCTGACGCTGTGTTTCCCGCTGGCTGGTCCGGAGCGCCTGAGCCACGCGGCGGCGTTCCTGCACCAGTGCCGCCAGCACCATCAAAGGGAGCGCCTGAGCGAGCAGGAACAGCTGAAGGTCGAGCACGCCGGCGACTGGATCCGGCGTGGCAAACGGACCGCGGCTGTGTACCGGCCGCCAGATCGAAATGATGGTAATCGGGATGAGCGTTAGGCTCAGCCCCCCCACGCCGAACCGGACAGCCGCCCACAGCAGGAATGGCAGCGGTGCAATCAGGAGCACCGTAGTACCGGCGCTCCCGACCTCCAGGACACTCAGAACCAGTGTGGCCGCTGCCGCGAGTGCGACGGCAAGAGCTAGGGCTTCTCGGCGGTCAACGTGGCCTGCAATCCCGGACTTGGAGGGAACGGCCCGCCAGAGCAGGAGCAGGGCCGGGACCATGGTTACAAGAGCGGTGACGTTCGAGAGTGCGACCAACCGCCAGGTGAGCCAGAAGTCGACGTTGGTCGGGGCGTATGGGCCCGCCAATTGGGCGCCCAGGGAAATCGCGGCGGCGGTTGGGATTGCCGTCAGCGCGGGGGCGAGGAAAACAATACCAGCGAAGACCGCCACCCGGTTCAGGTCGTCGAGTTCAACGCGCACACCCACCGTGGCGCGCAAGCAAAACGCTGTGCCCGACGCGAGCACCGAGTTACTGAGAATCTGAATCAGCAGGAGCCAGCCGGGGAGGCCGTACGGCACATGGGCAGCTAAATGGGGAGGGACCGCCGCCAGCAGAAACAGCCACCAGCGAGATGGGGGTGTTTGAACCAGCGCTGCGAGGAGGAGCGCGTTAGCGGGCCAGATGGCGGACGCTGAGGAGCCGGGAAATCGAAGCGCCAGGCCGAGTCTGGCGCAGGCGTAATACGCCAGCGCGAACGCAACCAGCACCGCGATCTCGCGAAGCCACCTCTGGGTTATGTCGATTGCGGTGCCTGCCGAGGCGCTGCCGCCGGTTCGGTCGGCCAGCGCCTCTTGGGCCAGTATCGGATGTCCCATGCGTGTGCCTTCCCAGCCTTGGCGGGCACAATCACGATGGAAGGCCAGGCGCCCTCGGACGAGCCGGGCCTTCGGGATCGCTGTCCGAGTCTAGCCGATGGCATTGGCCGGTCAAGAGCACAGAACTGGAGCACCGCCTAGTAACCCTAGGCGCCCCAAGAAACTGTCAAATGTGACAGTTGCGGCTGGGGTAGTAATGATCTGAACCTACGGGGCCGAGGAGTGCAACTGGCGGTTCACTATCGAGGAGGACCTGTATGCGTGGTCGGAGCATCGCAGGAGCGGTGCTGGCCGTTCTGATTTCGAGCAGTGCTTCAGCGCAGCAGGTGCGCTGGTCCTTCAAGCTTGGAGGGGGTCTCGCCATTCCGACCGGCACCTACAACACCTACGTGAAGGAAGGCTGGCAGGGACAACTGGGAGCCGGCTACTTCCCGCGAGGCGGCACGCTTGGACTTTCGGCCGAGTTCAATCGCAGCTCCACCGGCATTGATCAGCACTTCCTGGATTCGCTGGGAGCGACGGAGGGGTCGTCCCGTCTCTGGTCACTGACGCTCAACGGGATTGCCAAAGTGCTCCAGCGGGGACGAATCGCGCCGTATCTCATCGGAGGAGCCGGATATTACAATCGCACGGTCGAGTTCAACGGGGCGACAGCTTTGGTCCCCATCGACGATCCGTGGTGGAGTGGAACCGATATTCCCGCCGGGTCGGCCCTGAATTCGTACTCGAAAAACAGTTTCGGCCTCAATGCGGGAGCCGGCCTCGCGTACACGCTGGCCAAAGACGGAGCCGTTTTCCTCGAGGGACGCTATCACCATGCATTCGCAGATCCGGTGGACAGCCAGGTCCTGCCCATCGTGGTCGGAGTTACGTTCGGTTTCTGACCTGACACTTCTTACTGGGGCGCTGCCCCCGGAGCACACCATGCGTACCATCGTCGTCGCCACCGGCCTGATGCTCGCGTTTGCGGGAGGCGTTTGCGCGCAACAGGAAACCGGGCAGGTCCAAGGGGCCCGCGCCGATCTGCACGCGGAGCGAACCAAGCTGGTGGCAGCCAATCTTCCCCTCACCGAGGAGGAGGGAGCCAAGTTCTGGCCGATCTACAATGACTATCGAGCTGAAGTGAGCAAGCTCGACGACCGCTCGCTTGCCCTTATCAAGGACTACGCGGCGAACTACAAGAACATGACCGACGAAAAGGCGAAGGAATTGCTCAAGCAGCAGATGAATATCGAGAAGGATCGGCTTAACCTCCGGAACTCATACCTCGGAAAGTTCGAGAAGGTGCTGCCGCAAAAGAAGGTGGCCCGCTACTACCAGATCGAGCGGAAGCTGGACGCCAGCGTCCAATATGAGGCGGCGAAGGCCATCCCCCTCGTGAAGTAGCAAGAGAGGGGCGGACTGTCAGAAAGCGTACGAAAGCGCGTACATCAGGTTGAAGGTGCGCACTTTTACTGTCGTGGTAGTCTGGATTCCGCCGATCGAGGGTCCGACCTGACGCTCGTCCGTCGTGCCCCAGGACCCGGAGACGCCCAGCGACCCTGAGAAGTGGTCCCCGGTGAAGGACACCCCCGCCGAGGCGCCCCTGAGGTCAACGCTGCGGAAAATCGTCGTCGCCGGATTTTCGATCGGCGAGTCGTCGGTAAAGAATCCAGCGTGAATCCGAAATGCCTTCGACACAGCGTAGTGGGTGCCGAACGCCAGGTTGTATACCGCGCGGGCCTGCTCCACCACCGGGGCAAAGGTCAGCGTGGACAATGTGGGGATGCCATTCGCGTCCGTGACGAGAACGTTGGCGAGTGAGTCGCTGGTGAGGAGCTCGTAGGAACTCTCTTTTGCGTGGAACTTGAGATCACCTTCCAGCTGGAATTTGCCGAGCCGTGCAGCAGCCCCGGCCGTGAACCGAAACGGGATCTTGTAGCGGAAGGTGGCATCCTCATCCCGAAAGGTGACCTCCCGCGACCCCGCGCCAGTAAAGACCGAGTTCTGGAACTGGATCTTGCTGCTGCCACCCAGCCGAAGACCGGGCGACACCACGAGCGCTCCTAAGGCAAACTGGGGCGACATGTCATACTGCACCCCTCCACCGAACAGGAGCTGGGTGGTGTTGCCGTCCGTCACGAAGCTCCGAAGGCCGGTCGTGGCGCCCGCCGGCAGGATCAGCCGGTCCGAGATCGACTGAACCTGGTTCAGGTTGGTGATCGCGTACCCGAGATTGAGACCCACGCGAAAACGATCCCCGGCACGATAACCAGCTGCCATACCGGGGATGATGGTCGAAAAGCCTGTGGACGTGCTGTAGCTGAATGTCTCGGTGCCGCCGTCGTTTGGCAGCTGGAGAGCGCCGTCGAGCACACTCGGGGACCATGACTGCGGCTTTGCGTAATAGAAGCCGAGCCGAAGCTTGGGATTCTTGATGATGGGCGCCCCCAGGACCCCGCCGAAGTAGGTGCCTGTGGGACTGAACCGGGTGCTGCCTTTGGCCGTGCCGATCCCCTCGAGAGTAACCGAGGTAACCTCGTAGGCATTCGAGCTTCCGTTCAGGCCGCTTTTCTCGCTCAGTGCCAAACCGGCCGGGTTGAACCACGGGGCCGCGGCATCGTCGGTCCGAGCTACGTAGGCGCCTGCTTCAAGGCCCTCCCGCTGGCCTATGGGCACGCGATCATAATTCGTCAATATCCCGGCCGGAGGCAGGTTGAAATCGCCCTGAGCCCGGACCGCCGCGGGAGCGAGTAATGCGACGATCATGACGAATCCCGCCAGCCAGCGCGCCAGTCCCTTGGTCTGCCTGGACACGGTCGCCCTCACTCGAGGATGGACGGTGATCAACGGGCGCATGCCCCGTTCTGCGGTAGCGGCTCACCTGGTCCAGGAGGCATGGCTCACGTCGGGGTGTCTTTGGCTTGGGATGGGCCAGTCGCCTGGGTGGCCATCCGGTTGGACGCCGTCAAAATGGGAGCGCACTCGCGTGGGCGGAAACTGTCAGTTCTTACAGGGGCCGCGTGCCCTGGGGCCAACGGCGAGGATGCCCGGAGGGATAAGCGAGGCACCCGGAATGATCCTTGCTAACCCCAAGTGGATGTTGGCGAGCAGGCCCAAGCGCGGGAGCCTCGGCATGTTCCGCATTCGGATCGTTACCCCAGCCGTCATGTCCGACGAGGGTCATCCCCACGCCGGCGGTGAGTTCGCGTTGGGCGCCGAGCGGCTCCTCTTCCTGGCCGACTTGCGGTATTGGGGAGTGGCAGACTACCGACTCCAATGGCAGAGTGCACTCGAGCGACTGGCTTACGGCGCGCCGGCTACGGCTCTTTTCACGGCTTACCGCGGGCCTGCGGAGTCATCCCATGTGGCATGGGCGCTTTGGCGGGAGGATGATTGGGTCTACGTCCAGGAGCAGATGTTCCTTGCCGCGGAACTCGGTTCCAACTTCGATCCTTGGTCGCCCGACGCACACGTAGGCCCCAGAGTCCCCGCTTCGGCGGAAGGCCTGCCGATCGCCGAGTGGCGGACCGAGCTGGTGCACCTTTTGGCCACCGCGTTCCGCATCAACCTGCCGCGTTACCCCTTTTGACCTTCTTGAAAACCTCGCCCTCGAAAAACCTCGCCGCGTCGAGGGTTCGGCAGCGGGTCTGCCGCGCCGGCCGGTTAGCCGCCGCGGCTACCCGACCGGTCTTGAGTCGACCGCAGGGCGAGCCGGCTCGGCGTATTTCTCGAGATCGCGCTCGAGGAAGTAATTCAGGAAGGTGCGGATCACTGCGATGGCGCCGAGCTGTCCGATTTGCTCCCAACTCGGCGAGATCACACTGCGGACGACATCCGCCGCCAGCTCGAACTCGAGACCCAGCAGAAGCCACATCGCGAAGCGAAGCCAGATGTCCTTGCGCTGCGCTCGGGTTTCCGGACCGCGAAAGGGTCGAAGGACGAGACGGGCAACCGCCTCAGCGGCACCGAATGCAATTACTACGACGGCGATCGCTTCAACTGCGAGCGCAACGGCTCCGGCCACCGATTTCAAGAGCTCTTCCATGAGCCGTGCCGATTCTCGGCGTCCGGGGGTCCGGGAGATGCGGTGCGGCGCGCCGATTCTTAGATGCGATGAATCGGCGCGCCGCTCAAGTATCAGTGGGGGAACAGGCCGCCGAGTAGCTGGCCAACCTGGGGACCACCGACCTTGCTTACATACTGCGTGACGGTAGGAATGAGCTGGTTCGCCACCTCGGGAGAGATCCCGAGCTTGCTGAACGCTGAAGTGAGTCCTGCTGGATCCGAAATCGGCCCGGCGGCCTTGGCGAGGTCTGCTCCGCCCGGAATCGTCGCAGCGACCTTGTCAAAGTCGGCCGCGGGCAACTTCCCCTGCGCGTAAGAGAGGATGGAGCCTACTCCTCCGTTGGCCTGTGAGGGGGACAGGCCCAACTGACTGCCGAGCATATCAGTGAGGCTGGCCGACGGGGCGGCCGCGGCGGGAGAGGGAGCCGGAGGGACCTCTGGGGATGGTGCTGGTGCAGCGGTAGGCGCCGGAGCTGCGCTGGTCTCCGGCGGGGCTGACTTGTGGCAGGTCGTGAGCGACGCGGCTCCGATGAGCGCGTATGCCACGATTGCGGCACGCGTCACAGCTCGTCTCCTTCGGTATGAGTCGAGTCAACGCAAGGGCGTCCTGCGCCTGCCACATTAGCCCGTGGGCCAGAGGTTGGAAACTGTCAGTTGTGACAGCCGGATTGCGGGACCGGATTGGGGAAGGAAAACGCCCCGACCAAAGGGTCGAGGCGTTCATCGAGCTGCATTGTGCCAGCCGGAGTGGCCACCGATCAGAAGGCGAAGACCAGCCCGCCGCTCACCTGCCCCTGGTTGACCCACGCAGTCCCTTCCACGACAAAACAGCCATAGAAGTCGCAGTAGGTTCCGTACGTGCCCGACGACACCGGCATGATCCACCACCGAATATCAGCCCGGATGCCGATGGGCTTGCCAGCGAACATGTACTTGGCACCCGTGCCCAGGGACCACGCGAACCTCGTGTCGCTGCCGAGTCCCTCGACCTTCAGGTCTATGACGTTGATGCCGAGTGACGCGGTGATGAACGGGCTTATTCCGCTCCCATCCGCCTTGGGGCGGAGAAAGCTCCAGCGTCCACCAATCTGGACGTAGTTGTTGGCGAAATCGGCCGGACCCTTGATGGTGTTTCCGCCGAGCCCCCGGAAGGTCAGGTTGTTATCCTGACGCAAGTAGGTCAGCTCCACCGCCGTCTGAGGCTGCGGTGTGAAGCTCAGGATCACACCGTAGGAAAAGCCGTCGCTCTCCTTCAGCTCGCCCGCCGGTATGACGCCGGATGCCTGAGTGTCGAAAGAGCCGCCCCACGAGAACCCCGCGAAAGGAGTGAGCTCGAAGCGGGTCTCTTTCGGCCGAGGTCGGGCTCGTCCCTGTGCCTCGACCGCAGTAGTGGCAACGGTTAGCACGAGAAATCCTGCAACCAGAATACATGATGTCCGCATGACGCTCACCCCTCTTTCTTCGGTGCTGGTGCTATTAAGCCCTGTTTTTCCATTTCCCTTGCGTTCGCATCGACCACTTCATCTACCAGATTTTCCACTGAGCTAGGATCGGTCGTCTTGCTGCGACTGGCCCAGAGCAGTTTTTCGTCCTTGACCGAATAGACGTTGGTGGTCACCTGCACCAGCTTGCTTTCGACGACATAGCCGGGGGTGTAGGCGGCGCCCCAGCCGTAGCCATAAGCGCCCCACATTGGGGAGTAGGGGCCCGTAGCGTACACGGTTCCCGGGACATACTGCTGCTCCTTTTCGACCGACGCGAGCCGGACGAAGATCGCGCCATCGAATCCTTCCGCCTTGACCTTGGCTTTGGCCTTGTCACGATCCCGGAGTTCGTCTTCTGAAAGGATCGTGTACGAGGCAACGCCATTGTTGATCTGCGAGACAATGCGGTCTTCCACCGAGCGACGGAAGGCCAGGTCCTTGCTCATGCAGACGACAAGAACCTTGTTGAAACGGACCGCAGAAGCGTTAGGGTCCTTCCAGACGTTGGTGAGCTCGGTCGTGGTGCTGCTGCAGGCGGCAAGTGCGCTGAGCAAGATAAGCGTAGAGGCGAGCCGAGCGGACGAGGTTAGCACGTGCATAAACGACTCCTCCTGATGGGAGAGCCCGGCGGTGCGGGTGAGATCTGGTCAGCATATCCCGGCCGGTGCCCTGGCGAAACTGTCAGTTATGACAGGCGGAATTACGCCTGAGTCATTTCATACTGTCCCGAAGCTCCACCAGGGCCTGATCGAATTCGCTCACCTGGATCAGGCCCAGCCGGGGGAACTCGAGAGCGAGAATGATATAGGCGGCGATGCTTATGGCGGCTGCGAAGCCCACCAGATGAAGCAAGCTGCGGCGCCGTTCCCCAGCCATCCCGTATCCAACCAGCACCGAGCACCCGAGAGCCAGGAGAACCAGCATCACGAAAATCGCTGCCGGCCGCTCGAGCGCCCTCGGCATCCTGCGCCAGCCGACGGACACCCACCCGTCGACCGGTCTCTATCAGCAGGATCATGCCTGCGAACCGGGCAACGGACAGCACAACTACGGAGAGCCCGAACTGCATGATTCACGGCCTCGTCAGAAGCTGACGTTGGCGCTCAACGAAAGACTCACTCGATTGATCCTCACATCGCTGACAAACAGGAACTCGCCGGACGCTGGCTTTACGCCAAGATTGTGGGTGAACCAGACTGCCTCGGCCTTAACCCCGAAGTCCGGCCTGCCCACCGATCGCACGGGGATATACTCCAGGCCGGCACCGAGATGCCAGGTATTCGGGAGCAGGTTGTCGAACAACGAGGGCTGCCGCACCCAGCGCGACGTGCCGTCCCCTAGAGTCGTGGAGCCCAACTTTGCGTTTTCGAGCCGGTACCAGCTCAGACCGTAGCCCCCTTTCACAAAAGGCTGGAAACCTTCAGTTGCAAGGTTATACCGCAGGCTTCCGACGAACTCCCAGAAGTCGAGGTCGGCTGTGAGCGGTACCAAGCCTGGGACGTTCATGATGGACAACGACTGGTGCAGCTGGCTATTGGAGTGCCGGATACTACTCTCGCTCACGAACTTGCGGCCTAGGTAGAGACTAATGCCGGCGACCCACTGGACCGCCCGCTCATTGTCCGTCTGGACAGCTAGACCACTCACCGTGTCACTGCCGGACAAGCGCCGGATCTCATCGATCAGCGGATTGAAAAGCTCCGGGAAGCCGAACAGCGATATCCATTTGTCCGAAGGCTGAAATTCAGAAACCCCGCCGGTCGCTCCGATGAAGCGGAAGGGTACGGTCTCGCTGATGAAGAACGCCGGACCAGCGCTCTTGCTTACTCCACGGAACGGCAGGCTGACCAGCCGGAAGATGATATCGAAGCCGGGCAAAGTCGCTAAGGTTGGAAGCGTGAGGTTGAAGTAGCCCCATCCGGTCTGGAAGTTGTCCTGGAGGCTGGCAGGAAAGGTCGAGGCAAGCCGATGCGGCTGATAGACGTCGTACCCGGAGGCCTCGCCCGAGCGGTTCCACCCCGTGTTGAACGGCGGGGCGGGGATGGACAGGTTCCCGGTTTCTGCGAACTTCACAATGCCGGCGAAAGGCGACTTCGTAGCCGGATACCCGAAGCGCACTGGAAGAACGAGCCAGGCCCAGCGCTGGCGCGCCACGGGATCGGTCTCGACCAGTGGCATCACCCGCTCCCAGTCCGCGATCAACTCGATCCGGTCCGGGTTGTCATATCGTACGACCTCTTCGGTCTCGGGCGCGTTGGAGTCGGGTGAATCCCGGAAGCGATCCCAGCGGTGCTCGACCAGCTCGCCCGTGCCCTGCGGCCCTACGTCCTTGTACAGGGCGACGAATGGGTAGCTCCCGTGACTGGCTCGACCCAGTCGGGTCGGGGCCGCAATGAGCTGCTGTAACCCCCGGTTGTCACCCCCGATGAAAATCACTGGGTGGGTGTTGAGCTTGGTCTCCGCGTCGTCCAGGTAGGCCTGCTTGCGGGTCTGGTCCCAAATACCCCGTTCGCCAAAGCGATCTATAGTTAGAGCGTTTCGCTGCTTCTCCCACTCGTTCCGCGGCAGGTAGACGTTTGGCTCAAAGTAGTCGAGTCGGAAGACCCAGTGATGGAAGTAGTACTGAATCTCGCGGATGACCAGATCCTCCGCCGCTGGGGGATGGGCGAGCCACGCGCGCATCTGCTCGGCTGTGAGGGGTTCGGCTCCCTGGCTTCTCGTCGTCACGACGACGTTGATATGCTCCCAATCGCCCTCGTGGATGTTGCCGGCGTCGTTGTAGGGATAGAAGAACCAGTACTGCAACACGAGCTGATACCGCGAATCCGTTGCGGGCCGGCCGGGCACATCGGTGATGAATGGATGAACGAACGTCTTGGCCCAGCCGATATACTGACGCGCCAGCGCTCCATGCACCGGCCCCTCGAACTCGCGGTTCCACGATTCAGGGCCCTCGCCGGGAAAATCGAAGTAGAGTACTGTGGCTGAGGCCTGGCCAGGTTCAACCGGTCTGGGCGGTTGGCGGACCTCCGGCCCAAGGCGGTTGATCAGCGCAAGCAGCTTGCAATCAGGTGTCGTGTCATTCGCAGCCTTGGCGGCCGGAACTCCGCAGGGGCGACCTTCCAGTTGTCTGAAGTCGATCGTCGACGTGCTTGCGAGTCGGGGACGCTCCAGCGATAAGTCGAAGACGTCGATGTAGAGCGGAAAGGCCGGGCCATGGTCGACGAACCGCCGCCAGTCCATCGGAAAGTCGATGGTGTTGCGAACCATCCAGGGGGCGAACCGGACCGAGATCTGATTGAGCCACTCGGCGCGGCGGTCATCGATGCCGTCCTGCGGATTCCGATCGACATAACCGGGAGCGGCAGTGTCGCCGTAGAGCTGGAATAACGCCGTTGCGGGATGCTGCCCGCCCGGGAGCGGAAGGCCGCTAGGCATGTAGGTTATGTAGTCCGGCTTCGGAATCTCCTGGCCGAAGGCAGCGCCGGCCAAGGCGGCGCAGAAGAGCCCTCCAATCGTGAGGGCTCGAAGACCACAGGCCCGCGACAGCAGCCGCGAAAACGGCATTGATGAGCCCAGTGTCGGGGTAGCCTAGATCATTGTACTTTGGCACGGCAGGCGAACGACTCAGTCGTCGGCAAAGTGCCACTCGCGGATGTAGGGCGCAAGCCGAGCCGACGGTCGCCCCGTCTGTCAG
>Ga0075434_100000523_pt1 | contig 29248 bp, 26 predicted proteins | sample RhiMethybrSRZTD3_FD_75298 | JGI IMG/M metagenome (GOLD analysis project Ga0075434, IMG submission 75298) | Populus rhizosphere microbial communities from Tennessee, USA - Rhizosphere MetaG P. TD hybrid SRZTD3 | ecosystem: Host-associated > Plants > Roots > Rhizosphere > Soil | place: USA... | reverse complement strand
ATCGAGCTGCTGCCCTCGCTGCAGGTGGAAGCGGCCGCGCTCGAACAGGCGATGCGCCGGCCGGCGCCGGAGGATCACGGCCAGGCCGTCGGCCGCCCGGCCACCGGCCTCACGCCCGAACCGGGCAAGAAGAACGTGTTCGACGACATCGCGCTCGCGCACCGCGAAATCTACGCGCTGTACGAGATCGCTCAGGCGATGGGCACGAGCCTCGGCGTGTCGGACACCATGGCGCTGATTTCGGCGAAGCTGAGCAACCTCGTGCCGTTCTCGTGCGCGGCGCTGTTCCTCTACGACGAAGAGAGCGAGACGCTGCGCTGCAGGTTCGCGACGGGGACGGACGCCGACATCATCCAGCAGATCGCCGTCCACACGGGGGAAGGGCTGACGGGGTGGGTCGCGCGCAACCGGCGCGCGCTCGTGAACGCGCGGCCGAGCGCCGATCTCGAGGCGGCCGGCCTGGCATCGCTGCACACGAACCTCCAGTCGGCGCTCGTCTGCCCCCTCCTGTTCAACGAGCGCTTCATCGGCACGCTGTCGGTCTATCACGTCGACGCGGCGTTCTACCGCGACGATCACCGCCGGCTGCTCGATCGCGTTTCGGAGCAGGCCGCCGCCGTCATCAACAACTCGATGCTGTTCGAGCAGACGCAGGAAGATTCGCTGACGGACCCGCTCACGGGGCTCCCGAACACGCGCTTCCTGTTCATGCACCTGACGCGCGAGCTCTCGCGCGCCGAGCGCCTGAAGTCCGAGGTCTCGCTGATGGTCATGGATCTCGACAGCTTCAAGGAGATCAACGACAGCCACGGGCATCACGTCGGCGACCGGGCGCTCTGCGAGGTCGCGCGCGTCCTCCGCACGGCGATCCGGCCGTACGACATCTGCGTGCGATACGCGGGGGACGAGTTCATCGTCGTGCTGTCCGGATGCGGCGCCGACGAAGCCGAGCACAAGCGCGCGGAGCTGCAGGAGAGCATCGACCAGGTGTACTTCGAAGCGCGGGCCGGCAAGCGGGTGCAGCTCGGTATCAGCGTCGGGGCGGCCGTGTTCCCGCAGGACGGCGAATCGTACGAGTCGCTGCTGGCAACCGCGGACAGCCGCATGTATCAGGACAAGGCCAGCCGGAAGCGCCGCGTGGGCCGCGACGCGCACGGCCCTGAATCGCTCGCGACATCGCCGCTCCGCGATCTCACCGAAGTCGAGATTCAGCAGGCCGCCGCAGGGATCCTCTAGGCGTCACCAATCCTCGAGCAGAATCCGCGATTTTTCCACGCCAAGCTGTCCCAGCAGCGGAGGAATGTCCTCCACCATCGAGGCGGGTCCGCAGATGAAGCACAGCGTCGCGGGATCGTCGACCAGCAACGCGAGCTGCGGAGGAACGATCCTTCCTTTCGCTCCGCGCCAGCGCGGCGTCATGTGTCTGGTAGCGGTGAGGGACAGCTCGATCTCGCCGCGACGCGACATGCCGCGCAGCTCCGGGAGATACGCGAAGTCATCCGGCGTCCGCGCGCTGTAGAGCAGCCGGATCCTGCCGGGCACGCGCGCCGCAATCGCGTGGCGAATCATCGACCTGAGCGGCGCGATCCCCGTGCCGCCCGCGATGAACAGAAAGCGGCGCTCACGGGGCGACTCCGGGAATACGAACTCGCCGAAAGGCCCGCGGATGCCGAGCCACGCTCCACGGCGCACCGGCTGAAAGGTCTCGCCCCATCGACCCGCGGCGTCGGTCTTGATCAGAAACTCGAGTCTGGCATCGCCTGCGGCGTCCTCAGGCGAACAGGCAATCGAATACGGCACGCGCGCCGTCATCTCGCGCGGCCCAAGCATCACAGTCTGCCCCGGCCGAAATGGAAACGGCGGTCCGGACAGCTGTACGCGGACGACGCGCGATGAGGGAGTGACGGTGCGAACGCTGCTGACGCGCAGGACGCGCTCAGACACTCAGGCGCTTTCCGCTACGGCTGTATTTCGAGCTTCGACTTGACGTCGTTGACGCCCCGAATCGTGCGCGCGAGCTGCATCGCCTTGGCTTCCTCGTCCTTCGACTTCACCTTGCCGCTGAGCGTCACGACGCCCTGATAGGTCTGGACGTCGATCGTCGACGAGATCGTCGGGTCGTTGATGAGCACGGTCTTCACGCGCGCGGTGATCGTGGGATCGTCGCTAGGCGCAGCGGCCGCGTTCCGCCTCGGCGACACGGCGCCGGCGCCGCACGCGACAGAACCGACCGGCGCGGTGAGCCCAAGGATGAGCAGGATGGTCAGATGTTTCTTCATGACAGACCTCCTGACCATTGTAGGCCGGCGACGGCGGGGCGATCGCGGGGCTGAAGCCCCGCCCTACACAGCGGCTCCTGTAGGCCGGCCCTTTAGGGCCGGCGTTAGTGCGGATAGGTGACGCGCAGGCGCAGCACGACGTCAGGGTAGCGAATGCTCGGCATGATCTTCACTTCGCCAGCGCATGCGCCTGGTACCGTTGCCGTAACCGGAAGCGACCGCCCACCGTAGACGACCCTCGACACGAGCAATCGATCGTCGCAGCGAAGCTCCACGTTCAGCGTGTCGTTGTAATCGAGCTCGAACCGCACGAGTGCGCTGAAGCTGCCTGCGCCGCGCAGCTGGAAGTTCCAGTGGCCCGATTCCCGCGCGCCAAGACGAACGACGAACTCGTCCGTCCCCGGCGGCGGAGGCAGCGGCTTCATACCCAGATGGACTTCCGCGGTGTTGTACTGCGGGTGGAAGGTGACGTTGCCGGAGGTGACATCGAACTCGGCGGTCTCGTACTCGTCAGCCGAGAGGCGCACCCGGAAAGGCACCTCCATATCCAGCAGACGCGCGAATCCCACCGGCATCGCCTGAACTCTGGTCCCCGCATGTGGACCTGTCAGGACTTCCAGCATCCCGACGATCGACATCGACACAGGCGGGACCTCGCTCATCCCGACGTTCACGGTCCATCCGGCCGTGACGTCGACGGTTGTCGACGCATTGACGCCGTCGCACGTCGCGGTGACCGTCGTCTGACCCGCGGCGCGCGCCGTCAGTGTTGCGGTGATGCCGGAGAACGCGATGCTGGCCACGTCAGGCCGGCTCGATTCCCAGCTGCTTGCGACGCAATCGATCCAGCGGGCCGGCGTTCCCGACAACGCGTGTGATGTGAGGCGCTCGGTTGCTCCCACACGCACCGGCGTGATCTGGTCTGCGGTGATGCTGACCTCACGCAACGTCGACACTCGTACATGAACCGCCACGCTGGTGCCGCCGCACGTGACCGAGATGTCGGCTTCGCCTGGTGACTGCGCCGTCGCCGTGCCATCGGGGCGGACTGACACGATCGCGGGGGCGCTCGACATCCATTCGACCGTCGCGCACGTCGGAGTTACTGAAAGCTGCCGTGAGGAACCGAGCGCCAGCGTGCCCGCTGCGCCGGAGATCGTGAAGGCTGGAGGTGGCACCTTGCTCGGCGCCGACGGCGTGTCGCCACCGCACGCTGCGGCGAGCGCAAGACTCGGGACGAGGACGCACAGGACCAGGTATCGCATGGCCCACCCTCCGCCCGATTATAGAGGGAGGGGGCTAAAGCCCCGCCCTACATGTAGGCCGGCCCTTTAGGGCCGGCGGGGCTAAAGCACTGCCCAACATGTAGGCCGGCCCTTCACGGCCCGGCGGGGCTAAAGCACTGCCCAACATGTAGGCCGGCCCTTCACGGCCGGCGGGGCTAAAGCACTGCCCAACATGTAGGCCGGCCCTTTAGGGCCGGCGGTTACATTCCGGTCGCGTGATAACCGCCGTCGACCATGAGAATTTCAGCGGTCACTCCCCGCCCCGCCGAGCTCAGCAGGAACATCGCAGCGTCAGCGATGTCTGAGGTGTCCACGGTGCGCCGCAGCGGCGCGCGGTCGCGGTAGTGCTGCAGGATGCTGGTGAATCCGGAAATGCCCGACGCTGCCAGCGTTTTGATCGGGCCTGCAGAGATGGCATTGACCCGGATGCCCTTCGGTCCCAGGTCGGCAGCCAGATAGCGCACGCACGATTCCAGCGCCGCCTTCGCGACGCCCATCACGTTGTAGTTCTGGAACACGCGTTCGCTGCCGAGGTACGTGAGCGTGAGGATGCTGCCGCCGCCGCGGCGCTCCATCAGAGGCAGCGCGGCGCGCGCGAGCGCGACGAGCGAATACACGCTGATGTCGAGCGACATCCGGAACCCTTCGCGTGACGTCTCCACGAACGGCGCCGAAAGCTCCTTCGGCGGCGCGTATGCCGCTCCGTGCACCAGAAAATCGAGCCCGCCGAATTCGCGCTCGATCTCCGAGAACACGTGCGCGATCTGCGCATCATCGGTAACGTCGCAGGGAAGAATCAGCGGATTGGTCAGCGCTGCGGAAAGCTCGCGGACGTTTTCCTCGAGCCGCTCGCCCTGGTATGTGACGGCAAGCCGCGCCCCCGCCGCGGAAGCGGCCTGCGCGATGGCCCAGGCGATGGAACGCTTGTTCGCGACCCCGACGACGAGGCCGTGCGTGTTCTGGAGATCGGCCACTTACCGCGATCGCTTGCGGCCGCCACCCGATCGGAAGCCGCCGCCGGTGCTGCGTCCGCCAGACTGGCTGCGGCCGCCGGGACCTGCCGGGCGCGGCGTCGCAAAGCGCTGGCCGCCATGTGCACGGTTCCCGGAATTCCCGCCTTGGCCTCCGGGCCGGTGCGCCTTCATGCCGCGGAAGTGGCCGTTGCCCCCCCGCTGCCGGATCGTGAATTCCGGCAGACGGCGCTCTTCTTTCTGCCCCTCGATGCGCGGGAGCTGCGCGCGGATCAACGGGCGGTGGACCGGACCTTCCTCGGCTTGCGGCAGCTCTTCGGCGTCGGCGTGTTCATCCACCGCTTGACTCTGACTGTCGTCCGCAGGTGGCGCTGCCGCCGCAATCTGAGACGGCGCGTCTGTCGCCGGCGCGGCCGGCGCTACAGGCAGCGGTTCGGAAATCTCGTGCGTCTCGGGTTCGAGCTCGGAAGCGAGTGGGGCCGCGTCAGGGGCGAGATGACTGGCAAGCACTTCCTTGTACAGCGCGGACGTCGTTTCCTTCTTCTTGCGCCGCGGAACCTTGCCGCCCTTGTACGCGTGCTCGGCGTCGCACGTGGTGCAGCGGGTCTGCTTGATGTCCTCCGCGATCATCGCAACGACGGCATGGTTGGTAAGCCGTCGTTCGCGCGGACAGTAGTCATCCAATATGTCACCGAGACGCAGCGGGCGCTGCTCCATTCAAAACTCCCCCGAGATTACCGTGTTGGGCTGGAAGAAAAACGATGGTGTAGGCGTTTCAGTCTATCAGACGACCGCCGCAAGCGCAACAATAGGGGCCGCAAGTGCCATCTTTCAAGGATGTTGCGGTGCTTTCGCCGGCGCGGCGCGATCGATCCAGGCGAGCGCCGCCTCCAGCGTACGGTCGCGGCCTGCCAGCAGGTCGTCGCGGCGAAGCGGGACGATGTCGTCGGGGATCACGCCACGACCCTCGAGCCGCGTCCCCGTTGCCGTGACGAAGTCGCCGTATGCATGAATGAGCACGTCGCCGTTCGGGAGCCGATCGAACAGCGCGGGCAGCGCCTGGCCCATCGACACCTGACCGAAGACGCGCGCGCGGCCGATCGACTGCATGCCGCCCGTGAAGCATTCCGACGCGCTGCCGCTCATCGCATCGATCAGAATCGCGACAGGCCCTGCGTACGGCTGCACGCGCTGGCCGGATGCGCTGACGACGCGCGGGTTGGCGGTGAACTTCAATTCATTGTCGCGGGTCTTCATGACGCCGAGCGCCTTCCGCTCCGCAACGAACTGGCCGGAGATTCCCATCAGCATCGCCGCAAGGCCGCCCGGGTTTCCGCGCAGGTCGATGATGATGCCGTCGGCGCCCCTGAACTGATCCATCGCTTCCTGGAATTGCGCGTCGACGGTTGCCATCCACACGTTGAAACCGATCACGCCCGCCGTGCGGCCGCCGGGCGTTGTCTTCTTCTCCTTGTCGACGCGCACGTGCATCGTCGGCAGGTTGCCAACGGTTACCGGCTGTCCCTGTTCGGGCCGCCGCTCGACCGCGACCGTCACCGGCGCGCCTTCGCCGTTCTCGAACGTGACGTTGACCTTCGATCCGATCGGACCGCGTAAACGGGTCTGGGCCACTCGCCACGCTTCCACGTTCAGCAGGCGCTCGTTCGCACTTTCGGGAAGCGTCTTGAGGAGATCCGCGGTCGTCGCGGATTCAATCTTGAGAATCCGCCAACCGGGACGAACGAGCGGCGCGCCCTCCCGATCGACTTTCGTGACAAGGAGATCCCGGTCGACGAGCCTGACGTCGAAGCCGGGAGTCGCCGTCCCGTCCGCGCCCGTTCGCGTCCCGCCGCCCGTTCCTGCGTCGGCTGACGACGGGATCAGCGCGAAGTGCGAGAGCCCGAGCCGGCCCAGCATGTCGCGAATGATCGCGCGCAGCTCCGACTCCGACTTCGCCGACGCGGCGCGCGGCTCGAGTTCCCCGCGAACGGCGTTCCAATCGAGGCCGTTCATGGTCTTGTCGAAATGCGTATCGCGGATGATCGTCCAGGCGGCATCGAACGTCTCGACCGCCTGCGGAACCTGCGCCCGCACGGCCGCCACCACGGCGAGCAGGCACACGCCAAGCGCGAACGGAACGGAGTGAGCGGCGACGCGCGGGCGCAGTGAAGTGAGCCAGGCGGGGTGCAGGGGGCCCCGCCGATTAAGAAATCTCACTTGATGAGCGCCTTGATCCGCTCGGGAATGTCGAACGTCGACGGAGGCACGTTGTCCCACTCCATCGACGTGATCGTGATGACGTTCGAGACGCCCGAAACCGACTGCTTGATCGTGGTCGGCACCATCACATCCCCGAACTTCTTGTAATCAGTCTGCGAGACCGTGACGTTCATCGGGCCCATCGGGCCCTCGCGGCTGCCGGTCGTGCCGATCTTCAGGCCGGTCTCAGCGTCGAAGTACTCGATGTCTTCGCCGCCGATTTTCTTGACGAGGCTCAGCTTGTAAGCGGGACGCCCCTCGAACACCGTCTTCTCGACGGTCTTCATCGAGGTGTATCGCGCGTCATCATGGAGGTCGCTGTAGAAGTCCGCGTCGAATCGCTTCTGATCGAGCTCCGTTCCCTCTGCGAGCGACGGTCCCGTCATCGGACTGATTCCCCAGCCGTGCGTGCCGTCAAACCCTTCGAGGATTTCGCCGATGCCGCCGATGTTCGTCTTGACCATCGACCTCGCCGGCTTCGCGTTGTAGATCTCGATGTTGCCCGTGATTCCCGCGCTTGCGACCGACAACGTCCCGCTCGCGTGCGACGACGAGTGCGCAAGGATGGCCTTCCGCCCGCCGATCGCCTGCACGTACTTGTCGATGATGGTGCGCGCGGACGGCAGCGGCAGATCGCGTGCCGGGATGTCGCGATCCTTCGTCGAAGCGGGCGTCTGCGCGGTCGGCTGAGCGGGCTTTGCCGGCGCCGGCGCCTGCGCGTACAGCAGCGAGCTCGCACACAGCGTTATCGCGAACGCGGAAATCCAGTTACGCATGGTTCAAGAAACTCCTGGAGGGGGGCTGGGATGATCTTAGCAAACACGAATCCCTAATCCCTAATCGGGAATCCCTAATCGGGAATCCCTAATCGGGATCCCTAATCGGGAATCCCCAATCGGGAATCCCCAATCCTCAATCGCGAATCGCGAATCGCGAATCCCGAATCGCGAGTTCACCGCCTGGTGATATTGGTGACGACCCCGAGGGTGTAATGGAGATCGACCTTGTCGCCCGCCTCGAGGTTTCGCGGGACGGCCTCGGGACCGATCCGGGCGAGGCTGACCTGGCTCTGCGGATCGTCGGGGTCGATGAAATACACGTCGAGCGAAAGCTGGCCGTGTACGCTGACCGGCTGCACCTTGGTGACCTGCACGGCGCGGGTGCCTCTCAGCATCTGCCCTCGGACCGATCCTACGTTAGTTGACGCCCTCTCGTCTCGGGAATCCAGATCCACAGTACGGCCGCCGCAAGAAAGGCGAGCGAGGATATCGATAAAGCGGCCGCGAAGCCGTGCGTCTGGGCGAGCGTGCCGACCGTGAACGGGGCCGCGGCGGAGACGAGGCGGCCGGCGTTATAGGTGAATCCCTGCGCGGTGCCGCGGATCGTCGTCGGGAATATTTCCGCGGTTACCGCGCCGAACCCGCTGTAATACCCGGTGGCAAAGAAAGCCACGAGCGGTCCCAGGACGAGGAGCGCGATTGGCGCGCGGACCGAGACGTACGCGAGCAGGAGAATCGCGGCCGCGATCAGATATGCCACATACGTACGTTTACGTCCGATGCGATCGCTGATGTATCCGAAGGTCACGTAGCCGAGCCACATGCCGGCCTGCATCACGACGATCAGCGTCGAGCTCGAGAGGATCTGAAGCCCCAGACCGCCGCGCGAAGCGGGCTCCTGGAGATAGCTCGGCAGCCACAGATTGAAGCTCCACCAGCCGAAGAGCGTGCACGCGTTCATCGCGGTCAGGACGAGCGTCAGCGGCGCGAGACCGGGCGCGAACAGCTGCGCGATCCGCGGGCGCGGCCCGCCGCGCGTCGTACGCTGCCAGATCTCGGGCTCGCGGACGTTGCGGCGCACCCAGATCGTCAACGCTGCCGGCAGGATGCCGACGAAGAACACCGCGCGCCATCCGAACGCCGGCTGAACGAGATAGTTGACCGCCGCGGCAAGCCCATATCCGATCGCCCACCCGCTCTGCATCAGCGCGAGCGCCTTGCCGCGATGCTCCGCGGTCCATGTTTCCGACACGAGCGCCGCGCCGCTCGCCCACTCGCCGCCCATTCCGAGGCCGAGAAGAATCCTGAACACGACAAACTGCGCGAAGCTCCCGGCGAGACCGCAGGCCGCGGTGAAGATCGAATATAGAAGGACGCCGAGCATCAGCGCGCGCGTTCGTCCGAAGCGATCGGAGATCCATCCGAACACGATCCCACCCCCTGCGGCGGAGACGAGCGCGACGGATCCGAGCAGGCCGCCGGCAGCAGGGGACAAACCGAGGTCGCGGCGAATGGCAGGCAGCGCAAGGGCGAAGAGCGTCACGTCGAACGCGTCGAGCATCCATCCGAGGCCCGCCGCGATGATGGCACGGCGTCCGTCGGGCGTGCCCTGCTTCCACCACGCGATCAACGCGCGGCCCCGGACACCGGCGCGATGAGGACGCCCGCGCGTTCGAGGCCCGCGCGAAGCGCGCGTGTCAGCTCCTGCGCGCCCGGCGTATCGCCGTGCGTGCAGATCGTCTGCACGCGCAGAAGGATCTCGGAGCCGTCGGCAGCGGTGACCTTCCCTTCGGTCGCCATGCGCACGGCCCTCGCAACGACCGCGGACGTGTCGTGGATCACGGCGCCTTTCCGCGACCGCGGGGTCAGTGAGCCATCGGGCTCGTACGACCGATCCGCGAATCCCTCCGCGGCAACCGCAAGACCGCACGCGTCCCCCGCGCACATCAGCTCCGATCCCGGCAGCGCGAACAGGATCAGCGCGGGATCGAAGGCGCGAACCGCGCGGGCGATCGCTTCCGCAAGCGCGGCGTCGCGCACCGCGATGTTGTAGAGCGCGCCGTGAGGCTTGACGTGGCGCAGCGAAACGCCCTCGCTGCGGGCGATCGCCGCGAGCGCGCCGATCTGATAGAGCACCATGTCTTCCGCGTCATGCGGGGACACGCGCATCTCGCGCCGCCCGAAGCCGGCGAGATCCTGGAAGCCAGGATGGGCGCCTACGGAAACCCCCGCCTCGCGGGCGAGACGCACGGTCCGACGCATCACCGCCGGATCTCCACCATGGAAGCCGCACGCGACGTTCGCGGAAGTGATGCTCGGCATCACCTGCTCGTCCGCACCAATCGTGTAGGCGCCGAACGATTCCCCCATGTCGGCGTTGAGATCGATCTGCATCAGCAACCTCGGTGAGAGGGCCACGATTAGGATGGAGAAGCGACGTAGCGAAGAAACGAAGACAAAATGGTAGCTGTCGGCAGGTTCATCGGCGTCAGAACTCAATCAGAACGCCCGCCGAGGGCACGATCGGGATCATCGATTCGAACAGGTTCGACACTCGTCGCGTGGTGGTATTGACGCCCGGCGGGTTGAAGCGGACGTTGTCGCGATTGAACAGGTTGATGACCTCCGCGAAGAGCGTCAGCCGCCGGTGCTGCCAGTTGAACGTGCGGTTCGCGCGCACGTCGACGCGCGAATACGTCGGCTGGCGCAGCGTGTTGCGCGACGACGTGATGAAGTAGTCGCCGCCTTCCTTCGTGTAGTAGCCGGGCGCCGGAACGTTGGTGCCGACGCGCGCCTTCGCGCCTACGCTGGTTCGGTCCGAGACGCGATAGGAGAGGTACAGGTTGATCGCGTGCCGCTGATCCAGATCGCTCCAGTAGCTCTCGTGTGTCAACGTGTCGGTGCTGCGGATGCGGCCGTAGGAATACGCCAGCCATCCCGACACGCCGTTGCTGCTGCGGCGCTGCAGCAGTACCTCGATGCCGCGCGCGCTTCCCTCGACGTTCGACTCGTACGGCGCCGTAATCGATCCGCGTACGACACGTCCGTTCACCAGGCGCGTCTCCGCAGCCGGGCGCCGGAAGAAGCCGGTCTCTTCGCGATCGAACACGATGACCTGCCATCGGAACGACGAGCCGATCCGCTGCTCGACACCGACATCGTACTGATCGGCGCGCTGGGCGCGCGCGTCGCGAAACCCGAGCGTGCCGATCACCTGATCGAACTCGGGATGCTGACGATAGATCCCCGTGCCGCCGCGCAGCGTCATCCTGTTCGGCAGCTTGAGCTCCGCCTGCAGCCACGGCGAGCCGGTCGCCTCGCCGGTCAGCGTCCAGCGATCGGCGCGGACCCCCGGAATCACGGTCAGCCGCCCCGCCGTGGCCCGCACCTGCGCGTAGGCGCCGGAACGCGTCGCATCGTCGCTGAAATCGTTGATGACGCGATAGCGATTGAGCGCGCCGCTGAATCGCTGCCGGAACCGTGTCTCCCCCGTCCATTCCGCCTGTGCGCCCGAGTCGAGCTGAATGTGCGCCGACAGGGGCACCGTCGCGTCGAGTCGCCCGGCAAGCTCCTTGTCGCGTCCCCTGTCGAGATCGACCAGCTCCGTCGTCTCGTTGCTGAAGCGGTTCGTCGCCGCCATTATGCGAGTAGTCACGATGGCGCGCCGTGTCGTCAGGCGCCACGTTCCAATGCCGATGGCCGAGGCGTTGCGCCCCGTGAAGAAATCCTGCGAATCGAGATCGTCGCGCTGCTCTTCGAGCTTCGAGTGTCCCGCCAGAACGGTGAACTCCGCCCGCTGCGACGCGGTGAGATCGAACACGATCTTCGCCTGCGTGTCCGAGAAGCTGAAGTTGAAGCCGTCTCCGTCCGGATACATTCGCTCGACGATCAACTGGAGGTAGCTTTGCCGTCCGGTCAGCAGCCACGATCCGCGCTTCGACCGTCCGATCGGGCCCTCGCCGACGATCGATGCGGCCGTTCCGCTCACGGCGCCCCTGACCTGCGTCCGTTCCCGCGAGCCCTCGCGCAGCCGGAAGTCGAGCTCCGAGCCCGTGCGGTCGCCGTAGCGCTGCGCGTATCCACCGTTGAGCAGCGTGACATCCTCGAGGACATCGCTGTTGATCATCGCGACCGATCCCGATGACGATCGGTCCTCCACCGCGCGCACGGTATGGAGCAGGTACGGTGTGGAGAAGCCCTCCACCGTCACGTTCATGTGCATGAAGTCGCTGCCGCGCACGCTGAACTCGCTGCGGAAATCGTCGCCGGTGGCGACGCCGGGCAGCACCTGCACGGCGCGAAGCGGGTCGTCGGCAAGCACACCGCGGAGGTTCTGGATGTCCGCGCTCCCCAGCACCTGCTGCGACGCCACCGCGGGTTCCGACTCGCGAAAGCGGTCCGCCGCGACCGTTACGGCTTCCGTGTAGGTGCCGGTCCCCTCGCTCAGCGGGATCGTGATATCGAGGCTGGTGCCGGCGAGCACCTGGACGTCCCGCCGGACGAGCGTATAACCGACGACCGATACGAACAGCCGGCGCATCCCCGCCGGCACTTTCAAGAGCCGGAACGCCCCCGTATCGTCCGTCTGAGCCGAGAGCGGCGCCCCCTCGACCACCACGAGAACCTTCGCCAGCGGCGCGCCCGTACGGGCGTCGACCGTGCGGCCGGTAACAACACCGGTATCCTGGGCCTGTGCAACCGCTGGAATTGTGACGAACGCGACAAAAAAGGCCGGCGCGAGAGACGCGGCGCAACGCCGGAAGAGCCGTCGATCAGAATTGTAATCGACCCAACATTTCCGTGGTCGGGACCTCCGCCGAATCGCCTTTAAAAGCATAAAAGTCGAGGAAATCCAGCGGTACACCACTTGCTCTATAGGGAGGTGCAGGCGGCCTGATATTTACGGCAGGGAGCCGTGAGTTGCTGGGGAGCCGGGTCGCCCGCAACTAACCGTAAAGGGCATCGTCAATATATGACGGTGCCCTTTTTTTTTGCGCATCGCGCCAGCGATTGCGCGAAAGCACCCTAGGCACCTTAAAGCACCTTCGGCACCTTAGGCACCCTCAGACGGCGGCACCCTCCGGATACTGCAGCGCCAACCGCAGTTCCTTCGCCAGCGAGTCCACGGTCGTCCCCGATCGCTTCCAGGCTCCTTCGGTCTCGAAACGCAAATCACCGATGCGGCGGCCCCAGGGAGCGATGACGCGGCCGATCGCGCGGAAATCGGTGCGGTCCGCGTGCTCTTGGTCGAGCCGGCGAACGACGTCCGGCGCCACGCGGATGAAGGCGCGAAGCGCGGTTGCGCTCTTGATGCTGTACTTCCGGCCGTTCCACGCGGCGTTGAACACCTGCGCCGCCTGCTTCAGATAATTGACGAAGAACCGCTTCGATTCCTCGCGGAACGCTTCCCCTTTCCTCCCGGCGCCAAAGGCCTCCGACGCAAGCAGCTTCTTCAGCTCCTGCGCGAGCGGCGCCTGCGCGACGCGCCCCTTGCCGACGCCAAGCAGCTTGATCTCGCCATAGAGCGGCGAGTCCTCGCGATCGTTCAACGCGCGGACGACGTCATGAGCGGCCGCGAGCGCTTCGTCGCTGTAAAGCTGCCGGCCGGAGAGTGACACGAGGTGCGAGGCGTTCAGCCGCGTGTGCTTCGCGTTGATCGTGACGAACATCTGCACGACGTGATCGTCCGGCAGACGATCGAAGATCACCGCGGGGACCGTGAAGGGCTCGTCGCCGAAGCGGTCGATATCGGCATGCAGCGCGAGCAGGCGGTGCTGCCCGTCAATCGCGCGCAGAATGCCCTCGCGCTCCGGCACCTTCAGCGTGCCGACCCAGGAGCCGGGCTCCGACGGCTCGAATCTGAGCGTTTCGTCGCACGAGATGATCACGGCGCCCGGGATCGACGGCAGGTCCCGCGCCTGCCGGCACTGCTCGTAGTACTGGACGAGCTCGTCGATCTTCTTGCGGATGATCTGGCGCTGATAGGCCTTGTCGTTGGCGGCGATCCGCCGCTCGAGCAGATCCCAGTTCACCTTCGTCGGCGCGGGGGCCTTTTTCTTGCCCCTCACCGGCTGCGCCTGCTCGCCGTAACTGAGGACTTCGAAGCGGACCAGCTTGTCGATGTCGCTGGCGCTGAGTGAGGCCTGGTAGAACTGGACGCCGAACTGCTGCATCCGGATGGCGGCGACGCTGATCATAGGCGACCCATCTTACATTGTGTCGGCGCGGGATTCTCAAACCCCTCGGGCGTTCACCTACGCCTCGCCATAAATGCCTCGCTTACAACGAGTTATGGCGTGGTTACACCGTGGCGTAGAGCCGCCCTTTCTGGGCCGCCATCAGTGACGTGAACCGGTCCTTCATCACCGAGCAGAACAACATGAACAGTGCGAACGCCCCGAACGCCGCCCATGCCTGCGGATGTGTCAGCGACTTGTGAATTCTGAGCGAAATGAGGCCATAGACCATCTCGACGTGAATCCAATAGACAAAGAGCGACGTGCGGCCGAGTTGCTGCAGCGGGCTCCAGAACGTCCGTACGACGACACGCTGCCACAGGTAGGCGAACGGGATCGTGGCCACGAGGATCCCGGTTCGAACGAAGAAGAAGGACGGCGAACTGACCCAGAATTCGGAAGGACCCACGAGGGCGGGCAGAAATGAAGCGGCGTACGCGGACGCCGCGATCAGGGCGCCGGCGATCGCGAGCGAGATGTTCAATCGCGACTCATCGTCGCGCGACGAGATGTAGTTGAGCAGCACGCCAGGGACGGCACCGGCGAAGAGGAACCCCGTCCACGGAAAGATGCTGAACCAAGCGGTTGCGCGCGGGGCACGCACGTAGGCCTCGATTGGATCGGGAAGGAAATCGAGCGCTGCGGTCTCGCGAACCGCGGGGGTGCTGAACGCAATGACAGCCGCCGCGGCGGCAAACAGGGCGCATCGCGCGCCGCGTCCGTCAACGATCGCCCAGAGCGCGCCGGCCGCCATGATCGATGGTCCCATCACGTTGAGGACGTCCACCTTCAGCAGCGACATCGGATCATGAGACCAGCCGAGGATCCACGCCTGGATTCGGAACAGGAACGCTAGAAGGAAGATCCAGGCGCCGCGCTTCATCACCGCTCGCGACGCAGCCGCGGCGTCGCCATGGCGGCGCAGCTTCGCGCCGGCGGAGAGCGCAACGGAGAATCCAGCGCAGAAGAGAAACAGCGGTGCCGCGAAGCCGGCGACGACCATCGCCCGGGAGAATCCAATCGTGTCGCGCGCGTCGAAGCTCGTCCAGCTGTCGAGCACGTGCGCCTGAATCATGATCAGGACCGCCAGACCGCGGACCCAGTCGAGATATCCGCGCCGCGCCGTTACGCCGGCCTGGACGTCATGCAGAAGTCACCTGGTACGTGACGTTCAAGTCGATGTCCTGCCGCATCGAATTCCAGACCGAGCAGTACTTCTCGCGCGACAGCTCGATCGCCCGCTCGATCTTGTCGGGGGGCACCTCGCCGGTGATCGTGAAATGAAGCGTGATCGACGTGAAGCGGCGCGGCTCTTCGGACGCGCGCTGTCCCACGAGGCTCGCCCGCATCCCGCGAATGTTGAATCGGCCCTTCGTGATCACGTGGACGACATCCATCGACATACAGGCGGCGAACGCGAAGGCGAGCGCCTGCATGGGAGAAGCACCCGCCTTCGAGCCGCTGTCGAGCACGAGATTGATGTCTCCGGACGTACCGCTGAAGACGAGATCGTGGTCCCACCGCAGCTCGACGATCGTCGGCGGCTTCTCCACGGGCGCTTGTTACGCCGTGCGCGCTTCGCTGCGCCGGGCGAGGAGGCTCGAGACCGCGAGCCACGCCAGCGGCAGCAGCACGAGCATGTAGGTCAGGTACTGACCATACACGCCGTCGGGCCCGTAGGCCTCGGTCGCGTCGTGCAGCGGCCGGCTGTTCGGAAAAACGTTCGCCTCGGTCAGCTCGTGGAACCCGTAGATCAGGAGCTGCACGACGAACACGAGCAGGAAAACCGCCGTGACCTGGAAGAACCGGGACAGATTGACGCGGTAGCCGTAGCGCGACCAGAGCCATGCGACGACCGCCGCGGAAAAGGTGCCGGCGGTCGCCCCCGCGATCACCTGCGCCGATCTGACGGTGAAGATGAGCTGCGTCATCAGCAAGGCGGTTTCCATCCCCTCGCGCGTGATCATCAGCAGCGTGAACCCGAATACGCCGAAGAACGCCGCGCGCCCGAGCTTCACTGACGACGCTTCGAGGCGTCCCTCGATGTCCTTCTTCATCCGTCTGCCGGCGCGCCACATGTGCAGCGTCATCGACGCGACCAGCGCCGCAGCCACCAGCGCGAGGACGCCTTCCCAGAGCGACTGGTTGTTCGCCTGCGCAAGGAGGAACCCCGCACCGACGCTGAGCGCGACCGACACGGCGATGCCCCAATGCACGGCGGGCAGAAGCGCGTCCCGGCCCGTTTTCTTCAGATAAGCCAGGCTGATAGCGACAATGAGAAAGGCCTCGAGCCCTTCCCGCAGCGTGATGACAAACGCCTGAATCATGGTCCGATGGAAATGCGAAGAGTCGCGTTTTTGAGCGTACCCCGGGATATCCGACCAGTCAAGTCCGACATCCCAATCACCCGTCACCCATCACCCAGCGACGAATCCCCGATGCTGAATCGCGAACCGCGAATCGCGAACAAGCTACTATCGAACTATGTCCAGAGCTTTCCTCGTTCTGCTGCTCCTGGCTCCTCTTGCCGCAGGAGGCCAGACCCAGTCGAATGACGCGCTGCTCGAGCACGCGCGCAGGCTGCACAAGGAAGTCCCGCTCATCGACGGCCACAACGACTACCCCTGGGAGCTGCGGACGAAGGCAAAGCGCGATTTCAAGAACCTCGACATCTCGAAGCCGCAGCCCTCGGTGATGACCGACATCCCGCGGCTCCACGCCGGCGGCGTCGGCGCCCAGTTCTGGTCCGTCTACGTGCCGGTGGACGCGGTGGAGCTCGGGGGTCAGTCCGCGGTGACGGCGACGCTCGAGGAAATCGATACGGTGCACCGTCTCGTGCGGCAGTACCCGGAGACGTTCGGGCTCGCGCTGACGGCGGATGACATCGAGCGAATCTTCAAGCAAGGAAAGATCGCGTCGCTCATTGGAGTGGAGGGCGGACATTCGATCGACAACTCGATCGCCGCGCTGAGGATGTTCCACCGCCTCGGTGGGCGCTACATGACGCTGACCCATGCGAAGAACACCGACTGGGCCGACAGCGCGACCGACGATCCGAAGTTCGGCGGGCTGACGGCGTTTGGCGAGGAGATCGTCCGCGAGATGAACCGCCTCGGGATGCTCGTCGATCTGAGCCACGTCTCGCCCGACACGATGGAAGACGCGATCCGCGTGAGCGCGGCGCCGGTGATCTTCTCGCACTCCTCGGCGCGCGCCCTGAACGATGTCCCGCGCAACGTGCCCGACAAGGTGCTGCAGCTGCTGCCAAAAAACGGCGGCGTCGTGATGGTCACGTTCGTGCCGGGTTTCCTGTCGCCGAAAGTCGCCGCATGGACGAAACTGCAGACCGCGGAGCAGACGCGTCTCAAGCAGCTCTCTCCGAACGATCCCGCGGCAGTCACGCGCGGCGTCGACGCCTGGACGAAAGCGAATCCGGCGCCCCGCGCGCTCCTCAGCGAAGCCGCCGATCACATCGATCACATCCGCCAGGTCGCCGGCATCGATCACATCGGGCTCGGCAGCGACTTCGACGGCATCACGAGCGTCCCCGAAGGACTCGAGGACGTCTCGAAGTATCCGGCCCTCACCGCGGAGCTCCTGCGCCGCGGGTACAAGGATGATGACGTCAAGAAGATCCTGGGCCTGAACTTGCTTCGCGTGATGCGAGAGGCCGAGAAAGTCTCAAAAAGGTTACAGTCGGAGCGTGGACCGTCCACGATGCTGTTCGAAAAGTGATACATCCAATGACGCGAACCTTGGTTCTTTTGCTCGCTGTGGCTGTCCTGCTCGCGCCCGTCCGCGCGCAGGAAACGCAGAAGCCGATCCGGGTCTCGACGCGGATCGTCGGCGTCTACGCGACGGTCACCGATGCCGAGAAGCGGCTCGTCCCCGATCTCGTCGAAGACGACTTCGAGATCTACGACAACGGCAAGCTGCAGCCGATCATTCAATTCGACAACAAGCCGCAGCCAATCAGCGTCATCGTCATGCTCGACACGAGCGGCAGCATGACGCTCGCGCTCGATCTGGTGAAGCGCGCCGCGGAGCAGTTCCTGCTGCGGCTGCTGCCCGACGATGAGGGAATGGTTGGCGCGTTCAACGACAAGATCGAGTTCCACCCCGAGGGATTCACCAGCAGCAGGGACGAGCTCGTCTCGCTGCTGAAGGATCTCGACTTCGGCTACCCGACGCGTTTGTACGATGCCGTCAACCAGAGCATGGCGCACCTGAAGGGAATCCCGGGACGAAAAGTGGTGCTCGTCTTCACCGACGGCGACGACAACGCGAGCAAGTTCGGGTCAGGCGACGTGACTGATCGCGGGCGCGTCGAGGAAGTGATGGTGTACTCGATCGGTCTCGAGAACGAGTTCTTCGACGGCACGCGCAAAGTGCGATCGAGTCCGGATCGCGGGTTGAAGCGCCTGTCCGAGGAGACCGGCGGTGGATTCTTCCTGCTGAAGAAGACGGATGAATTGACGACGACGTTTACACGGGTCGCCCAGGAGCTGCACAGTCAGTACCTGATTGGGTTCTCGCCGCAGGTACTCGACGGCAAAGTGCACAAGCTCGAAGTGAGAGTGAAGAAACCAGGCATGATCGCGCGAGCGCGTAAGAGTTACGTGGCAAGCGGCGAAAGTACGACAGATCGTTGACGGATCGTTGACAGGTAAACTTCCCGTGCGGGTGCGCCGTCTAACATTTGTGAAAGGACGGACACCATGATCGATTTCGATTTCTCCAGCAATGCCGAGGCGCTCGTCGCGATTCTCCTGGCGGTTGCGATCATCGCAGTCACGCTGATCTGACCCGGCCCTGTGGGCCGGGCCTCTGAGGACCGGCTCGGCCGTGCCACTACTACTTTCAGAAAGCGACGTCCGTGCGGTCCTGAGCATGGACGAGTTGATTGCGGCGATGGAGGCGGCGCTTATCGCCTTCTCCACGGGCACCGTCGCGCAACCGGTGCGCACGGTCGTCGACGCCGGTGGACGCGGGTTCTTCGGCGTGATGCCCGCGTACGTCCCTGCCCCGGGCGCGCTGGGTGCCAAACTCGTCACCGTCTTCCACGACAACGCGGCTGCGGGCCTCCCCACACATCTCGCGACGGTTCTGCTCCTCGATCACGCGACAGGCGCGCTCGTCGCGATTCTCGATGGACGGTACATCACCGAAGCGCGGACCGCAGCGGTATCCGCGGTGTCCACAGCTCTCCTCGCGCGCGGCGACGCCGCAACGCTGGCGATTGTCGGGACGGGCGTGCAGGCGCGCAGCCACCTCGATGCGATCGCGAAGGTGCGCCGCTTTGACGAAGTCCGCGTCTGGAGTCCCAAGGAAGTCAGCCGTGCGGCGTTCGTTCGCGACATGCAGCCCCAGACCCGCGTCGCGATCCGCCCGTGCGCATCGGCGCGCGAAGCGGTCGACGGCGCAGACGTCGTCGTGCTGGCCACCGCCGCGCGCGAGCCCGTCGTTCGCAATGACTGGATCGCGGACGGCGCGCATATCTGCGCCGTTGGCGCGTGCAGGCCCGATCAGCGCGAGATGGATTCGGCGCTCGTCGCGCGCGCCCGTGTGTTCGTCGATTCTCGCGCGGGCGCGATGTCGGAAGCGGGGGACGTCATCATTCCGATCAAGGAAGGGAAGTTCGGGGCGTCGCACATCAGCGGAGAGCTCGGCGAGGTCGCCGCGCGTCGAACGGCCGGGCGAACGTCGCGCGACGACGTCACGGTCTTCAAATCGCTCGGGATGGCAGTAGAGGATGTCGCGGCCGCGCACCTTGCTTTCGTGAAAGCAACGGAGCGCGGCCTTGGCCGTGAGATCGCTCTCTAGCGTTACTTTCCCTTCCGCCGCTCCGCCCAGCGCTTCTTCATCATCTCGGAGATGCGCTTGCGAGCTTCGGGAGACATCCTGCGGCGGCGGCGCTTGCGGCCTCCGGGCTCGCCCGCCCCGGCGGAGTCCCCTGCTGTCGCGGCGATCCCGCCGCCAGAGCCGCGAACGCCCGCGCGGGCGCGCAGCTTCGCGACTTGCGCCGTCAGTCCCGCGAGCCTCTCTCGCGTGAGCATGATCTCCCGCTCGAGTCCTCCGATGGCCCAGCCGATCATCTCGGCGGACTTGAACAGCACGTCGTCCCGGGTTTTTCTCGGTCGCCCTGGGGGCATGTAACGTCCTCCTCTACTTCGCCGGCTTCGCGGGGTCTGAAGACCCCGCGCTACATCGGCTCGTTTCGCGGGTCCGAACCCGCGCTACCACCGCGGATGCGGTAGGCCGGGGTCTTCAGACCCCGGCGGTGCAGCAACAGACGGCTATCATAGTCCTCGTGAAGTTGCGACCGCCAGCCTTGGTAGTCTGCAGGATGGCGCTTGCAGTGGCGCTGCTCCTTCTACCTATCGACAGAGTCTATTCCTCGCAGTCTGCTACCGACCTTCGAACCACCGCGCTGGATCTCGCCTACAACCTCGATCACGATCAAGCACTGACCGTCATTCGCCGCGCCATCCTGGAAACCCCCGACGACCCGGCGCCGCACAGATCGCTGGCAGGCATCCTGTGGTTGAACATCCTGTTCCGCCGCGGCGCCGTGACGGTCGACCACTATCTGGGCTCGTTCTCGCGCGCGAACGTCGACCTCGCGAAACCCCCGCCCGACATCGATCGTGAGTTCCGCGATGAAGTCGAGAAAGCGATCGCACTTGCCGGGAAACGCATCTCCGCCAACCCGAAAGATCCGCAGGCACACTATGACCTCGGCGCCGCGCTTGGACTGAAGGCGTCGTACGTCGCCACGGTCGAAGGGCGCCTGATGGCGGGGTTCCGCGCGGCGAGGCAGAGCTACGACGAGCACGAGCAGGTCCTGACGCTCGCGCCGTGGCGCAAGGACGCGGAGCTGGTCGTCGGCACGTATCGGTACGTCGTGTCGACGCTTTCGCTTCCGATGCGGATGATGGCGTACGTCGTCGGTTTCGGCGGTGGACGCGAGCGCGGCATCCAGATGCTGGAGGATGCGGCGTCGGCCAAGGTGCTGTCCTCCGGATCCGTCAGGATGGGCAATGAGGCTCGGATCGACGCCCTTTTCGCCCTCGTCCTGGTGTACAACCGGGAGCGGCGTTTCGACGACGCCCTGCGCGTTCTGGAGGAACTGCGGCGTCTCTATCCGCGTAATCGCCTATTACTGCTGGAGGCAGGCGCGACGGCCCTGAGAGGAGCGCGGGCGCAGCAGGCCGACGACCTGCTGACTGAGGGGCTCGCGGCGCTCGCCAGGGATACGCGGCCGCGGATTCCGGGCGAGGACGCCCTCTGGCATTACAAGCGCGGGGCCGCACGTGCCGCCCTGGGCCGCGCCGACGCAGCCGGCGAGGACCTTCGAGTCGCGATCAGCCCCGACGCGCAGCTGTGGGTCGCCGGGCGCGCGCGGGTCGAGCTCGGGCGGCTCGCGCTCAAGCGGGGCGACCGTTCGGCGGCGGCAAACTACGCGCGCGACGCCGCAACATTGTGCGACCGCGGCAACGATCCGGTGTGTGTGCAGGACGCGAGGAATCTCCTGAGGAACTCCAATGGCCGGTAAGGTGAAGACGTGGGTCTGGGTGGCGCTCGGGATCGTCGTCGTCGGCATCCTGTGCGTCATCACGGTGGCCGGCGTCGGACTCTATTTTTTCTCACAGCACGTCCAGACGCACGCCGCGTCGCCTACCAACGCCGCGCACGAGTTCGAGCAGATCGAGGGGCGATTTACAGGGCAGAAGCCGCTCATCGAGCTCGACAGCCGCGGCCACTACCTGCGGGCGAACACGGACCGCACCCCGCCGGCGAATCCCAAAGTCCCCGAAGCGCTCAACGTCCTCGCGTTCGATCCCGACGACGGGCGGATCGTGAAGATCAGCATCCCGTTCTGGCTGCTTCGCATGAAGATGCGCGGGACCACGATCGACTTCAACGGGCGCAAGATGGACCTCGAGGACCTGAAGCTGACCGTTGAAGACCTCGAGCGGTTCGGCCCTACGCTCATCGTCGATCACAAGCAGACGACCGGCCAGCGCGTCCTCGTCTGGTCGCAGTAGGTGTCATCCGGAAGCGACTCTCCTGCTCGGAAATCCTGATTTTTCGGCCTGATCGTCGAGGCGCGCTTCTTGCGGAACCGGTGTTCCACGGAGGTCGGCCATGAAACGGTCATTCGTTCTTTCCGCGTTCGCGCTCGCAGCCTTCGGCTTTTCAGCCCATGCGCAGGCGCAGACGCGCGGTTGGCTCGATAACACGCAGGCGTACTCGGCGCCGGACCAGCAGTCGTACTACGACGCGAGGCGCACCGCGTACGACAATGGGTTCCGCGAAGGCGTGAAACAGGGGGAGAAGGACGCGCAGAAGAATCGATCCTTTGCCTATCAGGATGAGAAGACGTTCCAGCGCGCGGACAAGGGATATCACCGCGAATTCGGCGCGCTCGAGCGATACCGGCAGACGTTCCGCAACGGCTACGCCGCGGGCTACTCGGACGGCTATCAGCGCTACCGGCCGGCGTACGACAACGGTGGATACGGAAACCCCGGATACGGAAACGGGCGGTACGGCCGGGGACGCGCAATCCCGCGTGACGATCGCGGAGTGTGGGGCGGCACGGTCGGAGGCTACCCGCAGTCGTATCCGCAGTATCCCGGGACGTACGGCGGCTACGGCAGCTACCGCGACATCGCGTCGCAGAACGGGTTCAGCGACGGGCTCGAGAAGGGCGCGGAGGATGCGCGGAAGAACCGCTCGTTCGATCCGCTGCGCCATGAGTGGTATCGATCCGGCGATCGGCACTACGAATCACGGTACGGCAACCGGGAGCAATACAAGGATTTTTATCGCGACGCCTTCAAGGCAGGATACGAGCGCGGATACCGTGACGGACGGTACCGGTAATTGCGGCGGGTACAGATGCGGCGGGGTCTGAAGACCCCGCCGCACTCTACAAGCGTAGAAATTTCTTCATCCTCGCGAGCAACGACGCAGGGGCATTCGCTACGGCGGTCCCGTGCGCCGCTTTCAAGTGATCGAGCTCGGCGCGGCGCGTGAGCGCCACGACGCCAATCTGTTCGATGGCGTGTGGATGCGTTGCACCAAGCGTTCGAAAGAGCTCCGCATCGATCTCGATCACTACAGCGTCGCCGCGCGCGACCACGGTTGCCGTTCTCGGCTCGCCCGTGAGCAGCGACATCTCGCCGAAGTAACCGCCCCGATCGATGGTGGCCACTTCACGCCTGTCCGGCTCGAGCAGCACGACCGCGCGGCCGGATCCGACAATGAACATCGAGTGGCCGGGATCGTCCTGACGAACGATCGCCTCTCCGCTGCCAAACACGCGTGAGGTCGTCGCCGACGCGATCTCCCGGCGTTGCTCGGCGGTCAGCGTCGCGAACAGATCGACGCCCGCCAGCAGCCGCTCCCGTTCCTGAATCTGCATGTCGGGATCGGGGTCGGTCCAGTTCCTTTCGTACTGCACCTGAATCGGCCATGGGATCTCGATGCCATGCCGCTGGAACGCATAGTAGATGGCCGTCCGCACCTCGTCGCGCGCCGCCTCGTCGCGCTCGTAGTCCTCGACCCAGAAACGCGCTCTGTAGGTGATTGCGGAGTCGCCAAATCCGACGAGCAGGACGTCGGGCTGCGGGGCCTTCAACGCGCGCGGCGCATTTGCTACGGCTTCCGCGATGGCCGTCTTCACCATGTTCGGCGGCGTCAGGTAGCTTGCGCCAACCTCGACCTCGAGCCGCGTAGGCGTCGCAGGCTCCGAGTAGTTCGTGATCGCTTCCTTCGAGACGATGTTGTTCGGGACGATGACGAAGTTTCCAGACTTGGTGCGAAGCTTCGTCGCGCGCCACGTGACCTCGGCGACGCGTCCTTCGAAGTCGCCGACACGGACCCACTGCCCGATGTTGAACGGCCGTTCGCTCTGGATGGCGAGGCCGGCGAACGCGTTGCCCAGCGTGTCCTGCAGCGCGAAGCCGATGACGACCGCGCTGACGGCGGACGTCGTCACCAGCTTGTCGTGAAAGACGAACGTCGCCACGATGAGGAAGAGCCCGATGACGATGAAATCCTGCAGGATCGTCGGGAAGCGATCCGGCACGCGGTCGAAGCGGAGAGGATTGATGAACGAAACGACCAGCGCGTTGATCAGTGCGGCCGCGAAGGTGAGCCTGCCGATCGACGTCAGGCTGTCGCGCACCTCCTGATCGAGGGTGAACGCGAGGACGAGATGAATGACGACGTAGCCGGCGAGGAGAAACAGCGAGAGCCGCAGCTTGCGGCGGACGAAGCGGTTCAGTGAGAGTCCCGATAACACGAGCGTCGCCGCGAACGCGGCGACGCCCAGAATGATCCCGGGATAGCTCATGACGGCGGGTTACGCGATGCCTTTCCTGAAGGCCGCGACCTCCGCGGCCGTGACCGTGACGACGACCCTCGTCTTGATCGAGCCGCCTTTCGCATCGCGATCGGGCACGCCTCCGCGGGCGCCCGCGGACGCGACCGTCTGCGTGTTCTGAGACTGCGAGCCGCCCGTCAAATTGACCTTGCCGAACAGGCCGCCCTTCTTTTTCGGCTCGTCTTGTTTCTTTGCGTCCTGATCCTTCTTTTTGTCCGCCGGCTTGCTTTCCCCTCCGGCGAGTCCCGCGCCCCCTTCCACGTTCAGCGCGAGCTCGGCGACCGGCTTCGCCTCGACGTGAATGTTCTTCGCGTAGCGCGCGTCGACCGTCGCCTTTCCGGTGAGCTTCTCGGCTGCGATCTGCTTCTCGAGCTTTGCAATGCGGTCCTTCGTCGCGGGATGCGAGGCAAACAGGCCATTGCGGTCGTCACGGCCGGTGTTGCGTGCGTCGATCTTCTTCAACACCTCGACGAGGCCGTGCGGGTCGTATGCGAGCTTGTTCGCGAGTCGGACACCCTTCTCGTCCGCCTCGTTCTCGTCGTCGCGGCTGAATTCTCCGTCGAGCAGCAGGTGGTACGCCTTTGAGGACATCTTCGCGATCAGCTCGTCGCGGACGGTTCCCCCTCCGGCGGCCTCGGTTCCCATCGAGACCATCTTGCCCTGCTGAATGGCCCGGACGGTGTGCTTCGCGGTCACGTGCGTAATCTCGTGCCCGAGCACGCCGGCGAGCTCCGCCTCGTTCTTCGCGAGGCCGAGTAGCCCTCGCGTGACGTGGATGATGCCGCCCGGCGCGGCAAACGCGTTCACGCCGTCGGTGTCGAGCACGATGAAGGTCCAGTTCAAATCCGGACGGCTCGATTCCTTCGCGATGACGGTGCCGAGCAGGCTGACGTACTTCGTGACGTCCTTGTCCTGGTAGACGCCATATCGGTCGATGAGCTGCGCGCTGACGCGATCCCCGAGCTGCCGCTCTTCCTTGTCGTCGATCGTCAGGTCGTCGGCCTTGTCCTTGACCTTCTGCGCTTTGTTGATCAGGCTCCCGAGCTGCGCGTGCGCCGGTGGTGCGACGAGTAGCGCCGAGAGCACGAACGCTGCTGTTTTCATGTCGTCTGTTCCTCGCTGGTGACCAGGGGAGCTGGAACCTTGAGCTCGTAGATTGCCACGGCTCTGCTCTTCCCCTTGACGGTAACGTCGCCGAGGGGCCGAACGTCGTATCGGTTCGTGAGTCGGGCGCGGGTAGCGTCACTGATGATAACGCGGGTCTTGTAATCCTTGTTCAAGGATTCGAGGCGCGCCCCGAGGTTCACGTTGTCGCCGATGACGGTGTAGCTCATGATCGCCGACGAGCCGATGTTGCCGGCGATCATTTCTCCGGAATTGATGCCAATGCCGATATCGAGCTGCGCCATCCCTCGCGCCCGCCAGCTCGCGTTCAACGCGCCCAGCTCCTTCACCATGTCGATCGCGGCCTGGACCGCATGTTCCGGGTGACCCGCGTCGTCGAGCGGCGCGCCGAACAATGCCATCACCATGTCGCCGACGAACTTGTCGACCGTGCCCTGATGGCGGAAGACGATCTCCACCATGCGCGAGAAATATTCGTTCAGCTGCGCGACGAGCTGCTCTGGATTTCCTTTCTCGGTCACGGCCGTAAAGCCGCGGATGTCGGAGAACAGGACGGTCATGTCGCGACGCCGGCCGCCGAGCTCCGCGAGCTCGGGATGCGCGACGAGCTGGGCGTACACATCGCGGGAGACGTAGCGGCCAAAGAGCCGTTTCATCTTCCGCTTCTCCGCGTCCTCGACGAAATACCGGTAGGCCGTACCCATGAACAAGGCGATCGCGCCCGCCGCCACCGGCTGCAGCAGGTTGATCCAGAGGCCGCCGTGGAACGCGCGCACGGTGAACCATGTCCATCCCGCCAGCATCAATGCCGTCGCCGCGGCCGCCGCCGAGTACGGGAGGAACGCCGAGATCAATCCGACGGCAAGAGCTGCCGCGACTATCGACGCTGCCCGCGTCCACGGGGGCGCCATGCCGATGAATCGATTCGCCAGCATGCTGTCGGCCATGCTTGCGTGGAGCTGGATCCCCGGCATCGTCGCATCGGACCCGAATGGGGTGGCGAACACGTCCAGCAGGCCGGCTGCGCTCAATCCGACGAACACGATCTTGTCCCTGAAGACGGATGGATCGACGAGCGGCTTCTGCTCCGATGCGATTTGATCCTCCGCGATGAGTAGCGTGCGCGCTTCGTACGTCTTGTAGGGTCGTTCGCCATTGGGGAGCACCGCCGGCGCCCGGAAGTTGATCAGCATCGAGAACTGGTCGTGGGTCGCGTCGCTCTGGAACGCATCGCGCACCCGCGTCCTGACGAGCGGGATGCGGCGATCGCGCACGCGAATCGCGTCCCCCTCGAGAGAAACGTCTGCGGGTGTGAAGCCGCCGGCCTTCAGCGCCGCGGCAATCCCGAGCGACGGCAAATACCGCTCGCCAGAGCGGACGAACGGCGGCATGCGTCGCGCCGGACCATCGGGATCGAAGGCGAGAAAGTTGTGGCCGAGCCCCGCGGCCGCATCCGACAGCTCGCGAAATGGCGGAACGATCAGCGGGCGCCGTTCGATCGACGGACCGAGCGTATACGCCGGACCCGGCCAACGTACCGTCGACGTCTCGTTTGCGCCAGTGCCGGGATCGACGGCGTTCGCGAGCAGAATGACGTTTCCCGCGGAGGCCACCGAATGCACGAGCGCGGCGTCGGACTGCGCGCCGGTCCAGTCATGATCGAGGAACGGAAACGTGCCTTTGGTCTGCTCCGTCAGCAGGACGTCATACGCGATGACGCGCGGCTTGCCACGGGCGATGAAGTCGATGAGGTTCGATTGAAGAACGCGCGGCCACGGCCATCGGCCGGCAACAGGCTCAAGATCTCGAATACTGAGATCGTTGATTTCGACGAGGACGATGTCGCGGTTGACGGATGCGGGGTCGGCGGCGAGCCGCATCCGCCAGTCGTAGAGCTTCAGCTCCGCGGTGTCGAGAAGCCCCGGGTACGCGAGCGCGAACACGATCGCGGCCGCGCCGACGCCGATGAGCAGTCCGGCGAGCCCCTTGCGCACTTACTCTTGTGACGCGACGAATCCCAGGGACGCTACTGCAGTCGCGATTTCGCCGCGATCAGCTTGGCGGCCGTCTCCTTGACCGCTGATTCCGTTGCCTCGCCGAGAATCGTGTCACGGAACTCCGACGATCCCATTTCGATCCGGCCCACCGCGCCGGCCGCACCACCGCCGCCGCCAGCGAGCAGCAGCCCCGATCGCTTCGAGGTGCCTTCTCCCTTTGCGCTCGCGATGATCTCACCGGTGGTCGTATCGATGATGCGCGTCGCGATCGCGACGTTGGCTTTGCCTTTGGACGTACCGACGTTGCCAACGCCGAACTTGCTGCCCCATCCGCCGCCGCCGATGCTCTTGTTGCTGTTTTCCGTGCCGAACTTCGTGATCGAGCCGGTCACGAGATAGCGCGCGCCGAGCAGCTTCCCGATCTGCGTCATCGTCTTCGCGCTCGGGTCCGATCGGTCGCTCTGCGCGAGGTTCTGTTCGGCCATGATGGCGTCGAGCCGCTTCCGCTCGATGACACGGAAGCCGCCGTCGTTGACGAGCTCGTCGATCAGCAGATCGGAAATGCCGGCGCCGATGTCTTCGTTGCCGCTCCACCAGTGCTGAATCGAGCCGTAGTCGAAGCTCAGCACGGCGATCGTCGGACGGTTGTTTTGCGCCGCAAGCGGCGCGCCGCCGATCACGCACAGCGCGGCCAGCGCGCAGAGCACACTCAAGTACGCACGTCTCACGGTTTGCCTCCGGCTGGGGAACGCCAGAGTTTACCAGATTTGACGCCGCGACGCCTGGCCATGAGTTGGCAAGGTAATCCTGGTACGACTTTCCGCAGACGATAAATGTCGGTATCGCCGTCAGGTTCTTTTGACGGGCGCGGTGAGGTGGCCGCACTTGGGGCACTTGTAGAGCGAGACGATCTCCGCGTCCTTGATCAGCGTGAGCTCGGCACACGCACATTCAGGGCAGCGCGGGGAATGCGCCTGCGCCCGAACTGGTTCAGTGGGCGCAGAGTCTCGAGGGGCATCCTGGTCTCGTACGCCGGGCTGCTCCGCTAACGGATCCTCGCGTTCGCGTTCACGATCTGCCATCCGGCGTCACCCCGCGCAAGACTGAACATCCATTCGAGGTCCGTCAGCTGCACAATGCGGGAGCCTACCTTCGGACGATAGGTCGCGTTGCCCCGGCATCGTGCATTCGCAGCGGGCCCCTCAATCGACACACCACAATTCGAAAGCCGGACTTGCTGGCCGTCTAGCGCGCGGTAGGCTTTCTGAAGCGCTCGATCGTCGACCAGAGGGTACACGGCCTTGGTGGCCCGTAGATCCATAGTTTCGAAAGAACGCGTGTAACGGTTCAGCACCTCTCGGATGATCTCAGTCTGTTCCTGGATGTCGCGAGCCGGTTCGGATGTGCTCGACTCCGCGACCGGGTGTGTCGGCAACTCGGCCCGCGGAACCGAGCGCGGCAGCGCGGCCAGGATGAGCGGGTTGGACCGCAGTTCGAGAAGGGTCACCTGAACCGTATCGACACGTGGATGTTCAGCCTCAACCCGGTCCGCCTCGCGAGGGGCGGCCGGCGTCGAGTCGGGCTCGCGTTTCTTAGTCGTTTCGCCGAGGAGCGGGATGGTTCGAACTCGAACGGGCTCGCCAACGCTGCGCGACGGCGCCATCGAACGGGTGACGGCTGTTCGGAGTGCGACGGCGACGGGACCGTGGCCAGTCGTGCCGATTGGCGAGGCAATCGGCACGATGACGTCCGCCGTAACCCGAACGTCTCGTAAAACCGGTGGTGCGGGGGGCGGCAGGAACATCGCCATCTCGGTCGGACGGGCCTGAAGTCCCGGTGGTTCCGGTGCGCGCACGAGCCAGACATGCGCCGCGACCGCAGCCATCAAGACCGCAACGGCGCGACGGAGACGCCGCCGGTAGG
>Ga0075434_100000521_pt1 | contig 29292 bp, 22 predicted proteins | sample RhiMethybrSRZTD3_FD_75298 | JGI IMG/M metagenome (GOLD analysis project Ga0075434, IMG submission 75298) | Populus rhizosphere microbial communities from Tennessee, USA - Rhizosphere MetaG P. TD hybrid SRZTD3 | ecosystem: Host-associated > Plants > Roots > Rhizosphere > Soil | place: USA... | reverse complement strand
GCGTGGACACGATCGGCAAGGGCCGTTTCAACCTCGGCCTGAACTACAGCCACTTCACGTTCGACAAGATCAACGGGCTGAGGCTGCGGGACGGAGACCTGAGGCTCGTCTTCACGCACGCGGACGTCAATCACGACCACTCCAATCTGCAGCTCTTCTTCGAGGGCGACGTGATCACGGCGCAACTCCTCCTGGACATCAAGACGGACATCACGGCGTTCGTGCTGGCCTACGGCGTCACCGACAACATCGACGTCGGCGTCGCGATCCCGATCGTGAAGGTCCAGATGAATGCGATCGTCAACGCCTCGATCGACCGCCTGGCGACAGGCACGATCGCGCCGGGAATTCACCGCTTCCAGAACGGACAGAGCACCGAGACCTTCCGCCAGAGCGGAAGCGCGACGGGCCTCGGAGACATCGTCCTGCGCACCAAGTGGCGCTTCCTGGAAGGCCCGAAGGCCGGCGTGGCGCTGGCCGTGGACGCGCGCGTCCCGACGGGCGAGGAGCAAGACCTTCTGGGAACGGGAGCGACGGAGCTGAAGGCCTACATCGTCAGCTCGGCGCACCTGGGCACCTTCAATCCGCACCTGAACGTCGGCTACAGCTGGGCGATCGAATCGCACAACTCCCCCAACGTCCCGGACGAGTTCGCCTACGCCGCCGGCTTCGACTGGTCGATCTCTCCCCGCTTCACCTTCATCGTGGACTGCCTCGGGCGCACGCTGCGCAACACAGGGAGCGTCGACGTCGTGGACACGCTGTTCACGGCCAATGCGAGCGCGGACCCGAACAATCCGAACATCGTGCACGCCACGCTGCCCCGCCTCGTCACGCGTCAGGCCAACATCACGCAAGTCAGCGGATCGATCGGCTTGAAGATCAACCCGTTTGCGAACTTCCTGCTGACGTTGAACGGACTCTTCCCGCTCAACAACCAGGGTCTGCAGGACGGCTTCACGCCGCTGGTGGGGATCGACTACAGCTTCTGAAAGGTGTCATCCCGAGGAGCGCTGCGACGAGGGATCCCGGGCTCGACAGGGTACGCGGCGAATCGAGGACGGGATGAACGCGCGGGCTTCGCCCGGCGTTGCCTACTGACGAGGGTTTGCCTTCGGTGGTCGGCTATCTCGCTGCGCTCGGGATGACTCGGCTGGACTACCGGATCGACGTGATCACCCAGCCGTCGCCGCGCTTCTCCATGTGGAGCGTGCGGGCGCCGTCGATCCGCTGTTCGCTGCCGGCCCTCGGCACCGCGACGCGCTTCTCGTAGCCGCGGACCTCAGCGCTCGTGCCCTTCGGATCGATCTCGATCGAACGGATCTCGAACTCGACGCTCTGCTTCACGAAGTCGTGGAACGCGGATTCGATCCGGCTGCGGTCGACCGTCGGGAACACGCTCGCGTAGAGACCCGCGTCGAGCGTGTTCTGCGCGGTCTCGTAGCGGTGGACGGCCTCTCGGATACGGTCCTGCTCGGTGGGCGCGGGCCGAGCCGTGGGAATCGGCGCCCCCGCGGGCTTGGGAGGTTCGGTCGGAGGCACCGCCACCCTCGGCACTTCCGGGGCGGGCGACCCGGCGACGGGAGCGGCGGTCGGAGGCAGAACCATGGCGACCGAGGTCCCGCGAGTCGGTGACGGCCGCGGCGCGACGACCGCAGGCGCGGGCTTCGGCGTGGGGCGTCGGATCGCGGTCGGCTCCGGCGTCGGCGGCGAGGTGGGCTCCTCCGTCGGAGCGCCCGTGGGCACCGGGCTCTCCTCCACCGCCGGAGCCGGCGAGGGCACGGCGGCGGCGACGGACGTGGCCCGCGGCTCCGACACCGCGGACGGTGCCGCTTCGCGCCGGGACGGACGAAGGACCAGCGCCGCGACGATCGCGACGACCGCGGCCGCCGCGATCCAGAGCCAGGTCGGCGAGCGGCGCGCCGACGGCGGAGCTAACGCCGGAGGCAGGCGCGTCGTCGGGGGCGGCGCGGCAATCGGAGGAAACGACCCCGGAGCCACTTCCGTCTCTTCCCCGGTGCCGGGGACCCCGATCTCGGGTTTCTTGACCTGCGACGGCGTGGGTGTCCTTCCGCCGAACTGGCGGTCAATCCGATCCTGGGCGCTCGGGGTCACGGCCTGGAGATGGACGTCCGTCGAAGGCCGGACGGACCGGAGAAACGCCCGCGTCTCCTCGACCTGTTCGGGCTTCACGTACTGGCGCCGAAGCGCCAGGATCTCGCGGTCGAAGATCTCCGCGGTGGCGAACCGGTCTTCCCGGTTCTTCTGCAAAGCCTTCAGCACCAGGCCCCGCAGCTCCGTCGGAACGCGGCCCTGCGGGTCCGACTGCGAGAAGGGCCGCGGCGGCGCGAAGACGTGGGCGCGGAGGAGCTCGACGACCGTGTCGCCGTCGAAAGGCAGGACGCCGGTCAGGAGCTCGTACAGGACGATGCCGAATCCGTAGATATCGCTCCGGCCGTCGAGCTTCGTGCCCCGCGGCAGCGAGCCGAACTGCTCAGGCGAGGCGTACTTGAGTTTTCCGAGGAAGACTCCGGTGGCCGTGGCGTCGATCGGCGCGTCCGCGACCTTGGCGATTCCGAGATCGATCAGCTTGACGAGCGGCGCCCCTTCCTCGTCGTTGGTCAGCATGATGTTGTCGGGGGAGACGTCGCGGTGCACGATCCCCTTGCGGTGCAGGTAGCCGAGGGCGAGGAGCGCCTGGTGCGCCACCTCGATCGTGAGCGCCAGCGACGGCACGCCCTGGTTCTTCAGGAGATCCGCGAGGCTGACTCCCTGGATGTACTCCATGACGAGATAGGCCATCCCGTCGGAGTCGAGCGCGAAATCGTGGATCGTGCAGATGTTGGGATGCTTGAGGCGCGTGGCCGTCCGCGCCTCCTCCGTGAAACGGCGCCGTAGGTCCGCATCCGCGACGACGTTGGGCTTCATGACCTTGACGACGCGGACCTCGTCGAGGAGACGGTGGCGGACCCGGTAGATCGCACCCATCCCGCCCTCGCGGATCTTGTCGAGGATCTCGTACTTGCCTTCGAGCAGAGTCCCGGGCTGCGTCACGGGTGTCCCACCCCCGAGCGGACGGCGCCGATTGTAGACCGCGAAATCGGCCGCCGAACGCGTCCTAAGCCTACGCAGACGTGTGGGGAGCGACGAATCTCTTCGGAGCGTGAGGACAACGACGAGCTTCAGCGCGCCGCGGCGAGAACGTGGACTGTGACGGTCCGCTCCCGAGGCCCGTCGAGCTCGATGAGGAAGATGCCCTGCCAGCGCCCGAGGTCCGGTTTTCCCTTCGTCACAGGCACGAGCCGTGCATTCCCGATCGCCTCGGAAAGAAAGTGCGCAGCCGAATTGCCTTCACCGTGGTCGAACCGCACGTTCGGCACCCACGCCTCGAGCGCGCGCTCGAGGTCGCCGGTGACGTCGGGGTCCCAGGCTTCTCCGATGGTCACCGCCGCGGTGGTGTGCGGTGTGGAGATCAGCAGCGCGGCCGCGCCCTCGGGAAGCGTAGCGGCCGCCTTTTCCACCTGTTTGGTAATGTCCAGACGCTCGATCTTGCGCGTCGTCCGAATCGAAAATTCCGCGTGCTCGGCCACTTCTCAATCTTAAGGGGATATCCTCGGCGCATTTCGAGAAGGAGGCACCCATGGATGCTCATCGGTTGATCGGTCGCCGCCCCGTGTCGGCGCTCCTCCTTGCGGCGCTCGTGACTTTCTCCGCGTGCCGGGGAGAGAAGGTTTCTGAGACCGCATCCTCGAAGACGCCGGCATCCGGCTCGTCGACGGCGCCCGCCACGATCGTCTTTTACGGTTTCAGCATCCTCGGAGAGGCGATGAACGCCGGCATCTTCCCGGCGTTTCAGGCGAAGTGGCAAGGCGAGGGGCACGGGCCCGTGACGTTCACCAGCTCCTTCGCCGGATCGGGCACCATCACCAACCAGATCATCCTCGGCGCGCCGGCGCAGCTCGCGCTGCTCTCCCTCGAGAGCGACGCCGACCGCCTGGCCGACGCGAAGGTCGTCCCGGACGGAAGCTGGAAGCAGCTTCCGCACGCGGGAGTCGTGAACCGGACGCCGTTCGTCATCTTCGTGCGTCCCAAGAACCCGCTCGGCATCCGCGATTTCGCCGACCTGACACGCAAGGGCGTGCGCATCGTGCATCCCGATCCGCTGACTTCGGGTGGGGCCAACTGGGCGATCGTCGCCGAGTACGGAGCCGGCCTGCGCGAGTCCGGAGGCAAGCCCGAGGCCGGCGAGGCGCTTCTGGCGGGAATCTGGAAGAACGTCGCGGCCCAGGCCGCCTCGGCCCGCGCGGCGCGCACGCAGTTCGAGCAGGGCTTCGGCGACGCGCTGATCACGTACGAGCAGGACGCTCTCTACGACAAGAGCCGCGGCAAGCTCGACGTCGACGTCATCTATCCCCGCCGGACGATCCTTTCGGAGCACACACTCGTCGTGATCGACAAGAACGTTCCGGCTGCCAACAAGGCCCTCGTCGACCGCTTCGCGCAGTTTCTCTGGAGCGAAGAGGCCCAGAAGATTTTCGTCAAGTACGGCTTCCGCAGCGTGCAGGACGAGCTCAACGCCGGGCACGCGGAATTCGGCCAGATCCAGGATCCCTTCACGATCTCGGACTTCGGCGGGTGGCGCAAGGCCAAGAAAGAGATCGTCGACGAGATCTGGAAGCGGCGCGTGATGAAGATCGCGCCGACGAATTGAACACCGCGCCTGTCGCCACGCTCCGTCGGGGAAGACGCGCCGCCGTCCCGGCAGGCCTGGTGGTGCTCTTCCTGTTTCCGCTCATCCTGATGCCGCTCGGCGCGGTCTTCGTTTTCGCATTCAAGGGCGGGACGAAGGCGTTCTGGGCGGCCCTCTCCTCGCCCGAGGCCCAGTTCGCCCTCCGCTTCAGCCTCCTGATCGCTGTCGCCACCGCGGCCATCAACGCCGTCCTGGGGACGTACACGGCGTATGTTCTTTCGCGATACCGCTTCCGAGGTCAGAGGATCCTGGGCATCATCGTCAACCTTCCGGTGGCGATCCCGACGGTCGTCGTCGGCACGTCGCTGCTGCTGCTCTGGGGCCCGATCGGTCTGCTCGGCCGCCTCCTCGAGCCGCTCGGCATTCAGCCGATGTTCGCACCCGCAGGCGTGCTCCTGGCGCATCTCTTTGTCACGTTTCCGTACATGCTCGGCGCTGTCAAACCCGTGCTCGACGAGCTCGAGGAAACCTACGAGGAAGCCGCATACACGATCGGTGCGAGCGCGTTGCAGACGTTCCGTCACGTCATCCTGCCGACGTTGAAGGGGGGACTCTTCGCGGGCGCGCTGCTGACCTTCGCGCACTCGCTCGGAGAGTTCGGCGCGACCGTGATGGTATCGGGGAACCTGCGCCTCCGCACGCAGACCGCGCCGCTCTACATCTTCGCCCAGTTCGAAGCCGGCAACCTCGCCACGGCCAACGCCGTGGCGGCCGTCCTCGCGGCTCTTTCATTCCTGATCTTCTTCTTCCTGGTGCGGTACGCGGGAAAGAGAGAGACCTGATGTCCATCTCTCTCGAGAACATCACGAAGCGCTACGCGACGCAGGTGCCCGTCGACCGCGTGTCCCTCGAGGTCGAGACGGGAGAGCTGTTCGTTCTGCTCGGCGCTTCCGGCAGCGGCAAGAGCACGATCCTGCGCATGATCTCGGGCCTCACGCTGCCCGACGAAGGCACGATTCGGTTGGCCGGCACCGACGTGACGTACCTGCCGCCGCAACGCCGCGACATCGGCTTCGTGTTCCAGAACTATTCGATCTTTCGCCACATGACCGTGGAAGAAAACATCGAATTTGGGCTCCGGATCCGTGGCGTGCCTGCGGCGGAACGCCGCAAGCGCCGCGAGGAGCTGCTGGATCTCGTCGGCCTGGGCGGCCTGGGGGGCCGCTACGAGAATCAACTCTCCGGCGGCCAGCGGCAGCGCGTCGCCCTCGCGCGGGCCCTCGCCTACCGGCCGCGCGTGCTGCTGCTCGACGAGCCGTTCGGCGCTCTGGACGTCAAGATCCGCGCGCAGCTGCGGCAGAGCCTGAAGGAGATCCAGAAGACGCTCGGCGTGACGACGATCCTGGTCACGCACGACCAGGAGGAAGCCTTCGAACTCGGAACTCGGATCGGCGTCATCGACCGCGGGCGGTTGCTCGAGGTCGGCCCGCCGGACGGCCTGTACCAGAGCCCGCAGTCGCTCTTCGTTGCGACCTTCCTCGGCGCGGGGACGATCCTCGTCGGCAGTGCCCAGGATCACCGCGTGCGCCTCGGGTCTCTGGCACTTCCAATCCCGCCGCAGATCCGCCACGCCGAGGGAGATCGAGTGCGGGTTTTGATCCGGCCCGAGCATGTCGCTCTCGCCGAAGCGGCGCCGGCGCCGGACGCTCCGTCGCTCGGCCGCGGCGAGATCGTCGAGCAGACGTTCGCGGGGGCGTCGCGCCGGGTGCGCGTGCGATTGCCTCCGCTGCCCGGAGTGCGCCAGCTCGTGCCGGCATTGCCGTTCGGAGAAGAGAGCGTTCTGCTCGACGTCGCGGTGCCCGCCCAGGCGGCACCGGCCGGCGACCGCCCGTGGGTGGTTCTCCAGCAGTGGCACATCCTCCGGCAGCCCACGCCCCGGCTCCTCGTGTGCGACGATGGGTCGGGAATAGCGCCGGCCCTGGAGCTCGCGAGTCACATCGTCCGGCCGCTCGGAGGCACGGCGACGATCCTCGGCGTCGCCGAAGACGAGCGGCAGCAGGATGCGATGCGCGAGGCCCTGACGCGACGGGCGGCGGAGGCTGGTGTCGCGGATGCGGTCGTGCGCGTGCGCCGGGGTGACGCCGCGGAACAGATCGCCCACGAGCAGACCGAGGCTCCGTACGATTTCGTGGTCGTCGGCGCGGGGGAGATCGAGTCCCTGCGCGGACTCCGGCGCTCCGAGAGCGTGGCCGAGGAACTGCTTCCGAGCATGCGCATTCCTCTCCTGACCGCGCGCGGCCGGCCCAAGAAGCCCGAGAGCATCCTGATCTGCACGGCCGTCGGTGAGCCAGGCAAGTCCGATGTGCGCGCCGGAGGCTGGCTCGCGCGGCGCCTGGGAGCGACGGCCACGCTGCTCCACGTATTGAAGCCCGGCGAGGCGGCGCAGCCGCTCGCCCTCGCGCACCTGGAGCGTGGTGTCGCGACGCTGCGCGAGCTCGGAGTCGCCAGCCGCTACTCCGTGCGGCCGGCGGGGGGACCGACGGAGGGAATCCTGGCCGAGCTTTCCGAACGGCCTCACGACCTGGTCGTGATCGGCGCGGGGCCTGGGGGCGGCGGGGTCACGCGCCGTCTGCTGCGCGAGTGCGGGCGGTCGATCCTCGTGGTGCCGGAAGGGAGCTGGTGAGAGAGGTCCCAGGTCTCAGGTCTCAGGAGGGGCCGGACGCGGGACCTGCGACTTGGGACTTGAGACCCGTCTCGGGATACAGCTCCCGGTACGACTCCGCGTATAGCAGAACGCGACGCACGTAGTCGCGAGTCTCGTAGAGCGGGATCGACTCGAAGAGCTCGTCCTCGGGCAGCCCGGGGTTCTCCCGAACGACCCGGGCAATGCGGCTGGGCCCCCCGTTGTAGGCCGCGAGCGCCAGGATCGACGAGCCGTCGAACTGGTCGAGGAGGCGGCGCAGATACGCCGCGCCCAACCTCGCGTTGACGCCGGGATCGTAGAGAAACGCCCGGCGATACCGCGAGCGCAGGACCGACCTCGCGAGCGTCTTCGCGGTGGCCGGCATCAATTGTGTGAGGCCCATCGCTCCGGCGCGCGACTTCGCGTGCGCGTCGAAGACGCTCTCCTGACGCACGAGCCCGCGAAGCACCGAAGGGTCGAGCGAGAACTCCGAGGCGCGCTCGGTCAGGAAGCTCCCCTCCTCGATCGGGTAGTAGAGGCGGCGCCAGGCGTCCGGTACTCGGCCTTCCTCCGCCGTGCCGATCTCCGGCAAGGCGCGCTTGACGGCCGCCGCCGCCGGAAGGAACCGGCCGATCGCGAAATCCGCCTGGGCCTGCCGCAGGTCCCGGCCTCGCGACGGACGCAGAGCCCGCGCCTCCGCCGACGCCTCCTGGAACATCCGCAGGCGCAGGAGCTCGTCCACTCGGGCGAAGGCCGCGGTCGCTGTCGACGGGTCCCGCACGGCCTCGGTCGAGACTCGAGCCGCGCCGCCGACGCGCTTCTGGGCGAAGCGCGCATAGACGTCCGGGGGCGTCGCGGCGGCGAGGCCCGCGAAGAGACGGTGCGCCTCCTTCTCGTCTCCCTCGGCCGACAGGCATCGGGCGCGCCAGTAGGTCAGCCTCCGCGCCCGGGAAACGTCGGTGTAGATGCCGGCCATCGCCTCGAACCGGGACCGGGCGAGCGGAAAATCGCGTGCGCGGAAAGTCTCCCAGGACAGGAGCCACAGCGGCTCGAATCCCGACGTCGTCACGGAGTCATCGGCCGTCAATGCGCGGGCATAGGCGAGGGCCTCGTCGAAGCGTCCGGCGTCGGCCGCCATGCGGAGCAGACGTTCCCGCGCCTCGCGCCGGACCGAAGCCGGAGCGGAGGGCGTCGCCAGCGCCTCCAGCCCGCGGCGCACCGGATCGAGTCTCGGGTCGTCGCCGGAAGGAGGATTCTTTCCCTCGCGCAGGTGCGACGCGACCAGATCGCAGCGAAAGAGGCGGGCCTGGTACGACGCCGGCGTTCCGTCGTCGGGAACCAGCGCCGCCGACGCCTCCGCGGCCGACCTCTTCTTGAGAGCGAGCTGACCGCGCGCCAGAGAGAGCAGGTTCGCGGCGCGTTCCGCCTCGGGCCACGACGCGGGCTTGTCCCGGCCGAGCATCGCCACGCCGCGCCGCGCGTCTCCCGCCGTCACGAGGGCGCTGCCGAGCCGTCCGCGCTCGGTTGCGGTCAGCGTGGGCTCCACCGCCGACGCCGCTTTGCGCGCCCAGACCGGCGTCGACGGCAGCGTGTCGAAGCCCGGCGCGTTCAGGTACAGATCGCGTGCCGCCTCGCGGGACGCGACCGAGTCTCGGACGGCGTTCGCCAGACGGATTCGCGCGATTGCGACTTCCGCGACTTCGCCGGGAGTCGCCGCGGTCGAGGACGCGCGGATGAGCACGTCGAGCGCATCGCGCGATCGGCCCTGCTTCTCCAGGAGCGACGCCAGCAAGAGCCCGGAGCGGAGACGAAGCGCGAAGGAACCTTCCGTTTCGAAGGCGCTCTTCGCCGCGGCGGTCGCCTCCGGAATGTCTCCGGCGCTCTCGAGCGCTTCGGCGCGGGCGAGTTGCCGGTACGCCTCGAGCCCGATCGGCGCCGCGGACACGGATGCCAGACGCGCGGCGGCCTGCGCGGCATTTCCGCGCCGCCGATCATCGGCGGCGAGAAGCAGAGCGGCGCGGGTGGACCAGGCCGGCTCGTTCGTCCGCCGGCGGATCGCTTCGAGGAACTCCTCGGCCTTCGCGCGTTCGCCCTCCTCGAGCAGGTCCGCGGCGCGCGCGAACTCGGCGTCGAAGTCGGTGGACGTCGCGACGGGCCCCGCCTCCGCGGACAGCGGTTGCGCAGCGCGGAACACGGCAGCGGCGAAGAGGAGAAGGAAGGACCGCGGGAGCCGGATCACCGGAAGGACGGGAAGGCGAGCCTGCTAGATCCCGAGAGCCTCGGGACGTCCATCGGCGAGAATCCGCACGAGCTCCTCCCGGAAGAAATCGCTCGAGTTGCGGACGTCTTCGGGAATGCGCTCGTCGTACATCTGCCGGCTGCGATCGATGTCTTCTTTGAGCCGCTGGTACAGATTGCCGCCCTCGCGGCCTTCGAGGACCGCGCGCTCGTTGTAGAGCTTGATCTCCGACACGAGGAGGCGCGCGAAGCGCCGCGCCTCCTCCCGCCGCTCGTCGCCGACCGGCTGGGACAGAGGACCGCCCAGGCGCCGCGGGCCCTCCACGACCTCGGGCGCGGGAGCGGGAGGCGTCGAGAACGAGCCGGATTTCGGCGCCTCGAGGGCCTGAGTCGGCGCTGGAGCAGGCTCGGAAAAGTGCGGGCGCGGTCCCTCGCTCGGAGACGCGGCCTCGGGAGGCGTCGGCCCGGTGTCGCCGCCGACCTCCGCGGACTGCGGAAGCTCCTCGACTGCGGCCTCCTCGTTCATCCACATCCCGGCCGGCTCAGGTTTCTTGACGGACTCCGGCAAGCGCAGCGCGGGCGCGGGCTTGAGCTTCCTCGCCGCGAGACGGTCCACCACGAGTCCCGCCAGAAACGTCAGGAAGCCCAGCGCCTCCGCATCGAAGATCTCCTCCTCGCCCAGGACGGCGTCCGCGTACAGAGCGCCGGAAATCTTCTCGCGCACGACCATCGGAATCACGATCGCGTCGGAGACTTTGGATGCGCGCAGGAGTGTCGAGATCTCGTTGGATGCGGGCAGCCGCATCGCGTTTCCGGTCATCACCTTCGAAAGGAGCCCGCCGTCGGTCAGCGGCATGGAGATCTGCCGGACCGCATCGTCGTCGGCTCCGTGCGCGGTGAAGCCGACAGCCTTCCATGCGCCGATCGCGCCCCCGCGCGCGACGAGCAAAGCCGCCCGCGAGCAGTGGCGCCGGCACTCGTCGAGAAAGCGATGCAGGACGTCGACCTGCGTGGCCGCCTGGTCGAGTCCGCGCGCCGCGCCGATCGAAACGGAACCCGGAGGCCGCGGCGCACCGGGAGCGGCCGGCCCTCCGGTCGTGAGAAGCTCTCCCGGAACGACTCCCTTCAGGTCCTGATCGAACCGTTCGAGAAAGCCGAACCACCTGCGGTCCGCCTCGAGCCGCAGGCGGTCGAATTCGTCGCGGAGAGCCGCAAATCGCTCCGCCAACCGGCGCTCGATCTCGGTCTCGAGCAGGCGCCGCCGCTCTTCGGCTTCGGCGTCGGTCATCGCTGGCATTATCGGAGTTGCCACGCCTTTCGTAAAGCTGTCCGGAAGATTCGTGTATATTCTAAACCATTCTTTCAATTGAGGATAGCGCGGCTGCCGTTGACACCTCTGCCGACCCTTTCTAAGATGGCGTGCTCGCTTGAAGTCTCGGGTAAGGGGGTGAGTGTCCGTGCCACTGGTCCACGTCAAGGAAGATGAGTCCTTCGAGAACGCCATGCGGCGTTTCAAGCGCAAGTGCGAGAAATCCGGCATCCTCTCCGAGCTGAAGAAAAGACAGCATTACGAAAAGCCGAGCGCGAAGCGCAAGCGCAAGATGATCCAGGCCCGCAAGAAAATGCTCCGCAAGCTCTCCGAGGAGCGTCGAGCGACTCTCTGAGCCCGGGAGACGGGGACGGCGCCGACCGGGAAGCCCTCGAGCTCGGCGTCGTTCTCCGCCTCGTTTCGGCACTGGCCCGCACGCCGCCCGGAAGGGCGGCGGTTCTGTCTCTGAGCCCCTCTCCGGACGAGGCCGTCGTCCGCCGGCTCCTCGCCGAGACCGGAGAAGCCACCGCGTTCCAGATCCGCCACGGCCGCCTGCCCCTGTCCGGACTCGAGGAGATTGGGCCGATCCTCGACGCGCTCGCGGCGGCGGGCGGCGCCGGCGACCCCGAGCTGTTCCGTCCGGTCGTTCGCGCGGCGCGGGCGGCCGACGCCGTCCGGAAGGCGCTGGCTCGAGCCGAGACGCCGCTGCTGACCCAACGCCGCGACGGTCTTCCCTCTTTCGACGCGCTCCTCGCCCATGCCGGCCGGCTCTTCGGCGCCGACGGCCAGCTGCGCGACGACGCTTCGAAGGAGCTCGCCGCGATCCGGTCGCGTCTGCGCAAGCGCCGCGGCGAGGTGTCGCGCGTCCTCGAGAAGCTTCTCGACGAGCGGCGCGACGCGATGGGCGACGCGGTCGTCGTGCTGCGCAACGATCGCTACTGCCTTCCGGTGCAGACATCCTCGCGGGGCCGCGTGCCGGGCATCGTGCACGACCGCTCCGGGTCGGGTCAGACGGTCTTCGTCGAGCCCATGGAGGTCATCGAGGCCAACAACGATCTGGCGCTGCTCGCGGCCGAGGAGCGGCGCGAGGTCGATCGGCTGCTGCGGGAGTTCGGCCTCGCGATCCTCGATCAGGAGGCACCGCTGCGCTCGGCGGAGCGAGCGCTCGCCGAGCTCGACGCCCTCGAGGCGAAGGTCGCGTTCGGCGAGATGGCCGAGGGCCGGCTGCCGGAGATCTCCGAAGACGGCGGTCTGGCTCTCGTCCGCGCCCGCCATCCCCTGCTCGACCGCCGGTTCGAGACGCTCCGGCGAAGGGTGCTCGGGGAGTCCGCCCGGGAAGGCCGCGACGCCGTTCCGCTCGACGTCGAGCTGGAGCCGACACGGCGCCTCCTGGTGGTCTCGGGCCCCAACGCGGGCGGCAAGACGGTGGTTCTGAAGACGGTCGGGCTTTTCGCGATGCTCGCGCAGTGCGGCCTCCCTCTGCCCGCGGCGGCCGGGACCCGGCTGCCGGTTTTTCGCTCGATCCGGACGGAGATCGGCGACGCGCAGGCGATTCTCTCGGATCGTTCGACGTTCTCCTCTTCGATGGAGATCCTGGCGCGGATCCTGCGCGAGGCCGGGCCCGGCTCGCTCGCCTTGATCGACGAGATCGGCGGCGCCACCGATCCGGAGGAAGGCAGCGCCCTCGCGGTGGCGTTTCTCGAGGCGTACCTGGAGACCGGAGGGCGTGCCCTCGTCTCCACCCACTTGTCCGCCATCAAGACGTTCGCCTCCGCGCGTGAAGACGCCGTGTGCGCGGCTATGGAGTTCGACGAAGCGACGGGCCGGCCGAACTACCGGCTCCACTCGGGACTGGCGGGGCGCAGCCGCGCGCTCTCTGTGGCCGAGGAGCAAGGCATCCCCGAGCGCGTGCTCGAGCGCGCCCGGGCGATCCTGGGGGACGCGTGGAAACGGCGCGAAGCCGCGGAAACCGAGGCCGAGCAGGCCCTGGAGCGACTGCGCGCGGCCGAACGGGAGCTCGAGCGCGAGCGGGAGACGGCGCGTCGGCAGGCCGAAGCGCTCGATGCCGAGCGGCGCAAGCTCGCCGAAGAGCGCTCGCGGATGCTCGCCGAGGGCGTCGCCGGCTTCGAGCGCGCCCGCGACGCCCTCGCCAGGAAGCTCGAGGAGGAGCTAGACGCCGCGCGCCGGGAAACCGCCCGGCTCGCTCAGGCCTCGGCCGCCCGCCTGATGGAGGAGGCCGAGCTCGTCGCGCGCGAAGAGCGCGTCCTCGCCCAAGCGCGCGAAGTCGAAGAGGCGCGGGCCCGCGGAATCTCGGAAGGCGACCGCGCCCGGGTGCGCGGACTGGGCGCCGAGGGAACGGTCGCTTCGTTCGAGGGCGACTGGGCGCATCTGGACATGCGCGGCAAGAAGCTCAAAGTCAGACGCGCGGATCTCGAGCCGGTCGGCGGCCGCGCCGCGCCCCGCGCATCGTCCCCTTCTTTTCCTTCGCCGCCTTTGTCGGGGTCGCGGCGGCCCGTGTCCGGCGGCCGGGACCTTTCCGGTGCGATCCCGGAGGTGCATCTCATAGGGCAGCGTCTCGAAGAAGCCCTCGATGCGGCCGAGAAGGCGCTCGACCAGGCGCTTCTGTCGGGAGCCTCGCACCTCCGGCTCGTCCACGGCCACGGAACGGGCCGCCTGCGCGACGGCCTGCGCGAGCACTTCCGAAAGCACGGCGCCGTGGCGTCCCTGCGCGCCGGAGATCGCTCGGAGGGAGGAAACGGCGCGACGATTCTGGAACTGAGGTAAGAAGACGCTCCATGGCCTCCGACCTCGACATCACCGATTCGGTTCTCGCCGAGCTGCGCAGCGCAGCCGACATCGTCGAGGTCATCGGCGACCACACGCGCCTGAAGAAGGCGGGGCGTTCCTGGAAGGGCCTGTGCCCGTTCCACAACGAGCGCACGCCCTCCTTCACGGTGGACCGGGACAAGGGCCTCTACCATTGTTTCGGGTGCGGAGCCGGCGGCGACGTCATCCATTTCGTCCGGCAGATCGACCGGCTCGAGTTCCCCGAGGCCGTCGAGGTCCTGGCATCGCGCTTCGGCGTGACGATCCCGCGCCGCGAACGCCGTGGGCCGCGTGAGGAACGGCGCGACCGGCTCTTCGCCTCGATGGCCGCCGCGCAGCGCTTCTACTCGGAGCGCCTCGGGCGTGCCGGCAATGCTGCGGCGAAATACCTCGAGAGCCGCGGCGTGCCGCCGGAGATGTGGACGGCCCTCTCGCTCGGCCACGCCCCCGACGCCTGGGAGACGCTCGCGAAGGGGCTCGGCGGCGCCTTTCCGGAGGACCTCCTCGTGGAGGCAGGTCTCCTCCAGCCACGCGCCGAGGGCAAAGGAGCCTACGACCGCTTCCGCGACCGGCTTCTCTTCGTCGTGCGCGACGAGCGGGGACGGCCCGTGGGATTCGGAGGCCGTGCCCTGTCGCCTCAGGGAGAGCCGAAGTACCTGAACTCCCCCGAGTCGCCGATCTTCTCGAAGAAGCGGCTTCTCTACGGTGTTTTCGGAGCGCGCGAGGCGATCCGCCGTCGCGACCGGGTCGTGCTCGTCGAGGGCTACTTCGACCACCTCGCGTTGCTGCGGGCGGGCGTGGAGGAAACCGTCGCGTCGATGGGAACTGCCCTGACCCCTGAGCAGGCCGAGAAGCTGCGCCGGCTCACACCGCGCGCGATCGTCTGCTACGACGGCGATCCGGCCGGGCGAAACGCGACCCGCTCCGCACTGCAGCTCCTGCTGGCCCAGGGGTTCGAAGTCGCCGTCGTGCGTCTGCCGGCGGGCGAGGACCCCGACGATGTGCTGTCCCGAGAGGGCCCCGCGAGACTGGCCTCCGCCGTGGACGAGGCGCCGGACTACCTGACGTGGCTGCTCGAGGACGTCCGCCCGGCCGAACAGGGCCTCTCGTCGACGGAGAAGCGGGAGCGGGTCGGCCGGATCCTCGAAATCCTCGGCGCCATCCCCGATCGGATCCTCCGCTACGAGGAGTACCGGAAGGTCGCCCGGGAGGTGGGTGTGCCTTTGGACATCCTTTGGAGCGGCGAGAAGGCGAACCTCCGTCCGGAAAATACGCGTTCTATTAGTGTGGGAACGGCCGGGAATGAGCAGGCGTTATCAGCGGTGGCCCTGCCGAAACTGGAACACCGTCTCCTCCAGGTGCTGGTGGCGGGGGGAGAGCTTAACTCTCTGATTCTCAGTACTTTGAATGACGAACTGCTCACGGACCCGAGGGCCCGGAGAGTCGTTTCGGCCCTTCGGAGGGGGTCCGGGGCCTCGGAACCAGTTGATTTTCAGAGGCAAATCGCGGACCTTACGGAGGAAGAGCGAACGTTTCTCTCTGGCATCGCGCTGGAAGATTCTCCCGAGCCGACCGAGAAGGACGTTGACGGGCTCCTCAAGGCCCTCGAAATCCGACATTTGAAGGGGGAGAGCGCCGCCCTGCAAACCGCGATCAAACAGGCAGAGGCAGGCGGAAGCTCGGGCTCCGAGCTCGACGAGCTCATGCGGGCGAGGCAGGAGAAGGAAAGGCAGATCGCGAAGCTGAAGTCGCGGAAAGGAAACGAACTTGGCGATTGAGGAAAAGTTCCCGGAAGTCGGAGTACTGCTCAAGGGCGGCCGGGAAAAGGGCTACCTCCTCTACGAGGAGATCCACACGATTCTTTCGGACGAGGCCACCGCCGCGCCGAAGGACCTGGAGTCGATCTACGGCCGCTTCCTCGAGGTCGGTATCGAGATCGTCACCGATCCCGACCGCGCGGCACGCCGCCGGGCGGCCGAGGCACCCGAATCGGCCGAAGACGCCCGGGAGGCCGTCGAGAAGACCAACGACCCGGTGCGCATGTACTTGCGCGAGATGGGCACGGTCAAGCTGCTCGACCGCGAAGGCGAGGTCCGCATCGCCAAGCGCATCGAGCAGGGCGAGGCCAAGATCTACCAGGCCCTGGCCAACAACCCCGTCGTTCTCGAAGAGATCCTGAAGCTTCTCGAGAACGCGGGCCGCGACTCCCGCATGGCGACCGAAATCGTCAACGTCTCCGATGAGGACGAGGAGGGCGAGGAGCCGGAGGAGAGCCTGGACGACCGGGCGACGCGCAAGATCGAGAACATCCTCGGGAGCTTCCGCAAGATCGGCGCGCTGGACAAAGACATCAAGCGGATGAAGTTCAAGGCGCGCACGATCAAGAAGGGCACGAAGACCCTGGCGCGCATCGAGGCCTCGATCGACCGGAAGATCGCCGAGATGGCGAAGCTGATCCGCGCCGCCGACTTCACGCCGGCCGTCCTCAACCGGGCCATCGGGATCCTCAAGGACATCGACCGCCAGATGTCGGTCCCCGAGATCACGATCCGGCAGGACACCAACACGCTGAAGAAGGAGAAAAACCCGACCCGGCTGGACTTCTACCGCCGGCGCATCGCCAAGTACAAGAAGCAGCTCCGCGAGCTCGAGCAGAAGTTCGGCGTCTCGCACGAGGACGTCAAGAAGACGCTCCGCAGCGTCCGCGAGGGTGAGGAGGAGGCCGACCAGGCCAAGCACGAGCTGATCGTGGCGAACCTCCGGCTCGTCGTCTCGATCGCCAAGAAGTACACCAACCGCGGGCTCCAGTTCCTGGACCTGATCCAGGAGGGCAACATCGGCCTGATGAAGGCGGTCGAGAAGTTCGAGCACCGCCGCGGGTACAAGTTCTCGACGTATGCGACGTGGTGGATCCGTCAGGCGATCACGCGTGCGATCGCCGACCAGGCGCGCACGATCCGCATCCCGGTCCACATGATCGAGACGATCAACAAGCTCACGCGCACGTCCCGGTCGCTGGTGCAGGAGCTGGGCCGCGAGCCCAACGCCGAGGAAATCGCCAAGCGAATGGACATGCCGGTGTCCAAGGTCCGCAAGATCATGAAGATCGCTCAGGAGCCCATCTCGCTGGAGACCCCGATCGGCGAGGAGGAGGATTCGCATCTGGGCGATTTCATCGAGGATCGGCAGGTGCTCTCGCCGATCGACGCGGTGCTGGTGTCGAACCTCCAGGACCAGACACGCCGCGTGCTCAAGTCGCTGACGCCCCGCGAGGAGCAGGTCCTCAAGATGCGCTTCGGAGTCGGCGACGGCTCCGAGCACACGCTCGAGGAGGTCGGCCGTTCTTTCAACGTGACCCGGGAGAGGATCCGGCAGATCGAATCCAAGGCTCTGCGGAAGCTGCGCCACCCCTCGCGGGCCAAGAAACTGAAGCCGTTTTTGGAGACCATACGCTGAGCTTGTCGCGCGGCCCCGTTTGTTATATTCAGAGGGGTCCATAGCTCAGCGGTCCAGAGCCACCGGCTCATAACCGGTCAGACCCCGGTTCGAATCCGGGTGGACCCACCAGACGAAGGGCGACGAATTGAGGCTGTTGATCCGAGACCAGATTTCAAAAGCGTCGGCGATACAAGGGTGTTCCCCAACCGGAACACCCTTTTTTATTCCGGGACATTTCCCATGCAGGGCGGTCCCACGCGGGGCGGCGCGATGAGCGACCTTCTCGGCCAGCTCTACCGGCTGCAGACGCGGATCCGGTTCGTGCAGGAGCGCGAGAAGAAGCGCGACACTGTCCCCGCGGACCTCATCGAGGTCGACCGTGAGTACCAGGAGAAGGTCCAGGCCGTCGCCGGACTGAAGGATCGGCTCGTCCATGCGGAGCTCGAGCGGCGCAAGGCCGAGGGCGAGCTGGCGGACCTGAAGGAGAAGCTCAAGAAGTTTCAGACGCAGCTTCGCAACGTCCAGTCCAGCCGCGAGTACTCCGCTGCCCTGAACGAGATCGACGCCGTCGAGAAGTCCATCCGGTCGACGGAGGACCGCTTCCTCGAGCTCGAGGAGGAAATCGAGACGGCGCGAAACGATCTGACGAGCCGCGAGGCGAATCTCCCCGCCGAGACGGAACAGCACGAGGAGAAGCTCAAGGACTGGCGGGCCGAGCAGAAGGCGATCAACGAGGAGCTCGCCGGCGCCCGCGACGAGATCGAGCGCCTGGAATCGGCGATCCCGCCCCGGGATCGGGCCGAGTTCCACCGCCTCGTCGACAAGAAGCACGGGCTGGCCGTGGTCCTCGTCATCGGCGGCTCCTGCTCCGCCTGTCACGTCAAGGTTCGCCCCGCCGCGATGCAGCAGCTCAAGCAGGGACGCGACATCGTCTACTGCGATACGTGCAAGCGCATCCTGTACTACGAGCCGCAGTCGTCCTGAGCCCGGCTTCCCATGAGATTCCGGGCGTTCATCGACGGCGCGGCGCGCGGCAACCCGGGCCCCGCCGGCGCCGGCGTCTACGTCCGCGCCGAAGGTGACGCGCCCGCCGAGGAGCACTTCGAGGCCCTCGGCCGCGCGACCAACAACGTCGCCGAATACCGGGCGCTCCTGCTCGCCCTGAAACGGGCCGAAGAGAAGGGCGCCACCGACGTCTCAATCGCCTCCGACAGCCTGCTGCTCGTCCAGCAGATGCTGGGCCGCTACCGGGTCAAGGCGCCGAACCTCCAGCCTCTCTTCGCCGATGCGCTCCAGCGCGCGAAGGGCTTCCGCCGGTTCGCGATCGCGCACGTGCCTCGCGAGGACAACAAGCTGGCGGATCGTCTGGCCAACCTGGGAGCCGACGCGAGCGAGCGCCTCGGCCCATGACCCCGGACACGGAGGCGGGCGACCCGATCGCGCGGCGCCGCGCCGAGATCCTCCAGTCAATCGCCGACGCGGCCTGGCGATCCGGACGAGGACCCGACGAGATCGCTCTCATGGCCGTGACGAAGACGCACCCGGCCGAGGTGGTCGCTCGCGCGGCGCGCGCCGGGATCACGCTCTTCGGAGAGAACCGCGTGCAGGAAGGCGTCGCCAAGATCCAGGCTCTCGCGGGCGAGTTTCCGAAGCTCGAATGGCGATTGATCGGCCCTCTCCAGACCAACAAGGCTAAGACGGCGCTACAATGGTTCCGATCCGTGGAAACTCTGGACCGGGAAAGACTTGCGGTCCGCCTCGAGGCCCTGCTCGCGGAGCAGGACCGCTCGCTGCCCGTCTTTCTGGAAATCAACGCCGGCCTCGAGGCGAGCAAGTCCGGCGTGGTTCCCGAAGCCGCCGAGAAGCTGGCCGAGGCCGTTCGGGCCTGCAAACACCTGGAAATGCGAGGCCTGATGGCCGTGCCGCCGTTCGATCCCGACCCCGAGAAGTCGCGCCCGTATTTCGCCCGGATGCGCGAGCTGCGCGACCGACTCTCTGCGCGCCTGGGGCTGCCGCTGCGCGAGCTCTCCCTGGGCATGAGCCACGACTTCGCCGTGGCCGTCGAGGAGGGCTCCACGGAAGTTCGGATCGGGACAGCGCTCTTCGGACCACGGGAGGCCGCGTAACGTGGGGGATTCGGCCGTCCGGGCAATTCTCGAAACGATTCTCTGGATCCTCAACGGAGCCCAGTGGATCATCATCATCGCGGTCCTGATTTCCTGGGTCAGCCCCGATCCGCGCAACCCGATCGTGCGCTTCCTCTGGGGCATCACCGAGCCGCTCTTTCGCCCGTTTCGCCGCCTGCTCCCGCCGTCGAGGACGGGAGGGATCGACATTTCCCCTCTCTTCGTTCTCGCAATCATTTTTTTTCTGAAAGTCTTCATCAGCTCACAGCTCTCGAAAGTTCCCCTTTAGGAGGGTGCCTTCATGCGAACCCGGCTGACCCCGCTCGAGATTCAGAAGCACGAGTTCTCGAAAAGATGGAAAGGCTTCGACGGCGTCGAGGTGCAGACGTTCCTGGCGGACGTCGCCGAGGACATGGAGCACCTCGCCCGGGAGAACGCAGAGCTCGCGACGCGCTTGCGGGCTCTCGAGCAGGAGAACGACGAGCATCGGGAGCGCGAGCGCATCCTCAAGCAGACGCTGGTCTCGGCGCAGCAGGCGTCCGAAGACATCCGGACGGCCGCCCGCAAGGAGGCGGAGCTCGTGGTGCGCGAGGCCCAGGACTCCGCCGAAAAGCTGACGCACAGCGCGCTGCAGCGTTCGGCCGAGATCGAGAAGGCCATCCACGAGCTGAAGGTCCAGCGCGCGAACTTCCGGCTGCAGCTCCAGAAGATGATCGAGCTTTTCCAGCAGGTTCTCGATTTCGACCGCGAGGAGGACGAGAAGGACCGCCCGATCTCCTACCTCACGCGCAAGGCGGACAAGGAAGAGACGGCGGGCTGATCCCCGCCTGTCATCCCGAGGAGCGCAGCGACGAGGGATCCCGAACTCGATCGACGTCACCGCTGATAAAGTCCGGGATCCCTCGCTGCGCTCGGGATGACACGCTGAATGACGTCTGACTCTCTCGAGATCCGCAACATCGGCTGTCTCGCCACGCCTCTCGGCCGCGAGGCGCGCCGCGGGAAGGCGCAGGGCGAAATCCTTCGTGTCAAAGACGCGGCCATCCGGGCCGAGGACGGCCGCATCGTCTTCGCGGGGAAGGAAACCGAGTACGCCCGCGCGTATTCGGGAAAGCCCGCGGCGCAGACTCTCGACGCGGCGGGACGCGCGGTCGTGCCGGGATTGGTCGACGCCCACACGCATCCGGTCTGGCTCGGAGACCGCGGCGCGGAGATCGGACGGCGGCTCGCCGGCGAGAGCTACGCGACGATCGCCGCAGAGGGCGGCGGAATCAACGCCACCGTCCGCGCGACGCGGGCCGGCTCCGACGAAGAGCTCGAAGCCGCCGTGCGGCGCCGCCTCTCGGCGATGCTCGCGCACGGCACCACCACCGCCGAAGCCAAGTCCGGCTACGGTCTGACGGAGAAAGACGAGCTCAAGGCGCTCCGGCTGCTGAAGGCTCTCTCGGGCGACGGTAATCTCCCGCGCATCGTGCCGACCTTGCTAGCGGCGCACGAGATTCCTCCCGAGTTTCGGGAAAACCGGGAGGAGTGGATCCGCATCATCGTCGAGAGGATCGTCCCGCAAGTCGCGCGCGAAGGCCTCGCGCTTTTCTGCGACGTCTTCTGCGAAGAGGGCGTCTTCACGGTGCCCGAGTCGCGGCGAATCCTGGAAGCGGCGCGCAAGTCGGGCCTCTCCCTCCGCATCCACGCCGACGAGCTCGCGCTTTCCGGCGGCGCCAGGCTTGCGGCGGAGCTCTCCGCCGCCTCCGCCGATCACCTTCTTTTCATCGGCACCGCCGAGATCGATGCCCTGGCCCGCTCCGGGACCGTGGCCGTGGTGCTGCCGGGGACGGCCTGGTGGATGCGGTCGCGCCGGGCACCCGCGCGCGAGCTGATCGCCGCCGGCGTTCCGGTCGCCGTCGCGTCGGACTCCAACCCCGGCACGTGCTACACGGAGTCCCTGCCCGCCGTGGCGGCGCACGCCTGCCTCGACTCGGGCCTCTCCGTCGAGGAGACTCTGACCGGGATGACCCTGAACGCGGCGGCCTCGCTCGGACTCTCCGCCGAGATCGGCTCGATCGAGCCCGGAAAGTGGGCCGATCTCCTGCTCCTCGACGCACCCGACGACCGGCACCTCGTCTATCATTGGGGCACCAACCTCGCCGCCGCCCTCGTCGTCCGCGGCCGCGTGGTGATGGCGAACCGCCTGTGACCGACTTCGCAACGCTGACGCTGGACCAGTTTTTGTCCGCTCTGGCCTCCGCGTCTCCCACGCCCGGAGGCGGCACCGCCGCCGCGGTCGCGGGCTCCATGGGCGCGGCGCTCGCGGAGATGGTCGCCCAATTGACTCTGGCGAAGGAGAAGTACGCGTCCTCGCACGACGCCGTGCGTCCGATCTCCGAGGCTGCGCAACTGGCGCGCGCCGAATTCCTGCGCCTGGCCCGGGAGGACTCCGACGCCTACGACGGCGTGGTCGCGGCGCGCAGGCTGCCCAAGGAAACCGACGACCAGAAACTCGTCCGACAGCATCAGGTCGCGGTCGCCAACCGCAAGGCCGCCGAGGTTCCGATGCGCACGGCCCAGGCGGCAGTGCGCCTGCTCGCGGCCCTCCCCGAGCTCGCCGAGAAGGGCAATCCCAACGCCGTGTCGGACGTAGGGGCTGCGGCCCTGCTCCTCGACGCCTGCGTGGAGGGGGCGCTCCTGAACGTGGGCATCAACCTCTCGGGAATCGAAGACCCCGCCTTCGTCGCCCTGATGCAGCGCGAGACCGCCGTGGTCCAGGAAGAGGCGCAGCGGCTCCGCTCGCAGGTCGTCGCGCTCGTCCGGCGCCGGTTCTAGCGGACGTCGGGCGCGCACACGGGCATCACGCCTTCATGGCCTTCGCGAAGGCGAGCGCGACGACCTCGTCGAACGGCGCATCCGAGACCAGGACACAGAGGACGTCTCCTTCCTGCCAGAAGACCTGGGTCGAACCCTCGCGCTGGTAAGCCAGGAACTCGATGCCTCCGTGCTCGAAACGCCGGCCGTCGCGTTTGAGCTCCTCGAGTCGGCCGGCGACCATCTCGCACACGAGGAGGCGATCGCCCGGACCGCGGTAGACGAAGAGCGCTGATGGCTTTCCGTCGAGCGTATGCACCCGACCTCCGACGAGGCGGTACTGCATCATCCCGAGATCCAGGACTCGGGTCCGGAATGGAATCCCCCGCTGCGCGAAGAAGGTTTCCAGACGCAGGGGCTCATCGGTTCGAAGATCGAGAGTGAGTGTCCCGTTGGAGACCTTCTCGAAATCCCGGGCCGCGCGCTCCGGCAGGTCCGGCCGCCGGATGAGCACCACCAGGCCGATCGCTGCCGCCAGCACAGCGGCGGCGGTGGCAAGGAAGGCGCGGCGGCGGTGGACACCGGACGCTTCGCGGTCGAGCGCGGCGGTGATCTCCGCGATCACCTGCCCGGGCACCTCTCGCGATTTCAGTGCACGCGACGAAGCCGCGCGCGCAGCGGCGATCGCATCCCGCGCGGCACGACACCGGGAACAGGACGCCAGATGCGCCTCGACGCGCTCGCGCTGCGCCCCTTCGAGGCGCCCGTCGAGCAGATCCTGGATCTCGTCGTCGAGGTGGAAGTCGGTCATGTCCCGTCCCTCCCCCCTCCGAAATAACCGGCGCGACGCGCATGCTCCTCGAGCGCGGCGGCCAGGAGCTTACGCGCGCGAAACAGCCGCGAGCGCACGGTTCCCACCGGGCACGACAACGCTGCGGCCGTCTCCTCGTAGGTGAGCTCCTCCACGTCCACCATCAGAACGACCGCACGAAAGTCCGCCGGGAGTCGTGCGAAGGCGGCCTCCACTTCGGCGTCGGACCACTCCGGGGGCGTGCCCACGGGCGCGGCCTCCGCAGATTCCGGCGCCGCCAGTTGCTCTTCCAGTCCCTGGAGCGGCACCGTCACCGGAGCGCGTTTCGCTTTGCGATAGCGGTTGACGAAGATGGAATGCAGGATCGTCAACAGCCACGCCTTGCAGTTGGTTCCTGGACGGAAACTCTCGAACGTTCGATAGGCGCGAAGAAAGGTCTCCTGCGAGAGCTCCCGCGCATCCTCTTCGCTGCGCGTCAGCCGGCGAGCCATTCCGTAGACCGCCGCCAGAAACGGAAGCGCGGTCCGTTCGAAGCGCTCTCTCTTCTCGACCCGAGCGTCGCTCATGGCGCGCCAACGCGGCTCAGTGTAGGTCGCGCGAGCGCGCTCCGTCTTCGTTTTTTTTCGTCGTGCGGAACCTTTCGGGGGGCCTCATCTGTTTCTCCTATCGAAGGGGACGCGCGATCGGCGCGCGACTCCGAAGCGCAAAGCAAAGGAGGAGGCTATGGGAAAGGTGCGTCTGCGATGGAGCGCGGTCGGTTTCGCTGCGATGCTCATCGGGGGCGGGATCGCCGCAGCCGAGGACTTTCGCACGCGAGTCGTGGCCCAGGGTCTCTCCCGTCCCGTGGGAATCGCGGTCGAAGGAAACTCCACGATCTATTTCACGGAGATTCCGACCCCCGGCGTGCCCGGAGGCGCCAATGCGGTCAAGCGGCTGGAACTCGAGACGTGTGACGTCGAAACTCTGCATCAGGGAGAGCCGGAGCCCACCAACATCGCCCTCGACCGGCAGGGCAACATCTACTGGACGTGCAAATCCGCAGGCGTCATCCTGACGCAGGACGACGACGGAGACACGGACACGTTACTCAGTGGGCTCCAGAAGCCCTCGGGCATCACCGTTGGCCGTCGCGGCCGCGTGTACTTCACCGAGATTCCGTCGCCGGGAGTTCCGGGGGCCGGGAACAAGGTCTCGGTCTTCGATGGCTCCAAGATCACCGTGCTCCACCAGGGAGAGCCGGAACCCACGGACATCGTCATCAGCCGCGACGGCGAGCTGTACTGGACCTGCAAGACCGCCGGAGTGATCCTCAAACAGGTCCGGGGCGAGACGACGACGCTGCTCGCGGGCCTCGACCACCCCGTCGGCATCGCGCTCGACCATCAGGGCCAGAAGCTTTTTTTCACCGAGGTCCCAACTCCGGGCGTGCCCGGCAGCGCAGGCGGGTCCAACAAGGTCTGGGAGCTCGACCTGAAGACGATGGAAATGAGTCTGGTCCACGCGGGAGATCCGGAGCCGACCGACGTGGCGGTGGCCAGGAACGGGAACATCTATTGGACCTGCACCAGCGCGGGCGTGATCGTCGAGGCGAAGCCGGTGCGAGCACCCGACTGCACCCAATAGCGGCCGCGGATGAGAGAGTCCTAACCCTCTGAATGAGAGTTCGTTAAGAGCATCGGTTGAATCGTTCGTTTTTTGGTTGACAAGAGCGTGCCCGTTTCATAGAATTGTTTTATTGAATCGCGCGACACCGGAAACGGGTCGCGCGATTTTGTTTTCCCCCCTCCTTCGTTTTTCGCCAAGCCTCTGAGCCCGGATCAGTTCGCGCGTCCGCAGCTTCCGAAAAACCGAGCCCGCGGCAGCGCGGCGCGACCGAATCACCGCGCCAATGCAGGGTTTTCTGGCCGGCCGCCGCTCTCCGTCGCCGCGCCATAGAATCCGTCTTCCATGTCCGCGGCCCGCCCCACCCTCTATCTGGTGGACTCGATGTCGAACATCCACCGCGCCTACCACGCGATCCAGCGTCTCTCCACGTCCGCGGGGCGGCCGACCAACGCCGTCTACGGATTCGTGACGATGCTGCGGAAGATGGTGCGCGAGCACAGCCCGGATCTGCTCGCGGCGGCCTGGGACGGTCCGCAGCGCACGCAGCGCCACGAGGCCTACGCCGAGTACAAGGCCAACCGCCAGGCGATGGCCGACGACCTGGCCGTGCAGCTTCCCGAGATTCGGGAGGCGCTGGCGGCGTATCGGATTCCGATCATCGAGCTGCCGGGATTCGAGGCCGACGACGTGATCGGCTCGCTCGCGAAGAAGGCCGAGTCCGAAGGCTATGACGTCGTGATCGTGACCGCGGACAAGGACATGCTGCAGCTGGTTTCGGGTGAACGCATCCGCGTGTTCCACACGGGCAAGGAGATCTTCCTGGACGAAGCCGGGGTGACCGCCTTCTTCGGGGTTGCTCCGGCCCAGGTCGCCGATGTCCTCGCCCTCATGGGCGATAGCGTGGACAACGTCCCGGGCGTGCCCGGAGTCGGACAGGTCACCGCGAAGAAGTGGATCTCCCAGTACGGCAGCCTCTCGGCGCTCTATGAGCACGCCGGCGAGATCAAGGGCAAAGTCGGCGAGAGCCTGCGCGCGCACCAGGAGAACGCGCTGCTCTCGCGGCGGCTGGTGGAGATTCCGGTGGATCTGCCGGTGCCCTTCGATCCGACGTCGCTGCGCCGGTCCGAGCCCGACTACGGCCGGCTGAAGGATCTCTTCGTGCGGCTCGAGTTCCACTCGCTGGCCGCCGAGATCCAGGGCGAGGCCGCGGTCGCGCCGGAGATCACGACCGAGCGTCTCGCCGCCGCGAGCCCAATACCCGCCATCAAAGGCCAGGCGGGCGCCGCTCTTCTGACTCGCGCCGGCCAGGCGCTGCTCGCCGTGAGCTCCGGAGGGAGGACCTACATCCTCGAGGAGGACGCCGCGGCGATCGCGAAGCGGTGGAGAGAGCTCGAGCGTGGCGGCGCCGCGTTCGCGGTGGGAGATGCCAAGCCCCTCGACACGCTCCTCGCCCGCCACGGGGACGGCGTCCACGCCGAGGTCTTCGACGTGTGCCTGGCGCAATACGTGCTGGCGCCGGGTGTCGCGAGCGCGGAGATGGAGCCCATGGCTTTCCAGAGGCTGGGCCAGCGTCTCATCCCCGACAAGGAAGCCGGAGTCTCCGCGTGCGCGCTTCCGGGCCCGTACGAGATCGCCAACGCCGACCGGTGGCTGGCCGAGCGCGCCACCGCGGCGGCCTCCCTGGCTCCGGTCCTCTCCGCCGAGCTCTCGGCGAAGCCGGCGCTGGACCGCCTCTACCGCGAGATCGAGCGGCCGCTCACGCCCGTCTTGGCGCGCATGGAGCTTGCCGGTGTGGCGATCGACATTCCGCTCTTGAAGGAGATCGCGACGCGGATGGAGGGGGAGCTGCGGTCGCTCGAGAGGAGAATCTGGGACGAAGCCGGAGAAGAGTTCAACGTCAACTCTCCCGTCAAGCTGGGCCAGATCCTCTTCGAGAAGCTCAAGTACCCGGTCCTGAAGAAGACCGCCAAGACGAGGACCTCGTCCACGGGCGTCGAGGTGCTCACGGAGCTCGCGGAGCAGGGCCTGAGCCTGCCCAAGCTCGTGCTCGAGTTCCGCGAGATCTCGAAGCTGAAGGGGACGTACGTGGATGCGCTCCCGATCCTCGCCGACGCCGAGGGCCGAGTCCATTCCTCGTTCCGCCAGAACGTCGCGGCGACGGGCCGGCTCTCCTCCTCGGATCCCAATCTCCAGAACATTCCGATCCGCACCACGACCGGGCGCGAGATCCGCAAGGCGTTCATCGCGCCTTCGGGATCGAAGCTCGTCGTCGCCGACTATTCGCAGATCGAGCTGCGGATCCTGGCTCACCTTTCGGGGGACGCGGCGCTCATCCAGGCGTTCGAGACGGGACAGGACATCCATCGCGCGACGGCGGCCAGGATCTTCGGCGTGTCTCCCGACCTCGTCAGCCACGAGATGCGGTTCGCGGCCAAGAGGATCAACTTCGCGCTGCTGTACGGAATGGCCGCGTTCACGCTCGGCAAGGAGCTCGGCGTCTCGACGCACGAGGCCAAGAGTTACGTGGACTCCTACTTCGCCCAGTTCCCGAGCGTGCGGGCCACACTGGACGGAATCCTCGCCGAGGCCCGGCGCGTGAAGGAGGTCACGACGCTGTTCGGCCGCGTCCGGCCGATCCCGGACATCGCCGCCTCCAACGGCGCCGTGCGCGGCAACGCCGAGCGCATGGCTTTGAACGCTCCGTTCCAGGGAACGGCCGCGGACATCATCAAGATCGCCATGATCCGACTCGACGCGGCGCTTGCGGAAACCGGCATGAAGTCGCGCCTGGTGTTGCAGGTCCACGACGAGCTCGTCCTGGAAGCGCCGGACGCCGAGGTCCCCGCTCTGGAGCGTCTCGTCCGGGAGGTCATGGAGGGCGCGGCGCAGCTGAAAGTGCGCCTGGCCGTCGACGTGGGTTCGGGGCAGAACTGGCTCGAAGCAAAATGACGCGCGGAGGCTGAAAGACCGCCGCGCGTCGTACCGACGCCGAAGGCGAGGGATCCCGCGCTTTTCACGGAAGTCGATATACTTTCCCCACTTCGATGCGACTGACGATGCGCGCCCTGCGGGCCGCGGCACTGCTCGCCGCCTGCATTCCCGCTCTCGCGCGCGGTCAGGCTCCCGCGCCGACACCGACTCCGGCACCTCCGGCTCCCTCGCCGCAGGCCGCGGAACCCGCGACGACTTTGCCGGAGACCTCCGTGCCTGCGGCGAGCGCACCCGTTGCGGCGCCGGTCCCGGCGGCGCCGCTCCCGACGCCCGCGACGAATCCGTCGGTCATGCGCATCGTCGAGCCGCCCTCGGTCGCCGCGCAGAAGCTCCCTTCCGAGAACCCGTACGCAGCGGCCGTCGACGTTCCCGCGGCCCTCCCCACGAAGCTCCCCCTCAGCGACGCGAAGCTCTCGATCGGTTTTTTCGTCTCGATGCGGGTGGACCCGACCGGCAAGGTAATTACCGCGCGTCGCGACCGGGATCCCATCCCCTCGCTCGCCGGCGAGACGCTGAAGTCGCTGCAGCGTTGGACGTTCAATCCCGCGCGCCGTTCCGGTCAGGCCGTCGACACCTGGGGCGCGTATCGCCTGGAGCTCTCCGTCGAGATCGACGCTCCGAAGATCCTGCAGCAGACGCTGACGCCGGTGACGGCGGCAACTCCTCTGCCCAAGCCGTTCCCGTGGCCCTCGGAGACGGACTGGCTCGAAAGCCGGCATCCCCCGAACCCCGACGACGGCACCGTCTCCATCCTGGAGGTCGACACGGCGCCGATCCCCCAGAAGACGCCGTGGTCGGCCGGTTCCTACAGGGGAGCGTTCTCAGCCAAGTTCTGGGTCAAGGTGAACAAGACCGGACGGATCGAAAAGGCGATTCCGATCGAGGTCACCGATCCCGTCCTGCTGCCCTACTTCCGTCAGGCGATGAGCGCCTGGATGCTTCGTCCGGCGCAGGCCGGCGGCGCACCGGTCGAGTCCTGGAACGAGCTCTCCTTGAGCGGCTCGGTCACCTTCGACAACCAGATCAGACAGATCACCGCCTTACGCCGGGCGATTGGACCTTAGCCGTCGCCTTCACTTGCGCGGATGCCCACGGTTCAGGCTAGCAATCAGGCTAACCGCGTAAGATTTCTCGCCGATCTCCCACGCGGCGGGTGACTTTCGCGCCGTCGAGGTGTTCTAAGAGAGGGATCGCCATGCGCCGGGTGAGGCCGAACATCTGCTTGAATTCGGGCACCTCGAATGCCGTCTTTCCCGACGTGCGCAGCCGCGACACGACGTCCTCGACGGCCTCGCGCGCGATGAACCAGCCGCCCGGCAGGCGCAGGAGAGCTCCCCGCTTGACGAGATAGCCGATGAGCCCTTCCACGACCTTCGGGTTGTGACGCAGGGCGGCGGCGGCTTCGCCCGGTGAGGGAGGTTCGAGGCCTCGCTGGCGATAGAGCGCGGCGATCCTCTCGGAAAGGTCCTTTTCCGGAGCGGCGAGATCCTCGCGCCCGGGAGCGCGCGCCTCCTCCCCCGCGATCACCAGCACTCCACGCGCGGCCAGTGCCTTCTCGATGGCCTCCGCCCACCGCGGCTCCGCTGACGGGACGATGCGCCGTAGCAGCGTGCTCCGCGAAACGCCCACCGCGGCGCCTCCGGCGGCAGCGAGAGTCGCCAGCACCGCCGAAGCCTTGGCGGCGAGCCGAGCCAGCGCCGACTCCGCCATGTACCGATCGGGACCTCGCCGCAGCGCGTGAATCCGCCGGGCGGCGAGCGGCGCCGCGAGCGCCTC
>Ga0075434_100000518_pt1 | contig 29343 bp, 26 predicted proteins | sample RhiMethybrSRZTD3_FD_75298 | JGI IMG/M metagenome (GOLD analysis project Ga0075434, IMG submission 75298) | Populus rhizosphere microbial communities from Tennessee, USA - Rhizosphere MetaG P. TD hybrid SRZTD3 | ecosystem: Host-associated > Plants > Roots > Rhizosphere > Soil | place: USA... | reverse complement strand
CGCGTCAACGCGGCCACACTGGAGACCTGTCGGGAGCGGCACGTGGTCTGCTTGGACCTCGCAACCGAGCTGCACTTCGCGGATGGCGATTTCTACGATTTCGAGCACAACACGCCACAAGGAGCCGAGAAGATCGGCCATTGGCTCGCCGGCAAGCTGGTCGGGTTGATCTGAGGCCGATGACCATGGGAAGCGGCAAGCGGTCGGCGGTCCACGAGGACTTCTCGCGTGACGTGGCGTTCAAGGACTCGTCCAACCGAGCCTTTGGCTTTACCGGCGCCGCGGCCCTCAGCCTTCTCGGCTTGTGGCCGCTCGTGCAGCATCGACCTCTGCGTCCCTGGGCTCTCGCCCTAGCCGTGGTGTTGCTGGTGCCGGCCCTTGTCAGGCCCCAACTGCTGGGCCCGGCCAACCGCCTTTGGCTCCGGCTCGGTCTACTCATGCAGCGGCTCGTCACCCCGGCCGTCATGGCGCTCGTCTTCTACAGCACCGTAACGCCGGTAGCTCTGGTGCTGCGGCTGCTGGGAAAGGACCCGCTCAGTCTCCAGATCGACCGGACGGCGTCCACCTACTGGATCGAGCGCAGGCCGCCGGGGCCGGCTCCCGACACGCTGCGACAACAGTTCTGAGAACCCATGATCTCCGTTCTTCGCGAGCTGTGGCTCTTCATGCGGGTGCGGAAGAAGTACTGGCTGCTCCCGGTCCTGATCATGCTGGCCGTCTTCGGCGCCCTCATCGTGCTCACGCAGGGTAGCGTGGTGGCGCCGTTCATCTACACCTTGTTCTGAGGCAAGACCGTGCGGATCCTGGGCATCTCCGCCTTCTACCACGACAGCGCCGCCGCGCTCGTGGACGACGGCCGGATCATGGCCGCCGCCCAGGAGGAACGCTTCAGCAGGAGGAAGCACGACGCGCGCTTTCCCCGGCACGCCGTCGAGTATTGCCTCCGCGAAGGGGCGATCACCCTCGACCAACTGGACCACATCGTCTTCTACGACAAGCCATTCTTGAAATTCGAGCGTCTCCTAGAGACGTACGTGGCCTTCGCCCCGCGCGGGCTCGCGTCCTTCTCGATGGCCGTACCTCTATGGGTCAAGGAGAAGCTCTTCCAGAAGCTCCTGCTCAAGCGAGAGCTCGAGGCCCTGGGGTTGGGCGCGGGCCTCGAGGCGAAGCTGCTCTTCGCCGAGCACCACCAGAGTCACGCCGCGAGCGCCTTCTTCCCATCGCCATTCGCCGAGGCAGCGGTCTTGACCATGGACGGCGTGGGCGAGTGGGCGACCACGTCGATGGGGATCGGCCGCGGGAATTCGCTCGAGATCCTCAAGGAGATCCACTTCCCGCATTCACTCGGGCTCCTCTACTCCGCCTTCACCTACTACACCGGCTTCAAGGTGAACTCCGGCGAGTACAAGCTCATGGGCCTCGCTCCCTACGGCGAACCGAAGTTTGCCGGCCGCATCCTCGACCAGCTCATCGATCTGAAGCCCGACGGCTCCTTTCGCCTGAATCTCGCCTACTTCGACTATTGCACCGGGCTCCGCATGACCAATGCCCGCTTCGACGAGCTGTTCGGCGGCCCTCCCCGGGACCCGGACGAGCGGCTGACGCAGCGGCACATGGACATCGCGGCGTCCATTCAGGCGGTGACGGACGAGGCCGTGCTGCGTCTGACTCGGGCCATCGCCGGGGAGACGGGACTGCCCAATCTCTGCCTCGCCGGTGGAGTCGCCCTCAACTGCGTCACCAATGGGCGGGTCCTGCGCGACGGTCGGTTCACGCGGCTGTGGATACAGCCGGCCGCGGGTGATGCAGGTGGAGCTCTGGGCGCCGCCTTATGCGGTTATCATCTCTTCAAGGCCCAGCCGAGAACCCATCCGAACCCCCTCGACGCCATGGAAGGGTCCTATCTCGGTCCATGGTTTGCTCAGGAAGACGTCGAACGGCGCCTAAAGCAGCTCGGGGCCATCTATTCCGTTCTTCCGGACCAGGAGCTGATCGGGGCTACCGTCGGCGCGCTCGTGGACGGCCGGGCGGTTGGCTGGTTCCAGGGGCGCATGGAGTTCGGCCCGCGTGCCTTGGGCGCGCGATCCATCCTCGGCGACCCTCGCTCGCCCACGATGCAATCGACCCTCAATCTCAAGGTCAAGTATCGCGAGTCGTTCCGGCCCTTCGCGCCGTCGGTGCTGGCGGAGGAGGCCGGCAAGTGGTTCGACCTCGACGCCGAGAGCCCATACATGCTCATCGTCGCCGACGTGGCCCACCGTCACCGCCGCGCCATGAGCCCTACCGAGCAGCATCTGTTCGGTATCGAGAAACTGAATGTCCCTCGCTCCGCGATTCCCGCTGTCACGCACGTGGACTATTCCGCCCGTATCCAGACCGTGCACCGCGAGACCAACCCGCGGTATCACGCGCTCCTGACCGCCTTCCACCAGCGCACCGGGTGCCCAATTCTGGTCAATACGAGCTTCAACGTGCGAGGCGAGCCCATCGTGGGCACTCCCGAGGACGCCTTCCGTTGCTTCATGGGCACGGACATCGAGGCCCTCGCCCTCGGCAACTGCTTCCTTCGGAAGGAAGACCAGGACCTGCGGCTCAAGCTGAACTACAAGGACCGCTTCGCCCCAGACTGAGGTCGCTGCGCGGCCCCTCTCCCTCGGGGGCTCGACCGTCCGCACGATAGCTCAGTGGTAGAAGCGGCCCATCTCCTGCATCGCGGCGCGCAGGTGATCACGTGAGAGCTTCGGGTTCTGGACGAGGCGGTAACTCCGGTCACGGATCTCGGTGCCGCCCGGGTAGACGATGGTCACGCGGTCGGGCTCGACAAGCGCATAGTCGTTGTGGCTGACGGCGATAAGCCAGTCCCACTGCGTGTCCGAGAAGAGGCTGTGGCCGCTCGAATAGTCGGAGGGCGGATTGGTGCAGCCGAAGACACCGGAGACTAGCGTCGGGGCCAGGTCGTTGTGAGAGGTGCGGCGGGTGACGTGTCCCTTCGGCCGGCTGGGCCAGTGGATGAGCAAGGGGATGTGCAGCTGGAACTCGCTGAAGGCGGTGGCGTGCCCCATGAACCCTAGTCCGTTCTCATTGAACTCCATGCCATGATCGGACGTGACGATGACCACGGTCCGGTCCAACAGCTCGCGGCGCTTGAGATCGTCGACCACTCGACCGACCAGGGAGTCCACGTAGTGCACGGCGTTGAGGTAGTCGGCGTGCCGGCGTGCCCACTCGGGCGCTCCCGACGCGGCGTGGGCCACCGGCTCGTAGTTGGCCGGCGGGTCGAAGGCCACCACGGCATCGTAGTAGAGGAACCCGAAGAAGGGACGCGCCGGGTCCCGATGGTCGAGCCACTCATACCACTCGTCGGTCAAGGTGCGGTCCGTCCCGCTGGCGCCGGGGTACGGCGAGCTCGTTTGTAGGCGCAGGCGTGGTATGCGGGCCAGGGCCGTCCGATCGAGCTCGACCACCCATCGGTTCATCGGCGCGCTGGAGAATAGCCCGAGCTGGTAGCCGAATTGGCGGAACAGGTCCATCAGGACCGGTGGTCGCGCGATGTCGGCGAAAGCGTCCCAGTAGGTAGCGGGCAGCCCATAAAAGAGGGAGAACATGCCAGGCCGCGACGCATTGCCGCCGCTGTAGTGGGCGTCGAAGCGGACCGCCTCGAGCGCGAAATCGGAGAGGCGCGGGGCGATATCGGGGTTCAGGGCGTCGGCGCGCAAGCCGTCGATCGCAACGAGCAGCACGTTGAGGAGCGGCAAAGGGGGCTGGCACTGCAGGGGCGCCAGCGGGTAGTTGAGGTCACCGTCAGCCGGGGGGCCGAACGAGGCGGCGAGGCGGTGCTCGCGCGCCCGGGCTTGATCCACGAGGCCGAGCCGCGCCATGTGCCGGGTATCCTTGAGCGGGAAAAACAGCGGCAGATATCGGGTGAACGCGGTCACCGGCACATATGAATTTGCCTCGGCCCAGGCATGGATGAGATGGCTGGCCACGAAGCAGACGGCAAGGCCCGCCGCGAGGTACCATCCGAGCCGGCGCCGCGGGGGAGTCGTCGTGCGCTTCCAGACCCAGCCCGCCAGCATGGCCTCGATGGCCAGGGCCAGGAGGAAGTAGAACCCGAGGAATGCCCAGGTCTGCGGGGCCAGCAGGCTGAACGACAGGACGCTGAGGTGGTACCGGTTTTCGGCGAAGACCAGGCTGTCGAGCACCAGGAAGCTCAGTGTGACGCTGCCCAGCAGCACGCTGATCGGGAGCACCACTGATGCCCTCGGGAACAGCCCGATCAGGGGGACCAGCAGGAGATACGGCAGGTAGGCGAGGACGGACAGGTGGCCCACGTACGCGAGCACAGCGTAGGCCCAAGCGGCGGAGGGCCCGAGCGCGGCGTAGTACCAGAGATAGCGCAGCCCGATGACGGCCAGCAGCCCAGCATTGACGACGGCGAACCAACTGCCCCAACGGAGCAACCGTGTCCTAGCGTCCACGTCTGTACGCCATGTCGGGGCCCGTTCCTTCGTCCATGATGCGAGCGATCAGAGCGTCTTGGCAAGTCTGCGACCGCTTGGGTGCTCGGGGCCGCCGCGGTACACGTGGCGATCGTGTTACCGTACTCGCGCCGCACCCGAGCCGTCATCGACCCTGGCGGAAGGAGACCATGAGCCATGACCCACGCGCTGGATGGCGTGCGCGTGCTGGACTTGACCCAGTTCGAGGCGGGCACCTCGTGCACCCAGCTCCTGGCCTGGCTGGGCGCCGAGGTCATCAAGGTCGAGGAGCCCGGCAAGGGCGATCCGGGCCGGTACGGCCGCGCCGAGAAACCGGGCGTCGACAGCAGCTACTTCCTCACGCTGAACAGCAACAAGAAGAGCGTCACCCTCAATCTCAAGCACCCGCAGGGCAAGGCCATGCTGCTGGACATGGTCAAGCGGGCGGACGTGCTGGCCGAGAACCAGGCGCCGGGCGCGCTCGAGAAGAACGGCCTCGGCTACGACGCCCTTGCCGAGGTCAACCCGCGGCTCGTCTATCTCTCGGTCAAGGGCTTCGGCACCTACGGCCCGTACAGCCAGTACAAGAGCTTCGACATGATCGCCCAGGCCACCGGTGGCGCCATGACGCTGACCGGCTTCCCGGGCTCGCCGCCGCTCAAGCCGGGCCCGACCATCGGCGACTCCGGCACCGGCGTGCACGCGGCGTTCGGCGTGATGGCCGCGCTGTGGCAGCGGCAGGCGACCGGCCGGGGTCAGCGCGTCGAGGTCTCGATGCAGGACGCGGTGGTGAACCTCTGCCGCATCGCCATGCGCTTGGCGTACGCGGGCGGCGACTTCGAGCTCCGCCGCGGCAACGAGATCCCCAACACGGCGCCCTCGGGCATCTACCGGTGCAAACCCGGCGGCCCCGACGACTACGCCTACATCTACCCGCAGCCGGTGCGCCGCCACATGTGGGATGCGCTGCTGCGCTCCATCGGCCGCGAGGACCTGATCGGGAACCCCGAGTGGTCCGATCCCAAGTGGCGCAGCATGCACAAGGGCAAGGTCAACGCGCTGGTCGAGCAGTGGACGATGACGCGCACGAAGCACGAGGTCATGGCCGAGCTGGGCGCGGCCGGCGTGCCCGCCGGCGCCTGTCTCACGCCGACCGAGATCCTGGCCGACCCGCATCTCAAGGCCCGCGGCATGGTGACGACGATCCAGCACCCGGGCTGGGGCGAGTTCACCATGCCGGGCAACCCGGTACAGCTCTCGACGTCACCGACCGACGTCCGGCCGGCTCCGCTCCTCGGCCAGCACAACGCGGAAGTCTACAAGGAGTGGCTGGCGCTCGGCGGAGACGACCTCGCCCGGCTCAAGAACGACGGCGTGATCTGAGTCGCCCCGCGATGAGCGAACCGGTCACAAGCGAGAAGCTCGCGGCCGGCCTCAGACCTTGACGGGTAGGACCGAGCCGTCGTCTACTGAAGTCCGCCCCAGGACAATGCAGGACGGGTCCGATGGCCGCCCGCCGTGCTCCGGGGGCGCAGGGGGAACGGCATGGCCCGTATGAGCACCGCGCCCGACCTCACGAAGACGGACGGGCTCAAGCCCCTTGAGCGTGCTGCTCGTCACCCGCTCATGCTGGGGCTCTTCATCCCGCTCCAGCAGGGCGCCTGGAGCCCCTCGACCTGGACGCGCGGTACCTCATGGAGCTTCGAGTACAACGCGGAGTGCACCGTACGGGCCGAGGAGCTCGGCTTCGATCTCGTGTTTGGCCTAGCCCAGTGGCTCGGCAAGGGCGGGTACGGAGGTGATATGCGGTTCCGCGAGCACGCCACCGATCCTCTCCTGGTCACCGCCGCCCTTGCGCCCCTGACCCGCAACATCATCCTGATCTCGACCGTCCACATCCTCTACGGCTGGCATCCGCTGCATCTCGCGAAGTTCGCGGCGTCTATCGACCACATGAGCAACGGGCGGTGGGGGCTCAACGTGGTCACCGGCTACAAGACGAGTGAGTACGAGATGTTCGGCATCACGCCAATCGCTCACGACCTCCGCTACGAGATGGCGGATGAGTTCTCGGTCTTGTTGCGCCGCCTCTGGACCGAGGACGAGAACCTTACGGTCGAGGGTCGGTGGTGGCGGATGAAGGACGCCTTCGTGGCGCCGAAGCCAGTCAATGGAGCAGTCATCATGGTGAACGCCGCGTCGTCCGGGGCCGGGCTGGACTACGCGGCCAAGCACTCCGACCTCATCTTCGTCACGAGTCCGGCCGGGGCCAATCTTGACCGCGCCTGCGAGGCCCTGCCTCCTCACAACGCCAAGATCAAAGCGCTCGCGCGACGCCATGGGCGGGAGGTGAAGACCATCATCAATCCCCACGTGATCTGCCGGGAGACGGAGAAGGAGGCGCACGCCCAGTATCGCGCGATCATGGAGCACCAGGACCCGGTGGCTGCCGACAACTTCTACGCCACCTTCATGGGCGGCGACCAGCAGTCCTGGAAGGCAGCAACGCGCAGTGATTGGGTGATCGGCGGCAACGTGCATGTGGTCGGATCGCCCGAGCAGGTCGTGGACGCCTTCGCCCGGCTCCACAAGGCCGGTTGCGACGGAGTGCAGGTCAACTTCTACGACTACCTCTCGGACCTTGAGTTCTTCGGCGCCCGTGTCGTGCCGCTTATGAAGGAGGCCGGCCTCCGGGCCGGTTGACAGCTTCCGACGTATTTCTTCTGGTACCCGGCCGGACCCGCGCAGATGACTGTTACACGATGATGACCATGCGCTGAAACCGCTGTGACGCTCCGATTGTATCTGGCCGAGCCCGGTCTTGGCCACTCACGGATGATTGCAGCGCTCCATCAGGTTCGCTAGGAGGTGCATTGCGATCGATCACGCGCTTGAGGCAGTGCTGAATTGTTAGGCGCCCTGCCGACCGAAGCAGCAGGCTGGGTCGCGCACATGTAGAGAAAAAGCTCGTGGATACGGCCCCGGAGCCGGGTGGCGCTCTCCGTGCATCTAAACAGGCGGAGGAATCCATATGCCCACGAGAAAAGCCGCGCCCGGCCACTACCTCATCGCCAGCGACTTCGACCAGACCTTGAGCTTCAACGACTCCGGCATCGTCCTCAGCGAACTCATCGGGGCCTCGAACTTTCGAGAGAAGGTCAGTGGCCTCTCTGACATCCACCTGGTCCAGCAGGGTGCCGAGCTCGCGTATCTCCTTCGTCATGATCCCGAATTTCGGTGTGTCCGCCGCGAGCATCTGATCGAGGCGGGACAGCAGGTGCGGTTGAAGCAGGACATCAAGCGCTTCGTCGAGTGCCTCTACGACGGCGTCGATGGGTATGAATTCTCGTTCTATGTCATCTCGGCCGCGCCCAGAGCCGTCGTCCAGTCCGCGCTCGAAGGCATCGTGCCTCCGGACCATATATACGGCGCGGAGTGCGAATATGACGCGTCCTCCGGGGAGATTTGCGCCATCACGAGGGTCCCGGCGGGCTATGGGAAAGTCGCGATCCTGGAGGAGCTTGCGACCGAGCTCAAGGTGAGCCCGGACCGGACGATCTATGTCGGGGATGGCAGCTCCGATCTCCACGTCATGCTGCACGTCAACAGCGGCGATGGCGTGACGATCGCGGTGTCCGAGGCCAAGCACATCACCCGAATCGCGCAGCGGACCGTCGTCAGCGACAACGCCCTCAGCGTCTTGGTGCCCGTGCTCGAGGAGGTGGTGGGCTGGGACGCCGCGCGGATTCGCCAGCTCTTCGCCTCCCACGGACTGGTCTTGCAGGAGTGGGACAAGGCGCGAACGGATTGGGTGACCGTGCGGGCATATCCCGAAGTTGGCGCCGGGGCGGTCCGGTGAGCACCGGGTTGGAGAGGTTGCAGTAGGACACGAGAACCGGCAGGGAGACATGACGACCGCGACATTCCAAAGGTGATCGGGTCGAGTTCGAGGAGTTCCCCGAGGTCGCCGCGGGAAAGATCGTGGCCGCGGGGCGGCCACTTGCTGCCGCCACGGCTTCCTTCTCCTTCGCTTCCTCAAGCTGGAGTTGGAGCGCGTCTTCGGTCGCACGCTGCCCGAGTGGGAGGCCCTCCTGCTTGGCCAATGGGTCCTGTTCCCAGGGCAAGCCCCTCGCAGTGATGAAGGCGAGGCAGCGGGCTGATCCTGGCCCGGGGGCTGCGGGCGGCGCACGCGAGACCGAGGTGGCCGCGCCGACAAGACCTCATGACGCCTGGCGCTGCGCGATCCGCTGCGGGGCCTCAAGCTCAACGTGATGCGCGCCGGCGACTGGAGCGCGATCAAGGACCAGAGTCGGGGAGCGCAGCGCGCACCGAGGCGAAGGGCGCAGTCCAGCCCACGATGCCGCCCTGCGCGCGCACCATCTCGAGCGTGGCCTCCTTGAAGGCGGCGAAGTAGCTCTCGGTGGCGTCCTCCACGAGCAGGCACTCGTAGCCGCGGTCGTTGGCCTCCCGCATCGTGGTCTGCACGCACACCTCGGTGGTCACGCCGGCGAGGAGAAGGTGCGTGATGCCCTCGCCTCGCAGGAGCCCGTCGAGCGGCGTGGCCCAGAAGGCCCCCTTGCCGGGCTTGACGATCACGGTCTCCCCGGGGCGCGGGGCGCACGCGGGGATGATGTCGTTGCCCGGCTCGCCGTCGACGAGGATCCGGCCCATCGGCCCCGCGGCCCCGATCCGGAGGGCCGGCGCGCCGCGAACCAGCTTGGCGGGCGGGCAGTCGGCCAGATCGGGCCGGTGTCCCTCTCGCGTGTGCAGGACGCGGATGCCTTTCGCGCGGCACCACGCGATGAGCGCGGTGACGGTGGGCACGATTCGGGCGAGCCGGCTCACGTCGTTGCCGAGGGCCTCGCCGAATCCGCCGTGCTCGATGAAGTCGCGCTGCATGTCGATGACCACGAGCGCGGTGCTCGGCACCGCGAAGGCGTACGCGTACGGGCGGGCGGCGATCTCTGCCACGACGCGCCCTCAGCCCCGCGTCGCGTGGTGGTGGCCCGCCATGGCGGGCCCGATCACCGCGATGTCGGCGGCGCCGATTGACGTCTCGTGCACGAAGCGCCCGCCGGACATCACCACCACCCGGTCGGACAGGGCGAGAATCTCGTCGAGGTCCTCGCTGACCAGAAGTACCGCCGCCCCCTCGTTCCGCGCCGCCAGGATGCGGTCGTGGATCTCCGCCACCGCGGCGAAGTCGAGCCCGAACACGGGGTTGGCGACGATCAGCACCGACACCGACTCGGACAGCTCGCGCGCCAGCACGGCGCGCTGCACGTTGCCGCCGGAGAGCGTGGCCATGGACGCGTCGGGGCCCGCCGCCTTCACCTTGAACTCGGCGATCCACCGCGCCGCCTGGGCGCGCAGGGCTCCCCACCGGAGCCACGGGCCGGCGGCGAGCGGGGGCCGGTCGAAGTTGCGCAGGGCCATGTTCTCGGCCACGGTCATCCCGGGCACGCAGGCGTTGCGGAAGGGCTCCTCGGGCAGGCTGAAGGCTCCGTGGAAGCGGATCGCTGCCCGCGTGGCGCGGTAGGGTCGGCCGTCCACGCCGACGGCGCCCGCGGTGGGCTCACGCTGGCCGATGAGGGCCTCGACGAGCTCGCGCTGGCCATTGCCGGAGACGCCGGCGATGCCCACGATCTCTCCCGGGCGTACCGCGAGAGAGACGCGGTCCACCGCGACGAGCCCGGCCTCGTCCTCGACCACGAGCCCGTCGATGACCAGGCGGGCTGCCCGGCCCGGATCCCACCCGTTCATGCGCTCGGCGTGAGCCTCGGGGATCTCCCGCGCGCCCACCATCATCTCGGCCAGGCGTGCGGGAGTCAGCTCGGCCACCCGCCCCTCACCGGCGAGCCGGCCCCGGCGCAGCACCGACACCGCGTCCGCGAACGCCATGACCTCGCGGAACTTGTGGGTGATCATGAGCACGGTCACCTGGCCGGCCCGGGCCATGGCCTGGAGCATGCCGAGCACCTCGTCGGCCTCGGCAGGTGTGAGGACGGAGGTCGGCTCGTCGAGGATGACGAGGCGCCGGCGGAGGTACAGCAGCTTGAGGATCTCGACCTTCTGCTTCTCGCCGGCGGCGAGCTGCCACGCCGGCCGGTCGAGATCGAGGGCGAACGGGACGGTGGTCATGAAGGCGGCGAGCCGGTCGCGCTCGCGCCGCCATTGGACGCGGAGCGGCACGTCGTCGCGCGCCATCACCAGGTTCTCCGCCACCGTCATGCTCGGCACCAGCGTGAAGTGCTGGTAGACCATGCCGACACCGAGGGCGTGCGCGTCGGCCGGGGAGCGGATGTCCCGCTCCCGGCGCCCGACGAGGACCGCGCCCGCGTCGGGCCGCTGGTAGCCGACCACGCACTTCACGAGGGTGCTCTTGCCCGCGCCGTTCTCCCCGAGAAGGGCGTGGAACGATCCCGCGGCCACGCGGAGCGAGACGTCGTCGAGGGCGGTGAAGCCCCCGAAGCGCTTGGTGAGGCCGACCACCTCGAGCTCGAGGGCGGTCGCGGTCACGCGCGGCCCTCGAGGGCGGCGAGCAAGGCCTCGGAGCGGGCCACCGCGCCGAACACACCGCCCTGCATCGTAACCATCTTGACCGCGGCGCGGTGATTGCCCGCGTCGGTGGCCCCCGTGCAGTCCTCGAGGAGCAGGCACTCGAAGCCGCGGTCGTTGGCCTCGCGCATGGTCGTGTGCACGCACACGTCGGTCGTGATGCCGGTGAGCACGAGGTTCGTGATGCCGCGGGTGCGGAGGATTAGCTCGAGGTCGGTGGCGCAGAACGAGCCCTTGCCGGGCTTGTCGATGACCACCTCGCCCGGGGCGGGCGCCAGCTCGGGGATGATCTCCCACCCGGGCTCCCCGCGGACGAGGATGCGGCCGCAGGGACCAGGATCGCCGATGCCGGCGCCGATGCGGCGGGACCGCCAGCGCTTGTTGGCGGGCAGGTCGGACAGGTCCGGCCGGTGCCCCTCCCGCGTGTGGATCACGTGAAAGCTGGCCGCGCGCGCGGCCTCGAGCACGGCCTGGATCGGCTTGATGGGCGAGCGCGTGAGCGCGAGGTCGTAGCCCATCACGTCGACGTAGCCGCCCACGCCGCAGAAGTCGGTTTGCATGTCGATGACCAGGAGGGCGGTGTTGCCCGGACGGAGATCGCCGTCGTACGGCCACGGATACGGGTCGGCCACCACGAAACGCTGCGTCATCGTCGTCACCTCGCTGCGCTCACGCGCCGGGGGCGCGCTAGCGGTTGATGCTCAGCTCGCCGGGGGCGCCCGCGAGCGTCCGCCGCGGCGAGCACGTCGCGATCATGATCCCGAGCGTCACCACGTAGGGCGCGGCGTTGAACAGATAGTAGCCGCCGCTGACCCCGATCGACTGGAGCGCCGGGCCCAGTGCGCTCGCGCCACCGAACAGGAGCGCGGCGTAGAAGCAGCGGAGGGGATCCCAGCGCGCGAAGATGACCAGCGCCACCGCCATCAACCCCTGCCCGCTCGACAGGCCCTCCGTCCAGCTCCCGGGATAGTACAACGACAGGGACGAACCGCCCACGCCGGCGAGGAAGCCGCCGAGGGCGGTGGCGAGCGTCCGCACCGCCGGCACGCGGTAGCCCATGGCGCGCGCGGCGTCCGAGCTGTCGCCGACCATGCGGGTCACAAGCCCCCAGCGCGTGTGGCGGAAGGCCCACCCGAGCCCGAGCGCCAGCGCGAGCCCGATGACGAAGAGCGGGTTCACCCCGAGTGCGGTCCGCACCTGGGGGAACGTGCTCCACGCGCCCAGCGGGAGCGACGGCAGCATCGACGCCTCCGGCTGCACGTACGGCTTGCCGAGGAAGAAGGCGAGACCGGTGCCGAGCAACATGAGCCCGATCCCCACCGCGATGTCGTTCACCCGGGGCAGGCTGCACACGAGCCCGTGCATGAGCCCCAGGGCGAAGCCGGCGCCCCCCGCGGCGAATACGCCGACCCACGGGTCACCCGTTCGGTACGACACCGCGTAGCCGACCATCGCCCCCATCACGAGAATGCCCTCGAGCCCGAGGTTGATGCGCCCGCTCTTCTCGGTGATGCACTCGCCGAGGCTCACGAACAGGAACGGCGTGCTCAGGCGGATCGCCCCGGCGAGTACCGCGAGCGGCACGCCCCACCAGCCGATCCCGGTCATCGCTCACGCCGCCGGCCGGAAGATCTTCAGGCGGCCGTAGAGCGCCTCGCTCGCGAGGATGACCATGAAGGCCACTCCCTGGAGCACGAGGACGGTGGCGTCGGGCAGGTCGAGCCGACGCTGGAGCATGCCGCCGCTCGCCGAGATGCCGCCGACGAGCACGGCCACCGGCACGATCGCCAGCGGCTGTTGGCGGGCGATGAACGCGATGAGGATGCCCCCGTAACCGTAGCCGGCGATGAGCGAGGCGTTCGCGGTGCCGTGCACGGCGGCCACCTCGACCATGCCGGCCAGGCCCGCGGCGGCGCCGCCGAGCCCGCAGGCGGCCAGAACGAGGCCGCCTACTGGCAGCCCGGCCAGCCGCGCCGCGCGCCCGCTGCCGCCGACGATGCGCAGGGCGAAGCCCACCGTGGTCCGCGCGACGAGGACGTACATCGCGACGCAGAAGATCACGCCGAAGCCGAGCCCCCAGTGGACGTCGAGCCCGGGCAGGTGCCCGAGCATGTTCGCCTCGCCGATGGGCATGGTGGAGGGCTTGTTGAGGCTGGCGGGATCGCGGAGCAACCCCTCGACGAGGTGGTTGAACACCGCGATGGCGATGTAGGTCAGGAGCAGGCTCGAGATCGTCTCGTTGACGCCGCGGTAGTGGCGCAGGGCGCCGGCGAGGCCGATCCAGGCCGCGCCGACCGCCATGGCGCCCGCCGCCATCGCGAGCTCGACGGCGAGGGGCGCCGCGCCGCCGAGGAAGTGGCCGATGACGGCGGCGGCGAGGCCCCCGAGCACGAGCGCGCCCTCCCCGCCGATCATCATGAGCCCGACCTGGGCGGGCAGGGCCACGCAGAGCGCGGTGAGGATGAGGGGCGCCGCCCGGACCAACGTGTTCTGCCAGGAGAACGCGGACGCGAAGGCACCTCGGTAGATCAGCGCGTACACCTCGAGCGGGTTCTGGTTCAGGGCGGCGACGAACAGGCCGAATAGCACCATGGCCGCCGCGAGGGCAGCGACCGGGAGGACGACGGCCTCCGCCGCCGCCCCACGCTCTTGCCGGGTCACACCTTGCCGATCACTCCCTCGACGAGATAGGCCATTTGCTCGAGCACCACATCGGTCTGTTTCTGGGAGACGCCGGCGTCGATCACGGTCTTGCTGGTATTGTCCTTGAGGGGCCCCTTGAAGATCACGAAGTCCCCCTCCATCATGCGGGCCTTCACGCCGTCGGCGTTCTTGCGCGCCGCTTCGGAGACCGCGCGGCCGTACGCGGAGGTCTTCACGAAGCCCTCCTTGAGGCCCCCGCGCAGGAAGTTGACCAGCGGCTTGCCGGCCTGGGCGTCCTTCACGTGCATGGTGTAGGGCGTGAGCCAGTTCCACTCGGCGCCGGTCAGGTAGCCCTTGGGAGCCAGCGTCGCCTGGTTGGCGTGGTAGCCGCAGACGAAGACGCCGCGGCGCTCGGCCGTCTCCACGACGACCTTGGGGCTGTCGACGTGACACGTCAGGACGTCCACGCCCTGGTCGATGAGGCTCTGGGCGGCCTCCGCCTCCTTGACGGGCAGTGACCAGTCACCGGTGATGATCAGCTGGGTGGTGATCTTCGGGTCCACGCTCCGTGCGCCGAGCGTGAAGGCGTTGATGTTCCGCAGCACTTGCGGGATCGGCTTGGCCGCGATGAACCCGAGCTTCTTCGTCTTGCTCGTGTGCCCGGCCACGACCCCGTTCAGGTACTGGCACTCGTCGATGTAGCCGAAGTAGCTCCCGACGTTCTTCGGGTGCTTGCCCTCGGTCCAGAGCCCGCCGCAGTGGGCGAAGCGTACCTTCGCGTATCGCTCCGCCATGCGGAGGATGTGCGGATCGAAGTAACCGAACGACGTGGGGAAGAGCAGTGTCGCGCCGTCCTGCTCGATCATGGAGGCCATGGTCTTCTGCACGTCCGTGGTCTCTGGCACCTTCTCCTGCTCGACCACCGTCACGCCCGGCATCTTCTTGATCGCGGCGGCGGCCTGCGCCTGGGCCTGGTTGTAGCCGTAGTCGTCGCGCGGGCCCACGTAGATGACCCCGATGACGAGCTTGTCCGCGGCGCGCGCGGGGCGCGGCCGGAAGAGACCCAGGGCCCCGACGGCGCCCGCGATCCCGAGCGTCTTGAGGGCCTCGCGGCGGCTCCCGCGTCCTGTCATGTCGAGCATGTCCGTGCTCCTTGGAGAGAGTGCGTTGCCGAGGAAGCGACCCGTGGCGTCCTACGCAAGCCGCGCACCAAGGCCCCCCGCGCGCCAAGCGTGCGTCCCGACACGGATGTACCCGGAAGCCGGGCGACCCCGGCCCGCCTTATTTTTGAGCAGAAGCGGCGCGTCTGCTCAACCCTTGAGCGCAGGCCCGGGCGCGGGCGACCGCCCGGACAGCGCGATCACCGAGACCGCCGGGCTCGGCGGCTTCGCCATGGCCGCCGCCCCCGCGATCGTGCAGTTCGTGGGCGGTGTGCCGGCCGACGCGCTCCGCTACACTCAGCTCATGTACGAGATCACCCTTGCCGAGAGCGCGGCCTACCGGATCCCGGCCCTCAACTTCCGCGGCACCCCCACCATCGAAGCGCGCCTGGTCGTCCAGACCGGCATCCTCCCCCAGATCAACACCGGGATCACCCATCGCCAGCCCGGCATCGGTCAGATCGGGGCGGGGCTCGTCAACCCACCCCGGGCCTGCTTCGAGGCCGCCGTTCGGGCACTGGCGGCGACCAGGCCCGGTGAGGGAGCGTGGTGACCATTTCCCTGGCCGTCAATGGCACGCTGATGCGTGGCCTCGAGCTCAACGGCAACATGCTCGCCGCCGGTGCGCGCTTCGTTCGCGAGGCGACGACCGCGCCGGAGTACCGCCTGTGGTCGATCGGCGACCGCCATCCGGGGATGATGCGCGTCCGCGAAGGTGGGGCGGCCATCGCAGTGGAGGTCTGGGACGTGCCCGCCGCCGGCCTCGGTCAGATCCTCCTGCAGGAGCCGCCGGGGCTCTGCATCGGCAAGGTGCGCCTGGCGGGCGGGGAAGAGACGCTCGGCGTCCTCGCCGAGCCGGCGCTCTGCGAGGGCCAGCGGGAGATCACACGGTGGGGCGGCTGGCGCGCGTACCGTGCGGCGCAGGCGCGCACGGGGACGGGATGAGGTGACAGATGGCGCCGAACGCCAAGCGCCGCCGGGCCCCACCTCACCTTCCAGCTGGATGACGTCTGATTGCTGAGCTTTGCAGTTCCCCATCGCCACCCCGAACATAGGCCCCTGGTCACCACCGCGCGTGAGATGTGCCGCGGGACGAAGACTTGCGGAGCCTGGCCACGATCGCCTAAGCTGCCTGCGCACAAGGGCAGCGTCACGGGATCGAACCGCCAGGAGGGATCGCCCATGGGCCGGGGACCTACGCTCCTCACGGTCGTGCTCCTCGTCGGCCTCGTGGCCCAACTCGCCCACGCGCAGCAAGGCCCGACCCAGGCGCAGCTCGACGCGGCGGCCTCGGACGCAGCAGATTGGCTCCTCCCGAACCACGACTACGGTGGGCAGCGCTTCGTGGACGCGACGGAGATCACCCGCGACAATGCGAGCTCGCTTCGCCCCGCGTGCGTCTTCGAGACTCACGAACTGCGCCCGTTCTATACCAATCCGCTCGTCTACCGCGGGATCATGTACCTCACCACATCGCAGTCCACGATCGCCCTGGACGCGGCCACGTGTCAGGTTCAGTGGCGGCACGACTGGACGCTCAAAGGCAAGAGGAACTGGCCGCAAAGCCGCGGCGTCGCCCTGAAGGAGGGAATGCTCATCCGGGGCACCACCGATGGATACCTCCTGGCGCTCGATGCGTTGACCGGCCGGCTGCTCTGGGAGCGAGCGGCGGGGGACGCGGACAGCGGCGAGACCTTCACGATGCCGCCGGTCATCTTCGAGGATCTCGTCATCATCGGCCCGGCTGGCAACGAAGTCCCGGTGAGGGGCTGGGTAGGCGCCTTCCGCGCGGCGACCGGTGAAGCGGTGTGGCGGTTCAATACGCGCCCGGCGGCCGGCGAGCCGGGCGCCGAGACGTGGAGCGCGACCGAGGCTCTGACCGGCGGAGGCGCGGTGTGGACACCCTTCTCCCTGGACTCGGCCCAGGGTCTCCTCTTCGTCGCGGTCGGCAATCCGGCGCCGGACTTCTTTGGCGACGTCCGACAGGGCGCCAACCTTTATACCAACTCGCTGGTCGTCCTCGATGTGCGAACCGGCAAGCTCGTGTGGCACTACCAGGCGGTGCCGCACGATCTGCACGACTGGGACCTGACCCAGGTCAGCCCTCTCTTCACGGCGGAGGTGAACGGCACGCCCCGGCGGCTCGTATCGGTTGTCGGCAAGGACGGCCTGCTGCACGTGCTGGACCGCGAGAGCCACGAGCACATCTACGAGGTGGCGGTCACCCGTCGAGAGAACGTCGACGTGCCGCCCACGCTCGAAGGCGTTCACGCATGTCCGGGTCCACTCGGCGGGGTCCAGTGGAACGGGCCGGCCTTCAACCCCCGGACCAACATGCTGTACGTCGGCTCGGTGGATTGGTGTGGCACCTTCAAGAAGGCCGAAGAACTCGAGCACCTGATGGGACGGAACTACATTGGTGGACGGTTCATCCCGGACCCGGCTGAGCCGGCCCACGGCTGGCTCACCGCCATCGATGCCTCCACCGGCACAATTCGCTGGCGTTATCGTTCACGGCGCCCGATGCTCGCGGCGGTCACCACAACGTCCACGGACCTGCTGTTCACGGGCGAGCTGGAGGGCGACTTCCTCGTCCTCGATGGCCGCGACGGCGCCGTGCTCTATCGCTTCAACACCGGCGCCGCGATGGCCGGCGGTGTCGTCACCTACCAGATGGCAGGCAAGCAATACGTCGCGGCGACCTCGGGCACCGCGACGTATTTCTGGGGAACACAGCTGGCCCCGGCCCGCGTGACCATCTTCTCTCTGCCGGCGCCGGACGGGCCGTGAGTGCGACAACCCCTTCCCCCTGCCGGCTCGTGATGTAGCGCTCGGGGCTGCCTGCGGATCAAATGCCTGCCCTGCCGACCGTTATGCTTGCAATTAGGATTTCCTAGATGTCTGAGAAAAGAACGTGCTGACCAAAGGGTGCATGGCCTTGCCGCCGCACTGTGGGCATGCAGGCACGTCCTTGTCATGCTGGCCAATCGATAGCGTCACCGCTACCTCGCGTCGGCACTTGTCGCAGTAGTACTCATACAGCGGCATAACTAGTCCTCCTCTAGTTCTTAGCGGCCCGGCGCCGTGTAGGTCATGGGCTTCTTGCTCGCCTTGTCGATCTCCTCGGGAGTCAGGAGGACGATGGTCTTGCAGCGGGCACCGCCCGAAGCGCTCACCGCGAGCGAGACAGCTGAGGCGCTCTCCTGGTCTGGCAGATCGGCGATGACCAAGGCATCGGCATCTCCGAACGCGAAGTAGAAGGACTCGATCTTGCCGCCGACGCTCTTAACCGCTTGATCGGCCGCCGCCCGTCGCTTGCTGCCCCCGCCATCGAGAAGACCCTTGGCACCCTGCGCAGTGTAGGAGACCTCGAAGAGGTACTTGGCCATGTCCGCCTCCATTGCATTGGGACGGTTGGGGGAAGGGAGAACCGGTTAAATGCTACCGGCGAGATAGTCTACTGTCAAACACCATCAGCCTCCTTGCCCGGCACGGTACTATGTCGAGCAATTGCGGAGTGGCGCGTCGTCTGCTCCTGCGGCTGGACGCGGGACTGCTCGTCGGAGTGGGCGGCGCACTCCGTGGCGAAGCTGCATCCGAAGCTCCGAGGCGCATCGCAACCAGCCCTCTTCTAGCGATAGCCTGACGGTACCGGGTGACAGGCCACCACACCCGGCAAGCCGCCCTCGCCGCAAAGAGTCGCCTCAACTAACTTTCAAAGAGGAGCTCGGTATGGATCAAGAGAAGGCGGCGGAAACGAAGGACTTGCCGAGGCGCCCTTTCCCAGCAGTCCCGACGACAAAGATTCTGGCGGGCTACGCTTCGACTGTATCTGGCTGGCAAGATCGACCAATGGTGGATTCGCCAGGCTCAGCCAGCGCCCGTCTTCCTCCTGAACGTGACGTCGGTCGAAGAGGCGCGCGTCCTGATGGAAGAGCTGCCCTTGGGCCAAGCGGGGCTCATGAAGCACGAGTTCATTGAGCTTGGAGCGAGGGTCTCGGCTAGGTATGGAATTCTTCGCCGAAGTCCCGGACGCAGACGCGATCCTCGGCCGAACCGGCTGCCGCGAGTAGGCGTTCGAGCGGTTCGTGCGTCGGTTCGCGGCTCAACTCGAACGTTCGGTGATGGACCGGGAGGATGAACTCCGCGCCTGCATCATTCGTCATCGCGAGCGCCTGTTCGGGATTGCAGTGTGAGCGAATCCATGGGTCGTAGGCGCCGATCGGCATGATCGCGAGATCGACCGGCTTCGACGAGCGGACGCTGCGGAAGGAGTCTGTGTAGGCCGTGTCGCCGGCGAAGAGCACCCGATAGCGCCCCGCCTCGATCAGGTACCCGTTGTACGACCGGTGTACGTCGTTTCGCATCCGGGCTCCCCAATGGTCCACCTGAATCGCACGGATCGTTGCGGGCCCCAGCCGCGCCGTTTCGTGCCAGCGCATCTCGCGAACGGCGGCGTACCGGTTGACGCGGAGGAGATCGCTGGTATTCGAGGCCGTGATCACTGTTGTGCCGGGATTCTCGAGGCGGCGCAGCGTCGGGATGTCGAAATGATCCATGTGCGCGTGCGAGAGCAGGATCAGATCGGGATGCGGGATCGCCTCGAGCGTCGCCGCGGGCGCCACCAGGCGCTTCAGTCCGAGCGTTACTGGCCCGATCCGAATTCCGATTCGCGAGCTGAAGACCGGATCGGTGAGGACGATGAATCCGTCGATGCTCAAGGCGACCGTACTGTGTCCGATCCACGTCGCGTGCAGGCCGTCGGTAGGCCAGCCGGCGACGTTCGGTGCGCGCGGCGCCGGATCCACCGGCCGTTTGATGTCTCTCTTGACGCGCTCCAAAAATAGAGGCGCCGCCCTCAGGGCAAACGCAGCAAGACCACCCATCGAGAGGAGGGGCACCCCCCTAGTGTACCGGCCGTGACAAGGGGTGCCGTGTCCCACTGAGGGCAATCCGGTCCACGTACGCCCGTTCAGCCATCATGCGCCTAGGAGTGCCGTCCAAGCCGCGCCGCTTGGTCGCGCCGTTCCACGCCATCGAAGAGGGCCGCTGCCGCGCGGCCCAATCGTTGAATCAAGCTGATTTCATCTCGCGCCAGATCCTCCCCCGTCGCATGGGGCCCAAACAGGACCACACGGTTCACGCTGTGGCGGATCATAATCGGCACCGCTAGCGCCGGCGCCTCGAAGCCCGACGGAAACACCCGACCTTCCCAGTCCGTCTCCAGCAGACGTCGCGGGCCGGGCCCGATGGACGCGACCGCGGCGTCATGCCCCACCAGCGTGTTCAACACGCCCTCCGGCCACCGGAAGCGCCGCTTGAGTTCGAAGTCGCCGTGCGCGTTGCGTTCGAAGAGCGCCGCCGCGGTCAGCCGGAGGACACGGACCGGGACTTCGATGAGTATCCGCTCGGCCGACTCGACATCTCGGCCCGCGAGCCGCGCCACCTCATCCTCGAGGGCCGCCTCCTGTTTCCGCCACCCGGGGTAGAGGACCGCTTCCAGGCCCCGCCGCACGGGCTCGTGGGCGAGCAGAATCACGAGCCCGACCGAGCCCCCCATGATGAGCTCGATATTCTCGAGCTTGGTCGTGACGAGTTTCTCGATGGATCCACCCGCCAGATGCAGGGCCACGATCGCCGCGCCGATCGCGCACGGCACGACGAGCGCTCGCGTGAGCGGAAACCGAACGTTCATCACCCGTTGGTGCCGAATCGCATAGACCATGCTCAAGGGGACGACCACGTTCACGGCATAGAGAAACTGGAGCACGGCGAGAGGAACGGAGATGCGGTACGAGTCGTCGAGCCAGTTCAGCATCGACGTCGCTTCATAGGTATCGGCAAAGAGAAAACAGGGCAGTCCCACGATGACACCAGCGAGGACCCACTTGATTCGGCCCCGCTCCGTCGGCTGACTCCAATACGTGTGCGCGAAGATGGCGACGACGATCAGATAAACGACCCACGTGAGGCGATAGTAGGCCCGATAGAGCGTCTCCGTCTCCTGGCCGAAGATGAAGTTCGAGAATCCGGACATGCCGAAACCGAGAAGGAGCAGGAACACACCCGGCAGGGCGAGTTGGGCGGTCCGGCGCCAGCCATCGACGGTGTCTCGCGGGAAATACAGCGCAAACAGAACGAGCCCGGTCAAGCCGGCGGCCTCGAAGACCGCCTGCAGCACATCGAATGCCACGAGCCCGCCGTCACTGAGATTGGCATACCACGCGAAGTATTGGCCGGAGTTGAACCAGACCGCGTAGAACAGCAAGCCGACCGTCTGCAGCGTGCAGTGGCGCCAGGCCAGGTAGGCGCAGAGGGCGATGAAGGCAAAGCCCGCGAGCTGGTCGAGGAGCAGTGTCGCCCATTCCGGCCAAGACAGCGTTTCGGGACTCGGTTGCATGGTGATCGTGCGTGGCGTCACCCGGGAGTCCACGCAGGGCCCTAACCGGTCCGCTGCCACGTCGCGAAACTTGGACACGTAGACCGTGACGGGCTCGCCGTGCGCCACGAAGACCATCTCGTTCACGGCGCGGCGGTCCCTGGTACGGCCGAGATCGATCTTGTCGCCCTTTCGCAGGCAGGACTGCCACGCCGGGCCTCCCGGGTCAACACTCGTGACGACCCCGTCGTTGTCGGCCACGAATCCCAGGGTCCCCAGGGGGTACCAACGATTCAACGGCCCGGGGCCAGGAAGCCGTTCGGGCGGGACGAGTCGCAGGGTGTCCGGTGCGATGACGAGCACCGCATACCCGACGACGGCAAGCAGGACGATCTTCCGCAGAGTGGACCATGCACGCAAGCTGCTCGGGGCAGATCCTGTCATCGGGGGCGCTATTGGCACCGGAGACCTAGCCTGTTCGCGAGAGCTTAGTTGGTCAGCGGAGGATGGTCAAGAACGTTGGCCGGAACCCGACAGCGTCAAGACGCTTCTTCTGGCCGTCCGAGCGGCACACTGCCCGGACGGCCAAGTCCCCTCGACGACTTACTTCCTTGCTTCCAGTATCAGGTTGAACGGCGTCTCCGTCGCCCGCCGAAACCTCGTGAAGCCTCCCTCCGCGAATACCCGCGCGAGCCGCACCTCGCCGGCCTGGGCGCCGAGCCCGAGACCAACTTCCTGCGACAGGGAGTTCGGCGTGCAGACCATAGTGGACGCCGCGTAGTACAAGCGCCCGACCGGCGTCGAGTTCTCGGCGAGACTGTTGCCTGCAAACGGCTCCACCAGCAGCACGGTGCCGTCATCCTTCAGCGCTTGTCGCGCGTGGCGGGCGGCCCCGACAGGATCGCCCATGTCGTGCAGGCAATCGAAGAAGCAAATCAGATCAAAGTCCCGCTCGGTGTACGTCTGCGCTGCCGCCGTCATGAAGCTGACCCGCCCACCGACCCCGGCGTCGGCGGCGCGCTTGCCCGCGATCTCGACAGAGGGCTTGTGGAAGTCGATACCCACGAACCGGGAGTTGGGATAGGCCTTGGCCATGACAATGGTGGACGCGCCATGGCCGCATCCGACGTCCGCCACCTTGGCGCCGCGCTTGAGTTTGTCGACCACTCCGTCGAGGGCGGGGAGCCATGCCGTGGTGAGATTCGCCTGGTAACCAGGACGGAAGAACTGCTCCACGCCGTGGAACATCCGATGGTGATGCGCGCCCCAAGGGAAGGCGCCATTGCCCCGGAACGCTTGCAGCACCTTGTCGAGATCGATGAAGCACGAAGCGACGACACTCTGACCGGGCGCCACGAACACCGGAGAGTCTGGGTTGGCGAGGGCCATGGCTTGCTCCGGAGGCAGTCGGTAGGCGCCGTCCGCGACCTCGAGGTATCCCGAAGCGGCATTGGCATCGAGCCACTCGCGCACCAAACGCGGATGGCAACCGCAGCGCTCGGCGAGCGTCTCCGCCGTCGTCGCCTTGCCGTCTCCCATCGCCTTGTAGAGTCCCAGTTCGTCGCCGATCAGGACCATGGCCATCATCCAAGCGCCGCCCATATCCGTCACGACCTTGCCCATGAACTCATGGAGTTTTGCCTCGTTCATTCGTCACTCCTCCTCTATGGTTCGGTGTTCCTCTTCGCCGGGCGCTTTACGCCGCCGTCAATGTGCGCTCCGTGAGCCGGGCGGTGATCGTCCGCGCTTCTGAACTGACGTAGTGGCCCGGTAAGGAAAAGCCACGACAGAATCGGTGGGTACCGCGGGCAGGCACATCGAGTCGACGGGGACCGAAGGAGGCGCGGGAATCGGGATTCGTCCGGTAGCGTCATTCCCCGGCGGCGCCCGGCCTCGAACGGTCATCAGCGTCCGAGCCACACGAGCTGACCAACAGTCTCCCAAGAGCGGCGTCCCGGCATTCCTCGCCCGCAGTGGAGCAATGCTCGTCGGGGGAAGGGCATCGTCAGGACTGGCGTCGTCTCCCTCCGCTGCAATGTAGATCTCGAAAATCGCGGCATCGGGAGGAGTGGCGTATGCAAGCACAACAACGAGGATGAGTGCGGAAATGACCGAAAGGAACAGGCGACTCCGCGAGCGTCTGACCAGACGCTGGACACCGTCGGCGGAGTGCTCGAGCCTCTGGCGATCGGTCGCGCGCACGCTGCGTCCTCTCAGGCAGACGGGTCGCCGACGGTCAGGATGGTTCCGAGACAGTAGGCGCCCACCTGACCGTTGTCAAGGCCCTAAGCGATACGCCGAACGACCTGGGACGGCCCGCGTCGGCATCGCGATGGCCGTCGGACGTCAAGCCTCGCCAGTAGCCGGCCCTGGACTCGAGTTGTTCGCGCGGCGCCCAGTGCTCGGCCTGCGCCACGATGTCCCCCAGGGGTTGGCGGCTAGTCTTCCCGCCCCCGGCGCCTCCTGCTACACTCGCGGGCGCGGTGCGGCACGACCGCCAAGGAGGATGCGATGCCGGTCGACAAGAGCGCAATCGGCAGGACGGGCGAGCCCGTGACCATGCACGTGGAGCGCGGCAAGATCCAGGAGTTCGCGCGCGCCATCAAGGACGATGATCCGCTGTACTACGACGAGGGCCACGCGGCGAAAGAGGCCGGCGGCATCATGCCCCCGGTGACGTTCTTGCAGACCGTCGCGCACTGGGACGACGGGCGGGGCCGGCCGCGCCTGCCCTTCGATCTCAAGCGCGTGCTGCACGGCGAGCAGGAATTCGAGTTCCTCGCTCCCATCCACGCCGGCGACGTGCTGACCGCGGTGAGCAAGATCGTGGACGTCTACGAGAAGCCGGGCAAACGCGGCGGCTCCATGACCTTCGCGGTGACGGAGACGGAGTACCGCAACGCCAAGGGCGTGCTGGTGGCCCGCGCGCGCGCTGTCGGCATCGAGACCGGCCAGGTCGTCAAGGACTGAGAGGAGATCGCCATGCCCGCGACCAAGCGCTTCTGGGAGGACGTCAAGGAGGGTGACCGTCTGCCCGAGGTTCGCGTCGACAAGCTCACGCGGACCGACTTCGTGAGGTACGCCGGGGCCTCCGGCGACTTCAACCCGATCCACCACGACCAGACCTTCGCGGAGGCTTCCGGGAACCCCACCGTGTTCGCCATGGGCATGCTCAACGCAGGCATCCTGAGCCGGGTGGTCACCGGGTTCGCGGGCCGGCCCAACGTGCGGCGCTACAAGGTGCGCTTCTCGACACGGGCCTGGCCGGGCGACGCCGTGGTGTGCCGGGGCACGGTGACGCGCAAGCTCGAGCAGGGGGGCGAGAAGCTGGTGGAGGGCGAGCTCGAGGCGGTCAACCAGAAGGGCGAGACCCTCATCAGCGGCACCTTCGTCGCGGCGCTGCCGTCCCGCGGCTGAGCGGCCATGAAGCTCGGGCTCTCGATCGGGTACTCCGGCGCCCACCTCGACCTGCCGGTGGCGCGCGTGCAGCTCGCGGAGCGGCTGGGCTACGACTCGGTGTGGACGGCGGAGGCGTACGGCTCGGATGCCCTCACGCCGCTGGCCTACCTGGCGGCGGTGACGAGGCGCATCCGGCTCGGAACCGGGATCATGCAGCTCGCCGCGCGCACCCCCGCGGCGGCCGCGATGGCCGTCGGCACCATCGATGCGCTGGCCGGCGGCGGGCGCGTCATCGCGGGCCTCGGCGTGTCGGGCCCGCAGATCGTGGAGGGCTGGTACGGGCAGCCCTGGGGCAAGCCCTACTGGCGGCTCCGCGACTACGTCAGCATCATGCGGAAAATCTTCGCCCGCAAGTCCCCCGTGCAGCACGAGGGCCGCGAGATCTCGCTGCCCTACACGGGTCCGGGCTCGGCCGGGCTGGCCAAGCCCCTCACCTCGATCCTGCACATGCGCCCGGACATTCCCATCTGGCTGGGGACCGGCGGCGAGTCCACCGTCAAGCTCACCGCGGAGATCGCGGACGGCTGGCTGCCCCTGGGCTTCACGCCCGCCCGCATGAAAGCCTTCCGGCCCTGGCTGGACGAGGGGCTCCGCCGCGCCGGCGGCGGCAAGACGCTGCGTGACCTCGAGATCCAGCCGCGAGCCTTCGTGGTGCTGACCGACGACGTGCGCGCCGGGCTCCAGACCCTCAAGCCGCGCGTGGCGCTCTACGTGGGCGGCATGGGCCACCGCGACAAGAACTTCCACACCCAGGCCATGACCGCCAACGGCTATGGGGAAGCGGCCGAGCGCATCCAGGAGCTCTATCTGGCCGGCCGCAAGACGGAGGCGGTGGCCGCGGTGCCCGACGACTTCATCGACGAGGGCGCGCTGGTGGGGCCGAGGGACCGCATCCGCGAGCGCTTCCGGGCGTGGGCCGACAGCGGCGCGACGGGTCTCACGGTGGCCACCGAGCAGGACGAGGCCATCGAGCTGTTGGCGGACCTGGCCGGGTGCCGATGAGGGCCCCAGGCAGGATATAGAAGGCTTGAAGCAAGACGTCGGGACCCAGGAGCGGTTGGACGCTGCCTTCGCCCGGGAGGAGCGGCGGGGCCTGATGGTAGCGGCCGCCACGCGCTCGGCGGCGGTGCTCTTCATCCTGGGGTGGCTCGCGGTGGCGAGTCCCGAGCGCGGCGCGGCCTACGTCTGGGTCCTGGGCTCCGCGGCCTTCTTCCTCGTGACCGGCCTCGCGCAGCTCTGGCTCTACTTCCGGGGCCGAGCGCTGCGGCTGGCCGCGTACCTGCTGATCCTCATCGACTCGCTGGCGCTGGCCGCGGCCCTCCTGCTGCCGAACCCCTACGTCTCCCCGCAGGTGCCGCCCGCGATCCCGCTGCGCTTCGCCACGTTCATGTACTTCTTCGTCATGCTCATGCAGGCCGCGTTCTCGTTCCGGCCCCGGCTGCTCCTGTGGGCTGGACTCTGCGGGGCCGGCGCCTGGACGGCCGGCTTTCTCTGGATCCTCACCCGGCCCGAGACCATCACCGACCCGTCCAGCGGGGCCAGCCGCGCCGCGATGCGCGCCGCCTACTTCGATCCCAACTACGTCTCGGTGCTCAAGTACCAGAACGAGATCATCGTGTTCCTGCTGGTGAGCGCGGGCCTCGCGCTCCTGGTCCGCCGGTCGCGCACGCTGGTGGCCGAGCGGGCCGAGGCCGAGCGCGCCCGCGGGAACCTCGCCCGCTACTTCTCCCCCAAGGTGGTGGACACGCTGGCCGAGCGGGACGAGCCGCTCGGCCGCGTGCGCCGGCAGGCGGTCGGCGTGCTCTTCGCCGACCTGGTGGGCTTCACTACCATGGCCGAGGAGATGACGCCGGAAGAGGTCATGGCGCTCCTGCGGGACTTCCACGGCCGCATGGAGGAAGAAGTGTTCCGCCACGGCGGCTGCCTGGAGAAGTTCATCGGCGACGCGCTCCTGGCCACCTTCGGCGTTCCCGACACCGGCCGCCGTGACGCGACCGATGCGCTGGCCTGCGCCCGCGGCATGCTGGCGGCCCTCGGCGCGTGGAACCTCGAGCGGGAGGCGGGCGGGCGGCGGCCCCTGCAGATCGGGCTCGGTCTGCATTACGGCCCGGTCGTGGCCGGCGACATCGGCAGCCGCCGCAGCATGGCCTTCGCGACGGTGGGCGACACCACGAACGTCACCAGCCGGTTGCAGGCCCACACCCGCGAGCTCCGAGTCCACATCGTGGCCAGTGGCGCGCTCGTGGCCGCCGTCGAGCGCGAGGCCGCCGATCTCGCGCTCCTGCAAGGTCTGACACCGCGGGGGCCCAGCGTGCTGCGGGGGCGCGACACGCCGATCGAGCTGTGGGCGGAGTAGCCGCCCCGAAGGCGTTCACCTTGACCCCCCGAACGTTCCGCCGGATTCGCCGCCAGATCCTGATCTACGCCGGTCTGGCCCCGTTCGTCGTGATCGCGATGTTCCCCATCCTCTGGATGTCGATCACCGCCTTCAAGCAGGATGCGGACCTCTATCGCATGGACGTGGCGCCGTTCTGGTTTCACCTCCCGCCCACTCTCGAGCACTTCACGCGCCTGTTCACGGGGATGTACTTCACCGCGCAGCTCCTCAACACCCTACAGCTCGCGATCTACGTGGTCGCGCTCACGATGCTGATGGCCGTGCCCGCGGGGTACTCGCTGGCCCGCCTGAAATTGCCCGGCGCCGAGAACCTCGGCATCGCGATGTTCCTGACATACCTCGTCCCGCCGATCATCCTGTTCATTCCACTGGCGCGCGTGGTCGGCGCTCTCGGGCTGTTCGACTCGTGGTGGGCGCTCGTGCTCGTCTATCCCGGCTTCACCATCCCGTTCTGCACCTGGAAGATGATGGGCTACTTCAAGACCGTCCCGCTCGAGGTCGAGGAGGCGGCGTGGCTGGACGGCTGCAGCCGCGTCGGCGGCCTCTGGCGGGTTGTCTTACCGGTAAGCCGGACCGGCATCGCGGTCTCGGCGATCTTCGCGTTCTCGCTCTCGATGCAGGAGTATCTCTACGCCGTCGCGTACGTGGCGCCGCGAGCCGAGAAGGTGGTGACGGTCGGCCTCGCCACCGCCTTGATCCGGGGGGATATCTTCTATTGGGGTTCGCTGATGGCGGGCGCTTTGATCGTGGGCGTGCCGATCGCGCTCCTCTACAGCCTCGTCCTCGACCAGTTCATCGAGGGCCTCACCGGCGCCGGGTGACGCGACCACCGGAGGGCGGTGTCACCTGCTCCCCACCCGGGCCTGCGCCCTGGCGGTGGACGGCGTCAGGAGACTCCGGTAGTCACGGTAATTCGTGAGTTGGATCTCGGCTCGTGCGGCCGCCACCTTGGCCCGCGGATCGGTGAGCGATTCTACTTCGATCTCCCGCTGCCAATTGTAGACCGCGTCGAAGTGGCCGCCCAGAGTGCCCGGATGACACGCGAGTTCCGAGAATCCAGGTTCGACATTGTTGAGAACAGAGATCAAGTAGTCGAGGCTGATGTACCGGAGATCCGTGCGGCCGTCCTCCCACTGTCCGTAGAAGGTACCGATATAGCTGACCTCAGAGGAGCCTCGGAGGGGGATCCGGTAGCGGTGACTGAGCTCGAGGAACGCCCGCCCGATGTTCAACCGTCGGTGCACGTGTTGGTGAGAATCGAGGTGGGTCGGGATGTCGCCAGTCATGTCGCGGAACGCGTCAAACTGCCGGTCGAGCTCCCGCCGGAGTGCTCGAACGTCTCCGAGATCGACAACCCGTTCGCCCGCGGTGACATTCACGTGGAGGCCGAGACTCAACTTCGGATGGTCTTTGGCCAGGCGCACTGCCGATCGTGCGCCGGGCATGTTGACCATCAAGCTCGCACTCGTCACGATCCCGCGTTCGTGGGCCTCGATGACCCCTCGGTTGATGTCATCATCCGCGCCAAAGTCATCGGCGTTGACGATCAGATAGCGCCCACGAGGCATCGCACGTGACGAGTCACTCGCGTAGCTCGGGGTGGGCCTCCTCGGCCAGGGAAGGAAGACGCAGCTTGCAGCTGACGCGCAGGCCAGCTTGGTCAGAAAGTGTCGGCGTGACAGTCTCATCGAGCTCCTCCCCTAGGCCGGGTTGCGACGGCTCGGGAACTGAAACACGAGGGCGCGTCACCAGGACCTAGGTCGTGCGTGGTAGGCGGATCGACGGGAGTTTGCTAAGGCAAGCGGGGTGCCACCGCGGTGTCCACGTGGAAATGGGCTGAATCTGGGCGATTGCGGTGTTTACGGAAACTTCCCCTGATCTCTCAGAGAACAGTGTCACCGGCGACGCGTTCGAGCTCCGGACATGCCCTAAGGCGAGGCGACGGCGCGTGGTCGCCGCCGCCGCCGTTGCGTCCGGCGCGCGGCCGTGCTACAAACTGGCCCGCCGCCGCGTCAAGGCACACGAGGGAGGCCATCGATGAAGCTCGATCGTTTCAGTCGACCGGCGCTGGTGATCGTGGACATGCAGAACGATTTCGTGCGGGTGGGCGCTCCACTCGAGGTGCCAGAGGCGCGGCCGACGATCGCCGTACACCAAGCGTTGCTGGCCGCCTGCCGCCCGCGCCGGATCCCGGTCATCTACACCAAGTTCCTGGCCGGACCCGAGTGGACGCCCATCTGGGAGTGGTCGCCCCAGGTGTACCCGCCG
>Ga0075434_100000517_pt1 | contig 29347 bp, 24 predicted proteins | sample RhiMethybrSRZTD3_FD_75298 | JGI IMG/M metagenome (GOLD analysis project Ga0075434, IMG submission 75298) | Populus rhizosphere microbial communities from Tennessee, USA - Rhizosphere MetaG P. TD hybrid SRZTD3 | ecosystem: Host-associated > Plants > Roots > Rhizosphere > Soil | place: USA... | reverse complement strand
TCACGCCGGCGGGATCGTCAGCACGATGATCAGCGTGCCGGTCTCGAGCCGCTGCAGCGACGGATCGGGATACGGCGTCACGAGCATCCACGATTCCGTTCGCCCATGATCGACCCTGGGCCCCCGTGCCACCCGTGCACGCCGGCTCCCGTACAAGCCTGCCAGCTTCCAACGATTGTAGCTGCCGGTCCGGCCGAATGCGTCGAAGGGGATCATGGTCTTCGGTTCCCACGCACCCGCCAGCCGCTGGACGGCCGGATCGGCCATCAGCGCCGTGAGTGTCTCGTCCAGCCCGAGCGGCGACACGTAGGCGCGGTAATTCTCGCGGTGGGCCGACGGCGCGAAGAGGGGCACGTATTCAGGCGCCTCGCGCCAGGGCCTGCCCTGCTTGCCCTGAGCGGAGTCGAAGGGAGCGACGTCGAAGGGCCTCTCGTCCAAGGACGCTGCTGAACGCAGATCCGTGCAGGTGAGGACGCACACCGCGAGTACGGCGCTCACCATGAAACCCCTCGATCGGCGCGCTATACTGCACGATTGACGTTCCCAGGAGAAGAGCGTGGCGTACATCATCTGTGAACCGTGCGTCGGTACCAAGGATACGGCGTGCGTTGACGTCTGCCCAGTCGACTGCATCCATCCGCGCAAGGACGAACCACAGTTTCAGGCAGCGGAAATGCTGTATATTCACCCGGACGAATGCATCGACTGCGGCGCCTGTGTGCCGGCGTGCCCGGTCGAAGCCATCTTCGCTCTCGACGAGACGCCGGAGAAGTGGGACCACTTCATCCCGAAGAACGCCGAGTACTACCAGCAGAAGGTCTGAGGTTCGGCTTCAGGACACACATGAAGAGTTTGGTACAGCCGGACACTGCGTACGGTTACGTCGTTTCCGTCGTTTACGTACGGTAGTGAGTGGGTTGCGGGGCCCACGGCACCAGCAAGGGTGGGACCATGCGGACGTTGCTCCGATTCACGCCTAAGACGCGGCTCGTCGCCTGTGCCGCAGCTCTGCTCGTTGGTGGCTCGTTCATCGCGCGCGCACAGGTGGGCGCCGATGCCGAGCTTCAGTATCAGCTCGCCACGCTGCTCTACGACGAGACGCGTTACCCGGAAGCGCTCCAGGCATTCGAGCAGGCCGCAAAAGCTCCCGACAAGGCGATGGCCATCCGTGCCCGCAAGGGCGTGGTGCGCAGCTCGCTGAAGGTCGCCGAATTCAAGCACGCGCGCACCGAGGCCGAACAGCTGCGTGCCGACGCGCCGGCCGATGCCGACGCGCTGGCGCTCTACGCCGACGCGCTGTGGTCCGCGGGAGTGTTCGACGAAGCCGATCGCGCGTATCGTGACGCGCTGGCGCGATCGCCCGACTCGTCGCGCGCCCGCTATGGCGTGGCGCGATCGCTGGCCGCAACCAGCCACCTGGAAGAGGCGCTCAACACCGCGCTCGCGGCATCGGCGTCAGCGCCGCGCGACGGCGAGATTCACGCCCTCGTCGGCGACATCTACGAGCGGCTGCATCGCTTCCTGCAGGCTGCCAACTCGTACAAGAACTACATCAATCTGCTGCCCAACAAAGATCGCAGCGAGAAGGCCGCGTGGGCGCGCGCGCAGGTGGACTTCCTCGAGTCGTTCGGCGATGTCCAGCCGGTCGACATCGACGACACCGACCTCAACATGCTGCACACGATCCCCTTCACGCTCCAGAAGGACAAGATCATCGTCAAGGCCAAGGTCAACGGCGGTCACCCGCAAGACTTCGTGCTCGACACCGGGTCCGAGGAAACCGTGCTCTCGCGCGACACCGCGAACCGCGAGCGTGTCCGGCCAGTCACCTACACACTGAGCGCCGGTGTCGGCGAGGTGGGTCTGCGCGGTCTGCAGCTGGCGCGCATCAAATCGCTCGAGCTCGGCACGCTCCAGGTGCGCAACCTGCCGGTGCTGATCAAGAACCCGGCGCTGCGCGGCATCCCCAAGCGCGAAGGCGAGTCGTTCTCGCCGCTGTCGATCGGGATGTCGATGATGATCGATTACAAGAAGAAGCTGCTGACGATCGGCCGCAAGCTGCCGCCGGTCGAGCCGGACATCCGCCTGCCGATGCGCGTCCATCGTCTTGCGATGGTGCGCGGCCTGCTCAACTCGAAGCTGCCGACTTACTTCGTCGTCGACACCGGCGGCGAAGTGATCTCGATCAGCGCCGAGACCGCCGACTCGTTGCCGGCCTCGCCGTTCCGACGCATTCCGCTGCGCGTGTGGGGCACGTCGGGATGGGATCGTGAGGCCTTCCTCATGCCGGGGATGAACCTCGACTTCGACACCATCGAGTACCGCAACTTCTCGCTGGTCGTCCTCAATCTCCGCGCACCCAGCCTGCTGCTTGGCTTCCAGTTGGGGGGCATCGTCGGCCACAAGTTCCTCGCGCCCTATCGGGTCTCGATGGATCTCGTGAACAGCGAGCTGAGGTTGGAGAAAGAGAAATCCTAGAAGGGGGCGAGGGGGCAGGGGGCAGGGCTGTCTTAGGATGTAAGGCAAAGCGCCGGCCTTAGGAATTGGCCCTTCCGCGCGCACGTTCATTTCTTCCAACGATGGATCGGCACGACGGCTGGTTTCTGCTCGCGATGGGTGCTTGCTTCGTCGTGTTTGCGCGGCCGTACGGCCGCGCGCTCGGCGAAGGCATGGAGAGACCATCAACGCCCGAGCGGCGTGCGAAAGACATTCGCATCAATATCGTGATAGCCCGCCTCTTTGGAGCAGGACTAGTCGGTTGGGCGCTGTGGCTGCTTCTCCTTTCTAGCTAATCGCCTAAATCCTGGACAGCACTGCCCCCTGCCCCCTCGCCCCCTGCCCCCTTCTGACCATCGCTGTGTAGAAGCCCCATACGGTGAGTCCAACGACGATCGCCACCAGCAGCATCGTCTCGCCGAAGAACCAGGCCGATGCGTCGAGAGTGGGGATCACGTCGAAGAGCAGCGAGCTCACGAACGCGCCGACGACGAATGCCAGCAGACCACCGAAGCGGACGATCACCAGAGCGGCGGTGCCGAAATACAACAGACCAAGCAGCGCGCCTATCCAGTGTTGATCGTTGCCGAGCGCCTGCAGCACGACAAAGAACGCGGTGAATGCGATCACGGCAGCCCATTGACTGCGAAGCATCATCCGCATCGCGAACAGAATGAAGAAATAAAACAGGACGTTCCTGATGGCGTAGAACCCTTCCTGGAGAACGACACCGAGTGTGCTGCGCAGACCGAGCAGGACATCGACCTCGCCGGGGAACGCGATCAGCTCCTTGTTCACGACGGCGAGCGTTCTGAAGAGCAGCGCGAACCAGACGCCGAGCGCCACGCCGATGAGCACGTCGCGGCCCACGACCGGGTCGGAGGTGCGTCCGGTCAGCACGCTGGTCCACGACACCAGGACGTGAGGCCAATGACGCCTGACGAACGGCTCGAGTGCGAGATACACCGTCCACAGCAGCACGCCGTAGAAGACCGACGTGCAGACCGCCACCAGAAATAATGCGACCGTCTCCACCGTTCCCGATACGTGACTCTGGCAGGCCCAGATGACCATCAGACCACTGCCGACGTAAGCAGCAAGGCGCGCCGCGCCGCGACGGTCGCCTCGACCTTCGCGCACGTTCTTGCGGGCGAGAATCGCGGCGCCGATCAGAATCGCGATCATCGCAAAGAGCAATAGAAACGCGTAGGCAGTGCCGGTGTCGCTCGAGGCGTCCGACATCCTCCATGGCTTCTGCCACGGCCCCATGACCATGAAAGCGACCGGCCGTCCTCCGAACGCCGCGGCCTCGATGCGCAAAGGTCGGCCGCTCTCAGGCCACTTCCCAGTCCACGCCGCACGCGTGTCGGAGGCGGCCAGGAAGGTCCACTGCGGTTCCGCCTGCTGCAATGTGGTCTGATCGAGCGCGGCGAGCTGAAAGAGCGGCGACCAGTCCACCGCTGCCGCGCCCACCGGCGATTCCTGCTGCTGCGGCGGAATCGCCTCGAAGTACGTAAGGCGTCCGCGATGATCGAGGTTGACCTGGGTCATGCCCGACGAGATCGGCGGCGGATCGGCCCGATCGACGATGCCGGGCGTGAGCAGGTCGGTGTGAAAGGCCGTCGACACCAGTGGCTCGCTGCTTTGACGGTACCAGAAGCCGAGCGGCGAGGGTTGTTGCGTGAGCACCGCATCCCACTTGGGCGATGGTCCATCCGCTTTGCGGACGTAGTCGAGCAGCGACGAGCTCCATTCGAAACCGACCGCGGAGTCGCGTGGTCTCGCGTCGTATCCCAGACGGGCGATCGCATCACGCGCCTTCTGCGTGAGAACATCGCGCGAGTACTCGGGGCGCAGGCGATCGAACGGACTGTCTCTGAGCGCAAGCCCGAGCGCCACGGCGAGACCGGCGACGACGGCAATAAACATCGACCAGGCGATCGACCGTCGCAGTCCCCTGCCCTCTCCAGCGGCAGCCACCATCTCGGGTGATGGCGTCTCTCCCGCAGCCAGCATCGCGGCCAGCGGGTCGCCGCCCGGAAGCGCCGCCGCGACCGCGAGCGCCGAGGCCGGCCGGCGATCGGGCGACGGATCGAGACACCGCAGGATCGCGGCATCGATCGCTGGATCGATATTGCTGACAACCTCGGACACCGGCGTCAGCGCTCGCGTCTCGTGCTGATTCACGAGATCGCCGATCGTCGCCGCCGTAAACGCGCGCCGTCCGGCGAACAGCTCGTACATCACCAGGCCGAGCGCGAAGATGTCGCTGCGCTGCGTGACCTCACGGCCGAGCAGTTGTTCGGGCGCCATGTAGGCCGGCGTGCCGGCCCGAACATCGTCGATGCGTCCGGCCGCGGCGAGTCCGAAATCCATGATGCGCACGCGACCCGCGCCGTCGAGCATCACGTTGGCCGGCTTCAGATCGCGATGGATCACGCCGCACTGGTGAGCGGCCGCCAGTCCGGCACAGAGCTGTCGCGTAATCTCTGTCGCCTTGTCTTCGGGAAAGCGGCCGATGCGACGCAGCGACGACGCCAGGTTCTCGCCGTCCACGTACTCCATCGAGATGTAGAGCAGTCCGTCTGCCTCGCCGATGTCGTGCACGCGACAGACGTTTGGATGCGACACCTGTCGTGCGGTGCGAACCTCGTTGTGAAACTGCGCGAGACGAATCGGATCCTCGCGTAAGCCGTCGGGAAGGAATTTCAGCGCCACGGGCTGACCGAGTCGGAGATCGTCGGCGCGATAGACCTCGCCCATTCCGCCGGTGCCGAGCAGGCCGACGATCCGATAGCGGCCGTCGAGCAGCGCTCCGGGCGCGAATCGACCGTGGTTGATCGAATCGGACGACGTCAGCCAGCCGCTGTCTGACTTTGGAGCGGATGCGGGCGCCGGCGTTCGACGGCTCACCACACCGATCGGACCACTCGGTGCCGGCCTGGTCGGTTGGACGCTCACCCCCATCGTCAACGCGTCGTCCGATGCCAACGCGGCTCCGCACGACGGGCAGTAGCGGGCGCTATCGGGAGATTCGCTGCCGCACCGGGCGCAGATCACCTATTTGCCCACCATGTGCGGCAGATCTTTTTCGTTCTCACACATCCACTCGATCAGTTCGTCGTCGACCATCAGCGCCTTGTGGACGGTGACGGTCCATGGGCGTGTGTAGTACTCGTTGTCGTCAATCGTCATCTCGATGTCGAGATGACCGAAGTCGAGGCGACGGAAGCGCTCGCGCACGCGCAGGCCATCGCCATGCGGATGGCCGCCGTCGTCGAGCCACGTCACCGAGCTCAGCCCGTTGGTGTCGACGACGAACGCGTCGCCCTCCCAGCGGCCGATTGAATAGCCAAGCCATGCAGGCTGTGGATCGGTCGGCAGCGGACGGCCGTCGGTGAGCACCTGCCGGTAATGGTTGTACGACTCGAACAGAATGATCGTGACCGAGGGCGTCTGCACGATCTTCGTCGGCGTGTTGAGTGCATTGAAATCGGTGACGCCGTGCGAGATGCATCGGCCAGACGGCCGATCTTTCCCCTCGCTCTCCTGGCGCTCGCGGAAGATGGCCACCGCCTTCGGACGCATCGGGATCTCGACGCCATCAGCGCCGAGACTCTGTAACAGCCGTCCATTTGTCGTGCGCCAAATCCCTGTGAGGTCCGGCTTCCCATCCGCTGCGCGCGGCGTTGGCGCGGTGAGGTTCGGTTTGCCGTCAGGCAGACGAGGAATGCCCGGAGTCGGATAGTTGATCCATTGCGCGTGCAGGGGCACCGACAAGAGGGCTGTTATCGTCGCAACGAGAAGCCGTCTGTTCATGCGGCGCACCCTATCTCGGACTTGGCGGTTCGGACGCTACCGAGATCCGTCGATGCTCCATGGTCTTGTCGTGGTTGTCACAAAAGAATTCAATGAGCTCGGTGTCGGCCTGGAGCGTGAGCGGCGCGCGGATGGTCCAGGGTTTCGCGTATGCCTTCGGATCGTCGATGGTCACCTGCAGATCGATGTGCCCGATGTCGATGCGGCGGAATCGCTCGGTCACGCGAAGCGCATCGCTGTGCGGTCGCGCTTTGAGCGTGTCGAGCCATCCGTTGTCCTTGAATCCAGCCGTTTCGACGACGAACGTCTCGCCGTCCCAGCGGCCGCTCGAATATCCGAGCCACGTGGGCTCCAACGATGCCGCGATCGGACGGCCGTCGGTGAAGACCTGCCGGAATGTCATTCCGCTCTGCGTTTCGTAGAGAAACGCCGTTACCGCAGGCGTCTGGAGAATCTTGAACGGACCGCCGCCAAAGTTGATGCGCGGCGTACCTGGCGGCAGGCAGTACCCGTATGGATCGTCGACGTGATTTCGGCTGGCGCGCTGTGCCTGAATCGACGCAGCCCACGGCGTCGGTTGAACATCGTCCGCCTTCAAGCCCTTGGCGAGATCGAAGAACAAACTTTGCGTGAAGCAGGCATCGCGGCCAGCGATGCCGCATTCGGCCGCCCAGATGCCAGACAAGTCGGGCCTGCCGTCCGCTGATTTCGGCGCCGGCGCGGAGAGATTGGGTTGACCGTCTGCGAGACGAGGAATGCCCGGAGTGGGGTAGGTGAGCCACTGCGCGTCGACAGACGGCGAGAAGAGCGCCGCGATCGCGGCGCTCAGAAGCAGTCGCTTCATCAAAAGTCCAGTGACGCGCTGATCTTCGCGAAGCGCGCCGTCAGCACTGTTGTTGGCACCAGCCAGTTGCCCGTCGGGTTGTACGACGTGTTGTACGAGAGCACCGCGCTCGAGTTGAGCAGATTGTAGACGTCGACGCCGACGTTGGTGCGCGTTTTACCGACTCGGAAGATCTTCGCGACGCGCATGTCGAACACATTCACCCGATCGCTCCAGATGGTACCCGGCTCGATCAGATTCACGGTGACGTTCGGCGCGCTTCCAGACAGCGGCCTGCCTAGCGACTTGGCCGCTTCCGCGCTCGAGACCACCCAGTTGGCCGCGAGCGGTGTCCCTTGCTCGCTGCGGAACGTGCCGCTGAGAAGCATGTCGACCTTCGGCACAGTGTACGACGCCAGGCCTGTCACGCGCGTGATGAAGCCTGGATCATCGCGGCAGTACGGAGTCGTCGGCGCGATTTCGGGCAGCGCGCTGCGGATGGCGCAGCTGTCGACAACGGTCTTTCCGCTGTTGACGCCGCCCTGCAGCGTCAGCCCCTTCCCCGTGCGAGCGGTGATGTTCATCAGCACGCCGTTGTAGATCGACGTCTGATCGCCGAAGTTCCTTGCCCATGTCGTGAAGCTGTTCGTCTGACCCGTCTTGCTCTCTTTCACGTTGTAGAGTCCCGAGACGACGTTGCCGCCGCTGCCGGGCAAACGTGGATCGCTCGGCGCGGTCACGCTGAAGGTGTCGAAGTCTGCCGCGGTCACCGCGAGGTTGTCGACGACGGTGAAGTTCTGCAGCCAGCGTCGGAAGTAGCCAACTTCGACCGACACTCGCGGCATCAACTGCTGCTGCACCGACACGCCGACTTGCCAGTCGCTCGGTCGCACACCCCAGCCTTCGAGGAGCTCCGGATCGAAGCTGCCGGTGAAAACCGGTTTGCCGAAGTTGGTGTTGCTCAGGATGCCGCAGATATCGCCGCCGGTTGCCGTGAGATTCTGCGCCAGCGGATTGAGCAGGTCGCAATCGGGCACGTAGTTGTTGTTCGAGTCGGTCCACGGACGTGTGACCGCAGGAGGCGCACCGAGCACCGGACTGCCGGCGATACGCGCGGCTGGATTGCTCAGCGAATAGGTGTTGTGATTCGTGGCTGCCTCGAGGTACTTGCCGACATTCACCTTCAGGGACGTCTTGCCGTTGCCGAAGACGTCGTAGGCCGCGCCGCCGCGAGGCGTGATGTCGTTGTAGCCTTTGACGCCTGCTTGCGCCTCGAATACCAGCGGCGTCGGCAGGAAGCGCACCGGTCCGATCTGCTGATCGGGGAAGTAACTCCACGCGTGATCGAATCGCAGCGCGCCCTGCAGCGTCAGGCGTCCGAGCGTCCATTGCTCCTGCGCGTACACCGCCTCCCACTGTGTTCGCTGCCCCGTGCGGAACGGCTTCAGATCCATCGTCAGACGATTGGGCACGCCGTTGTTCAGCGTGTAGGTGAGATGCGTGTCGTTGCTGAAGTAGCTCTGATTGACGCGATGGTAGGCACCTTGATAGCCGAACTTCATGCTCTGCGCGCCGGTGACGTAGGTCGCCGACGCGCGCCAGTTTGCGACGAATCCCTGGTTGCTCGTCCAGTCCTGTGATCCGAACGTCAGGTTCTGAATGCCGTGTGCGCAGGCGCCGGGTACGGCATTCGCCGGCGGCTGTGCGCACTGCTCGACCATCTTGGGAATCGCGCGCGTGGGATTGCCTGGCATCTCCTGGCCGCCGTAGTGACTGTAGTTGGTTCCGAATCCCGATTCGAGGAGCAGGCGGCCCGTCACCGGCGACATCCACGTGGCCTGCTGTGCGCGCTGACGGGCGTGCGAACGCCCCGCGTAGTTCGAGAACTCGGGCGACTGCGTCGCCGTGGCGAGGCCGAACGTGCCCGCCGATCCTGGTGCGCCGCCAATGATCCAGTCCTTGTCGGGCTGCTGCCGGCATCCTTCGTCGATACCGGGCCATGCCGCGCCCTGACACGGGCGCTGCTCATCCCAGAACACGTTGAATCGGTTGCGGGTTGTCGGCTGCATCGTGAGCCGCAGACTCACCGTTCTCCAATCACCGGCGGTCACGGCCTGCCTCGTGAGGTCCGGCACGTAGACGAATTTGGTCGGATCGCCGGCGTTCTGATTGCGATACATGCCGGGCACCGACTGCCAGCTTCCTTCTTCGCGCGAGTTGACGAAGTACCACACGCGATCCTTCAGAATCGGCCCACCGAGTCCGCCGTTGATGTCCCAGAGCTTCAGCAGCTGCCCTGGCGTGCGCAACCCGGCTGCGCGCAGATCGCTCGTGTAGTTACTGCCAACCAGACCGCTGCCCACGCCCGCCGCGTACATCGTGCCGCTCATCCGGTTGCCTCCGGTCTTCGGCACGATGTTCATCGTTGGGCCACCGACTTCGGCTTCGCCGAGACCACCCGATGTGGTGAAGCTGACTTCTTGCGCGTTGCCGATGTCGGGGATGTAGCCCGACACGCCGCCGCCGCTGAGCGGCGCGCCCACGCCAAGACCGTCGACCTGCAGCCGGCCTTCGGTGGCGCGGCCCCCGGGGCCGCCGAAGACGACGAGCGCGGGCAGCGTCTGCACGTCTTTCGATCCGCCGCTGACCGCGGGCACGAGTTGAAACAGCGAGCCGTACGATCGCGAGGTCGGCAGCGATGCGATGACCTCGCCGTTGATGGTCGTCTCGCGCCGCACGCTTTGGACGTCGACGACCGGAGCTTCCTCGACGATAAGAATCGACTCCTCGAGACGTCCCACTTCGAGGTCGGCGTTCACAGTGGCCGTGAAGGCGCCACTCAACTCGATGCCATCGCGCTTGACGCTGTTGAAGCCCTGGAGTGTGAAGGTAACTGTGTACTTTCCCGGCCGCAAGTCGACGATGCGGTACTGACCGCTCTCGTCGGTCACACCACTTCGGACTTTTTCAATGAGTGCTGGACTGGACGCTTCGACGCTGACGCCCGGTAGGACGGCGCCAGATGAATCCTTGACGACGCCGGTGATCGACGCCTGCGCGAACGCGAGCGCAGGGGTCAGGATCAATGCAGATAGCACGAGAAGAATCCGCAGTGCACGCATGTAGACCTCCCGATGCGTGCGGATTCTACTCGGTCACGAAGGGCGTGGGGGAAGGGAACCCGATTCCTCAGAAGTCGTAGCCGATCCACACCGAGAATTTCGGCTTGCGGAACCACGAGTGGCCGCCGTAGGCCGCGAAGAGCTGGTCTTCCCAATCCTTGTTGAGCAGCGTCTTCCACGAGTAGTCGAAGTGGATCGGGAAGCCGAGCGCGAAGGTCTCCAGGCCGAGGCCGTACGACGCACGCGAGTCGACGAGACGTAATCCGCTGACCGTGACCGGCTGTCCGTAGATCGGCGTCTGGGACGTGAAATCGAGCTGGTTGTACCCGATGATCGGCGTGTAGGTCTGTGATCCACGCGCGATCCACTTGAACGGCTGGCCTTGGAAGTGCCCGCCGCCGAAGTTGGCGAAGAAGACGCCGCGAATGCCGCCGAGAATGCCGATCGGCGTCAACATGGCCTCGATGAGCGGGAAGCGCAACTCGGCGTTGAGGAAGGCGGTCGTATCGCCGATGAAGCTCAGATAGTCGTAGCCGCGCATCTCCGAGTTGCCGCCGAAGTACATGAAGTCTGGCGCGTCGCCCCAGCTGTGGAAGCCGCGGGCGCGAAGCGCCAGGAGCCCTGTGGCACCGAGCCGCTGGTAATAGCGCGCGTCGAGATCGGCAGTCTGCCGCGACAGTGTGTTGCCGATCTTCGGGGCCACCTCGTACGAGAAGCGCATCGTGTTTCCGGCGAGCGGGCCGAACTCACGGAACACCGTCGTCTCCTGGATGAAGCTGACGCCGAACGGCACGTAGGTGCCCGAGCGGAACAGCTGACGGCCGAACTGATCCTCCTGATAGCCCGCGGAGTAGTCCTGCAGGTTGGGATCGTTGAACGACTCGTTGTACTGCAGGAGGCCGCCCGACAGCTCGACGCGGCGATAGCGGTTGAACGGCCAGATGCCGAACGCGGTGCCGCCCCGAACCGTCCGCGTCGCGATCGAGAGATCGCGATCGAGGTAGCCGGCGTACACCGGATCGTAGAACACGCTCGAGAGGTTGCCGTAGAAGAACTGCGTCTGCGAATAGCCCTGCAGCGCGTAGTTGAAGCGATGCGCCAGGTTCAGGTACGAAAAGGAGAGCGTGCGGTACTGCGAGATGGACGCGGCGTAGAGGCTGAACTGCTGGTCGCCGAGCACATCGCTGAATTGCACTGCCGACCCGCCGAAGATGTCGCCGCCACTGGTCACGCCGACGTTCACTGGCGGGCGTCCGTCCATGAACATCTTCTCGAACGTGCCCTTCTTCTTTTTCTTGTCGGCGACGAGGGTGTGAGAGAGCGGCGCCTGGAAGTCGATGATCGCGCCAGGCGAGCCGAAGTCGGACGACGCCGCCGTCACGAGCGGGTCGCGGCGCTCGAGCGTATGCAGCTCGTACTCGCCTTTGTAGTAAGTGATCACGCCGATGTGCGGCTGTGCGTTGCCTTCACGAAGCACCGCGGCGTAGAGATTGCCGCCCACCGCATCGCTGTACTGCTTCAGCTCGCCGGTCTTCAGGCTCAGCGTCCAGATGTTGTAGATCTTCCCGTTCCTCGCCACATCGGGATCGATCGGCTGCGAGGGATCGGTCGCCGTCGACGGGAACACCAGGGTGTCGGCGTCGAGGAATTGCGCGGCCGCATCGTCGTGCGTGCCGAACGTGAGCTGCGTCTTCTTGCCCGTGGCCAGCTCCAGCTTGAACAGCTTCTCGTTCTGGCTCACGCGAGCGATGTAGACCACCCACGAGCCGTCCGGCGAAAACCTCGGCGCCGAATCCGCAAATGGATCCTTGGTGATGTTGGTAATCTGCTTCGACCCCAGATCCACTTCGAAGATATCGCCGACGCCGCCTCGCAGTCCGGCGAACACGATCTTCTTGCCGTCGGGCGAGAAGTTCGGCGACTCGGGCTCGTCGACGCTGCGCATTTCGACGCGCTCGACGATCTCGCCGGTCAGCACGTTCTGGATGATGAGCGTGCGCGACTTCTCCGTGCGGGCGAAGTAGGCGAGTCGATCGCCTTCCGGCGCCCATGTGATCCAGGGCACGGTGACCCAGCGTCCGCCCGGCGTGACGATGAACTCGAACCCCTTGTCCTTGTCGAACCCGCTCGTCAGTTTGCGGACGACGCTGCCGTCCTTGCGCGAGACGAGGATGATGTCGCCCTCGCGATCGCGCATGTTCGACGTGAAGATCGCCAGCAGGTCGCCTGAGGGCGACGGCTCCACAGTGTACGCGCCGCGATACGGCGTCTTCTCGGGATTCGGCGCGAGGTTGCGCCCGTAGTCGGCAGGACGCTCTTTGTCGCGGAACGGCTTGAAGCGCTCTTTCAGGTACTTGTCGAACTGCTGATCGAATTCTTCCGGCGTGATCTTGAACGCTTCCTGATAGGCGTCTTCGCCGCCGCCGATCACCGACTTGCGCAGCGCGAACAGGTACTGCCGCAGACCTTCCTTGCCCCACTTCGATTCGATGAACTCGAAGATGGCGTGGCCAAGGTTGTAGATCATGCGCGCGCCGCCGACGTCGCTGTATCCCTCGAGCTTGCTCATCTTCGGGATGATGTCGGCCACCGCCGCATCGCGCACGGCCATCAGATCCATCGGCCGCCAGTCGCCAGTCATGTAGTCGGCGAGGCCTTCATGGATCCACAGCGGAGAGTTGCGGCGCACGAGCGACGCCGGAACGATGTCGTAGTCGAACTGATGGGTGAGCTCGTGGAGGATGAGGCGATAGAGCAGATCCGGGGGTTCGTCCATCGGCATGACGATGCGCTGGCGGACCGGTTCGGCGAACGCGCCGACGCCTTCCTGCGCCGCACCGGGCACGACGTTCTGCTGCTGGAACTCGCTGCTGGTCTGGAAGAGGATGAGCGGGACCTTGTGCGCGAGGTCGTACTTCAACTCGGAGCTGATGTGCTGATAGGCGCTCTCTGCGTACCCAGCCATCCGTTCGAGATGCGGCTCGATCTCCGGGTAGTAGTAGATGATGAAGTGATCCGTCTCGTAGTGGTACCACTCGAACTTGTCGTAGCGGATCTGGTTCTTGCCGAAGTACGGAACGTAAGGAGTCTGAGCCGAGGCGGGTTCAACCGCGAGGGCGAGGACAGCCGCGAGCAACGCGGCACAAGGGAGCAACTTACTGTTGCTCATGGGTTGTCTCCTTGCAGGTCGGACCTACTGTCGGCTCGCATCCCCACTTCGGCCGATGTGAATGAGCCGCGATCTTACCGCTGTCCAGCAGCGCTCGCAAACAGCGGAATGGGCCGGCGGGAGCAAAGGATATGCCGATGGGTTGGCCTGAATCGGCGCGGGAAACCATGAGAAGGGGCATATTCACGTGTGGCGGCATGTCCTCAGTCGATCTCGTGAATGTCCCCTTCGTGCCGGTTTAAAGAGCAAGACCCGGCCTACACTGGAATAAGTAAGACCGTGACTGTGTTTGATCCATGGGCCTGAGTGTCGCCGATGCTCCGACGTCGCCCGCAACCCGGGCCCGATTCGTTCAGCGACGAGGTGCTGCGGCACCTGGACGCATTGTACGGAACCGCCGTGCGCCTGACGCGCAATCCGGCCGACGCCGAGGATCTGGTCCAGGATACGGTCGTCAAGGCGCTGCGATTCGAGAGCCGCTTCCAGCGCGGGACGAATCTCAAGGCGTGGCTGTTCACGATCCTTCACAACACGTGGAGGAACCGGATCCGCGATGCCGCGCGGCAGACCGTGGACGTCGACAGCACGCGGATCGAGGAGCTCGCCGCGCAGCCGGGCGGACCCCTGGAGCTCGAGACGCCGGAACGCGTGCTGCTGCGCGAGGCACTCGGCCAGGAAGTGCAAGCGGCGCTCGACGCCTTGCCCGACGCGTTTCGTCAGGCGGTGTGGCTGCGTGACGTCGAGGACTTCAGCTACGCGGAGATCGCGAAGATGCTCGATGTGCCCATCGGAACCGTGATGTCACGCATCTCGCGAGGACGACGGATGCTGTTCGACGCGCTGACGAAGCAGGACAAGGCCACGCCGGTCGGGGCCACGAAATGAGCGATTGCACGCGCACGATCGATCGGCTGGCGCCCTACGTCGATCGTCTGCTGCAGCCGGACGAGCACGCCGACGTCGATCGCCACTTGAACGCCTGTCCGCCGTGCCGTCGCTTAGCGGCGCTCGAGCAGGCCGGACGCGCGGCGTTGCGGCAGGAATCGTCGCGTCTGCGCAACGAGCCGCTGCCGCCTGGTCTGCGCACCAGATGCGAGGCGCTCGCTCGCGAACAGACGGCGTTGCGAGCGCCAGGGCCTCGCGCTTTCCTCTCCAATTGGCGCTCCACCCTGGTGCCGAGCGTCCTCGGCGCGATCTTCCTGGTCTTCTTCGCCTCGGCGCTGCTGTCGATCGCCACGCGACGATCCGATGCGCTGCTCGCCGCACAGCTCACCGCTGACCATTCGAAATGTTTTCTGATGTCCTCGTCTGAATCCTCGGCCGATGCGCGCGACGTCGAGCGCATGCTGGCCGACCGGTTTGGTTGGAACATTCACGTGCCCCCCTCGTCGGCCGCCGCCGGCATTGTGTTGATCGGCGCGCGCCGGTGCCTCTACGCGGATGGAGTGATCCCGCACGTGATGTATCGCCTCAGGGGACACGATCTGTCGCTCTACGTGCTCAACGGTGTCACGCGGAAGACCACCGACGTGGTGACGCTGGGGCATCGCTCGCAGATCTGGACACGCAACGCAAAAACCTATGTACTGGTTTCGTCCCCGATGGCTGACGGGCTGCCGGACGCGACCCGATACATTATGAACGAGGCCCATTGAGATGAGCATGGACCCAGAGAGACCTGAGTCCGAGGACACCACGGCACTCGCGGCGAACGATGTTCCGATTGTCGACGATGAGGTCGTCGGGGAAGAGACGCAGCCCCGGACGTCGCGCAAGGCGATGTGGCTGGCGATGGGTGCCGTCGCACTCGCGCTCGGCCTGATCTGGCTCGCGCCCGGTGTCGGTCATTTCGACGAGTCATCGTCCACCTCGGAGAGCACTGGCGATCCGGATGATGCGAAAGCCACCGGCACGGTGGCGCCGATGCACTTCACGCTGAAGGACATGAACGGCGCCGACGTGAATCTCGCGTCGTTCAAGGGCAAGGTCGTGTTGATCAACTTCTGGGCGACGTGGTGCGGGCCCTGTCGCGCGGAGATTCCGTCGCTCGTGGAACTGCAGGACAAGTATCGCGACGACGTGATGATTCTCGGCGTCTCGATCGACGATCCCGCCGACAAGCTGAAGCCCTACGCGGCTGAGTTCAAGATGAATTATCCCGTGCTCGTCGGCAACGGGCATCAGGACATGCAGGACGCGTTCGGGCCGCTCTATGGCATTCCAGTCTCGGTGATCGTGGGTCGCGATGGGCGCATCGCGAAGAAGCATTCAGGCATCGCGACGAAGGAGCAGTTCGAACGGGAGATCAAGGCGTTGCTGTAGTATGATCGCCGTATGTTGAAAGGGTTCACGCACGCCCGACTCGCCTGCGGCTGCCGCATCACGTTTCGTGACGGCGTCGAGGGCAGTCCCGTCACGGTCGTTGTCGACGAGAAGGGTGTTGGTTGCGTGATGCCGCTTCACGTGCGAGATCTGCCCGTGTACGACTTCCGCGAAGCTCTGCGTCCACCCACGCGCTTCCTTCCACTCGAGGAAGAAGAATTCGAAGAGGAAGGCTAGACGTGTGCGTACGTAGGGGCCGCCTTTAGGCGGCCCATCCAGAGGCCGCCTTTAGGCGGCCTTTCCTTTTTTGTTATCCTCAACTCTGCACGTCGGGGTGCCTCCGTGTCCGCGGGAAGGACTGCGTCCACCTGACGAACGGCGATTGTGTGACAACCAGATGAACTCTTTTCTGCCCGAGTGAGCGGACACCGGGCTCGCCTTCGCTTCGGCGAGGGCCAAGAAGGAGCTCATCATGATTCGCAGCTCGCTGCCGACACGCGCGCTCACCGATCGACCCGACCTCGATCAATTCAAGCGACAAGCCAAGGAACTGCTCGACGCCTTTCGCGCCGGCGACGCGTCCGCGATCGCCGAAGTGTCCACTCACTATCGTGACGCCGCGCCCTCGTCGTTCGCGCTGCACGATGCGCAGCTCGTGATCGCACGCGCCTATGGCTTCGAGAGCTGGCCCAGGCTCAAGGCCTTCGTCGATGGCGCCACCGACGAGCGCTTGCGTGCCGCCGTGCGCGACGGCGACCTCTCGGCCGTGCGCGCGATGCTGCACGCGCGACCCGAGCTGGCGGCGCGCAGCAACGCCCTACAGATCGCCGTGGTCACTCGGAGCGCCGATCTGGTGCGGCTGCTCATGGCACACGGCGCAAATGCACGCGTCGGTATCTACCCCTTTCGAGATGCGACCAGCCCGCTGACCGTCGCGACCGAGCGCGGGTACGACGACATCGTCGCGATCATTCGAGACGAGGAAACGCGACGGCAGGCGGCGCATGCGGGCGTGAACGCCGCCAGCGACACGCTGTTCGAGGCGATCGCATCGGCCGACGCTGAACGCGTGTGCCATCTGATCGATGCCGATCCGTCGCTCCTGCTCGTTCGACATCCGGTGATCGAGTGGACGCCCTTGCACGCCGCCGCCCGTACCCTGGACGTCGATCTGGTTCGCCGCCTGCTCGATCGCGGCGCCGAGGTTTCGACGCGGGCGGGCCGCGATCGGATCACGCCGATTGATGCCGCGGATCACTGGTCGCGTCACGTGTGGAGAGAAGGGGCGCAGGGTTTCGATCGACTGGTGGCCGTCATGACGCTGCTGCTCGAACGAGGGGCGGAGTTGACGCCGCGGGCGGCGGTGGTTCTCGGCCGCGTCGAGTGGCTTCGTGACGCACACGCGAACGGCACGCTCGTCAATCCCATCGACGAATGGGGCGGGCTTCTCAGCCTCGCCGTCAGCCACTCGCACCCCGAGATTCTGTCGCTGCTCCTCGACTGGGGATTCGATCCCGACGAGCGGACGCGGTTCCGCGACGTCGGCGGAGACGATGTGGTGTTCACCTGGGGCATGCCGCTCTCGTACTGCGCCTCGTCATGCAAGCATGCGATGGCCGAGATCCTGCTCGAGCACGGCGCCGATCCGAATGCCAGCATCTACGCCAGCGGAACGCCGATGTCGCAAGCCTACGGTCAGAACGACGAGCGCATGATCGCGCTGCTCGAGCGGTATGGCGGCGTGACCGAGCCGTGGATCGCAGGGCTGTATCGTCGCGGGGACAAGGTCGCGACGCTGTTCGCCGCCGCCGCCGATCCCCGCCGGCTCGCCGAGGACATGATCGAGCAGGCCGCATGCGGCGGCGATCCCGAGATCGTTCGCGCCGTGCTCGCGCACATCACGTGGGCCCGCGACGATGCGCGATGGTTCGCGGTGTTGGAACAGCCGCTCCGGATCTGGCACCACGGATCGAGTCACTGGTCGAGACCAGACTGGAATCGCGCGACCTACCCAACCTGCTTCCGTCTGCTGCTCGAACGCTGCGATCCGAACATCCGCGGCCGCGCCGATGACAGCAGCGGACTCGGCCTCACGCTGCTGCACAGCGTCGCCGGCGCGCGCCGGCATGTGCGCGCCGACGAGTGCCTCGCCTTCGCGACGATGCTGCTCGATGCCGGCGCGCGCCTCGACGTGCGCGATCACGTGCTGGAGAGCACACCGCTCGGATGGGCGTGCCGCTGGGGACGGGTGGAGCTGGTGAAGCTGTTTCTCGATCGCGGCGCCGATCGCGTCGAGGCCGACGCCGAGCCGTGGGCCACGCCCGAGGCGTGGGCGAGGAAGATGGGGAAGAGCGACGTGCTTGAAGTGCTGCGCACGCATCAGGGCCGCCTTCGGCGGTAGGGCGGTCCGCCGTCGCCTTCGTCTGTGGCGAGACCGTGGGTCTCGCGCTGACGCGCGAGTGGGGCCGACGCTGCGCGTCGGTGGGGGAATGCGCTCCGACTGCGAGTGGGATTGCTTGAACCGAACCCTTCCGCCGCAGGCGGCCCCACTGGCCGAAGGCCAGCCCCACGGGCGCCGAAGGCGCCCGCCCCACCGGCCGCAGGCCGGCCCTAATTGAATTGCACTCGCAGATCTGCGACGAGCGGTAGGTGATCGGAGGCCATCAGCGATCGGCGCGTGCGCGGCAGGCCGACCTTCACCACGTCGACCGATCCCTCGTAGTAGATGTGGTCGAGATGGAGCACAGGGAACACACCCGGATATGTTCGTCGTCGACGAAGATGGGCGCGTAGATCGATGCTGTGCAGACGTGCGCTCAGGATCTCGGTGGCGAGCCCGCGCATCCACTCGTTGAAATCTCCGAGCACGATCTTCGGCACGCCGACGCGACGATCGTGGACGATGCCGCCGAGTCGTTCGGCCTGATAGCGGCGCTCGAGAAACGCGGTACCGAGATGCACGTTGTAGAGATGCAGCGTCTCGTCGCCGAGCGCGATGTCCACGCGCTGGCACCCGCGCGGCTCGCACGTCTTCCATGACAGGTCGTAGTGCACGTGATGCCGGATCGGCAGTCGGCTGAGGACGACGTTGCCGAACAGGCTTCCTCGACGATGACGCGTGGGCGCCATCACCCAACCCATGCCGAGCAGCGCGCCGAGTTCCGCGGCGTGGCCCATCGACACGGGGCCCGCTCCGATCACTTCCTGCAGCGCGATGACGTCGGGATCGATGTCGCGAATCACATCCGCGACACGAATAGGATTGGTGCGACCGTCGAGCCCCCGGCAGCGGTGGACGTTGTAGGTGGCGACGCGCAGCGATCGCCAGGACGACTGACTCATCTCTGCTAACGCTTTTATCACGTGCAGGGCGCGCGTGGTGCGGGGCGCTCGCGCGCTCGCGCTGGTGCGGGGCTCGGCTTCGCCTCGCGTGCGGGGGCTCGCTCTGCTCGCCGTGCGGCTAGTCCAGATCGAAGTCTCGTACCGGCTTCGTGATTGGCTCAGTGTGCGCTTGCTTCAACGCTTCTTCGAAACGCCGCGCCAACGCATCGTCGCGGCCTTTCTCGGCTTCCATCGACTGCTGGAACATCGCTTCGCGTCGCGCCTCGGCGGCGGCGAGAATCTTCTGCGCCTCGCTCAGCTCAGGTTTGTCCGCGCGTTCCGGTTCCTGATGTCTGACGACGCGGCCGAGGTTGATGTCGACGACCAGCATCGAGCGGCAGCAGGGACACTCGACTTCGATCTCGCTCTTCAACTTCGCCATGGCGGCATTGTAGCTCGCAAGACCACGATCGCACCGCGCGAACGAGAGCGAGCCTGCACTGCGCGAGCCGAAGGCGAGCGCCCGCGCACGGCGAGCAACGCGAGCCCCCGCACGCGAGGCGAAGCCGAGCCCCGCCCCCGCGAGCCATTGCGAGCGCCCCGCCCCCGCCCTATCCCCTGTGCGCAAACGCCGCCGGCAGCGGCATCCATCGCTCGCGGCCTTTGTAGTACTTCCACGGCTTGTAGCCGCGGCTCTCGATGAAGCGGCGATATCGGCGGCGCATCGCGTCGGTCTTGCGATTCGAGGTCGCGATCGTCCGGTGCGGCCAGTCGAGGAGCACCTGTTCGACCTTCCAGATGTTCGATGGCGACAGGCGCCAGTCGTAGTTGCCCAGCACGCGAAGATCAACCACCGCGTAGGCTTTGATCCGGCCGGTGAGATCGATGTACGACTCGTGGTAGCTCAGCGCGAGCGCGCGCGGTGTCGCGAACACCGGCTTGCGGCCGTGCAGCCCCGGATCGCGCGAGCGCGCCACCGATCCCCATCCCGTCGGTGTGCGGTACACGAAGATGACGTGATCGAGCAGGTCGATCGATTCGAAGCTCAAGACCAACGGCGGAAAGCGATGCTGCTCGAGGATGACGGCTGCGGCGAGCGCGGCCTCGAGGCAATGCGCCGTTCCCGTGGACACGACACCGCGAAAGCTCCGAAGCGTCTCGCCGCCCTTCTCGGTGTTGTACGGGAGCGCGTTCAGCCAGCCCTGCACTGCGGCGGGCGTGCGCAGCCGCGCGATCAGCCGGCGCTCGGCCGGCGTGAACCGCAGTACCGGCGGCGCGGCCGGATCAGTGCGCGGGAGCGGGAGTCGCTTCGAGGTCGGCAACGAGTTCGGCCGGCGTCCAGTCATTGCCGGTGTGAATCTTCACCAGGCGGCCCTGCGAATCGATCACCGCCGTGCGAAGGTTGTGAATGATGTTGCTCGAGCCGCTGGAATTCTCCTCGACGTAGATGCCGAACTGGGTTTCGAACTGATTCACCTCTTTCGGATCGCCGGTGAGCAACGTCCATCGCGCGAGATCGGCGCCCACACGGTTCGCGTGCGCGCGCAGGATTTTCGGCGTGTCGAATGCCGGATCGAGCGTGACGGTGACGAGACGGACGTCGGCGAGCGAGGGTGTCGACGCGATCGTCTTCTGGATCGTCGCGAAGTGCTTGTCCATGAGCGGGCAGAAGTCGGGCAGCGGACAGCGCGTGTAGATGAAGGTCATCGCCACACGATGGCCGCGAAAGGACGAGAACGTCTTCGGCGCGCCATCTTGAGTGATCAAGCGCGCGTCGGCCAGCAGGTCGCCGGGCTGCTTGATGTCTGGCGGCGGCGGAGGCGCCGGGGCCGCGACGTCGGCATGACCGGTCTTGGTCAGCGTGCTCAAGTGCGCCTGCACCTCGCCGACGACGAGGGTGGCGGTGACCAGATCGCCCGGCTGCTTGCCGGCGAGCAGCGACGGATCCTTCACCGTGAACGGCATCGTCATCCCGGGCATGAAACCCTTGATGTCCTGGTGCTTGATCACCACCTCGTTCCGTTCGGGCCGGACCGCTAGTATCTGACCGTGCAGTTCGAACTCGCGAGCGGATGACTCAGGACCGCGGCCGCACGAGGCGACGGCGATGAGGAGCACAGGAACCCAACGCGAGGGCATTCCGTCAACTGTAGCAATTCCGCCAAAGTCATGCAGAATCCACAAGTGATGACATCAGCGATCGAGCTCAAGCACCTCCGCAAGACATTCGGCTCCACCGTCGCAGTCGAAGGCATGGACCTGGTCGTGCCGCGCGGCGCGCTCTACGGCGTCATCGGTCCCAACGGCGCCGGAAAGACCACCACCATTCGCATGGTGATGTCGATCCTGTTTCCGGATTCGGGCGATCTCTCGATCCTCGGGCACCGCTCGGCGCTGGAGGCCAAGGACCGCATCGGATACCTGCCCGAGGAGCGCGGCGTCTACCGCAAGATGAAGGTGGGCGCGTTCCTCATCTACATGGCGCGCTTGAAGGGTGTCGGCGCCGCCGACGCGGCGGCTCGCGTGCCGAAGATGCTCGAGGAGATCGGTCTGCCCGGGGTGGCGGACAAGCGGTGTGAGGACATGTCCAAAGGCATGCTGCAGCGCGTGCAGTTCCTCGGGGCCATCATCCATCAGCCCGATCTGCTGATTCTCGACGAGCCGTTCAGCGGTCAGGATCCCGTGAGCGTGCGGATGCTGCGCGATCGCATCTTGCAGGAGCATCGGCGCGGTGCCACCGTGCTGCTCTCCACGCACGTCATGGCCAACGCCGAGGAGATGTGCCAGCACGTGGTGATGATCCACCAGGGTCGGAAGGTGCTCGACGAGCCGATGGCCGGACTGCGCCGGCAGTTCGATCCGCGAACGATTCACTTCGAACCGCTCGCCGCCGCCGCGGACTGTTCGCCACTCCGGGCGATCCCCGGCGTCGACGCCGTGGAAGGCATCGACGGCACCTATCGCATCACGCTGAGACCCGGCACCGATCCGTCAGCCGTCATGGGGAGAGTCGCCGCCGCGGTGCCGACGGCTCGCATCGAGCTGGCGCGTCTGCGTCTCGAGGACGTGTTCATCCGCATCGTCGCCGGCGGTGCTGAGGGCGATCGCGCGCTTCGCGCCAGTCTGCAGGCCCAAGGAGAAGGAGCGCTCGCATGATCAGCCCCAATCGCGTCGGGCTCATCGCCGGCCGTGAGTTTCAGGCGGCGGTGATGAACAAGGGATTCGTCATCGGCCTGCTGATCATGCCGCTGATGGTCGCGATGATCGCGGTGGTGTTTCCGCGCGTGATGAGCAACCGGGCGCAGGGCGTTCGCGGCGAGGTGGCCATCGTCGACCCCACTGGACAGGTGTCGCCGGCGCTGCACGATGCGCTGTCGCCGGAGGCGATCAAGCGGCGCCGCGTCGAGAGCGCGACTCGGGCGCTCGAGAACGCGCCGGCGCCGGTGCGCGACGCCGCCACCTCGAACGCCGCGATGGAGCGTGCGATCGGTGTGCCACCGGAGCTCACGATCCTCGATCGACCTGCGGACACAGACGTGCAGCGCGAGAAGAGCTGGCTGACGTCTCCTCCCGCGGCCGGCGCTCTGAATCACCTCGCGCTCATCGTCGTGCAGCCCGACGCCGTGGTGTCGGCCGCGGGTAAGACCGAGTACGGCGGCTACGAGCTGTACGTGCCCCAGAATCTCGACGATCGGATCGAAGGCGAACTGTACGACGCCATCCGCGACTCGATGGTCAGCGCGCGCATTCGCGCACACAACCTCGATCGCGGCCAGGTGGAAGCGGTGATGCGCGTGCGACGCCCTACCTCGGTCACAGTGACGGCGGGCACCGAGCGCCAGACCAACGTGGCATTCAACCGCGCGCTGCCGTGGGTGTTTGCCGGCCTGCTGGTGTTCGGCGTGATGATCGGCGGGCAGACGCTGCTGACGCAGACGGTGGAGGAGAAATCGAACCGCGTCGTCGAAGTACTGCTCTCGGCGGTGTCGCCGATGGAGCTGATGGCAGGAAAGATCCTCGGACAGATGGGCGTCAGCCTGCTCGTGCTCGCGCTCTACATCGCGATGGGCCTGTTCATGCTCGTGTCCTTTGCGATGTTCGGCCTGCTCGATCCGCTGCTGCTGATCTATCTGGTGCTGTTCTTCCTGGTGTCGTATCTGCTGTTCGCCGCCGTCTTCGCAGCCGTCGGTGCGGCGGTCAACGAGATGCGCGAGGCGCAGTCGCTGATGACGCCGGTGATGCTGGCACTCATGGCGCCGTGGCTCTTTGCCAGCGTGATCGGACGCGAGCCCAACTCCACGTTCTCAATCGCGATGAGCTTCATCCCGCCGGTGAACACGTTCGCGATGATGATTCGCCTGGCCACGAACACGCCGCCGCCGACATGGCAGGTGCTGCTGACGCTGGTCGTCGGGATCGCAGCGGCGTGGGTGGCGACGTGGTTTGCCGCCAAGGTGTTCAAGGTCGGTCTACTGATGCACGGCAAGGCACCCGACTTCGGCACGCTGGTGAAGTGGGCACGGCAAGCCTGACGGCTTGCAATGCAGAATGCAAAATGCAGAATGCAGAATGGAATGCAGAATTGGTGTCTGCATTCTGAATTCTGAATTCTGCATTACAGCCCATGCCTATCTGGATCGGCACGTCCGGCTACAACTACCCTGAGTGGAAGGGCAGCTTCTATCCCGAGACGCTGCCTGCGGCGAAGATGCTGCCGTACTATGCGGAGCGATTCGCGACCGTCGAGATCAACTACACGTTCTACCGCGCGCCGAACGAGAAGATTCTTGCCGGATGGAGTCACGCGACGCCCGATCGCTTCAAGCTCACGCTGAAGGCGCCGCGTCGCATCACGCACGACTCGCGTCTGAAGAACTGCGCCGACCCGCTGCGGCAGTTTCTCGAAACCGCGGCGACGCTCGGCGACAAGCTCGGCGCGCTGCTGTTTCAGCTGCCGCCCAATCTCAAGAAAGACATCGCGCTCTTCGACGACTTTCTCGCGGCGTTTCCACCGCGCGTGTGTGCGGCGTTCGAGTTCCGCCACACGTCGTGGCTGGACGACGAGATCTACACCCGTCTACGCGCGCGCAACCTCGCGCTGTGCGTGGCCGACAGCGAGAAGCTGTCGACGCCAATCGAGGTCACCGCCGATTACGCGTATTTCCGCCTACGCGATGAGGGCTACCAGCCCGACGACATCGCGCAGTGGGCGAGGTCGATCGCTGAAAAGACCGCGGGGTGCACAGAGGTCTTCGTGTATTTCAAGCACGAGGAAGAGGGCAAAGGCCCCGAATTGGCGAAGCTGTTGATGCAGCATCTCGAGCTCGCGTAGCGGCGACATTTGTCTCAGTGACGACGCGACCGCTTCCACAGTATGGCGGCATTCTGGGATGGCCGAGGATGTCAACGCGGCATCGACCTGATCTGGAGCCAAAGTTCGGAGCAGAATAGGAACAACTGCCATGCCGTCGCAGCGCAAACGAATTGGTTGTTTGGGGCAGCTTTTCGCCCTCGCGCTCCTGGCGGGCGTGGGGTTCATCGCTCTGAGGGGTTTCACGAGCCCGTGGATCTTTACGGTCGGCGGTCGCTTCCGCGTGCTGCCCTTCTGGGAAGGCGTCGGCGAGATCGAAGGACCCGGTGGCAAGTACCGCATCTTCGTGTTCTTTCAACCTGAGAATGGGGGATCTCGAGTACTCCCTTCGACATCGGTGCGGGGATCCGGTTGGGTGTGCGCGCCCACGGGTCATACCTATCCGGTCCTGGTCGGCGGCGGAGCGCATGAAGCTGTCTGGCGGAGCATGGACAACAAGCCTTTCGGTCTCTACATCTATCAGCGCCACGCAGCGTCCTCGGTACACCTGCCGCCCAAACTCGATTTTGCGGGCCGTTGGGTAGGCCCGAACCTGGTGATGGAGGACGAGGGCACCACGACGTCCGCTTTTCTTGTGGACGGCTCATTGAATCCTCGGCCCGGTACGCCTGGGCCCACGCGAGCCGTCACGTTTGTCGAAACACGGTGGTGGTTCGGGAATCCGTGCCACGCCCAATCGGGATTCTGAGCGCACCAGACAAGACCGCGATTCGTTCTCCGGAGCGCGCGCTCAACAACCTCTGTGCCTCTGTGCCTCTATGTGTCGTGAAGACTGAATGACCTCGGCGATAAACCTCACGACCTCGCGTTCCGCCCAATAGCCGTCGTAATCGCCATTTCCGTGTTCCACGAACGCGCAATGTCCCCCGTGTGGCGTGATCACGGTTCTGACGCACGGGTTGCCAGCGATCGCCGGTGCGCGGAACGGATGCGACGGCACGAAGGGATCGTCCTCGGCGCTCAGAATGAGCGTCGGCACGCGGATGCGATCGATCACGCGCATGGCGCTGGCGCGGTAGTAGTAGTCGGCGGCATCGCGAAAGCCGTGATGCGGCGCGGTGTAGGCTTCGTCGAACTGCCGCACCGTCCAGATGCGCGCGAGCGGCGCCACCGGGAAGTCGCCGGGAAAGAGCGCCGCTTTGCGCCGCATGCGTGCTTTGAGCCGGCGCACGAAGTTGAATTCATAGGGGATGTTTGATTTCCGCTCCAATGCCTCGACACACACCGCGAGATCCATCGTCGGTGACACGGCGCACACCGCCGCGAGTGCCGGGTAGGTGTCGCCCAATTCGCCCGCGAGCTTCAAGGTGAGATTGCCGCCGAGCGAGTAGCCCGCAACCGCCCATGCCCGGATGCCCTCGGTGTCGCTCAGCTCCCGCATCACGACCAGCGGATCGTTGGTGAGTCCCGAATGATAGAGACCGCGCGAGAGGTGTTCGGTCTCGCCGCAATTGCGCTGATTGAGACGCACGACATTCCAGCCGGCACACCACGCCTTGTCGGCCATGCCGCCCATGTAGTGCGCCAGACTCGATCCCTCGAGGCCGTGGAGCAGCAGCAGGGTCGGGTGATCGGCCGGCCGTTCGTGCCAGTGGCAATGCGCGAGCACGCGGGCGTTTGACGCCACATCGAAGAAGCGCTCGACCGGCGCCGGCAGGCGCGCGAACGTACGCGGCTTCGCCCAGGCATAAATGGTCTGGACGTGGCCGCCCGTGAAGCGAGGCTGAAAGGGGGTCGGTTCGAAGGTCACGCTTATGGAAGCTTCGCGCCGAGGCGATCGAGATAGCACGTGCGCATGTCGTGATCGCTGACGTTCTCGATGCCGCTTTGCAGGATGGCGTTCCACCGGGCGCGAATGATCTCGTCGCGGCGCTCCTGACTGAGAAGCGGATTGGCGATCGTGAGCAGATCGCCGGCCAATCCGGCGAGCTGTGTGATCGGCTCGGCGCTCAACGCCCGCTCAGCAAACGTCACAGCGGTCTTCAGCGTCTCGATGGCCGACGTGGGGTCGCCCGCCGCGCCAGCGTGATCGAAAAACGTCATGTTGCCGTAATGGCAGTAGCCCATGCCGAAGAGCGGCACGCGCGGGACGATGTCCCGATCGTTGACGAAGCGATGGACGCTCACTCCCATTTTGTCCTGAAGCAGGGTCGCGAACTCGCGGTCGCCGACTCGCGGCTGCCCGAACGTGTACACCGCCTCGATGGGAATCGATGTGATGCGTGAATCGAAGCACGCGCGGGCGGCACAAAGTTCCGCGAGTGCTCCGCCCAGGCTGTGACCTGTGATCCAGACCGAACGGTTGCCGCGATTGATCAATCGCCGGGGCAGGATGGCCTGGCCATCCCGCCACACGAGATCGAGCGCATCGTAGAAACCGGTGTGCACCTTGCCGACGTCGTGCGCCCACGTGATGTGCCGGGCCTTCGCGTCGCTGAGCCAATCAACAGGATGATTCGGCTGGGTTCCGCGGAAGGCGACGAGGATCGTGGCGTCATCCTGCACGACGAACCCTTGCGTGTCGCCGCCCTCGATGAAGTCGAAGGTGTCGCGCGTGAAGCCCTGCGAGATCGCCCATTGCTCGCAGACTGCCGGCGATTCGTAGGCGATTGCGGCCGCTTGGCCGAGTATTTTGGCGTTGTCCGAGACCTTGGCTTGGGAGTTCAGGGGCATGAGTTATCCCTCCCGTTGAACTGGGAAACAGCAGTATAGTGCGCTGTTGACGTGCGGAGGCGACACATGACTAGAAGAGGTTGGCATCTTAGGTTTGCGGTCGTCGCACTCACGATGTTCGTGGCCATGACGCTGGTCATCGTTCGCGGGCAGCAGCAGGCGCCCGCACGAAACGTGGCCGTCGACAGCGACGACATCGGAGGCGTGGTCACGGGGCCGAAGGGGCCCGAGGCGGGCGTGTGGGTGATCGCGGAATCCACGGGACTCCCGACGCGCCTGATCAAAACGGTCGTCACCGACGATCAAGGTCGCTATCTCGTGCCCGATCTTCCCAAGGGCACCTACGATCTGTGGGTGCGCGGGTACGGGCTCGTCGATGGCCCCAAGGTCAAAGCGACACCCGGCAAGCAGCTCGCACTCACCGCGCTCGCGGCGCCAAATGCGCGCGCGGCCGCCGACTACTATCCCGCTCAGTACTGGCTCTCGCTGCTTCAGGTACCGCCGAAGAGCGATTTCCCAGGCACCGGGCCGTCGGGCAACGGGATCTCGCCGAACATCAAGAGCCAAGGCGAGTGGATCCGTCAGGTCGTGAATACCGATGGCTGCACGGGCTGCCATCAGATGGGCAACCGCGCGACGCGCGAGATTCCTGAAGCGCTCGGCCGCTTCCCGGACTCGAAGGCCGCATGGGATCGCCGCATTCAGTCCGGTCAGGCCGGCGGCGGCATGAGCGCGCGGTTCACGCAGGTGGGCCGTCCGCGCGCCCTCGCGATGTGGGCCGATTGGACCGATCGCATTGCCGGCGGCGAGCTGCCCGCGGCCGCACCGCAGCGTCCGCAAGGCAAGGAGCGCAACGTCGTCGTGACGATGTGGGACTGGGCGGATCCGAAGGTGTATCTGCACGACGAGATCGCCAGCGACAAGCGGAATCCGACGGTGAATCCGAACGGTCCGGTGTACGGCGCGCTCGAAGCGAGCGCCGACTACATGCCGGTGGTCGACCCGATGACGCACACGGCGACGAAGATCAAGCTCACCGTGCGCGATCCGAAGACCCCGAGCGAAGCGTCGACGCCGCCCGCGCAGCCGTCGGCGTATTGGGGTGAAGAAGCCATCTGGACCAGCCAGGCCAACGCGCACAGCTTCGCGATGGACAAGCAGGCGCGGGTGTGGATTGCGGCTCGCATCCGCCAGAACGCGACGCAACCGTGGTGTCAGGCGGGCTCGGAGCATCCGTCTGCGAAGGCGTTCCCGATCAATCAGAGCGGACGCCAGGTGCAGATGTACGACCCGAAGTCGAAGGAAGTGATCACGGTCGACACGTGTTTCGGCACGCATCATCTGAACTTCGATGACAACGACGTGCTCTGGTTCACGGGCGGCGGACCGGTCGAGGGCTGGTTCGACACCCGCATCTACGACAAGACGAAGGACGAGCAGAAGGCCCAGGGCTGGACGGTGTTCGTGCTCGACACCAACGGCAACGGCAAGCGCGATGCCTACACCGAGCCCGATCAGCCGATCGATCCGGCCAAGGACCATCGAATCAACGCGCCGTTCTACGGTGTGGCGCCGACGCCGGGCGAGAGCACGGTGTGGGGATCGGTGCAGGGCATGCCGGGTGCGCTCGTGCGCTTGACGCTCGGATCGAATCCACCTGCGACCGCGTTGTCAGAGATCTACGAAGTGCCGTGGAACAATCCGAAAGCAGGAACGCAGGGCTTCGCGCCGCGCGGCATGGACGTCGACAGCAACGGCGTCGTGTGGGCGGTGCTCTCGAGCGGTCAGCTCGCGAGCTTCGATCGCCGCAAGTGCAAGGCCGCCCTCAACGGACCGAACGCAACCGGACAGCACTGCCCCGAAGGGTGGTCGCTCTACCCGCTGCCTGGTCCGAACTACAAGGGCGCGGCCGATTCAGCAAGTGCGGACACCGCGTACTACGACTTCGTCGATCGCTTCGACATGCTGGGCGTGGGCAAGAACGTGCCGCTCGCCACCGGCAACGGCTCGGAGGCGCTGCTCGCGCTGGTCGACGGAAAGTTCATGACCTTCCGCGTGCCATACCCAATGGGCTTCTACTCGAAGGGCATCGATGGCCGCATCGATGATCCGAAGGGCGGCTGGAAGGGCAAGGGCATCTGGACGACGATCGCGACGCGCGCGCCGTTCCATATGGAAGGCGGGAAGGGAACGACGAGCAAGCTGCTCAAGTTCCAGGTCCGCAACAGCCC
>Ga0075434_100000516_pt1 | contig 29363 bp, 31 predicted proteins | sample RhiMethybrSRZTD3_FD_75298 | JGI IMG/M metagenome (GOLD analysis project Ga0075434, IMG submission 75298) | Populus rhizosphere microbial communities from Tennessee, USA - Rhizosphere MetaG P. TD hybrid SRZTD3 | ecosystem: Host-associated > Plants > Roots > Rhizosphere > Soil | place: USA... | reverse complement strand
GTGTAGGCCGGGCCTGGTTTCTAGGCCCGGCGTGTAGGCCGGGCCTGGTTTCTAGGCCCGGCGTGTAGGCCGGGCCTGGTTTTCAAGGCCCGGCGTTCATGATGCTCCGAGGTACATCGTTGTCGAGAGCAACGCCCGTCAACTCCTCGATCGTCCACTTCGTCGCCCCCACGAATTCGTACTCGGTCGGCGAAGTGACGAGGCCTGCGTGTACGGGATTGTTGACGATATACGCGGCGTATCGGCGCGCATCACCGTCGTCTCTCAAGACACGCTCGAAGTAGCCCTCCTGCCATAGCCGCTCGTCGCAGCGCTTTCGGTACGCGCGACCCGATCGCTCCTTGGCGGTTTTTACGAAGCGCCGGAGGTCCGACGTCGCGCCAAGCGCTTCGACGAGGAGATGCGCGTGGTCGGGCATCACGCAGTACGCAAGAACTTCAAACGATTGAGCCGCCGCGGCGCGCAGAAAGTGCGCCAGTGTCTCTGACGCCACGGGTGCGTCTCTGAATGCCGGACGTCTCTCCCGCACGCAGAACGTCAGGAAGTATTGGGCTTTGCCAACGTACGAACGATTCGCGAGACGTTTGGGGCGCGACACGACGGCGCATGAATTCGCAACGTTGGTGCCGGCTGGAACGCCGCGAGTCCTACACGCCGGGCCTAAAAACCAGGCTCGGCCTACACCACTCGCTAAGGGACTGTGTAGGCCGGGCCTGGTTTCTAGGCCCGGCGTACCTGATCCAGCCCAATTGTCGGGGTTTGCGCGTTTCGGGTTCGAATTGCGCCCACCCGGTATACCCTATTGGGCGCCCTAGACAGCTCTTTTGACGGAGAGACCAGCCATGAATGCACGTCGTTCGAGTCGAATGCTTCTTCTTACCGCGTTCGCGCTGCTGGCATCGGCAGCGCTCATCGCGCAGACGGCGACCAAGCAGTTCGAACCCACCGTCGGCCAGGCCGGCAAAGACGTGGTGTGGGTGCCAACCCCGCAGCCGCTCGTCGACAAGATGCTCGACCTCGCAAAGGTGACGCCGCAGGACTTCGTGATGGACCTTGGATCCGGCGACGGCCGCACGGTGATCACCGCGGCCAAGCGCGGCGCCCGCGCCCAGGGCGTCGAATACAACCCGGACATGGTCGAACTCTCGCAGCGCAATGCCAAGGCTGCCGGCGTCGGCGACAAGGCCACCTTCGTGAAGGCCGATCTGTTTGAAACCGATTTCTCGAAGGCGCAGGTGGTGACGATGTTCCTGCTGCCGTCGATCAACATGCGGCTTCGTCCCAACATCCTCAAGATGAAGCCCGGCACGCGCGTCGTCTCCAACACGTTCACGATGGAAGACTGGATGCCCGACCAGACCGAGACGATCGGCGGCGACTGCGTGAGCTGGTGCACGGCGCTGCTGTGGATCGTGCCGGCGCAGGTCGACGGCAACTGGCAGCTCGGCGCCAACACGCTTACGTTGAAGCAGAACTTCCAGATGCTCACCGGCACGCTTGGCAGCACCAAGCTCACCGGCCGTCTGCGCGGCGACGAGATCACCCTCACCAGCGACGCGATGAAATACACCGGGAAGGTCGAGGGCAATACGATGAAGGGCGCCAACTGGTCGGCTTCGCGCAAGTAGCGCGGCTGGCTCGTACGCCCGTGTTTCGCTGGCTGCCTTTCCTCGTCGGCGCGGCGCTGCTGCCATCGGGTCTCGGGTCGCAAACCCGGCCCGACGCACCAGCCGCCGCGGCCGATTCCACGTACTACGCCGTCTCATACGTCGAGACGATGGGGTCTTCGTCGGAGAAAGCCGTCGCCGCCCTGAAGCAATACCGAGATGGCAGCCGGGCGCAGGACGGCTTCACGCGCGCCGAGTTCTTCGAGCAGGTCGGCCGCCCCGGCCATTTCGCCATCGTCGAGACCTGGCGCGATCAGAAGACCTTCGACGCTCGCGACGCCTCGACGCAGAAGCGGCTGCTCGATGCGCTCGAGCCGATTCGCGTGAGCGGCTACGATCAGCGCCCGTACAAGACGCTCTCGATCGGCACCTCGACACCTCCCACTGGCAAACAGATCGTCTACGTCATCTCCCACGTGGACGTCACGCCCAATCCCCAGGTCCCAGTGCTGCTGCGACAGCTCGCCGAGGCGAGCCGTCAGGAAGCCGGCAACCTGCGATTCGATGTGCTGCTGCACACCATGCGCGCCAATCACTTCACCGTGATCGAAGCGTGGCGCAACCAGCAGGCCCTCGACGCGCATGTCGCCGCGGCGCACACCAAACAGTATCGAGACGCGCTGCAGCCGCTCACCGGAAGCCCGCTCGACGAGCGGACGTTCCGGATCGCCGACTAGGCGCGTATCCCGCACGACATCGGAGGTTTCATGTTGACTGATACATCGGTTGCCGCGTTCAAGAGCGCGCTGCGCGGCGAGCTCATCGCGCCCGGCGACGCGCGCTACGACGAGGCGCGCAAGGTCTACAACGCCATGCACAATCGCCGGCCCCGGCTCATCGCGCGATGTCACGACGTCGCCGACGTGATCAAGGCCGTGAACTTTGCCCGCGACAATGCCGTGCCAGTGTCGGTGCGCGGTGGAGGCCACAACGCGGCCGGCTCCGCCGTGGTCGACGATGGTCTCGTCATCGATCTGTCGCCGATGCGCTACGTGCACGTCGATCCCAAGAAGAAGACCATTCGCGCCGGCGGCGGCGCCTTATGGGGCGATGTCGACCACGCGGCGCATCCATTCGGGCTGGCCGTGCCGGCCGGCATCATCTCCACCACCGGCATCGGCGGCCTGACGCTCGGAGGCGGCATCGGCCACCTCACACGCAACTACGGTCTGACCATCGACAACGTGCTGTCGGTGGACATGGTGCTCGCCAACGGCAAGTTCGTCATCGCCAGCGCGAAGGAGAACGCCGATCTCTTCTGGGCCATTCGCGGCGGCGGCGGCAACTTCGGCATCGTCACGTCGTTCCTGTTCAAGGCGAGCCCCGTGCACACGCAGTACGCCGGCCCGATCCTGTACGAGCTCAGCGACACCGTGGAGGTGATGAAGTGGTACCGCAAGTTCATGACCAAGGCACCGCGGGAACTGAATGGGTTCTTCGCGTTCTTGACGGTGCCGCCCGGACCGCCCTTCCCCGAGCCCCTGCACAACAAGAAGATGTGCGGCATCGTCTGGGCCTATAGCGGCAACGTGAAGAAGGGGCCGAGCGTCTTCAAACCGATCCGCAAGTTCAAGACGCCGGCGCTCGATCTCGTGGGGCCGATTCCGAACCCGGTGCTCAACAGCATGTTCGATGCGCTCTACCCGGCGGGACACCAGTGGTACTGGAAGGCCGACTTCGTTCGCGAGTTGAGCGACGAGGCCATCGCGCTGCACGCCGAGCATGGCGCGAAGCTGCCAACGCTGCTGTCGACCATGCACCTCTACCCAGTTGACGGAGTTGCGGCGAAGCCCAAGAACGACTCAACCGCGTGGGCCTATCGCGACGCGAAGTGGTCGTCGGTCATCGTCGGTGTCGATCCCGATCCCGCCAAGAAGGACCAGATCACGACCTGGGCGCGCGACTACTGGACGGCGCTGCACCCGTATTCGGCCGGCGGCGCCTACGTGAACTTCATGATGGACGAGGGCGAGGACCGCGTGAAGGCGACCTACGGGAAGAACTTCGCGAAGCTGCAGAAGGTGAAGAAGAAGTACGACCCGCAGAACCTATTCAGGTCGAATCAGAACATAAGACCCGGCAAGTAATGCGACAACGCCCAACCTCCAACTCCCAAGGCGCGCTGCTTTGGGAGTTGGCGATTGGGAATTGGGAGTTGACGGCTACGTCCCTTTCTTGCCTTCGACGTGCTGATCGATCCATTTCAGGATCAGATCGGCCAGCTGCAAGTTGTTCCTGTCCTGCATCAGCATGTGGCTGTTGCCCTTGATGCCCATCTTCGGCAGAGACATCATCTCCGCATCGCCCTTGGCGGCCTTGATGCGCTGCACGTACTTCTCGCAGCTGTCGTAGGACATCGCCCAATTCGCCGGGCCGCCCTGAACATCGCCGAGGTGATCGCCAAACATCACCAGCGTGGGAATCTTCGCCAGCGTCGCGATCTGCGCGTCGGTGAGATCGGCGGGGCATGGCATTTCGATCGAGATCATTCCGCGGATGCCGCTCGGATCGATGAGCGCGGCCTGTTCAGGGAAGAAGCCGGATTCGGAATGCCCCATCAGGATGGCGCCCTTCAGACGCACCGCGAGCGCCGCCATGTTCGTCCAGGTTGGATTGGGGTTCGGCAGCAGCGCGTTGAGATCCGGGATCATTTGTTTGTAGAGCTCGTCGATGGCCTCGATCGGAAACTGACCATCGGGGAACGTCTTGCCGTACACGGGGCCGAAGCGGAACACGGTCCACGCGATCTGATGCGTGGCGAAGATGATGTTCGGCAGCTGACTCGCGGGTGCTGAACCCGCCTTCACGGCACTGATCACCGTGGCGTCGAATCCTGAGCGCGCGCGCGACACCTGGTCGGCGAGATACACGGGCCGATCGCGTCGCACGAAGTACTCGTCCCACCCCATACGCCCGTCCGGCGTCGTCTCCCACGTCTTGCTGCTCAGGCAACAGCCGTGCACCATCACCACGGGCGTATGCCGAGCGCCGTTCGGGGGAATCTGGTATTGCACGTACATCTGATTGACGGTGACGTCGCCGCCCGGCACGCCGCCGCGTCCCTGCCCCGCCGGCGGCGCGGGAATGGCCTTCGACTCGCCGCCGACGAAGAAGCTGCCCTGACTGGCGATGACGAGTGGCTTGTCAGGCGCCTTGCCGCGCTGCGCATCAAGAGATGCGGACGTCATCCCCGCCAAAGCCACTACACACGCCAGTGTCACGCGTCGCATCATGATTTCCCCCGGGCGGTGATGCTATCACTGGCATCCATCTCGACGACACACCGAGGCACCGAGGCACAGAGGTCAACATCGATTGCTCGGTGCCTCGGTGCCTCTGTGTGTCGTGACCGTTCCGACCGCTGGGGGTAAAATCGTGCAATGGCAAGATCGCTGTGTCGCTTGGCACTCGTGGTGTTGACACTCGGTGCCTCTCTCGACGCGCATCACGCGATCTCAGCGATCTACGACAACAGCAAGCCGATCACGATCCAGGGCACGGTGGTCGAGTTTCATTTCGTCAACCCGCATCCCTACCTGACCATCGATGTGGTCGACGAGCACGGGAAGAGTCAGACGTGGCAGCTCGAGATGGACAATCGATTCGAGCTCGTCGATGTGGGCATGACCACGGACACGTTCAAGGCCGGTGATCGGGTGGTGGCGAGAGGCGGGCCGGCGCGCGGCCGATCGAATGCGGTGTACGCGCTGCGCATCGATCGAGCATCGGATGGATTCCGCTACGAGCAGATCGGTACGAGCCCGCGGATCACGCGGGCTCGCTGAATTGGTCCTTGGGCCTTCGTGCTTAGTGTTTGGTCCGTACTTGGTCCTTGGTCCGTCCATGGTCCTTGGTGCGTCGTCCGCTGTGGGATGCGGACCGGGGACCAAGAACCTAGGACGGACCTCGGACCAGGGACGGACTAAGAACCAAGGCCCAAGGACGAAGGACCTACCGGTCGCGGCGATCCCGGCGCAGATCGCGGCGATCCTGACGCAGATCGCGCGTGTCGCCGCGCCGCTCCCGCTGGTCGCGTTTGAGCTCGCGTGCGTCCTGCCTCGCCTCGCGACGGTCGCCCGCACGCCGATCAGCGCGCACTTCGCGGCGATCGCCATGGATCTCCCGCGTGTCGTGCCGGATCTCACGGCGGTCCTGGCGGACCTCCCGGCGGTCCTGCGTGACATCGTTGCCGGCAAAAGCCGGAGCGGTGATCCCGAGCAGCAGCAGGCCCGAAATAGTTGCAAGCGTCTTCATCAATGCCTCCACATCCCTTGTGCGCTGGCTCGCGCGTCACTGCATGCGCCTGCGTGTGTCGGGCTCGGCGCAGTGACTCGCACGCTGGACTCTTTGACGACGAGGACGCCGGTGGGCGTTGCCCTCGTGTGATCGTCGCGAGTGGTGACAAAACGATGGCAGCGACGCACGGCCGCGCGTTTTCGAGTGGCTGTGAATGAAACCCGATACTCGATCGTTCTACGCGCAAGCGGTGCAGCGCACCATCGAGCACATCGCGTCCAACCTGGACGAAGCGCTCGACCTCGACACGCTCGCCCGGGACGCGTGCCTGTCGCCGTTTCATTTCCACCGCATGTTTCGCGGCATGGTCGGCGAAACCCCGCTGGAGTTGATCCGGCGGCTGCGAATGGAGCGCGCCGCCTGGACGCTGCGCACACCCGATCGACCGATCACCGAGATCGCGTTCGACGCCGGTTACGAGACGCACGAAGCGTTCACTCGCGCGTTTCGCGCCAGCTATAGCACCTCACCCTCGGCCTTCAAGACGCGCGCGCATCCGCGCATCGAGCTGGCGGCGCCGTGCGGCGTGCACTTCGATCCCAGTGGACGCGTGCCGCCATTCATTCCCCGAGATACCGGAGGACGAGCGATGGATGTCGAGATCACCGAGATGCCCGAGCTGCGCGTCGGGACCGTGCGTCACATCGGACCGTACAACCAGATTCCACAGGCCTTCGGCCGCCTCAACGCGATCGCGGTCAACGCCGGGCTGTTTCGTCATCCGGGTGCGGCGATGATCGCCATCTACTACGACGATCCGGAAACGACGCCGCAAGATCGGCTGCGATCGGACGCGGCGATCGCGGTCGCGGACCACGTCTCACTGCCCGATGGGCTTGGCGAACGTCGGATCTCCGGCGGCCGGTATGCGCGAGCGACACACGTGGGTCCGTACGAAACACTTGTCGATGCGTGGGCCCGCTTTCTCTGTGAGTGGCTGCCTGCAAGCGGCAACCGGATCGGCGGCGGGGAGATGTACGAGATCTATCGCAACGACCCGACCACGATCCCCCGCAACGAGCTACGAACCGATCTCTACATCTCGTTGTCGTAAGGCCTGCCCACAGCGGAGGAGAACAAAGAAAACAGAGGCGTGTCTTCACCACAGAGTAACAGGGCAACAGAGAACAAACAGAGGCAATCTACTCGCGAAGAGTACGCCGCGGGCGGGTCGCGCGCTTCGCGCGCGAATGGGACGAGCGCAGGTCGGCGCCACACCCGCGTTCCAGATGCAAGTCAGCATCTAGCTCTGTTCATCCTCCGTTCCTCAGTTTCTCTGTGTCGAAACTGTTTTTCGATTCACTCCCATTGAGGCACTGACGGCACTCGCATGCGATCGACCTCGGGCAGATCGAACCCGAAGTCCGCTGCGAGAATCGATCGCAGCGCCGTGCGATCGGTGACCTGGGTCTTCTCGACCGAGATGCCGTCGCGCACGGTCAGGTCGCGGTTCATCATCGACACGCGGCCGCGCGGCGAGAACGCGCGCAGCATCAGGCTGGTCAGGAACGGCGACCCCGGGTACGTCGACACGAAGTGATTCGCCATCAGAAAGTCGACCGGCTCGGCGCGAGACAGTGACGTTGTCCATAGCGGCACGTAGGTGCCGTCGACCCACGCGTCGAGCACCCATTCGCCATCCCGACGCACCATGCGATGGCGATCGCCGCCGTCGCGCGCCTCCTGCGCCTCCTCGAGCGGCACGGGCACCAGCGGGGCGTGTCCGCCGAAGCCCGGATCGAGCACGAACGTGCGACCGTTGACGCTGACGGTGAGCACCATGTGCGTCAGCGGCGCCTCTTCACGTCGCCGCAGCATGATCACACGCGCCGCGTGTGCGACCGGCGCGAAGCCCAGGTGCGTGAGCGCCGCCTGACACAGCGTGCCGTGCTCGAAGCAGTAGCCGCCACGCCGCGCGTCGACGATCTTGGCGAAGACGCTGTCGAGCTCGATGCGCACGCCTCGCCCGAGCAGCACGTCGAGGTTCTCGAACGGAATGGCCGTCATGTGCGCGCGCAGCACGCCTGCGAGCGTGTCGAACCCCGACGAACGCGATCCGCTCCACCCAATGCGCGCCAGATATCGATCGAGGTCGAATGAAGCCATCGATGCAGCATAACTCCAGCTCCCCACTGACGCCGCACTCGACCTCGCCCGCGCGAGCAAGCGAGCCCCTCGCACGCGCAACAGCCCATCTACCGCAGCGTACGCGACGCCGTGAGTCTGTAGCGATCGACGTCACCAGCGATGCGCGTCGATGCGCCGCGCACAAACCGTCGCTCGTACACGCACACACTTTCGCGCGACGCCGCCACGCACTTCGAGGTACGTGCTTTGCAAAACGGCGCGTGGGGGTTCAAAAACACTATGGCGAAGTACGGGAGAGGCGCGCAGAAGACAGTTCAGTCGGCGATGCGTCGTCGCAAGCGCGGCACGCTGAAGAGCGGACGCTCTGGGCAGACAGTCAAGAGCCGCAAGCAGGCCATCGCGATCGGGCTCAGCGAGGCCCGCGAGAAGGGTCAGAAGGTGCCATCGCGCAAGCGATCGCGATCGTCGCCGCGTTCGAGCCGGGCGAGCTGACGTGCCCAGCTGGTGGAACCGCCGCGAGCGTTCACGCTCGCGGCACCACAGTCGCCCGAACGGACGCGCGCCCAACGGCCACACTCGCAACGGCAGCCGACGGCGACAAGGCATCGTCCGGTACGGCGTGGTCGGCCTCGGTCACATCGCGCAGGTGGCCGTGCTTCCCGCCTTCGCGCACGCGCGTCGCAATTCACGCCTGGTCGCGCTCGTCAGCGACGATCCGACCAAGCGGAAAGCGCTGTCGAAGAAGTACGGCCTCGACCACAGTTATCGCTACAAGGACTTCGACAAGTGCCTTCGCGAGGTCGACGCGGTGTACATCGCGCTGCCCAACTCGCTCCACGCCGAATACACCATCCGCGCCGCCGACGCCGGCGTGCACGTGCTGTGCGAGAAGCCGATGGCGGTGACCGTGGCCGAATGCGAAGCCATGATCGAGGCCTGCCGCAAGAACCACGTGAAGCTGATGATCGCCTACCGGCTGCATTTCGAAGACATCAACCTCAAGGCGATCGATCTGGTTCGGCAGGGGCGCATCGGTACACCCAAGTTCTTCAACTCGTCGTTCGCGATGAAGGTCAACCCCGGCAACATCCGCACGAAGCAGACACTCGGCGGCGGCACGCTCTACGACATCGGCATCTACTGCATCAACGCCGCGCGCTATCTGTTTCGCGGTGAGCCCACCGAGGTGGCGGCGATTTCCGTCAACAGCGGCAATCCCAAGCTGCGCGAGATCGACGAGTCGACCGGCGCCGTCATGCGCTTCGACGGCGAGCGTGTCGCCACCTTCGTCACCAGCTTCAACGCCTCGGATGTGGCGTCGTACCGGATCGTCGGCACCAAAGGCCAGCTGCACGTGGATCCCGCGTATGAGTACGCCGAGGGTTTGTCGTACACGCTGACGGTGAACGGCAAGACGACGACGGCGCGCGGCAGAAAGCACGACCAGTTCGCGCCGGAATTGATCTACTTCTCCGACTGCATCCTCGACGATCGCGAACCGGAGCCCTCGGGGGAAGAAGGATTGCAGGACGTGCGCATCATCCAGGCGCTCTACGAATCGGCCGAACGGGGCAGAGTGATCGCGCTGCCGCGCGCCGACACCGGGCGTCGTCCCAGCGGTCGCCAACGCATGGTCAAGCCTCCGGTGAAGAAGCCGGCGCTGGTCAAAGCACGGAGCGCCTCAAAAGACTAGAACGTTCGAGGTTCGAGGTTCGAGGTTCGAGGTTCGACGTTCGGTTGACAACTCACTCGCAGTCATATATGTATGACTGCGATATATGTCGGGTCCCACCGAGGAACACGCACTCAAGAAGGGCACCGCCGAACTGCTCGTGCTCGCTCAGCTCGAGGACGCCCCACGTCACGGCTACGACATCGCCACGCAGATCGAGCAGCGGTCGAACGGCGCGGTGTCGTTCAACGTCGCCTCGCTCTATCCAGTCCTCTATCGCCTCGAAGCGCAGGGCTCGATCGCGGGATGGTGGGTAGAACGAGCCGGACAACGACGGCGACGCTTCTATAAGCTCACACCGGCGGGGAAGAAGCGGCTGCTGCAGCAGCGCGAAACGTGGAGCGCGTTCATGTCGGCCGTGCAGCGGGCTGCCGGGCTCGAGTATGCGTAATTTCGCTGCCCACGTCCGCGCTCACCTGCCGCGCGCACGCGTGCCCGCGGAGCGCTACGACAAAGTGGTCGAGGAGCTGGCCGACGAGCTCGAATCGCTCTATTCGGCGTCGATGCAGCGCGGCGCCAGCGATGCCGAGGCGTGGGAGGTGGTCCTCGCGCAGGTGCCCTCGTGGCCTGCGCTGGCCGAGGCACTCATCGCAACGACTCCCGCGCCACCAGACAGGCGACATCGCTTCACGCGGCTTCGCCGGCTGAGAATCGATCGCTGGCTGCAAGACATCAAGCTGGGCCTGCGGATCATTCGCAAGGACTGGGGGTACACCACGACCGCCGTCGTCACCCTCGCTATCTGCCTTGCAGGAAACGCGGCCATCCTGCCGTCCGTGAACGACATGCTCCTGCACCCGTTGCGTGTGCCCGAGCCAAAGCGCGTCGTCCTGATGGCCAATCAATATCCGCTTGTCGAAAAGCGCGTCGGCGTCGTCAGCGCGCCACCCGACTACGAGGACCGTCGGCGATACGTGAACGCCCTCGATGAGCAGGCACTGTACAACTACACGGGGGAAACAATCGACAGCGGCGGTCTTCCGACGCGAGTGCTCGGGCTCATCGCCACGCCGTCGCTGGCTCGCGTGCTGCGCGTGACTCCGGCCCTGGGGCGTGCGTTCCTCGACAGTGAGGGCACGCCGGGCAACGACCGACGCGCGATCCTCAGCGACGGACTATGGCGCGAGCTGTACGGCGCCGACCCGGCCGTCGTCGGGAAGACACTTCGGCTCACCGGCCGCGACTTCACCATCGTCGGCGTCTTCCCTCCCGAGTTTTCATTCGGCGGCCCAGAGGTGCGGTTCTGGCTGCCTCTCGCATTGGACGCCCGGCAACGCTCTGATGAGCGTCGGCACGCCAACGGGTGGTTCAGTGTCGGGCGGCTCAAACCAGATGCGTCGATCGCGCAGGTCGAGGAGCAGTTGAAGGCGCTCGATGCCGCCAATCGGGCCCGCTTTCCGCAGATGGCTGCGCTGCTCGCCAGCACTGGGCACTACACGAGTGTCGCCCCGCTCGGGGACGCGCTGACTCGAAGCGTGAAGACACCACTCATGCTGGTGTGGGGCGCGGCGCTCGCCGTGCTCTTCGTGGGCGTGATCAATCTGGGACATCTTGCGCTGGCCCGATCGCGCATTCGCCTGCACGAGCTGGGCACGCGCCTGGCGATCGGCGCGCGCACATCGGACATCCTGCGACAACTGCTGGTCGAGGGATGGATCATCGCCGGCGCCGGCACGTGTCTGGCTTTGATCGCCAGCCGTTGGACCGCGCGGCTCGTGTCGGCAGCGCGGCCGGCTGGACTTCCTGTTCCATCCAACGCAGCTCTCGACGCGGAAGCCATCCTCGTCATCGTCGTACTGGGTGTCCTCGTGGGCACGCTGATCGGGGTCATCTCGGCGCTCCCGCTCTTCACAACCCGCCTCGGTGCGATGCTGAAGCAGGAAACCCGTTCCGGACTGCGAGGACGAGCATCCCGCACCGCCCGACGGACGCTCATCGTCGCGCAGATGTCATGCTCGTTCGTGATGCTGGTCGGCGCCGCCGTACTGTGGATGAGCGTGCGCGCGATGCTGGCCTCCGACCTGGGGGTCAAGATCGACCATGTGATCACCGGCTCGATCAGCCTTCCCCGCCAGCGTTATTCCGCCGACGACGACGCACGGGCGTTCGTGAACCGATCGCTCGAGGCGATTCGACGGCTGCCAGGAGTGGCTGCCGCCGGCGCATCGACGATCATGCCGATGTCGAACTACTTTTCGTCCGGTCCGATCAACGCAGAGGGCTACATACCGAAGCGCGGCGAGCCGCCGGTGGGCGCCCTGCGCGCGATCGTCACGCCGGGCTACTTCGAGGCGGCCGGCACGATGCTCGTACGTGGGAGGTTTTTCGACGAACGAGACAACGACGCCGGCACGCGGACCATCGTGATCGATGAGCGGCTGGCGCGCCGGTTCTGGGGAGACTTAGATCCGATCGGCCGGAGGGTGTATCGTCCCGAAAACCCCTCCGAACTGGCCCCTGGCCCCGCCACCCGCTGGCTGACCGTCGTCGGTGTCGCCGCGCACGCACGGCTGCGCGGACCCGAAGCCGATGACGATGTGCCTCCGTCCTACTTGCCCTATGCGATCACCGCGCCGCGTGAATTCGGCTATCTCGTTCGCACGTCGATCGAGCCGGCCGCGATTGCCGGACAGATGCGGTCAGCGCTCGCCTCGATCGATCGCGAGATCCCGCTCTCTGACATCCGAACGCTCACCGAACGCACCGATCTGGCCATCTCGGCGCGACGCACCACGATGCAGTTGGCGACCGTATTTGCGGTCGTCGCGGTGCTGTTGTCGGCCGTGGGTCTCTATGGCGTGCTCACATATCTCGTGATGCGCCGCACGCACGAGATCGGCATACGGCTCGCGATCGGCAGTTCGCCTCGCGCCATCGTCGGTCTGGTGTTGCGTGAGGGTCTCGGACTTGCCGCAGGCGGCATGGCTGTCGGCGCGATCGGAGTGCTGTCGCTGCGGACACTGCTCGCGTCATATGTGAATGGCGTGTCGGCGGCCGACCCACACATCATGACCATCGTCGCGATCGGTCTCGGCTCGATCGCCCTGGCCGCGTGCCTCTATCCGGCGCGGCGCGCCGCGAGCGTCGACGCCATTCAGGTGTTGCGAGACTAGCGGGGCAACTCGTGGCTGGCCACGAGCCCCCGCCGCTCCGTTCCTACTTGCCGTAACCGGGCTTGCTCGAGGTGCCCGACTTACTCGATGCGCTCGCACCGCCCAGCGACTTCTGGACCTTCTGCGCCATCTCGAGATGCTCCTTGAGCGTCGGGACGATGCTCGATGCGAATCGTTTTAGATCCGCATCGGATCCGCGCGCGGCCTCGCGCTCGAAATTCGGGATGTTGGCGCGGTGGTTCGTCACCATCATGTTGACGAACTCTTTGTCGAACGCGCTTCCACTGAGCTTCTCGAGCTTCTCCTTCTTGGCCTTCTGCTCTGCGGTCGGCTCTGTGGGCAGCGTCCAGCCCTTCTGCGACGCGACCTTCTTGAGCTCGTCGTTGGCCTTCATATGATCAGTATGGAGACGCGACGCCAGATCTTTCACATCGTTGGAAGTGGCCTTTTGCTGGGCCAGCTCGGTCACCTGCACTTCGGCTTCGCCGCCGGCCGCTACCTTCTTCGCGAAGTCCTGGTCGGCCGTGGAGGCCTTCGCATGGTCTCCCTCGTGGGCCGCAGACGGCTTGGTCGTCGTCGGCGCTTGAGCCATCAGCACCGTCGACCCCGCAAACACGATCGCGGTCAGCAATGGCACGTGTCGTTTCATGAGTTCCCCTCCAATTGCTTATCCAATGATTGGAGTTGCAAGTAAAGGGCCGGGAGAATGTCTAGGCCTCAGGGCTCTGGGCTCAGGCCTCAGCGATTCGACGCGCGGCGCTCGGCCGTGGACGAAGCACGTGTTACGCGCCAAAGAACGGAAGGCGTGTCGAGGGCCGGTGATTAGCGCGCCAGCGCGACCTCACCGCTGGCGCTCACGACGTGCGTGTGCTGTCCGCAGATTTCGCTGATGTGGGTGGTGTGCGTGATGCCGTCGAGCCCGTACGCGCAAAGCAGAACGAACGCATGGGTCGATGCCAGCGTATTCCAGAGCGATTCGAGCGTCGTCGCGGCGCCGGTGGAACCGGCCTTCCACAAGACGTCGACCATCTCACCGTAAACGCGGACGAGCCTATCGCTGTCGCCGCGCGCGATTTCGATCATCGGTCCGACGAGGCGTTCGAAGCGCGCTTCACTTGGTGCGCCGTCGACCATCAGCGACGTCAGCACGGCCGCTGCATCGCGCACGAAGAGATCGCCCGACCGCTTTAGTGCGGCGACGTCGAACCCACGAGCGCGAAGAAAAGCTTCAATACCCGAAGAGTGAGCGGGCGTCGCGACGATAATGGCCGGCTGACCGGCATTGAGCCCTTCGGCTATGAAGTCGGCGACGATCTCGCAGAGCCCAACTGAGTCGTAATAGAACCGGACGGCGTGGAACTGCCCTTTCCCTTCCACCATGCTCCGGTTTTGAGCAATGACGTACACGACGGGAGCCACTCTACCAGAAGGACCTGAACCCACAACCGGGGCTTTACCTGACGCCAGCGAAGTGACGCTCGGCTGTTCAACCTGGATTCTCGACTGTTGTGTTTTTGAGTTTTGAGTCTTGATTCTTGAGTTGCGTACTGCGACGACCGATGGTGACAAACAGCCCACCCTCGTGCCCGAGCGTGCGTGCCCACGACACCTGCGCAAGCCATCCTTCCAGCCGCCAGTTGTCGGGCGCGCGCTCGAACAGTCCGCGCTCTTCACCGCGCCCGAGCAGGGCACTCGGATACGCGCGCACGTAATCGACGTCGTTTTCGTCGAACCACGCCTGCACCTCCGCCAGTGTGTGTCGATGCTCTTCAGGATGCTGGTATTGATCGCGCAGCCAGGCGTCGCGACGCGACGGCTCATGCTGACGATCGCGCAAGACTGAATCGAAGGGGATCACGCGATACCCGGAAAGGCGAGCGACGATCCTGCGCAATCGAAGCGGCAGACGCGCGAAGGCATTGTAGAGCCCGAGCACGATGATCCCGCCCGGCCTGGCCAGCCGTGCCAGACTGGCGAACGCCTCCCGCGGGTTGGGTGTGTGATGCAACACACCTGACGACAACACGACATCGAACGCTCCGCGGCGGAGACCAGGGGTGAACAGATCGCATTCGATGAGTTGTACGCGATCGAGACCGAAGCGCCGCGCCGCGTCGGCGGCCAGACGAAGCGGCGCACGCGCGAGATCGGCGGCCACGACAATGCGGTCGGCGGTGGCGAGATACAGACTCATTTGGCCGGTGCCGCATCCGATCTCGACGATGCGTGCGTCGGCGGGGATCGCGCGATCGAGGAGACGCGCGAACTCGCTGCGCTCGGCGCGCGCGCGCAGCCACGAGAGACTGTCGCGCGGCGGATAGCCGGGGAACGGCGCCTGCTCGTAGAAACGGCGGACCGCGTCGACGCGCGGCTCGCCGGCAAGACGCAGGTTGGGAATCCCGTCCTCGGCCTGGTATCGGGCGCCGCACCGCGTGCAGGACCAGTCAGCTTCGAGCGATCCCTGGCACGCCGGACAGGCGAGCAGATCGTCGAAGAGCCTGCTCACCAGATCGAGTAAATGAATGGCGCGAGCGCTTCGACCGTGGTCGCGACGACGAGGATGAGGCCGGTCAGGCACAGGAAGATCGCCAGCGGAATCAGCCAGCGCTTGTGCGCTTCGCTGCGCCATAACCCACCCGTGAGCTGAACAATCGATCCGCCGGCGCTGCCCAGCACGATCAGCCCGCGTTTCATCTTGCCGCGTCTCTTGATCACAATACGCGCTCCGTTCCAACGAATCTCGACGCTTCCGCCGATGACGACTTCTGCGGTCGCGTCTTCTTCATCACGCGTGTATTGCCGGCCACCAGCACGTCGATCCCACAGCGGAGGAAGGTCGAGTACCCCTCGACCGCGCGATTGACGATCGGCTCGCCCGACAGATTGAACGAGGTATTCAACAGCACCGGCACTCCCGTGCGACGTCCGTAGGCCTCGAGGAGCGCATACAAACGCGGCGACATCTCACGATCGAGCGCCTGCAGACGCGCAGTGCCGTCGACGTGCGTGATCGCGGCGAGCTGCGCGCGCCACTCCGGTCGCACCGTGAACACGCCCGACATGAATCGCGCCAGCCGCGTTCCACCGGGTGGCAGATCGAAATAGCGATCGGCCGCTTCGATTGGCACGACGGGCGCGAACGGACGGAACTCGTCGCGGAACTTGATGTCGCGGTTCAGCCGATCGCGCATGACCGTGGAGGCCGCCGACGCGAGGATGCTGCGGTGGCCGAGTGCGCGCGGCCCGAGCTCGAGCGCGCCGTCCATCCAGCCCACGACGCGCCCTGCTGCCAGATCGTCGGCAATGCCCTCGACGAGCGCCGCATCGTCGACGCGATCGACATGCTGACCGTCCTCGCTCGCCACACGCGCCAGCTCCGTGTCGTCCACGTCCGGTCCCCAGAACGGGTGATCGGGCACGTCGCGATCGGGGTTGCCGAAATGCACGCGGTCTGCGTACAGCGCCGCGCCGAGGGCGCAGCCCGCATCGCCGGGCGCCGAGGGCACGAACAGCCGGTCGAAGCCCGATTCGGCGAGGATGCGCGCGTTGGCGACGCCGTTGAGCGCGACACCACCACCCAGACACAGATCGGAGAGTCCGGTCTCGGCACGCAGCGAGCGCGCCAGTCCGACCAGCGTGTCCTCGAGCACGCGCTGCACGCTTGCGGCGCAGTCGGCGAAGCGCTGCCCTTCGGCGGTCTCGAGATCGATCGGCTCGAAGGGATTTCGCGCCGGCCCGAACAGATCGACAAACCGCGACGAGTACGATCGCGCGGCGGTCGTGTGGTACTCGAAGTAGTCGAGATCGAGCTCGAATGCTCCGTCCGGCGTCGGCCGGATCACCTGTCGCACCTTGTCGACCATCGTCGGCCGGCCGTATCCGGCAAGTCCCATGACTTTGTATTCGTCCTCGTTCACCGCGAAGCCAAGATACGCGGTGAAGGTCGAATACAACATGCCGAGCGAGTGCGGATAGCGGATCTCTCGCAGCAGCGTGATGGCGACGCTGCCATCGTCGCGGCGTTCACCGTGGCCGACGGACAGAGTCGCCCACTCGCCGACGCCGTCGGTGGTCAGAATCGCGGCGCGCCGCGTTGGCGCGGTGAGAAACGCAGCGGCGGCGTGGGATTGGTGATGCCGCGTGAACAGAACCTTCGAGGCCGGCACGCCGAGATGCGACGAGATGACGCCGCGCACCCAGACCTTCTCGCCGAGCGAGCTCTTCATCGCGTGCGGAAACGAACGCCACGAGCGCGGGAACGCGCGCAGCGCACAGGTCAGGATGCGATCGAACTTCAACATCGGCCGTTCGTAGAAGACGACGGCATCGAGATCCTCGGGTTCGAGTCGACCGCGCTCGAGGCACCATTCGATCGCCGACAGAGGAAACCCGGCATCGTTCTTTCGCCGCGTCAGCCGTTCTTCCTGCACGGCACACACCGGCATGCCGTCGACCACGAGCGCGGCCGCCGAATCGTGGTAATGCGCCGAGATGCCAAGGATCCTCATGGCTAGTACTGCCGCGTCAACGCGTCGCGCCCGTCGGCGGGAATCGGCGTCCACCCGCGAGGCTCGCGGCGCAACGTCCGCCTGGCCATCCATGCGAACGGCGGCAGCAGCACGAAATACTGCACGGTCAGCAACAGCCCACCGATGAGGCCGGCCACTCCAACGGCGACGCGCAAGTAAGCTTTCCAGAGCCGACTGAGGCGCGCGCGCCAGAGTCGTCTTTTGTGATGCTGCGGCGACACACGCGCCAGCTGGACGAGCGTGTAGTTCATATGAAACGTCTCATCGTGAAGGATCTCCTCGAACACCGCGCGCGTGGGCGGATCGTCCTTCATGACTTCTCGATACACCGTGAACCGGCTCGCCGCTGCCTTCTCCGACAAATGCAGAAACGCCAGCATCGCAACGTCGGACTCGTCGTCGACGTCGAGATCGTCGGCACCGTGGCCGCCCGGTGCGAGCCAATCGGCGCGAAACTTCGGCGTCGACGACGACCGAAGGGCCGGCAGGAGCGAGGCCGCACGCTCTCGGAAGAGCACGCCGTGCCGCAACTCGTCGATCGCGTGCACGAGGTACAGCCGACGCAGCAGCGGATCGGATGTGATCTCGGCGGCGCGCAGGATGTCGCGGCCACCATCGGTTTCAGTTTCGCCAAAGCGGATGAGCTTCTGCACGCGGCGTTCGGCATCGCTCCAGATCCAGCGGTGAAGCGGGGCCAGCAATCGATCGAACCCCGTGGGACGTACGAGGGGTCGTGCCGAAGGCATCGAACCCTAAGATATACCAGCCGTGGAGACGTCAACATCAGGGGCAACGGCATCTCGCGCGAGTGTTTTGCTGCGGGTTGTCGTTGAGCTCGCGATCACACTCGTCGGCGTCATGTTCGCCGCGTGGGCAATCGCCGCAAACCAACAGTGGTTCGATCGCCACTTCCTGCCGGCCTTCTTCGTCTCGCGACACACGTACGTGCTCATCGAATCGATCGGAAGAGCGGCTGCGGCCACGATCGGATTTGTGCTGCTGTTCGTGATCCGCTCGCGCGCAGGGCGCTTCGTCGCACGCAATCCGCTCCTCGTCATCAACGGTGTCGCGGCGATCGTGTTCGCGTGCGTCGTGAGCGAAGTAGCCCTCGAGCAATTACATCTGCATGCGGCAGCGCAGGAGCCGCTCGGCCAGGAGCCACGCCGGCGTGTGGATCCGCGTCTGGGCTGGACGTTCGTGCCGTCGCGAGCCGCCACGCATCTCGAGAGCGGTCGCCTGATCGAATACGCGTTTGATGACCACGGCTATCGCGTGCGCCATGCCGGCGATCACATCGATCCCGACAGGCCGTCGATTCTGTTCAGCGGGGAGTCGATGATCGTCGGCGAGGGACTGACGTGGGACGAGAGCATCCCCGCGCAAGTGGGCGCGCGCCTCGGCGCGCAATCCGCAAACTTGGCGGTGTCCGCCTACGCAACCGATCAGGCATACATGCGACTGCAGATGGAGCTGCCCCGTTTCCGGCAACCTATTGCGGTGGTCACCGTGTTCACGCCGACACTGTTCGATCGCAACATGGACGACGACCGGCCGCATCTCGGGCCGTCCCTCGTCTGGCAACCACCGAGACCGCGGTCGCGCCTGCTCGAGATTCTGCGACTGCTGGTGCGCTATCGGAGAGTCGGCACGATCGATCAAGGTGTCGCGATCACGCGCGACGTCCTTCACGCCACGACGGTGCTGGCGCGCGCGCACGGCGCCCGGCCGCTGATCGTCGTGCCGCAGTTCGCCCCGGAGCAGCCCGACGAGGAGGCACTGCGTCATCGCATTCTGGACAACAGCGATCTGCCGATTCTTCGCATGGAACTGAATGGAACGTGGCGAATTGCCGGCGACGGTCATCCCGATGCACGGGCCGCGCATGCGATCGCGGAGGCGATCGCCGCGCGGCTTCGGTCCGGTTGAGAGCACGGGTCCGGCTGAAGCCGGACACTACGTACTCCCGCTGAAGCCGGACACTACGTACTCCCGCTGAAGACGGACACTACGTACGAGGCGGGCCAGTGCTGCAGTCGCCCGACACCGAGCGAATGCCGGTGCCTTTCAGCTCCACGAGATCGGTGCCCGTTCCGTTGACCTCGGGCCCCTTCTGGGCGCGCTCTTCATGTCCGAAGGTGCCGTCGATCTGAACGCGCTTGTTCACATTCGAGTTCAACTGCTCGATGGAGAGACCCTGCACGTCGTAGATAGGGCTGCGACCGCCCTCGCGCGCGCCGCTGGGGCTCGACCCTTTGACGATACGGCTCTCGGTGAGGACGTAGTCCTCGCCAATACCCACACGCTCAGCGATGTTCGGCTTCCGACCTGGAACGTCCGCCTCGCGGTGCAGACATCCTTCGACCGTCGCTGGCGTGCCGTTCGACGGACGCGAGCGGTCGGACTGCGCGCCTCGCGCAGACGGCGGGGCGTCGTGTGCCACGGCAGTCGCCACGCTCAACACGGCCGAAACGGAGCATCCGAAGAGCTGTCGTCTCATCTGTGCACCTCCGCGGACGCCGAGGTGCAAGGCAAGTGCCTCGCAACGTCGGCCATGGAGCTCACGGCCTCCGCAGTCGAGTTCGTTCGCGCGAGCACTTCTTTCCGGTCGGTGGGCCCCAACTCCGTTCTCGAGACCGGGCGCGCTCACATGCAACGCGAGAACGTCGATTCTTCCCTGCGCGGTGGCGGCGCGTCTCTTGCTTCGTCAAACAATGCCGAGCTCGCATGACTCGACCATCACTCGCACTCTTTCGGGAGGACCATCATGCACGGCATTCACTCTGCCCGAGTCGGCGTGGCGCTCGTCGCCTTCGCCGCGCTCGTGATGGGTTACGCATGGCTCAGCGCCGATCAAGAGGAGCGATCGCCGGCGGAGACTCCGCCACCGGTCGCCGGCGAGGGCGCACCGGGTGACGATCTCGTCACGGCTGGCCGGACGATCCGGGTGATGAACGAAGTCACTGGTGACGTGGCTGCCGCCGGTAATGACGTCACCATCGACGCGCCGGTCGATGGCTACGTGATGAGCGCGGGACGACGCGTTACGCTGGTGGGAAAGATCGGCAACGATCTGTGGGCCGCCGGCGAGACGGTGAACATCGAAAGCCCGATCGCCAACAACGCAATGGTCGCCGGCCGCACGGTGCACGTGCGGTCGAATGCGGTGATCGGGCATGACGCACATCTTGCCGGGAACGACGTCACTGCGGAAGGCCGCGTCGAACGGAACCTGACCATCGGCGCCGGCGGCACCGCACGCATCAACGCCAACGTCGGCGGCATCGTCACTGCTCGGGCGTCGCGCGTGACTGTGCTGCCCGACTCGATCATTCAGGGCGATCTCTATGTGAAGGCCGCACAGCCGCCCGACATCTCGCCGCGCGCGCGAGTGATGGGCCGGATCCACTACGAGCGGACGATCGACACGGAGACGTGGTTCATGTGGCCGTACCGCTGGATCATCACGGGCGTAGCGCTCATGATCCTCGGACTCGCCGCGGTGTGGTTCTCGCCGAGCTGGGCCGCGCATGTCGCGGCGACGATGAGAATGCGCGTCGGTGCATCGATCCTGAGCGGCATCGCCGCGATCATCATCATTCCCTTGGCAGTCGCGATGCTGGCGGTCACCGTGATCGGCTTCCCGCTGGCGGTCGTGCTCACAGCGATCTACATCCTCGTCCTCGCGCTGTCGAGCGTGTTCGTGTCGTATCGCGCCGGCGAGTGGGTGCTCCATCGCATCTGGTCGTCGCGATGGGCGTTCATGATCCTGGGTGTGGCGATTGTGTCGGCCGGCATGTCGCTGCCGAACTTCGGATGGGCCATCGGCCTGCTGGTGATGATCACTGGCGCTGGTGCGCTGGTGCTCGAGCGCGGCGGACGGCGGCCAGGGGTAGCTTAGTCCTTGGTCCTTGGTTCTTAGTCCTTGGTCCGTACGGACCAAGAACCAAGCCCCAAGTACTAAGGACCAAGCGACCGCCGAAGCGGCGCGAGCCTAGGTGGGCGCTTTCCTTGTCGAATTGCGCCGGCAACCGGCACGTAATCGAGCTCGGCACCGCTCTCGACGCAGCGCAGCATCAGGCCGCCGCGACTCATGTCGCCGCGGCCGACGAAGGCTGGAGGAAAAACGAGACGATCGCCGAATACCGGCAGCAGCACTTCGACGTATTTTCCTGATGCGATGCTGCCCAACAGCACCACCTCGCAATCGGGTCCGATGGTGTCGACGAGCGCGCGTGCGCCCTGCTCGAGCGGCCGGCGGTAGCGTGCATTGGCGAGGTCGATCGGCTCCCCGGCAAACGCGCGGATCGAATCAACTGTCACCGCCACATCGGCGGCACGCAAGCCGGCGTTCGGTGTGATCACCAGCACGCCGCCGGCGACGAGTCGATCGGCTGGATCCGGTGGGCGCGCGAATCGTCGCGCGTACGCGAGCTTGCCGCGGAAATACAAACCGCTCATGAAGCTGAAGACCTCGCCCAGCCTCGCGCCCTCGGACGTGCGCAACTGCGCGGCCAAGGCAAACTGCGCCGCATCGGACAACACCTGGCGCGCACGAATACCGCCACAGTTCGCCGGGGACAGAAGGAATACTCGATGCGACATGGATCGTCTCGACGAGACGACCAGTGTACGTCCCAACTCCCAAACTCACTCCGGAGTTTCTCGGGAGTTGGGAGTTGGAGATTGTGACTTGATCGCGTTCCGCTACAGCGCCTCGTCGTACAGGTAGTCGCGACGACGCCCGTTCCGCATCGCGCGCACCAGCATCCACGCGCCGGCGGCGCCGACCGCGCCGACCACGGCAGCGGGCACGGGATGCTGACGCGTGACGCGCATCAGCTTGGCGCGAGGCTGCGCGGTCCGCTCCATCACGTATCCGGCCGCCGAGCTGACGTAGCCGGCCGCCGAGCCGACGCTGTCGGCGACGTTCCGCACGCGCGACATAGTCGACTCCTTCACGCTCTCCATCGTGCGGTTCACGACGTTGCGCGGGTTCACGCGATCGTGAATGGCGTCGAGCGTGTCGGTCATGCCGGCGCGCGTGTCGGCAATCTGCTGACGCAGATGTTCAGGGTCGGTGGTGGAGAACCCCATGCTGTGGGTCGCACGCGGCGTTCTCGTCATTTTGCTTGGGTCCTGAGCCATTGGGCGTCCTCCTTCAAGGTGTCGATCGTGTGATGCGGCGTGAGCGCGTCGGGGCGCAGACTGGCCACGCCCGAGTGAACGAGTAGATAACCGAGGCCGCCGAGCACCACGCCGGCCACGAGTGCGGCAAGCCAATACGGCAGCCCTGCGGCGACGAGGCCGAGGACAATGCCGGCGATGATGGCGAGGAAGCCGCCGTAGGCGAGCAAGCCGCCGCCGACCATCAGGACGAGGCCTTTCCTCATCGTGACGGCCTTCTGCGACAACTCGATTCTGGCCAGCTGCAGCTCTTGCTGAACGAGCGTCTTGAAGTCCCGTGACAGCCCGGCGAACATCTCGCCGAGCGTGCGATCGTCGTGATGTGCAGGCATGACCGATCTCACCTCCATTGCGCGAGCGGCGATTCGCTGGGCGGCGAATCGCCTGATCGTCGAGCGCGATGCGTGCGCTCGATCAGTTCTCTCTTGTAGGCCCTGGCAGCGGCCGTCCAGAGCTTCTTCTTCGCCCCGGGAAACTTCTCCCCAGGTGCCTTGCCCTGCGCCGACGCGTGCTCGATCTCCGAGTTCATCTCGGCGCCGATCAGAATGGCAAGTCCGGACAGGTAAAACCACAACAGCAGCGCGATGACGCCGCCAACCGTGCCGTAGGTTGCGTTGTAGTCGGCGAATCTGAGCAGATACACCTTGAAGCCAAGCGACGCGCCAATCCACAACAGCGTCGCGACCACCGCTCCGGGCGTAATCCACACCCATTCCTGTTCGGCGTCTGGAGCGAAGTAGTAGACGAGGCCGATAGCCGTCGACACGAGTACGAACGCGAGCGGCCACTGCAGGATCTTCCATCCCCACTCGAACACACTGCCCAGGCCGAAGGTCTTCGAGAGGTACTCCGCAAGGGTCGGCCCCGCGAGTACGAGCGTGAACGACACGAGCAGGAAGAACGCGAGCCCCATCGTCAAGGCCATCGCGATCAGGCGCACCTTCCACCAGGCGCGGCCCTCGTCGATGTCGTAGGCGCGATTGAGGCTGTTGATGATGGCCACCAGCGCCGCCGAACTGCTCCACACCGCGCCGAGGATGCCGATGGTGAGAATGCCGCCGCTGTCGGCGTTCGAGATCCGCGCCATCTGATCGCTGAGAAAGTGCAGGACATCGGGTGGCGTAATCGGGCTCAGCATGCGAACGATGTCGTCGGTGAAGTGCGTTAGCGGAAAGAAGCTCGCGAGCGCGAGTAGAAACAGCACTGCTGGAAAGAGCGCGAGGAAAAAGTAGTACGAGAGCTGGGCGGCGAGGTTGAGACAGTCGTCGTCATTGATCTCGCGAAACGTGCGCCTGAGCAGTTCGCGCCACCCGATGGAAACCTCGAAGGGCACCAGCAGCACAGTTCGCACGACTGCAACCACGCTGCCAGCGCTTACGGCGTCCTTGCATACGGACGCGTCGCATAGCGATCAGCTGGGTGGTTCGATGGATCGACCACAGCGGGAGAAATCTGCCGCGTCGGTTCAGTAGTTCAGCCCAGGAAGTTCAGGAGTTCCAAGTTCGCCAGCCTTCGCGTGATGGTGCTGGCAGAATGCTGGGCCAGCCCGCAGGGCTGGTCTAACCGACGCTCGCCGAAGGCGAGTGAAGGCTGGGCACTAGTCAAGGTCGCAGAAATGGCGCTTCGCAAACGCGTGACCGGATCCGGATTTCAGGTACTTCTCGAACCGGACTGCCATCTGCTCCGTTCTGAACTCGACACAGACATCGACTAGCCAAGGTTTCATCGTTCGGTTGAAGGATTCTGCCCGGCGTTGTGCGCGTCGAGTCGGGCCGAAACGTCAGCGGCCAACCCGATGTACCTCCGATCGGGACTGTTAACACTACGGAGGATGTAGACGAACCGTTTGGCGGGTTTGAGCACGCCGAGGGCCATCAGCAAGGAGTTGGCCGACGCAGAGTGCTCCGCTTCCGGCGGATCAACGATTGGCGCACTCAGGTAGTACGCAGAATTCGATCGTTTGACATCACCTGAGAGTGAAACGATTCGAAAGGCGCGATGGAGAGGCCCTCCTCCGCTGCTTCGCAGCTATGGAGGGCATCCTTCGCGCGGCTTGCCATCCGTAGCTCACGCTCTCGATGGCAAGCGTGAGCGAAGGATGGCGGAGAGGGAGGGATTCGAACCCCCGTGCGGGTTACCCCGCAAGACGCTTTCGAGGCGCCCCCGTTACGACCACTTCGGTACCTCTCCGTTTCGGTCGTCATCGTCCGGCTGAAGCCGGACACTACGTACGCGCCGGACCCTCAATTATAGCGCACGCTCGCGCGAGCTTCGTCGCACTCGCCACATCGCGCGTCCGGCGGATGCAGGAACAACACTGGATCCGCGGCGAGCTGCTCGCACACCACCCGCACCACATCGCGGGCACGCATGAGCCGCGCATTCGCGTGGCCGACCGGCCCCTCTGACTGCAGTCCTCGCGCACGCAACCACTCGTCGAGCAACTCGAATCGCTGGCAGCAATGATCGTTCTCGAGGTAATCGATCCGGACTGGACGTCGCCCGAATTCAATCGTGATGTGCTTCGGCACGCGATACGGCACGCCTGACAGGATCTCCGCCAGATGCACCGTCGTGTTCGCGTCGTGACCGACGCCGAGGAGCAGCACCAGGCCATCGAGCTCGTGGACGCGCCCAACCGGGCTCTGTGGCGCATGCGGCGGAAGCGGCAGCGGATCGCTCGTGACCACCGACGCGCCGGGACCGGATGCCGCAAACGCGAACGGATGCGCGCTGCGCAGTGCACCTGCCTGGCGCCAGAACGTGTCCGCGACGATGCCAAGATGGGGCGACGCGGGTGTCGTCGCCGGGTCGAAGACCTCTTCGTCCGATCCTGTCCACGACGGCATCACCAGTGTGCCGTCAGGTCCGATCGACTGTTCGAGTGCCTCAATCAGCCCTGCGGGTCCGCCTTCAACCGGACGCACGGCGCGGAACGAGGTGTGAACGAGCAGCACGTCACCATCGCCGAGACCCAGAGCACGGAGCTGCTCGACGATCTGCCGCTTCGACATGTCCATCGTCACGCGCGCCTGTCCTTGAAGAACTGCTGAATGAGGTCGCGGCACTCGGTCTCGAGCACACCAGCAGTGATCGCGAAACGATGATTCAACCCGGGCACGTCGAGGCCGCGCACGCTCGACACCAGCGCGCCGGTCTTCGGCTCGGGCGCGCCGTATACGACCTCGCGCACCCGCGCGTGCACGAGCGCGCCGACGCACATCAGGCACGGCTCCACGGTCACGTAAACCACGGCCTCGGTCAACCGATAGTTGCCGATCGCGCGAGCAGCCTCGCGCAGCACCCGTATCTCCGCGTGCGCCGTCGGATCGACGGCGCCAATCGGCTGATTGAAGCCGCGCGCGACGATGCGATCGTCGATGACGAGCACGGCGCCGATGGGAACCTCCCCGGCCGACAGAGCGAGCTGCGCCTGTTCCAGCGCAGCTCGCATATAGTCGGCAGGAGTCATGCGCCAGGAATCAGGAAGCGGGAATCAGGAATCAGCCCTGGGCCAGGCATCAGCCCTGAGCCCTCATGCCCTGATTCCTCGAGCCTGGCACAGCCCTGATTCCTGATTCCTGCTTCCTGATTCCTATCCAAGAAAGAATCTGTACGCTGGGTTTTGGTCTTCCAGCGTGTAGGGATACGACAACTCATCGAGGAATGTGCGGAACGCGGGCATCTCACCATCGACGACTTCGAAGCCGGCAAGCACGCGACCGAAATCGGCGCCGTGATTGCGATAGTGGAACAGGCTGATGTTCCATCGCCCACCCAGCTTCTCGAGAAACTGCGCCAGCGCGCCGGGACGCTCGGGGAACTCGAAGCGGCACAAGCGCTCGTTGCGCACCTCGGGCGCGTGGCCGCCCACCATGTGACGCACGTGCAGCTTGGCCAGCTCGTTGTCGGTGAGATCGACGGTCTCGTATCCCGCCGTCATCAGCTGTGTCGTGAGCGCGGTGCCGTCCTGGCGCGAGTGCGTGGCGAAGCCGACGAAGATGTGCGCCTGCTGGCGTCCGCTGAGTCGGTAGTTGAATTCGGTGACCGTACGGCGGCCGATCACCGAGCAGAACTTCTGGAACGATCCCGGACGCTCGGGCAACGTGATCGCGATCAGCGTTTCGCGAGCCTCGCCAACCTCGGCGCGTTCGGCGACGAAGCGCAGCCGATCGAAGTTGATGTTCGCGCCGCTCAACACCGCGACCAGTGACTGATTGCGCGCGCCCTCGCGCTCGACCCACGTCTTCAGTCCAGCGGTGGCCAGTGCGCCCGCCGGCTCCATCACCGTACGCGTGTCGTCGAAGATGTCCTTGATCGCCGCGCAGATCTCGTCGTTGGTGACGCGCAGCACCTCGTCGACGGTCTGCTGCACGATCGAGAACGTACGCTCCCCTACCTCGCGCACGGCAACGCCGTCGGCGAAGAGGCCCACGTGCTCGAGACGCACTCGTCGTCCGACGGCAATCGATCGATACATCGCGTCCGCTTCGAAGGGTTCGACTCCGATGATCTTGACGTCGGGCCGGAGCGCCTTGATGTAGCCGGCGATTCCCGATATCAGACCGCCGCCGCCGACCGGCACGAACACCGCCGTGAGCCGATCCTGGCTGTGCCGCAGAATCTCCGCGCCGATCGTTCCCTGTCCCGCGATCACGAGCGGATCGTCGAAGGGATGAATGAACGTCATCCCGGTCTGCGCGACCAGCGTCTCGCAGTGCGCCTGCGCATCGGCGTAGCTGTCGCCCACCAGCACGACCTCGGCGCCCATCGAACGCACCGCATCGACCTTGATCCGCGGCGTGGTCTGCGGCATCACGATGATCGATCGCAAGCCGAGCTGACGAGCGGAATACGCAACGCCCTGGGCGTGGTTGCCGGCACTCGAGGCAATCACACCGCGGGCTCGCTCGCTGTCCGACAGATGCGCAATCTTGTTGTAGGCACCGCGCAGCTTGAAACTGAAGACCGGCTGAAGGTCTTCGCGCTTCAGCAGCACCTCGTTGCCCAGCCGCTCCGACAGGCGCGGAGCGGCGTCGAGCGCGGTTTCGCGCGCGACGTCGTACACACGACTCTTCAGGACGTCGTGCAGGAGTTGGGTGAGTTCGGCGGTCACGAGCACAGGCTGCTATATTAGTCTGCGCCAGCGCCCAGGTGAGGCATCCATGAAAGCCGTGGCCCTGTCGGCCCTTGTATTTGTTGCGCTCGCGGCACCAACCGGAGCACAGGCGCCCGTCACGCCGCCGCCTGCGACACCAGTCCCAAACGGCGCCCAGACGCGAAAGGCGAACGACTACGCCGTGGCGGTCACTGGATGTATTCGCGGCAGGAGTCTGCGCGCGGCGGAGGTCGAATCGCCGGGCTCGCTATTCGCTACCCTTCGCGCGTCGGAATTCATGCTGCAGGGGCCTCGCGAGCTGATGCAACAGATCAAGGACTCGCACGACGGCCATTACGATCGAATCGAAGGAATCGTCACCGTCCCCGCCGCGATCAACGGCGGGTCATCGACAGTGACGACGAAGAAGTTCGGGAAGACGAACGTGACGCTCGGTGGCCGCGAAGAAGGCAAAGCCTACGTGCAAGACCCGCCTAAACCCCTGACACTGAAGGTGGCCTCGCTGACGCACCTGCAGGAGGGATGCTCCGGACACTGACCGGCACGGGCTCGAGGGGCGCAGGGCCCGTGAACGCATCGGCGGCCTGATCCCAGAAACCTGCGGGCAGGACGTTGGTGAACATCAGCTCCGCAATGACACCAGCAGCCGTTGCGAACGTATGCGGCTGCGCGACGATGGAGACGCGATTGTCGCGGATCGCGTCGCAGATCGAATCGGGATCTGGTGCGGCGTCAATGAGCGAATAGGTCATCCCGAGCTGACGCAGGCGATGGATGTCGCCGTTGCCGACGATCGGCTTATCGTGGCTGTGCGCCCATCGCTCGGCACCGCCGTTGAAGTTGATCCGGTCGGTGAACATCCCGTTGAATTCGATGGCGTCGAACAGATCGGCGTAGCGGTGCACCAGGCCACGTAAACAGCTGCGGCCGGGGAAGAATGGATGCGGCGCGATCACGAGCCCAGGCTCGCGCGTCTTGAGCCTGGCCAGCTCGTCGAAATTGCTCACGTCCTCCGTGCCGCGCCGGAAGTTCAGCAGCAGGACGTGCTTCCCGCAAATGGTGCGCTCGACGCCCGGAATCAGCGTGATACCGCGATCGGCCGCGTACGAACGGTACGTACGCACATCGAGCTGGCGGTCGTGCAACGTCACCGCGAGCGCTTGGTAGCCAAGCAGGGCGGCGCGGTCAATGAGCTGCGCCGTCGTGTGGGGAATCGCGTCCTGGGGATCGTCCGAGGAATGAGCGTGCAGTTCGACTTTCAGCACATTTTCACATTACACAAAAAGCCTGCCGCCCGCCTGATGCCGGACGCTGCCGCGTTTTTTGCCTCGATCGCACCGTTTGTCGCATGTTTCGCGGCATGAACTGGAGACCGGCGCATCGGGAGCGGACACTGACGTTTTTTGCAAGTCGCGCAAGTCTTCCGGCTTCGCGACTTTTCTATCGGCGGAAGGGACAAATCTGCCCCCGAGGTTCGCATGCGAACCTCGAACCCCGAACCTCGAACTTCGAACTACAGCTTCCACTCCTGTGCCAGCAACTCGTAGCACCGTTGCCGCGCCGCGCGACCGAACAGCATCGACGTCACCATGATTTCGTCGGCACCGGTGTCGTCGATGAGATGCCGCAGCGTGC
>Ga0075434_100000514_pt1 | contig 29406 bp, 25 predicted proteins | sample RhiMethybrSRZTD3_FD_75298 | JGI IMG/M metagenome (GOLD analysis project Ga0075434, IMG submission 75298) | Populus rhizosphere microbial communities from Tennessee, USA - Rhizosphere MetaG P. TD hybrid SRZTD3 | ecosystem: Host-associated > Plants > Roots > Rhizosphere > Soil | place: USA... | reverse complement strand
TCACCGGGGGCGACGCTTCCCGCACCAGCTTCCGCGTCCCGGTGGCCGACACGGGCGACGTGCATATCCTGCCGGCCACATCCCACCCGCGTGGGTGGCGCAACTCGTTCACGGTCGACATGGCCCCGTTGCGGGGCGTGCAATTCCGCACCGATCTGGCATCGCAACGGGATTTGCGGGACTACGGGGATTCGACGGCGATCGCGCGCGTGGCGCAGCTGTCGCGTCGCTCGCTGCTTGGCTTCGATGTGGGCTTCGAGTCGCAGCGCTCGTTCGGGACGTTTTTCGGAGTGACTCCTCAGATCGTGCCATGGCTGCGCCCGCGGGGCACGCTCAGCACCGGCTTCTCCCTCACCCGCGATGCCAACGGTCGCGACCCGTTGCGGGCGATCGGGGATAGCGCCGGGGCATTTCGCCTGCCGACGGCGTTCAGCAACAGCCAGCGGATCGATCTGGGCACCCAGGTGGATCTGGGCCGGCTGGGGCGCGGTGTGTTTGGCGATTCCTCGGGGGTCACCCGGCTGCTCGCCCGCGTCACCGCGATCGACGTCGGTCTCACGCGCGATCGCACGTCGAGCTTCAGCGGGGTCCCCTTTACCCCCGGCCTCGCCTACCAGCTGTCGTGGATCGACTTCTCCGCGTTCCGGGCGCAGCAGGGTCGACTCGCCACTTCCGCCGCCGAGAACTCGACGCGCCACGCCTCCGCGTCGGCCAGCCTGCCGCTCGGCTTGCGCGTCAATTCGATCTACCAGTGGACGCGAGGGCTGACCTTGCTGCCGCGGGCCGACGGTCAGTCGCAGATCGGCAGCTGGTCACGCGAATGGCCGTCGGGGACCCTGACCTGGACCGTCACGCCCTCCCGCAACACCATCGGCCGCGTGTTGACGGGACTGACGGCCCAGCTCGGCTACCGGGAGCGCATGTCCGCGAGCGAACAGACCACGATCGGCGGCAGCGGCCGCACGCAAACTCGATCCTCCGAGCGCAGCGTCACGCCCAGTGCCACCGCTTCCTGGGGGAACGGCATCCTCACCTCGTTCGATTTCTCGCGGCTCCGCACCGAGGATCAGAACGCCGGCAACCTGTTCCGCACCACCCGATTGCAGCAGGTCGGCACCGTGACCTTCGCCTGGCGGCCGCCCGCGTCGCTGGTGCGCCTCAAGTCCGACATCCGGACCACGGCCCGCTACACGTACACCCTCAACACGACCTGTCTCCGGGCCGCCGGGCAGCTCATCTGCTCGCCGTTCATCGACAGCCGGCGCACCGAGGCGACCCTGACGCTCGACACCAGTTTTCCGCCCTCGCTCAGCTCCGGGCTGCAGATGGCTTATGTTTTGAACGACGAGCGGCAAATCAGCCGCAGGAACGCGCAGCTCGTCCTGACGGCGTTTGTCCAGATCAACACCAACGTGGGACAGGTGCGATGAGCGTTTGGCGTGGGATGGCCGCGGCTGGACTGGCGGTGGTGGCGGCGGCGACAATTGCGTGCGGTGCGCAGGCCAAGCGGCCGGCGCGCGAGTTCGACGGCCAGCGCGCCTTCGGCTATCTGCAGCACCAGGCGGAGGCCGGTCCCCGCATCCCGGGTACGCCGCCCCACGAGCAGATCGGCGACTGGATCGCCGCGCAGCTGCGGGGCACCGCCGATACCCTGATCGTCCAGGAAATCCCGCATCGTCCACCCAATGGCAAAACGCTCACCATGCACAACTACCTGGCCCGATTCCGGCCAGAAGCGGCCGAGCGGATTCTGTTTCTGGCGCACTGGGATACGCGGCCGATGGCCGATCAGAGCGCGAACCTCGCGGCGCAGCGTATGCCGGTCCCCGGAGCGAACGACGGCGCGTCCGGCGTGGCGGTGCTGCTCGGCGTGGCCGACGTGCTCAAGACCAAGCCGCCGACGGTCGGCGTGGATCTGTTGTTCGTGGACGGAGAGGACTACGGCAATTTCGCCGACTCGACGCAGGTCCTGATCGGGTCGCGCTGGTTCGCCGCGCACCAGCCAGCCGGATACCCGCCGCTCTATGCGGTGTTGTTCGACATGATTGGAGACAAGGATCTTCGGATCGGCTATGAGGGCAATTCCCAGGCGTTCGCGCCGGAGGTCGTGAGCCTCGTGTGGCGGACGGCGGCGAACCTTGGGTACGGCAACGTCTTCATTCCGCAGGTGGAATCGACGCTGACTGACGACCATACGGCGTTACAAGCCGTCGGCATCCACGCGATCGATGTAGTGGATTTCAACTACGGACCCAACAATTCGTACTGGCACACGACGGACGACACGATAGACAAGGTCAGTGCAAACTCTCTGCAGATTGTGGGAGACGTAGCAATGGCTCTAGTGAGGACAGCCGGGCAGTAAGTGGCTAAGAGGCTAAGGCGCATAGCGGTTGACAGTCTTTAGGAACTTCTGGGTAGTGCCTTTCCTGTTTCCTGATGACCTGTCCGACCGCTACGCGCCTTTGCACCTCAGTCCCTGTCTAAACGACTGAGTTCTAGTCATGCCTTTTTTCGATCTTCCCCGCGCAATTCCGATCTCCCCTTTGTGAAGTTGGCTTGTACTGTCCTCAGATGGACGACAAGCGTGCTGCGCTCCTCCTTGCGGCCTTAGCCCTCACCGGTGCCGGTGTACGGTTTGTCCTGTCTCCTTCTTCCCATCGGGCTCCTGGCGATGTTCGCCTCTTCGCCGATTCGACCCCTTCCCAGTCTCTGCGTGAAACGGCTCGTCGGGCCGCGCAATTGTCGCGCCCGCTCGCTCCCGGCGAGCGCATCGACGTCGATCGCGCCGATGTGACGGACCTCACACGCTTGCCGCGCATCGGTCCCGCGTTGGCACAGCGCATCGTCGCCTGGCGCGAGCGCCACGGCCCCTTCGGGTCGCTGGCGCGACTGGACAGCGTGTCGGGGATCGGACCCGCGCTGCTGGACGCAATTCGGTCCTACGTATCGTTTTCGGGCTCGCTGCCTTGACAGTCCAACTCGTCGACATAACTTAGATCATTCAATTTCAACGAGTTGCGTACGACCACCGCAGCACTAACCCCTGACAAGCTGGGTGACATCCTCGTCCGCGATGGCCTGATCACCGCGGACCAACTGAAGCGTGCCCTGGCTGAGCAGCGCAGCTCGGGGATGCGTCTGGGCTACACCCTGGTCAAGCTCGGCTTCATCGAGGAGACCGAGATCACCAAGATGCTGGCCCGGCAGTATCGCATGCCGGCCGTCGACCTCTCCCGCTTCGAGGTCGATCAAAAGATCCTCAAGCTGATTACCTCCGATATCGCGAACAAGTACACCGTGCTGCCGCTGAAGCGCGAGGGGCGCACGCTGACGATCGCGATCGCCGACCCCAACAACGTGGCGGCGATCGAGGACATCAAGTTCATCACGCGCTGCGACATCTTCCCGGTGATCGCCGGGGAGTACACGCTGCGCAACGCGATCGACCGCTACTACCAGCAGTCCGACGCTCAGCTGCAGAGCCTGTTGAAGAGCGTCGAGGACGAAGGCGCCAGCGATCTCGAGGTGGTCGAGGAGCAGCAGGACGAGGAAGTGAAGGCCTCGGAGCTCGCCGAGGACGCCCCCGTCGTCAAATTGATCAACGGCCTGCTCACCGACGCGGTGAAGCGCGGCGCGTCCGACATCCACATCGAGCCGTTCGAGCACGAGATGCGGGTCCGCTACCGGGTGGACGGCGCGCTGCACGAGGTGATGAAACCCCCGATCAAGATGCGCGCGGCGCTCACCTCGCGCGTGAAAATCATGGCCATGCTCAACATCGCCGAGCGGCGCGTGCCGCAGGACGGCCGCATCAAGCTGAAGATGGGGCATCGGGTCATCGATTTCCGCGTGTCGACGCTGCCGGTGCTGTTCGGCGAGAAGATCGTGCTCCGGATCCTCGACAAGGGCAACCTGACCTTCGACCTGTCGAAGTTCGGGTTCGAGGCCAAAGCCGAAGCCGATCTGATGAAGGCGATCCTGAACCCCTACGGCATGGTGCTGGTGACGGGGCCGACGGGATCGGGGAAAACGACGACGCTGTACTCCGCCCTGTCCAAGATCAACACCATCGACGTCAACATCATGACGGCCGAAGATCCGGTCGAGTACAACCTGATGGGCATCAATCAGGTGCTGGTCCGCAACGAGGTGGGCATGACGTTCGCGGCCGCCCTGAAGGCGTTCCTGCGGCAGGATCCCAACATCATCATGGTGGGGGAGATCCGCGACCTGGAGACCGGCTCGATCGCGATCAAGGCCGCGCTCACCGGCCACCTGGTGCTCTCGACGCTGCACACCAACGACGCCCCGTCGACCGTGACCCGGATGATCGACATGGGCATCGAGCCGTTCAACGTGGCGAGTGCCGTGAACCTGATCGTCGCCCAGCGGCTGGTGCGCCGCGTTTGCGTCGAATGCAAGCAGCAGCACGAGTACACCGACGAGGAGATGCACGCCTTCGGCATTTCCCGCGACCAGGGCCCCTTCTTCAAGGGCACCGGGTGCGACGTGTGCAACGGCACCGGGTACAAGGGCAGGCAGGGGCTGTACGAGGTGATGTCCCTGACGTCGCCGCTGCGGCGGGCCATCCTTCGGGGCGCCTCCACGGAAGAGCTGCGCGAGGAAGGGGTCCGGGAAGGGATGCTGACGTTGCGGATGGATGGGTTGGTGAAGGTCAAGAAGGGCGTAACGACGCTGGAAGAGGTTGTGAAGGAGACGGCGGCCACCTGAAGGAGAAAACGCGATGCCGGTGAACCTTCGCGCGCTGCTCGAAGAGATGATCGAAAAGGACGCCTCCGACCTGCATCTCGTCGCGGGCGAGCGGCCCAAATTGCGCATCGACGGCGACATGACGAGCGCCTCCACCGAAGACGTCATGACGCCGAAGGACACGCTGTCGCTGGCGTATTCGGTGCTGACCGAGAATCAGAAGAAGCGGTTCGAGACCGACAACGAGCTCGACTTCTCGTTCGGCATCCAGAACCTGGCTCGGTTCCGCGGCAACTGCTTCAAGCAGCGCGGCTGCGTGTCGCTGGTCATCCGGCAGATCCCGTTCACGGTTCGCACCTTCGATGAGCTGGGGTTGCCGCCGATCGTGGCCAAACTGTCCGAGCGGCCACGCGGCCTGGTGCTGGTGACGGGACCCACGGGCTCCGGCAAGAGCACCACGCTGGCCGCGATGATCGACAAGGTCAACAAGGAGCTGAAGGGGCACATCATCACGGTGGAGGACCCGATCGAGTTCATCCACCGCCACCAGGCCTGCCTGGTGAATCAGCGCGAGGTGGGGACCGATACCAACAGTTTCTCCGCGGCGCTCAAGTACGCGTTGCGCCAGGATCCGGACGTCGTGCTGATCGGCGAAATGCGGGATCTCGAGACGACTCAATCGGCCCTGACGATCGCCGAGACGGGGCATCTGGCGTTCGCGACGCTGCACACCAATTCCGCAGCCGAAACGATCAACCGCATCATCGACATCTTCCCGTCACACCAGCAACCGCAGATTCGGGCCCAGCTGGCCTTCGTGCTCGAGGGCGTCATCACCCAGACGCTGCTCCAGAAAGCCAAGGGGCGGGGCCGGGTGATGGCCGCCGAGATCATGGTGTGCACGCCCGCGATCCGCGCCCTGATCCGGGACGACAAGGTGCACCAGATCTATTCGTCGATGCAGGCGGGCAAGAAGCACGGCATGCAGACCTTGAACGACGCGCTGTACCAGCTCTACATGCAGCGGGACGTGGTCAAGGATGAATGCCTGCGCGTCACGAGCGATCCCACCGAGTTCCTGCGGATGATCGGCGAGGCTCCGACGGATGACAAAGACCAGAGCGCGGCGACCGCCGGGGCGGCCAAAGTCGCCGCGCGGCGGTAACGACGGAGGAGTGATCCATGCCAGTCTTTGAATACACGGCGCGCAATCTGAAGGGCGACCTCGAAAAAGGTCAGGTCGACCTTCCCACCAGGGATGACGTCGTCGCCCACCTGCGCAAGAACCGGCTCGTGGTGGTGCAGGTGCGGCAGGCGCCCAAGTCCGTGTCGCTCGGCGGCATGTTCAAGGGCGGCGTCAAGACACGCGATGTCGTCATCTTCACGCGGCAGTTCGCCACCATGATCAATGCCGGGCTCCCGCTGGTGCAGGCGCTCGACATCCTGGCCCAGCAGACCGAGAACAAGGTGCTGGCGGACGTGACGCGGCAGGTCGTGTACGACGTCGAGAGCGGCCAGACCCTCGCCGACGCGCTCCGCAAGCATCCCAAGGCGTTTTCGGATCTCTACGTCAACATGGTGGCCGCCGGTGAGGCCGGCGGTATTCTGGATACGATTCTCCAGCGCCTGGCGGAATTCCTCGAGAAGAACGACGCGATCATCCGGAAGGTGAAGGGCGCCATGGTGTACCCCGGCGTCATCATGACGGTGGCCGTCGTCGCCGTGGCGGTCCTGCTCATCTTCGTCATCCCCACCTTCCAGACCATGTTCGCGTCGGTCGCCCTCGAGCTGCCGCTGCCGACCCGGATCGTGATCGGCATGAGCAAGGTCCTCACCAGCTACTGGTGGGCGATCCTGGCCGTGATCGGATTGACGATCTTCGGCATCAACCGCTACTACAAGACGCCAAGCGGGCGGCTCCAGATCGACAGCCTGTTGCTCAAGTTCCCGGTCCTGGGCGACGTTCTGCGCAAGTCGGCGGTATCGCGCTTCACGCGCACGCTCGGCACACTCGTCTCCTCCGGCGTATCGATCCTGGACGGGCTCGAGATCACCGCCCGCACGGCCGGCAACATGGTGATCCACAACGCCGTGATGGAGTCGCGGCAGTCGATCGCAGGCGGTGACACCATCGCCGCGCCGTTGCAGCGCTCCAAGGTGTTCCCGCCCATGGTGATCTCGATGATCGCCGTGGGAGAGCAGACCGGCGGCCTGGACGAGATGCTCTCGAAGATCGCCGACTTCTACGACGAGGAAGTCGACGCCGCGGTCAGCACGCTGCTCTCGCTGATGGAGCCCGTGATGATCGTGGTGCTCGGCGTCATCGTCGGCGGTATGGTGGTCGCCATGTATCTGCCGATCTTCGACATGGTGAACGCCGTCCAGTAGTCAGGACACCGTTCGTGGAGCCTGGGCCTCCCCACAGGGGAGGCCTTTCTCTTGCATTCTGCGGCACCGATCCCGATACTTAACGCCGCTTCCCCCTTGAGGTTACATGCGAGCATCACGGGTTCCGAGTCGCAAGAACCTGCTGCGGTTCATCTACATCGGTCGAGTTTCGGTCGCCATCGCGATGTACTTGAGCGCCGCCCTCAAGGGGAGCGCCGGCGCCCCGCTCAACCTCCTCATTACCTCGGTCCTGCTGCTCGCGACCCTCGCCTTCACCGGCGGGTCCTACTGGGACACGCACATCCGCAACCGTTCCCCGGGCCGGACGTTCCTGTACCTCCAGGCCATGTTCGACATCGTCCTGGTCACGACGGTCGTGCACGTCACCGGCGGCCCGGACAGCGGATTCTCGACGCTCTACATCCCCCTGATCGCCGTCACGGCGGTTCTCATGCCGCCCGCGGGGACCGCGCTCATCACGGTCCTGGTCGGGGTCGCCTATATCGCCGACCTGTTGTTCGGGCACGATACGACCGCCACCGGCGCTCTGTGGATCCAGCTGGGGCTGTTCGCGGTCGTGGCGGCGGTCCCGGCCTACTTCGCCAGCCGGATCACGGTGATGACCGCCGAGCACGAGGCGCTGGCCGGCGAGCTACGCCAGGCCCGGCTCGAGGCGAGCGACGTGCTGCACAACCTCGCCTCGGGCGTCCTGACGGTCGCGGCGGACGGCAAGCTCCTGTTTGCGAACCCGGCCGCGGAGCAGATCCTGGGATTCCGCGCGCGCGACTGGCTGGGTCGTCCGTTCCTGCCCGAGCTGGCGCGCACCAGCCCGGAGTTCTGGGCGGCCGTCGCGTCCACGGCCCGGCGCGGCATCCGGCTGATGCGCGTCGAGGCGACGGTGCGGCGCGCCGATCGCACGTTCCCGGTGGGTCTGACCACGACGACGATCGACGTCGGCGTCGGCCTCCCTCCACGGGTGACGGCGATCTTCACCGACATCTCCGACTCCAAGCGTCTGGAAGAGCTCCACTTGCGCGCGGAGCGGCTCGAGGCCGTGGCGGAGCTTTCGGCAAGCCTCGCCCATGAAATCAAGAATCCGCTCGCGTCCATTCGCTCCTCGGTCGAGCAGCTGTCGCGCTCCGCCCGCAGCAATCCGGACGAAAAATTCCTGAGCAACCTGATCGTGCGCGAGAGCGATCGTCTGAGCCGGCTGCTGTCCGAGTTTCTCGATTTTTCCCGTGTCCGGGTCACCGAGTATCGCTCCGTCGACCTGGCCCAGGTCGTGGTCGCCGCGGTCCGGCTGGTGCGCCAGCACCCGGATTGTCCCGCCAATGTGACGATCGATCTCGCCGGCGGCTCGGCGCCCATGGAAGGGGACGAGGATCTGCTGCATCGCGTCGTCTCGAACCTGGTGCTGAACGCGGTGCAGGCCACGGGTCCGGGGGCGCGCGTGGTGGTGCACACCGGGCGGCCCGCACCGTCCGATCTGCCGACCGGCATCGCCGTGGAGAACCCGGTGACCCTGCGGGTCTCCGACAACGGGCCGGGGATTCCCGAATCCGTGCGGGAACGATTGTTCGAGCCGTTCGTGACCGGTCGCGTCGGCGGGACGGGTCTTGGACTGGCCATCGTCCAGCGCGCCGTGGTGGCGCATCGTGGGATGGTCCTCGTCGATTCCGTGCCGGGTCACGGCACCACCTTCACCGTTTACTTCCCGGCCGGCCGCCGGAAGGAAGAGGCCGCATGACGAGTCCCTCCGTCCCGAAGATCCTGATCATCGACGACGAATCCGCGATCCTGGACACGCTCCGGATCCTGCTCCGCAATGAAGGGTTCGAGGTGTTTACGGCCCAGGGAGGAAAAGCGGGGCTCGAGCAGCTGAAGCAGTCCCAGCCCGACATCGTGCTCACCGACGTCCGTATGCCGAGCGTGACCGGCATCGACATCCTGACCGCGGTGCGCCAGCAGGAGCCGGAAACGCCGGTCATCCTCATGACGGCGCAGGCGTCGCTGCAAAGCGCCATCCAGGCGGTGAACGAAGGCGCGTTCTACTACATCCAGAAACCGTTCTCCAACGACGACCTCGTGGCGATCTGCCGGCGCGCGGCGGAGCATCGCCTGCTGCGCACGGAGAACAAACAGCTCAAACAGGAAATCCGGCGCCGCGAGCGCTCACGCCACGCCCAGCCGCTGGGCAAATCCCGCTCCTTTGCCGACGTGTTGCGGCTGGCCGAGCAGGTCGCGCCGACCGACAGCACGGTGCTGATCCAGGGGGAGTCCGGCACCGGCAAGGAAGTCATCGCCCGCTACATCCACGACATCTCCACCCGGTCCGACGGCGCGTTCATGTCCCTCAATTGCGGCGCGCTGCCCGAGAGCCTGCTCGAGTCGGAGCTGTTCGGCCATGTGAAGGGCTCTTTCACGGGCGCCGTACGCGACAAGCAGGGCCTCTTCGCGGCGGCGCGCGGCGGGACGTTCTTTCTGGACGAAATCGGCGAGATGTCCCCCGCCACACAGGTCAAGCTGCTGCGCGTGCTGCAGGAGCGGGAAGCGATCCCCGTGGGGGGCACGGAAGCCATCCCGGTGGACGTGCGCGTCGTGGCCGCGACCAACCGTGACCTGGAAGACGATATCAAGCGCGGCCGGTTCCGCACCGACCTCTACTACCGCCTCAACGTCATCGCGATTCATTTGCCGCCGCTCAGGGATCGCCGCGACGACATCGAGATCTTCGTGACCGCGTTCCTGGAGCGGATCACGAAAGAGCAGGGCGGGGTCCCCAAACGCCTCGCCGAGGATGCCATGGACGCGGTCCTGGCGTACGATTGGCCGGGCAACGTGCGCGAGCTCGAGAATGCGCTCGAGCGGGCGGTGGTGCTGACCAAAGGCGAGACGATCCCGCTCTCGGCCATGCCGGCCAAGGTCACCGAGCGCCGCGCCCAGCCGCTGATCGCCGAGCGGACCCCGCCCAACCCGACACTGGACACCATCGAGCGCGCCTACATCAGCTGGGTGCTGCAGGCCGAGGGGGGGAACAAGAGTCGCGCCGCCGAAGTGCTGGGGATCGATCCGTCGACCCTGTACCGCAAGCTGACCCGGTACGAGGGTCAGAGTGCCGAGTGAGCCGTTGCTGTCGGTGATCGTCCCCGCCTTCAACGAGGCGGAGACGATCGAGACGGTGGCCCGGCGACTCCGCGGCATTCCATTGAAGCTCGAGATCATCGCGGTCGACGACGCCTCCACGGACGGGACCGCGGCGGTGCTCGACCGGCTGGCGCAAGGCGGGCTGGTGGATCGCGTGCTGCATCACCCGGCGAATCGCGGCAAGGGCGCCGCGCTCCGCAGCGGCATCGCGGTGGCGACCGGCGACATCATCGCGGTGCAGGACGCGGATCTCGAGTATGACCCCGTCGACCTGCCGGCCCTCATCTCGCCGATCGTGAAGGGGCGCGCCGACGCGGTGTACGGGTCCCGCTTCCAGGGCGGACCGCACCGCGTCCTGTTTTTCTGGCACATGGTCGGCAACAGCATCGTCACCTTCCTGTCGAACATGTTCACGAACCTCAACCTGACCGACGTGGAGACCTGCTACAAGCTGGTACGGGCGGACCTCCTGAAACGGCTGCCCCTCACCTCCGACCGGTTCGGGTTCGAAGTCGAGATCACGGCACGCCTGGCCCAGTCCCGCGCGCGCATCTGGGAAATGCCGGTCTCCTACGACGGCCGCACCTATGCCGAGGGAAAGAAGATCACCTGGCGCGACGGCGTCGCCGCGGTGTTCCATATCCTGCGATTCAACCTCTTTCCGCCGGGCGGGGATTGGCGCCGCTGAGCCTGTCTCCGGGACGCGCTGGGCTGGCCGTCGCCGTCGTCGTGCTGGTCGCCGGCGTGTTCACCCTGAACCATTCGCTGGTCGGCGGCTTCTACGACGACGGGCTTTATGCCGGCGCGGCGATCGCCCTGGGCAAGGGGATGGGGTACGTGCACCCGCATCTGCCCAGCGCCCCGGCCGTGGTCCACTATCCCCCGCTGTATCCGGTGCTGCTGGCCCCGCTGTTCGATGCCTTCCCCGTGCCCACCGCCGCGTATTTGGGGCTCGTCCTGAACCTGCTCCTGTCGGCGGCGAGCGCCGGGATCATCGCCGCCCACGCCCTCCGAGTCAGGCTGTTGGGGGTCAAGGCGCCTGCCTGGCTCGCGCCCGCGTGCGTCGTGGCGGCCGCGGTCGCGATCCCGGTCCTCACGGTGCAATCGGTCCTGTTCGCCGAGCCCTTGTTCGGACTCTTGCTCGCCACCGCGATCGTGGTGGCCGATATCGCGCCCGAGCGATCCCGGCCGCTGGGGGCGGCCGCCGTCGCGGGCGGCCTGGCCGGTCTGGCGCTGCTCACCCGGTCGATCGCGCTCGCGGCCGGCGTTGGTGTGCCGCTCTATCTGGTCGTGTCACGACACCGGCCGCGGAGCGAAGCCGTGGCCGCCGCTCTTCCTGTCCTGGGGACGGCGTTCGCCTGGGGAGCCTGGATCCTCGCCCATCAGCGACACCACGATCCGGCGCTGGCCATCAATTACGGGGGGTACGGCGAAACGGTCCGCCAGGCGGGCCTCGCCGTGTTGTGGCGCAGCATTCCGGACTTGCTGCGGCCCCTTGGCGCGTTCACGCTCGGGCGGTTGCCCTCCCCGTGGATCTACTATCCCTTTGCAGTGGCCGCGGGGGTCGTGGGCCTCTATGGCCTTGTGTTGATGCTGCGGCGGTCCGCCATCGGATTCACGCTCGTCGCCTATTTCGCCATTCTGGCGTTGTGGCCGGTTCCCTCGGACCGCTTCCTGTGGGGCGTGCTCCCCTGGCTGGTGCTGACCTGGGTGGCAGGCGCCATCGCGTTGGCCAGCCGGCTGCCGCGGTTGCGGGTGGCCGTGTTGGTCGTGTGGGCGGCCGTGCTGATCGGCTACATCGAGTACGAGGTTCGCGGCGCGATCGGACAGTGGTGGGCGGTCCAGCGCGAACGGATCTCGAACAATTTCGCGGAGCTCCTGCCCGCAGTCGCGACACTGCCGGAGAGCGTGGTGGTCGCGACCGACGACGAAGCCCTGGTGTGGCTCTACACCCGCCGCACCGCCGTCCCCTTCTATCTATATGGGTACCATGCCGGCCAGGAAACGGAGCCCACGGCGGAGGAGCACCGGCGCTATCTCGAACGGCAAGGGGTGACGCGCGTGCTTTTCTCAGGATTCGGCTCCGGCTCTGACCGGGAGCTCAACGCCCTGCTGGGAGCCTACCCCGGCTGGTTGACGATCGAGCGCGCCTGGCCGGATGGACGAGCGTTGTTCCGGGTAAACCGTGGCCCCCCCCCCTGAAGGTCTCCGCCCGAGTCGCACACTCCCGCTGGTATTCGCCGTCGGGGTGTTGCTGTATCTCCCGACGATTCGGTTCGGATACGTGCAGGACGATCGGGCCATCATCGTCGCCAACCCGGCCGCGCACAGTATCGGCGCGGCGGTGCGCGCGTTCGGCGAGCCGTATTGGCCACGCCCCTCCGAAGCCGGCCTGTATCGCCCCATCGCCATTCTGAGTTTCGCGGCCGATTGGTCCATATCGGGGGGTCGCGCCGGCTGGCTCCACCTGGTCAACGCGCTGTGGCACGGGCTGGCGTGCGTGCTTCTGGTCGTCGTCCTGAGACGATGGCTCCCACCTCTTCCGGCCATTGCCGCCGGGCTCGTGTTCGCGGTACACCCGGTTCACGTGGAAGGAGTGGCGAACATCGTCTCGCGCAATGAGCTGCTCGCCGTCGTGGCGATGCTCGCCGCCGTGCTCGGGGCCCGGCGTCGCTGGTGGCTCGCGGCGGTGGTGTGCGCGTGTCTGGCGATGCTCAGCAAGGAAAACGCGATCGTCGCCGGTGTCGTCATTCTCCTCGACCACTGGCTGCGCCCCGAGGGCGAGGAGTCCTATCCACGTTGGTTTTTCGGCGCTCTGGCGACGGTGACCATCGCGTTCCTCGCGCTCTGGATGCGAGTCGGCCGCCCGCACATTGCGGATGTCGCCGCGCCGTTTCTCGGCGCGAGCGCTGGCGAGCGGCTCGCCATGGCGCTCCCCGCGCTGGCTCGGGCGGCGCGCCTGCTCTTCCTGCCGGTCTCCCTGTCTGCGGACTACAGTCCTCAAGTGATCCCCTATCGCACCACCATCTCCTTGCCGGCGATTCTCGGCGCGGTGATCGGCCTGGGCGTGGTGGTCGGTGGCGTGACGCTGCGTCGCCGGGCGCCGGCCGTTTGCTTCGCCGCAATCGCCGCGGGGCTCGCCTACCTCCCCGTGTCCAATTTCTTCTTTCCGGTGGGCATCGTTCTGGCCGAGCGTAACCTGTACCTGGCCGTGCTGCTGCCGGCGATACTGGTCGGAGCGGCGGTGATGTGGGCGCTGGGGCGGTGGGAACGGCCGCGGGTGTTGGTGCCGCTCATGGTCATGCTCGGCGTCCTGGCGTACGGCACGCTCAATCGCCTGCCGGCCTGGCGCGACAACCGCGCCTTCCTGTTGACGCTGTTGATCGACCATCCCGAATCCTATCGAGCGCAACAGTCCGCTGCGGCTGTCCAGGCGGGTTTGGGTCAGACAGCTGCGGCGCTCACCGCGTTCGCGAGGGCCGACTCACTGTTCGGTGGGGACCCTCACCTCAAGGCGGACTACGCGTTCTATCTCATCACCCACGGCGATACCGCTGCTGCGGTGACGCTCGCGCGTGAAGCGCGGCGCCGGCTGCCGCGCGAGCGGGTTGCCCTGCGGGTGGACTATTTGATGGCCCTTGTGCGTGGCGAGCGCGATCGTGCTGTGGCCATCGCGGACACCGCCCGGGGCTGGTTCCCCTCCGAACGTGACTGGTACGCCGCACCCGTCCGGGTCGATCGATGAGCGCGAGGTCCTTCGCAGTTCTTGCAGAATGCAGTACGCGCCCTGGCTTTGGCATGAACCACGCTTCAATCCGGGTCAGCCAAGCCGTTGTTTGGTATTGTGTTATGAGATAACTCGTTACGGGCACAAGCTTTGCTTAGCCATCCTGGGGTTCAATGGCGCCCATCAAAACTCCAAGACCGGGGGAAGCAGATGAATCGCAAGGGTTTTACGCTCATTGAGCTGTTGATCGTGGTCGTGATCATCGGCATTCTGGCCGCGATCGCGATCCCGAAGTTCGCCAACACCAAGGAGAAGGCGTACATCGCCTCGATGAAGTCAGACCTCCGCAACCTGGTGACGGCGGAAGAGGCCTACTTCGCCGATTCCGTGAAGTACACGACCACGATCGGCGCCGGTGGCGTCACGTTCAACGTGACGACCGGCAATGCCAACCCCGTGCTGGCGTTGACGGCGGACGGCTGGACCGGGACGATCACGAACCTCAACACCACGAAGACCTGCGCGATCTTCATCGGCAGCACCGCGATCGCTCCGGCTTCGAAAGAAGGCGAGCCGAAGTGCAAGTAGGCCGTAGGCGCCGGCCAGGCGGCTACGTACGTGGTCGCCTGGCCGTCGTGTTTGATGCCATTTCTTGCAGAACGCGGGACTCGAGCATTCCTCCGACCTGTTCCGAAACCTCCCAAGGCATTACCTTATATCGGGTTAGGCACCAGATCACTGTTGGGCACGGGCTTTGCCTTAGTTCCTGTCGGGAAACCAAAAGCGCCCATCAAAACTCCAAGACCGGGGGAAGCAGATGAATCGCAAGGGTTTTACGCTCATTGAGCTGTTGATCGTGGTCGTGATTATCGGCATTCTGGCCGCGATCGCGATCCCGAAGTTCGCCAACACGAAGGAAAAGGCGTACATCGCCTCGATGAAGTCGGATCTCCGTAACCTGGTGACGGCGGAAGAGGCCTACTTCGCCGATTCCGTGAAGTACTCGACCACGATCGGCGCCGGCGGCGTCGTGTTCAACGTGACGACCGGGAACAACACCCCGGTGTTGGCGTTGACGGCGGACGGCTGGACCGGGACGATCTCGAACATCAACACCACGAAGACCTGCGCGATCTTCATCGGCAGCACCGCGATCGCTCCGGCTTCGAAAGAAGGCGAGCCGAAGTGCAAGTGAGTTCCCAGGCGTGATGGCTGGGTCGAAACGGCGGGGGTCACCCCGCCGTTTCTTTTCTGGCATACCGTGAGTGACCGACCGCAATCCGGTCAAACCATCCCTGCGGACGGTTCTCCTCGTCCAGTTGGCATTTCTCGCGGCGATTGCCCTGATACTGGGCGTCGCCACGAGTCTTTTAGCCAGCACGCTCGCACCCGAGAGCGCGTTCCCTCTCGTCCTCGGGGTCGTGGCACTGGACGTCGTCATTTTCATCGCTTTTGGCGCCTACCTCGTCACCCGTCTCGTCCTGAAACCATTGCGCCGCCTGATGGGGTCGGCGGATGCTGTGATCGCCGGTGATCTCGATGCACGCGCTCCGCAAGCGGAAACGGCCGATTTCACGACCCTGGGTGACAGCTTCAACCGCATGACCGATTACCTGCTCGATACTCAAGGCCAGCTGATCCGGGCCGAGAAACTTGCCAGCGTGGGTCGCCTGGCGGCCGGGATCGCACATGAAATCGGCAACCCGTTGGGGGGGGCGACCACCTATGTCGAAGTCCTGCGGCGGCGCGGCGGTCAGCCCGAGGTGGTGGACGACCTGGCGCGCGAGCTGGAGCGGATCGACCGCATCGTGAGGAGCCTGCTCGACTACGCCCGTCCCCACGAGGATGCCCTGCAACCCGTCGATGTGGCGGTCGTCCTCAATGCGGCTTTCGAGCTGTTGCGGGCGCAGGGGACACTGCGGGGCCTGCGGGCCCGGCGGGACATCCCCGGCAACCTGTCTCCCGTCCTCGGGCGGGCGCACGTGCTCGAGCAGGCGGTGGTCAACCTGATGCTCAACGCCGTGGATGCGGCTCCGGCGGGAGATCTGGTGCTCGGCGCGCGAGCTTGGGGCTATCAGCCGCACCGTGCCGCTCCGCGACGCTCCAGCGACGCGACCCGGCTGTTCTTTCCACGCTCACCCGGCAGGCGTCCGTCTCGCAGCGAGCTGGTGGCCGGGACCCCCGGCGTATTGATATTCGTGGCGGACTCAGGGAAGGGCGTCCCGCCGGATGATCGCGAGATGGTGTTCGAGCCCTTTTACACCACCAAGGAACCGGGACGGGGCACTGGCCTGGGACTCGCCATCGTGGCCCGGGCGGTCTACGACATGGGGGGCGTCGTCTGGCTGGAACGGGCGCGGGAAGGCGGGGCGGCGTTCAAGCTGTTCTTCCCGGCGGTGAGCTCGTGAACCGCAATCCGCATTGGTTATGAGCCGCGTCCTGATCGTCGATGATGAGCCCGGCCTGCGCCAATCGCTCGGGCTGCTGCTCGGGGATGCGGGATACGAGGTCGCCGCCGAGAACGACGGCCGCCGCGCGTTGGACCGGGCCCTTGCCGAACCCTTCGATCTGGTGCTGTGCGACGTACGGATGCCGCGTCTGGACGGTCTCGAGTTCCTGCGCGGTTACCAAAAGGGGGGTGGGACGGCTCTCGTGATCATGATGAGCGCCTACGGGGGCGAGGACGCCGCGCTCGCCGCCATGAAGGAAGGCGCCTACGACTATATCCCGAAGCCGTTCCGGCCCGACGAAGTCGTGCTCACGCTGCGCAAGGCGGAGGAGCGCGAACGGCTGCGCCGCACGGTCGCGGGCCTCCAGGCTCAGCTGGACAGCGGTCCCGATCTCAGAGCCTTGGTGGCCGAGAGCCCGGCCATGAAAACGGCATTGGACCTGGTGGTGAGAGTCGCGGAGCATCGGACCACCGTGCTGATCACCGGAGAGAGCGGCACCGGCAAGGAAGTGATCGCTCGCGCCATCCACCGGGCCAGCCCACGGTCGAGCGCGGCGTTCATCGGGATCAACTGTGCCGCGATTCCCGAGAACCTGCTCGAGTCGGAGCTGTTCGGCCACATGCGCGGGGCCTTCACGGGGGCCTCCGCGGACAAGGCGGGCCTGTTCGAGCAGGCCGAGGGCGGGACGCTGCTGCTGGATGAAATCGGGGAGCTGCCGCTCGGGCTCCAGGCGAAGCTGCTTCGCGTGCTCCAGGAAAGCGAAATCCGCCGCGTCGGCGATCAGCGGACCCGCCGCGTGGACGTCCGGCTCCTGGCCACCACGGCGCGGTCCTTGAGCGCCGAGGCGGAGGCCGGGCGGTTTCGCGACGACCTCTTCTACCGGCTCAACGTCGTTACCATTCACTTGCCACCACTCGATCAGCGCCGGGAGGACATCGTGCCCCTGGCGCGTCACTTCGCCGCGCAGCTGGGCGAACGGTTCGGGCATCCGCTCGACTTCACCGACGACGCCCTGACCTGGCTCGCAGAGCAGCCGTGGCCGGGCAACGTGCGCGAGCTGGGGCACGCTATTGAGCGTGCGGCGGTGCTCTCGGATCGCGAGACCCTGAGTGCCGCGGAGTTCCGGGATCAGCCTGGGGCTCCCGGACTCGCGCCAGGTAGGACGGCCGGGACGCTGCGCGGCGCGGTTGATGCGGCGGAACGGGTGGCGATCGCCGCGGCGCTGGCAGCCTCAGATGGCAACCGCCGCGAGGCCGCCCAGCACCTGGGCATCAGCGTGCGAAGCCTCTTTTACAAAATGCAGCGCTTGGAGATAGACTAGTGCTATAGTGCAAGATTCTGCGCTCGCGCAGAAACTTGCGTCGCAAAAGACCGTCTGACGATAACGTAACTGATGTAAAATCAGTCCCTTAGCACCAGGCACGCTTCCTGTAATACGGGGAGGAAGGCCATGGGAGACCACCCTCGCAGCGGCTTCACGATCATCGAGATGCTGATCGTTCTCGTGGTGATCGGCATCGTTGTCGGGATCGCGGCTCCGAAGATCGATACGGTGAAATTCCGTCTCGAATCGGACATGCAAGCCGTTGGCATGACCTTGTTGGTGTCCGAGCGCCAGGCCATCACGCAGCAGCACGATGTCATCCTCACCTTCGACGTCGCGAACGGCGTCATTCATGTCATCGACGATGCCAACAACAACGGAATCCGGGACACCGGTGAACGCGAGCGTGCGGTAGCGCTGGATCAGGGTGTGGTCTTCGGTCGCGCCGGAGCGCCGGCGCGGCCCATGGGGCAGGGGCCCGTGACGTTCACCAAGATCGTCAACGGGCAGCCGGCCCTGGTGTTCCATCGCGACGGCAGCGGCAGCGAGGCGGGCGGTTTCTATCTCACCTCCACCCGGGCGGTGGAGTCGGGGGCGCACGTCGAAGACTCGCGGGCCATCGAGATGGAGCGCGCTACCGGGCGAGCCACGTGGTATCGCTACGGACCACCGGTGTGGCGGAGGGTGAACTGAGATGAACAATCGCAGCGGCTTCACGCTGATCGAGGTCATCCTGGCGCTCACCATCCTGCTGGTCGTCATGATGATGCTCGCCAACACGACGGGCAAAACGGTCCACACCGCCGCCACCAGCGCGAACCAGGAGGCGGCGATTCAGCTGGCGATGGATCGCGTGGATCAGGTGCGGGCCGACCCGAACTACGCCGGTCTCGATACCGCGTATGCCAAAACCGAGACCTCGTTCCCGACCCTGTCCGGCTTCACACGCGTGACGAGCATCGTTCGCCACGGGGGGCCCGGCACGGCGAACGACTACAAGAAGGTCAGCGTGACCGTCTCCGGCCCGGGCCTGCTCGCGCCGGTGGTGCGGACCGTGACCGTGGCGGCGCCATGACCAGGCACCCGATCCGGGACGAGCGCGGTTTGACGCTGCTCGAAATGATGATCGCGCTGGTGGTGTTCTCGGTCGTGCTCGCCGGGGCGCTGGCCTTCCTGCGCGCGCAGGGTCGCAGCTTCACCCTCAGCAGCCAACGGGTGGCCATGCTGCAGAACGCGCGCTTCGCGTTCGACGAGCTCGAGAAAGACTTGCGCACCGCCGGGGCCGGCGCGCCCGACATTCAGCCACCGCTGATCTACCTCGGCGCATCGGTGGTCGCGTTCAACGCGAACTACCTCACGAACACTCCCGGCGACGTGTTTGCCGTCTACTACAATCCGGATGCCCCCAATGGCAGCACCGAAGCGGTGGGCCTGGCGCAGCGGTTCACGATCCCGTCGACCGCGATCGTCTATCCCGATACCAACTATCTCGATGGCCCCACCAACAGCGCCGCCGAGACCATCACGTTCTACTTCGCGCCGGATACGGGCACCACGCGGACCGATGATTACACCCTGTATCGGCAGGTCAACAACCTCGCCCCCGAGGTGGTGTCCCGGAATCTCCTGCAGGCGGGCACCACTCCGTTCTTCCAGTACTACTGGCAGACCGTGGTGGGAGGCGCGACCTCCATGGCCCAGGTGCCCAATGCGAGCATCCCCTGGCAACACAGCGTCCCGATCCATCTGGCGTTAGCGGATTCGGGCGTGGCGGCGCGGATCGACAGTGTGCGGGCGGTGCAGGTCACGTTCATTGTGACCAACGGGCTGACCGGAGCGGCGGAGCGGCGGCGCGCGTTGAGTCGCTTCATTCGGCTTCCCAACGTCGGCCTCGCCAACCGGCAGACCTGTGGCGACGCGCCGATCCTGGGCTCGTCCCTGACCGCCACCTGGAATTCCGTCACGACTTCAGTCGACCTCACCTGGAACGCGGCCGTGGACGAAGCGGGCGGTGAACGCGACGTGACCCGCTACGTCTTGTTCCGGCGGCTGGACAGCGATCCGGTGTGGGGCGACCCCTATCTCAGCATCTCGCCGGCGGGCACCCCCACGTATCTGTATCCCGATGGGGCGGTGGCGTCGGGGCAGACCTATGTCTACGGGCTCGCGGCGCAGGATTGCACACCATCGAACTCGACGCCGGTGTCGAGTGCCCCGATCACGGTTCCTTGAAGAGAGAGGACGGTCGTATGCGGGCGAAGCGGGTGTTCGACAACGAGCGCGGCATCGCGTTGGTCGTGGTGCTGCTGGTCGTCCTGGCCGTCGCGGCCATCATTGCCGGCGCGGCGGTGCTCGGCTCCAGCACGAGCCTGATCCAGAAGCACCAGGCCCGCCTCAGCACGCTCGAGACGGTGGCCGACGCCGGCTTGGAAGAGGCGCGGTCGCAGCTCAACGGGGACAAGACGCTCTACCCGGATACCGGCTACCGCATCCTCGAGGCGGGGGCGACCGTGTACGCGGCCGACGGATCGGTGATCCCCAACGTCAAACGGTGGCTCTACGTCGGGCCGACCGGCATCACCACCGGCCAGTACGGCGTGACGGGCAGCATCGTGGCGATGACGAGGGACGCCCAGGGCAATCAGGTGGTTCGTCGCGGCGAGGTCTATCAGGAGAGCTTCTCCAAGTACGCGTACTTCACCACGGTCGAGGGAGTCATCTACTTCGCCAACGGCGACCAGATCTTCGGGCCGGTGCACTCGAACGATGTCCTGCACATCGCGTCGAGCGGGGCCACGTTCTTCGGTCCGGTCACCACCGCGTCGACGATTTCTGGACGGTCCTACGGCACATATAAACAGGGCTATCAGGAGAACGTGTCGGCCATCGCGATGCCGACCACCGCCGATCTCACCAAGCTCAAGGGGCAGGCGATCCTCGGCGGGACAGCGATTACCTCCACGTTGCTCGGCAACGCGGGCCAGGCGACGACCCGAATTGAATTCGTCGCACTCGACCTGAATGCGGACGGCGACTCTTCGGACGCCGACGAAGGCTTCATCAAGGTGTACCAGGTCGCCAACCCCACCAACGTGTGGTGGGTCGTGGCGGACACCGTCAACTGGTCTGCGGGCGGCCCCACTCAAGGAATTCGCAATTCGCAGAACTGCGGCCACATCGACGCGACGGGTTTCAGGACCTTCGCGCGCCACCCGACCGGCGGTGGACCTGATTCCAAAAGTGGCGCGCCCGGTATCCCGACAGGGCGTAAATGCTTCCTCGGCGGAGCCGATAGTCTCAATTCCCCGATTGGTTTCCAATCACCCGACAGCCTCGGCGCGTGGCTCTTGTGGTCGGGTATCGCGGATCCACGGGTCACGGCCGTCGCCGGCGCCATGGCGCCCTACCTGTGGCCCATCAACCGCGTCCTGAACCCGAGCTTCAAGGGCGTGATTTACGTGGACGGAAAGGTGGCCGTGAGCGGAAAGCTGCGCGGTCGGGTCACCCTCGCGGCTACCGGCAACATCATCATTGCCGACGACATCAGGTACGTCACCGACCCGGCCACCGCGACCTGCAACGACATTCTCGGATTGTTCAGCGGCAACGACATCGTCGTGGCGGATAACCTGCTCAACGACCCGATTCCCTGGACGCCAGGGCAGGCGTCGGTGACCTGGTCCACTCCAAAGGACGAGTTCATCAACGGGTTCGTGCTGGCGCTAGGCGTCTTTACGGCGCAGCAATACGATCAGGGATCGACGCACGCAGAGGACTGCGCGCCTGCCAACGATGGGCGCGGTTGTCTGTATCTGACCGGGGGAGTCATCCAAAGGCAGCGGGGCGCGGTCGGAATGACGACCGGGCAGGGGTATATCAAACGGTACTCGTACGATGCGTGCGGATTGACCGATCCACCGCCCTATTTCCCCACGACCGGGCATTTCAACCGCGGGCACTATTTCGAAGTCGACCCGACGAATTTCAATATCGCCTCGTATTGGAGCCTGTTGATTCCGCATTGACCAACGCGCAGTGAGGTTGTAGCCGAGCCCCGTTCGCCCAGTGGACGGGGCTCGGTTGTTTCGCAACCGAATTGCCCCTTCCGCGCGATTCTGGTCTCGGCTGGGTACCCGTGTCGCTCGTATGCTCGACGCCATGACGCGCACCGGATTCACCGTGGTGGAAGTGCTGGTCGCTCTCGTCGTGTTCGCTATCGGCGCACTGGGCTTCGCCGCGGAAATAGCGGTCCTCACCCGTCTCCTCGCGCAGGGCCGTCGAGCAGCCGCCGTTACGCAGGCCGCGGCCACTCGCCTCGAGCGCCTGCAAGCAAACGGCTGCCGGTCACGAGCCGACGGAGGCGAGACCCTCAAGGTCAACTCGGTCCCCATTGCCGAGATCGCCTGGAGCTGGACCGATCCCGGCGACTCGACCTATGGGCTGACGTTGCGGACGGCCCCGTTTATCGTGCCGGGGACCACTCGGGTTCCGGGCGACACGTTCGACGCCGTCCTGTGGTGCCGGCGATGAGACGTCGCGGCGTGACGCTCCCGGAGCTGCTCCTGGCGCTCTCGTTATTCGGGATGGTCGGAACGTTGGTGGTCGTTGTGTTGCGGCGGACGGAGGACGCGACCAGGCTGCAAGCCCAGCAGATCGACGTGCGCCAGAATCTGCGGATTGCCGCCGGATTCTTCCCGATCGAGCTACGGGAGCTGGATGCCTCCGATGAAGACCTGGTGGTCATGGGTCCCACCGCGTTGACGATTCGTGCTCAGCGTCAGCTCGCCGTCTTGTGCAGGCCGCCGGTGTCCGGTCTGACGCCTGGATCCCTGGTTCTCACGATTCGCGACACGCCACGCGCGGGCCTGCGCGACTTCAACCCGGCCGGCGATTCGTTGTTGATCCTTTCGGACGGCGACCCAGGGACGCCGGACGACGACGCATGGGCGACCGGATCCTTCGGACCGCTCGCCGCCGATTTCTGTCCCGATGGGAGCCGTGGCCGTCGCTTCACGGCCACGCTCCGCCAACTCGCGGGTCGAACCGGCCCGGTCTGGGGAATTACCTCTGGAGCACCAGTACTCGGATTCGAGATCGTGGGCTACCGGCTGTACCGATCGAGCGAGGACAACCGCTGGTATATCGGACAACAAATCGCGGGGGACCTCCAGCCCGTGCTCGGCCCGGTGACGAGCGACGGCCTGGCGTTCACCTACCTCGATTCGGGTGGCGTCCCGGTGTCGGAGCGGGCGCGCGTGGCCATGATCGGCCTGCGCGTTTCGGCGCCTACGGCCCGCCGCGTACGCGACGCCCAGGGTCGGCTGGGGCAGCCGCTCGACAGCGTCGTGGCCGTCGTCTGGCTCCGCAACAACCGGCGGTTCTGAAGCGCATGAATCGACGCGGCATGGCGCTTGGCCTCGTGCTCTGGGCGATCGTGATCGGATCCGCCCTACTGGCGGTGGCGGTATTCATCGGTGCGCTGGAGCGTCGGGCTGCGGGCACGGGCAGGCACCTGGAGCGCGCCATGACGCGCGCCGAAACGCGGCTGAGCGATGCGCTCGTCGGGTGGAGTCCGGGCTTGTTGGGTCGACGCCTCCTGCACCCGTTCGATTCGATCGTGGTCGGAAATCTCGACCCCAGCTGGCGGGGCGTGATTCGTCGCTTGAATCGCGGGCTCTTCCTGGTATCGGTCCAGGCAGAGGACCCGTCGGCATCCTCGATGGCCACCGTCGCGACACTGAGTCGCCTGGGCTGGATCCTCCGCGTCCGTCCCGTTGTCCTTGCTCCGATAGCCGCGTTACAGACGGGCTCTGCGGTTCTCGGGACGGGGTCAAGACTGAGCGGTCGTGATTCAGTTCCCGCGGGCTGGACCGACTGCGCAATGGACACTTCGATCGCTGGGATCGCAGCCGGTTCGCTCAACCAGGAAGGCGCGACTGTAATAGAAGGCTCGCCGCCGATTCTCATCACGCCGGCCGACACCGGTTTCCCCGCTGCAATGCGGCCCGCTTTTGACCAGCTCACATCCCAGGCAACGGTGGTCCTGTCTTCCGGAGAATGGACGCCAGCGCCTTCAGTCACCGGATTGGACTGCGACGTTTCGGATTCACGGAACTGGGGGGATCCTGCCGGCCCGGGGGCGCCTTGTGGCGATTATTGGCCCATTGTCCACGTTCCGGGAGCCCTGCGGCTCCGAAGCGGCGTCGGACACGGTATCCTATTGGTAGACGGTAACTTGCAGATCGACGGGCCGTTTCGGTTCGACGGAGTCGTCATGACCCTGGGAAGGCTGGAAGCAGACCCGAGCGGCGGATCGATAGACGTGAACGGAATGATCGCGAGCGCCGCATCAGGTATGGCGGGGCATGGCTTGTCTGGAATCCGCATCACATACTCTAAGTGTATGTTGTTTAATTCATTACAAACATCCGGGACGCTGATTCCGCTCCGGTCCCGGGCCTGGAAACAGCTCTTCTGAGCGTCGTAACTCCATCTCCTAAAAACAGTTGGTGGATTGGGCCTCAAGTAGGTTCGAGGCTTGACAGGATAAGGGGTCGGTCTTACTGTAGCTTGCCCCGTTCCCGTCGTGTCTTTAACAACCTGGGGAGTCATGGCCCTGTTTGGGATAGGTGCCAAAAAAACCTCCGTCGGCCTCGATATCGGCTCCGGTATCGTGAAACTGGTGGTGGTCGACCACCGTGGCAGCGAACCCGAGCTGGTCAGGGTCGCCACGACCGAGGTGGCTGCGGACGCGATCGTCGAGGGGGAAATCATGGACCCCGGCATCGTGGCCGAGGCGATTCGGGGCCTGTTTTCGACCGCCGGCGTGAAGCCCCGCGGGGTGGTCACCGCCGTGGGCGGCCGCGACGTCATCGTCAAGAAGATCCAGATGGACCGGATGCGGGAGGTCGAGGCCCGCGACGTCATCCGCTGGGAAGCCGAGCAGCACGTGCCGTTCGACATGGCCAACGTGGAGCTCGATTTCCAGATCCTCGACCCGGACGCCGAAGGGCTCCAGATGAACGTGCTGCTGGTGGCCGCCAAGCGCGAGCTCGTCGAAGGTCGGGTCGGGCTGCTGCGGGAGGCGGGCCTCGAGCCGGCGATCATCGACGTGGATGCGTTTGCGATCCACAACGCGTTCGAGCTGAACTATCCCGAGGCCATGCGAGGCGTGGTCGGGCTGGTCAACATCGGACACGAAGTGACCAACGTGAACATCCTGGACGACGGCGTCCCGGTGCTGACCCGGGATCTCTCGGTCGGCACGCGCCGCTTCCGAGAAGACTTGCAGCGTGAGAAGGGCCTGTCGGCCGAAGACTCCGAGCGGGTGGTCACCGGATCGGCCCAGAGCGGGGATCTCTCGGGATATGTGGACGCGCGTGGCGAGGAAATCGCCGTCGGGGTGGAACGCGCCGCCGCCTTCCTGGCGACGGCCTCTCGGTCGGCCGGCGGCCTGTCGCGCGTATTCACCAGTGGCGGGGGTGCCCGCATCCCCGGGCTCAACGATGCTCTGGCCCAGCGACTCAAGGTGCCGGTGGAGCTCGCCAATCCAGTGCAACGCCTCAAGGTGCGTGACACCGTTTACGAAGCCGTGTCGCTCGACGAGGTGGCCCCACTCCTGATGCTGTCGGTCGGGTTGGCGCTGAGGCGCGCCGCATGATTGAAATCAATCTTCTCCCCGGACAAAAGCGGAAGACGGCCGGTGGCGCCGGGTTCCGGATGCCGGAGTTCAGTACCGTCCTCGCCAACGTCAAGGACAAGTGGTTGCTCGGGGCCATCGCGGCCGCCGTGGTGGCGCTCGGCGGCAACGGCGCGTTCTACCTGTTGACGACCGCCCGGTTGAGCCGGCTCGAGACGACGTTGCGCGGCGTGCAGTCGGAAAAACGCCGCTACGACGCGGTGGTGGCCCAGAAAAAGCAGGCCGAGCGTGCGCGCGATTCGCTCGCGGCGGAGATGGCGATCATCCGCAGCATCGACGCGGATCGCTACATCTGGCCCCATATCATGGATGAAATCACCAAGGCGCTTCCGGCCTATACGTGGATCACCAGCATCTCCACCAGCGCCGCGGCGGTGTCCACCACGACGACGACCACGGGCACCGCGCCCGTGGATACCTCGGCCTCGAGCGACGTGCACGTGTCGATCGACGGGCGCACGGTCGATATCCAGGCCTACACCACGTTCATGCGTCAGCTGGCCGCCTCGCCGTGGCTGCTCGACGTGATGCCGACGCGCGCGACCACCGTCATCGAGCAGGACCGGCCCGTGACCCAATTCAACATCGCCCTGCGGTATCGCCAGGCGGATTCGCTCTACATCCGCACCGTGCCGCTGGTCGAGTCGGTGAGGTAGCCCATGGCCCTGCTTCCTCAGGACCAACGCAGCCAGGTGATGTTGTTGATCATCGTGGCGTCCATCGCCGGCGGCTACTTCGGGTGGACCAAGGTCAATTCGCCGCGACTCACCCAGGCGACGTCGACCCAGACGGAGATCGACAGCCTCAGCAACATCGTGCGCAAAGCCAAGGCCGATCTGGCGAGCGGCAGCGTGGAAAGCATGCGCCGCGCGCTGGAGAATTATCGGGCCGCGCTCGGCTTGATGCGTCGTCTCGTGCCCGAGCAAAACGAGGTGCCGAGCCTGCTGGAAGACATCTCCAACCGGGCCAAGGTGCGCGGCGTCCAGCTGGGCAGCTTCCAGCCGATGCCGCCGGAGCCTGGGCCCGCGCTGGTGCTGAACTACCACGACCAGGCCGATACCGCGAAGACCAAGACTCCGCCGAAGCCGGCGTTCGACATCTACCGCTACCGGCTGCAGGTCTATGGTCACTACGACCAGGTGGGGGAGTTCCTGGCCGACGTCGCCAGTCTGCCGCGCATCATGGTGCCGCAGGGTCTCGCCTTGCAGCCGGCCACGCAGCAAACGCAGAAGCTCGTGGGCGACACGCTCGGGGCATTGCTCGAGGCGAATTTCGATCTGCGCACCTACGTCAAGCGGCTGTCTCAACCCGCGGCGGGAGGGTCCAATGCGCGCCCGTAACGTGCTCGCCGTTCTGGCGTGCACCGCGGCGCCGCTCGCCGGTCAGGCGGCGCCGGCGGACTCGGCCGTGCGGGTCGACTCGGCTCCGCTGTCCCTGGTCCGGGAAGTGTTCACCTATCAGGGCGGCGGCCGGGACCCATTCATATCGTTGCTGAAAACGGGCGATGTGCGCCCGATGATTACCGATTTGAAGCTGGTGACTGTGGTCTACGATGAGCGGTACGCGGCGCGCAGTGTCGCCGTGCTGCGGGACGTGACCACGGGGAAACGATATCGCGCCAAGACCGGGGACATCATCGGTCGACTCCGGGTCACGCAGATCCGGCCGCGCGAAGTGGTATTCACGATTCAGGAATTCGGCTTTGAGCGGCAGCAGACGCTGTCGATCACCAGGCCGGAGGAGACGCCATGAAGCGCAGCATCGTTCTGGCCGCAAGTTTCGCCCTTGCAGCGGCCCCACGACTCACGGCCGATGCCGGGCGGGACGGCGAAGTCCGCGCGGTCAGCGTGGCGCCGGTAGCCGGGAAAGTCGAGGTCGTCATCGACCTGCAGGGCGCTGTGGAAGTGCGCGATTTCACCCTGCAGCGACCGGCCCGATTGGTGATCGATCTGCTGGGCGCGCACCTGGCGGTCCCAGCCACCCTGTACGACGGCCAGAACCGTGGCGGCGTGAAGGACATCCGCTACGCGCAGTTCCAGCCGGGAGTGGTGCGCGTCGTGATCGAGCTCGACGCGCTGACCGACTACCAGATTCAGCGCGGCGACGGCCGGGTCCGGGTGCAGCTCGGCTCGGAGCGGACGGCGTTCGCGGCCTGGTCGAGCGGCAACGGGGGGGGGCCGATCCTCACGGCGGCCACGGCCCCGGTCGCTCCGGCGCAGCCTCCGCCCCCCGTCAGCGGCGATCCGGCGGCACGGGTGTCCACGCCGCGCGTGGGCGGCCTCCAGAACATCGACGACTATTTGTCGGTGCACCGCGCCGATGCCTTGCAATCCCAGGCACCGCGCATCACGGTGCAATGGGACGACGCCGACATTCAAGACGTCGTCGCCGGCTTCGCCGCCTTCAGCGGGCGGACCATCGTGGTCGGACGGGGCATCACAGGCAAAGTGACCGCGGAGGTGAAGAACCAGCCCTGGGACCTGGCGTTCCGCGCGGTGCTCGAATCGCAGGGCCTCGCGGTTCAGACGCAACCCGGTGGCATTCTCGTCGTCATAGACAAGAAGGACCTGGCGCGCGCCGACTCTACCGTGCCCGTTGAAACCCGGCTGGTGCGCGTCAATTACGCAAACGCTTCCTCGCTCGTCCCCGCGGTTGCGTCCATCGTCACCAAGTCGCGCGGAGCGGTGGTGGCGGACAGCGTGAACAACGCGCTGGTGATCACTGACGTCCAGACGCGCATCGATGACATCGAGGGCTTTGTCCGCGGCCTGGACGTTCGGACACCCCAGGTATCGATCCAGGCCAAGATCATTCTGGTCGACCGGACCGACATCGAGGAGCTGGGGGTGCAGTACGACCTCGGCTCGACGACGCAGTTCTTCAACAAGCTGGTGGCCCGGCCTGACCCGGCCTCGGCGAAGCCGGTGGACACGAACCTGGACGGCGTCCCGGACGCGCTCGTGCCCACTGACAACTTCAGCCCGGAAGAGACAATCGTCGATCTGGGCGGCAACTCGCTCTCGGCGCTGGGGAACGCGGATCAACAGGTCGTGAACCCGGCCCTCAAGCTGATTTTCTCGACCGCGCTCGGAAACTTCAACCTGACGACCTTCGTGCAGGCGCTGCAGCGCGTCGAGCTGGCGGACGTCCAGGCCGAGCCGTCGGTTACCACGCTCGACAATCGGCCGGCCGAAGTGCTGGTCGGCGACAAGGTGCCGATTCGCGTCATCGACGTCAGCGCCCAGGCCGCCCAGGGGGCCGCGACGAACGCCGTCCCGCGCGCCACCGTGCGCTTCGAGCAGACGGGTATCAACCTGAAGGTGACGCCGCACGTGACGGCGAACCGGCAGATTCTCATGCAGGTGCACGCCGAGCGTTCGGCCATCAAGCCGGCCTCGGTGGACATCGGGTTCACATTCCAGACCCAGCAGGCCGACGCGCAGGTGCTGGTGGACGACGGGGAAACGATCGTGGTGGGCGGTCTCACGGAGACCGACCTCACGGTGACCAAATCCGGCATCCCGTTCCTGGTCGATCTGCCGATCGTGGGCCGGCTGTTCGGGTTCACGTCTCAGACCGAGCTGCGGCGCGATCTCATCATCTTGATCACGCCGCACATCGTGGACGACCTCACGACACCGGCCGCCAACTAGGACGGGAGCAACTATGCGGGCAGCAGAACGCCTTCGGGTGCTGGCTGCCCTCACGGTCGCTACGGCGGCCGTGTGGGCCTGCGAGACGGCGCGGAACCCCGGCGGGGTCCAACGGGACCTCACGCCGCCCACCATCACGTTGAGCAATACGGTGGGCGACACTCAGGACATCGGCGCCGGCCTGCAGTTCACGGTGAACGCGACCGACAATCTCTCGCTGAAGACCATCCGGCTCACGTTCACGGGTGGCTTCGTTGCCGGCCCGACGGACACGAACTTCACGGGCCAGGTCCAGTCCATCACGTTCA